>Ga0207684_10001307_pt1 | contig 27383 bp, 32 predicted proteins | sample KBSK5501metaG_FD_184342 | JGI IMG/M metagenome (GOLD analysis project Ga0207684, IMG submission 184342) | Corn, switchgrass and miscanthus rhizosphere microbial communities from Kellogg Biological Station, Michigan, USA - KBS K5-50-1 metaG... | ecosystem: Host-associated > Plants > Roots >...
TTTTCCATGTTCATCGGAATGTGGGTGGTGAGCCGCGTTGGCAGCGATTCGAACAAGACCTATCCCGAGCCCTCGACGGAGAGTTGGCCCTCGAGGCTCGCCTAGCGGAGCGAGCCGACACGTACTCGTCCAAACGCCGGCAACGGACCAGGCATCGCATCAAGCCATCCGTCACGATCGACAATGACGCTTCGGAGGCAGCATCCGTCGTCGAGGTTCGAGGACCGGATGCCCACGGGTTCCTCTATCGCGTGACCCGTGCCTTGTTCGAGCTTCAGCTCGACATCCGCCACGCCAAGGTCTCGACTCTTGGGAACGAAGTCATCGACAGCTTTTACGTTGTCGATCAGCGGGGCGCGAAGCTCATTCAAGTTGAGCGTATCGCAGAGCTCGAGCGCGCGGTTCTGTTCCAGCTATCTCAACTTGCCACATGAGAACGGGCCGCGGTTCGTCATGGCACTTCTAGCCGCCATCCCGGTCGCTATGTTGCTGTGGCTGATCTGGAAACGGCCGCGGCTGCGCGTGGCTGGAAACCAGGAGGCGGTTCTCAGCGGTGCCGCGCGGAGGTTGATCGAGGCTCCTGGGCTCACGGTGGACGGCATCTATCTCACGGAGGTCATCGAGCTCGGCCACGATCTCCTTGTGGGCTACCGCCGCAGTCGCTACGCGGTGCCGCTCGACCAGGCATCGACTGATCGTCCATCGGATTTGCGCGCGGCCGATCACGAAGAAGGACAGATGCTCCTGCCTGGGATCGTGCTGGACGAGCAGGGCATGCTGTTCGTACAACGCTGGTGCGCGGACCACACGCCCTTGGCGAGTCTTACATCGTTGGATCGGAAGCTCTTTGGCCTGGTTGACCGCCCCGGGGGCATGGCGATCGTCGTAGAGCTGACCGCTCCGGCCTGACTTTCGCGCCTGCGTCTTGCTACCCGGGTATTAGAAACTATCGGTCTAGCCGATCCGGTCTGAGGCGACGTGCTCCGGCGTCAGTTCGATCAGCGTGTCGTTGCCGTAGGTCTCTTCGCGCTCGTACTTGTCGAGGAAACTGCGCGTGATCTCGTCGTACCCCGGTTCCCCCTTCGAGATGATGCGCACGGGGCCCCGCGTGCTCACGAACGCGTGGCCTTTGTAGCCGACGATCGCGGCCTTGCCCGCGCGCGCGGCGTTGCGCGCCTTCTGCGACGTTGCCTCGCACCAACAGTAGACCTTGTCGTCCCGCACGAGCGTCTCAACGGGGACCGCATGCGGGGTGCCGTCCGCGCGCAGGGTCGCGATGACAACGATGGGGCGCTCGTTAAGGAACTCCTGCCAGGTCAGTGGTGCTCCCCTAAAGGCGGCTCGAATATCTGCACGAGGTTTCCTGCGGGATCCCGCAATGAAACGAAGCGGCCCGACTCGGGCACCTCGGTTACTTCGCCTTCGAAGGCGACGCCGCGCGTGGATAGCGCGCGCATCGTGGCGTCCAGGTCGTCGACTTCGAACACGACCGTCGCACCCTCGTTCGGCGGGGCCATACCCCGCGAGCCGTGCAAGGCGATCGTCGAGCCGCCGATCTCGAACTCGGTCCAGTCCTCGCCGTAACGCGCGCGCAGGTCCAAGCCGAGCACGTCGCGGTAGAAGCCGACGGCTTCGTCCATGTCCTTGATCCAATAGAACGTACTGTGCACGCGGTTCAGCATGTGTCCGCCCTTCGCCGGCGCGAATCTAGCAAGGTGCCGCTCAGCCCGGCAATGGCTCTGGTCTCAGGTGGACGACGTCGCCCGACGCGATCCGGACGTCGCCTGCCGAGGTCTCGATCACGAGCGCACCGGTGTCGTCGATCGCGCGCGCGTACCCGGTTACCGGATCGCCGGTCGCGCGCTCCACGCGAACGGTCTGCCCGAACGTTATGCACAGATCGCGGTACCGGTTCAGGGCGGCCGACGGGTGCCCTATCCCTTCCCGGAAACGGCGCAGGGTGTCCGCGAGCAAGTCGGGCCGGTCCAGCCGCGAACCGCCTTCGATCGCGATGCTCGTCGCGACGTCCGCACGCTCATCGTCGAACGCAACCTGCATCACGTTCATGCCGAGCCCGATGATGATGAACTCGGGTACCTCGGCCTCCGCCAGGATCCCGGCGAGCTTGCGCGGGCCGACCATCACGTCGTTCGGCCACTTGAGGCGCGCCTCGACGCTGGTCCGGTGCTTCACGGCATCCGCGGCGGCCACGCCGGCGAGCAACGGGATCACCGTCCAGCCGTCGACGGATTTCTCGGGGCGAACGATCCACGATGCGTTCAGCGCTTGTTGCGGGTCAGACGTCCATCGTCGTCCGAGCCGCCCTCGCGCAGCCGATTGCGTATCTGCGACCACCACCGTCATGTGCGGCGCGCCCGCGCGCGCCAGCGCGCGCGCGTCGTCGTTGGTGGATCGCGTCTCGTCCAGCGTCACCACGCGCGGCGAGACGTCTGCGAGCGCGCGTTTGAAGGCCAGGTGGAAGTCTTGCTCCTTGGGCATCGACCGTACGCTACCGTACGGTCATGGAACCGGACCGCGAGTACTTCGAATCGCTCGTTGCAGACGCGCTCGACGAGCTTCCCGAAGAGTTCGCCAGCCGCATGGAGAATGTCGCGGTCGTCGTGGAAGAGGAGCCGGAGGGGCCGCTGCTCGGGCTGTATCAAGGGATACCGCAAACCAGGCGGGGACCGGGCTACGGCGGCGTTCTGCCGGATGTGATCACGATCTACCGCGGCCCGCTCATGCGGCACGGCGGCAACGATCTACGAGCGGCCGTGCGCAAGACGGTGTGGCACGAGATCGCGCACCACTTCGGGATCAGTGACGAGTGGTTGACCGAGCACGGCTGGGCCGGCCCCTAGCGCGTCTGCTCGACCCGCTTCACCAAGGTCTTCAACGCTTCGACCTCATACGCAAGCGCCTTCTTGCCGAGCTTCGTGATCTTCACCCACGTACGTGGCCGCTTGCCCTCGTAGCCCTTCTCGACGTCGATCAGGTTCGCTTCTTCGAGCACCGTCAAGTGGCGTGAGAGATTGCCGTCGGTCAGCTCGAGCGCGTCCTTCAAGTAGGCGAAGTCGGTCTTCGTCGTCTCGTTCAGTATCGCCAAGATTCCGAGGCGCGCGCGCTGATGGACGACGTCGTCCAGCCCGTTAACGGGGTGCGGGCTCATGACGGCCGCCTCCGAGACCGAGAACGAGGAGAGAAAGCAGCCCGACGAAGACGAGGAACCCACCTGCCGCGGCAAGGTTCGCCGCCCAATCCGGCCAGATCCAGTGGATGCGCTGGCCGACGTTCGAGATGTTGTACGTGTTGGCAAGTACAGCGACGGCGAAGTTCACCAACGAGATGAACAGGAGCATTTTGCTCCGCTCCAGCTTCGCAAGCACGAAGAGTGCGAGCGAGATGACGACTACGGGCATGAAGCCCTGGTTGAAGTGCGCGTAGTAGCGCCAGTTGTCGAGCCTGTACATGAAGCGGAGCGGCTTGGGAACTTGAGTCGCCGTCAAGATCATCAGAGCGAACAACGCGATGCCGGTAACTACATAGGGCCAGATCCTCGCTTTGAGGCCAGTGCGCCTCCCTCGGATGAAGTAATAAGCAGCGATCGCTGCGTATCCGAGCGGGACGGCGAGGAGCCAGTACAGGGTCGAGCCGAACGGATGATTGCTGTCAACGGCACACAGGCACAGCCCATGGAAGCTGTTGAAGGAGCCACCGTAGTGCCCGAGTCTGAAGTAGCTGAACGGAAGGTCCCCGAGGACGATCAGACCCGACAGCAGGAGCGGGAACCAATATCCGTGGCGCGCTCGGCGCGTCTCTCGCGAGATCTCCTCCAGCGAATCAAGGATCTGCTCTGCCCTTGCACTGTCCATGATTTGCCCCCTAGCTCATGTGGCAAAGTACTTTGTAATGCAAAGTCGAGCGGCTGTCAAGGGTTCGTTCTGAAGGCGCATCGAGACGCTGCGCGCGCGCTGATACCCTTCCGTGGCCATGTTCTCCAAGGTCCTTCTCGCCAACCGCGGTGAGATCGCCATCCGCGTCATGCGCGCGTGCCGTGACCTCGGGGTTCACTCGATCGCCGTCTACTCGGACGCCGACCGCGAGGCCCTCCACGTGAAGCTCGCCGACGAGGCTCACTACATCGGTGAGTCCGCGCCGGCCGAGAGTTATCTCAACATCGGAAAGATCGTCGATGCGGCCAAAAAGTCCGGCGCCGAAGCCGTCCACCCCGGCTACGGATTCCTGGCCGAGAACGCGAACTTCGTGCGCGAAGTCGAGAAAGCCGGCCTCGTCTTCATCGGTCCCTCGGCGGACGCGATGGACAAGATGGGCGACAAGATCAGCGCTCGGCGCGTGGCAGAGGCCGCCAACGCGCCCTTCGTTCCTGGGACGCTCGACCCCGTCACCGACATCGCCCAAGTACACGCGTTCGGCAAGGAGCACGGCTACCCCATCGCGATCAAGGCTGCCTTCGGCGGGGGCGGACGCGGCTTCAAGGTGATCCGCACCGAGTCGGAAGTCGAAGACGCGGTCGGCGGCGCGCAGCGCGAGGCCAAGCTCGCGTTCGGCCGCGATGAGATCTACATCGAGCGGTACCTGTCGGGCGCGCGCCACATAGAAGCGCAGATCCTGGCCGACTCACACGGCAACGTGCTGTTCTTGGGCGAGCGCGACTGCTCATTGCAACGACGTCACCAGAAGCTCGTCGAGGAGTCGCCCTCCCCCGCCGTCAGCCCGGAGGTCCGCGACCGCATCCGCGAAGCCAGCGTCAGCGTCGCGCGCGAAGTCGGCTACGTGAACGCCGGAACGATCGAGTACATGCTCGACGCCGATAAGACGCGGTTCTACTTCATGGAGATGAACACACGCCTGCAGGTCGAGCACCCCGTCACCGAGCTCTGCACCGGGATCGACATATGCGCGTGGCAGATCAAGATCGCGGCCGGCGAGGAACTGTCGTACAAGCAAGAGGACATCCAGCCGCGCGGCCACGCGATCGAGGTGCGCATCAATGCGGAGGATCCCTCGAAAGGCCGCTTCCTCCCGGCGCCGGGGATGATCGGCGAGTACCGCGAGCCGGCCGGGCCGGGCGTCCGGGTCGACTCAGGCTTCGGGCCGTACACCGAGATCCCGCGCTCGTACGACTCGTTGATCGCGAAGCTGATCACGTGGGGTGCCAGCCGCGAAGCAGCGCGTCGGCGCATGCTGCGCGCGCTCCACGAGTACGTGATCGAAGGAGTGAAGACCGTCATCCCGTTCCACAAACTCGTCATGGAAGACCCGAACTTCATCGCGGGCAACGTGCACACGGCGTACGTAGAAAAGGACATGGACCTCTCGGAGCTGGTCGTGCCCCCACCGGTCAAAGTCCAAAAGGACGAGCAGCCTGCCGCGCGCGCGGTAACGGTAGAGGTCGACGGGAAACGCTTCGACGTCGAGGTGCACGGCCTCGGTGCCTTTTCAGCAGCGGGTGCGCAATCTTCGAAGCCGGCGGCGCCGACTGCCGAGTCGAAGCTGCGCACGAGCGCGGACGGGACCGAACGCGTAACGGCGCCCATGCAGGGAACGATCGTGAAAGCCGCAGTGAAAGCAGGCGACGTGGTGAAGGCCGGGGATCTGCTCATCGTGCTCGAAGCGATGAAGATGGAGAACCACATCAACTCCCCGCGAGACGGGACGGTCGCCGAAGTCAACGTCAAGGCTGGTCAGAACGTCGAGACCGGCACTATCCTCATCGTTGTGAAGTGATGATCAGTTACTTCCAAGCGATCATCATGGGGCTCCTTCAGGGGGTCACCGAGCTGTTCCCCGTCTCGAGTCTCGGCCACTCAGTCATCTTCCCGAGCCTCTTCGGCTGGCACGACTTAGCGCGCGCGCAAGCCGCTCCCGAGTCCTTCTTCCTCGCGTTCGTCGTTGCCCTTCACGTCGGCACTGCCCTTTCGCTCGTCGCCGTCTTCTGGAAGGACTGGGTTCGGATCGTCTCGGCCTTCTTCCGCTCGATCGCCAAGCGGAAGGTCGAGACTTCCGACGAGCGCCTCGCGTGGCTGCTCGTCATCGCAACCATCCCTGCGGGCATCTTGGGCATCCTCCTTGAACATGAATTGAGAGTCGTCTTCGCCAAGCCGTTGGCTGCGTCGATCTTCCTCGTCGTAAACGGGGGGATCCTCGCAGCGGGAGAAAGACTACTAAGGCGCGCGGAAGTCAGAGCGGTCGCCGTCAAGCACGGACTGAATCCAGGCGACCAAAGCAGGCGGCTCGACACGATGGAGTTCAAGGAGGCCGGCGTGATCGGAGTCGCGCAGACGGGCGCGCTCTTCGCCGGCATCAGCCGCTCAGGGATCACGATGGTTGCCGGCTTGCTACGGGGCCTCGATCACGAGGACGCGGCGCGCTTCTCGTTCTTGCTCGCCACCCCGATCATTCTCGCCGCAGGTCTCTACAAGATCCCAGACCTCATGGGGCCGCTGGGCGCCCACGTTCGGGGACAGGCGCTGGTCGGCGGGCTGTTCGCGGCGCTGGCCGCGTTCGTCTCGGTCAAGTTCCTGCTGAGGTACTTCGAAACGCGGACCTTGACCCCGTTCGCCATCTACTGTCTCGTCTTCGGCGGCGCGATGGTCATCCGCTTCGCGTAGATGCCTGACCCCCTCGGTCCGCTTCGCAGGGCGCTCCCGGCGTTCCTCCCCCGCCGAGTTTTGCTTGCCCTGCGTCGCGACCTCACGATCGGGAACCTGACTGAGCGGCTCGGCTCGGTCTACGGGGACCGCGTGGCCTTCCGGCTCGAGGAGCGGTCGGCGCTCGCGCCCAAACGCGAGATGACGTTCAACGACGTCGATCGCGTGGTCACTCGCCTCGCAACGGTGCTCGCCAAAGAAGGGTTGCCTCTTGGGGAGCTGGTCGCCGTCGTGCCTTCGAATGGGATCGATTTCTTGCTGACATTCCTGGCCGTCGTTCGTGCCGGCGGGATCGCGTTGCCCGTCAATCCTGTGTTGAAGCGACAGGAAGTTCGCACTCTGATCGAGCTCTCGGAGGCCACCACGCTCATCGGCGACACGACGACGCTCCGCCGCACGGTGGGCGCGAGCGCAACGCTTCCCGAGATCGAGCGGTGGCTGTCGCTCGGACGCTCCGACGGCGCCGTCGATCTCCTCTCGCGATTGCGCAAGACGCGAACACCGATGCCGGCCGTCGGCGCGCCGGCCGACGCCGTCGTCGCCGTGATGTACACGTCTGGGACCACCGGCCGGCCCAAAGGCGCGCGACTCACCAACAGCGGGCTGCTCGCCATGCTTTCTCCGGCGGCGTTGCAACCGACGGGTCTTCCGATGACGTTGCGCACGGCAGTCACGGCGCTACCCGTAGCACACATCATGGGGCTCTCGGCGTCGATCGCTCTGATGTTGGGGGCCGTTTCCAACCGAATGCTCGAGCACTTCGATGCGAAGCTCGTGCTCGACCTCATCGAGGAGGAGGAGGTCGACGCGTTCGTCGGCGTCCCGGCGATGTACCGCGCGATGCTCGATGCGGGAGCGGAACAGCGGGACCTTACGAGCGTGAAGGTATGGGCCAGCGGCGCCGATGCGATGCCACGCGATCTCGCGAAACGCTTTCAGAAGATGGGACGGCTCGGCGGCCCGGTTCCGGCGTTGTTCTTCGAGGGCTACGGCATGGTCGAGCTTGCCGGAGCGGCGATGGCGAAGGTCGTTCCGCCGGGTCCGATCGATCTGCCGAAGAACTTCGCCGGCATGCCCATCTTTCCGTACCGCGTGAAAGTCGTGGACAAGAAGGGGAACGACGTGCCGCGCGGACGCGTCGGCGAGCTCTGCGTCAAAGGCCCCGGCGTCCTCGAGGGCTACCACAAGGATCCCGGTGCAACCGGCGCCGTGCTGAGCGGCGGCTGGTTGCGCACCGGCGACCTCGCGCGCATCGGGCCGCTCGGCACTGTGTTCTTCGAAGGCCGCCAGAAAGACGTGATCAAGGTTGGTGGGTATTCGGTCTTCCCGGTCGAGGTGGAAGAGGAGATCCGCCGGCACCCGAAAGTGTCGGACGTTGCCGTGCTCGGAATCTCCGACGACGCGAAGGGTCAAGTCGTCGGCGCCGCGGTCATCTCCAAGAAAGGGACCACGCTCACCGAGGGCGAGATGGAGCGGTGGGCGAAGAAAGAACTGGCCGCGTACCGGCGGCCGAAGCGCTGGCTCATCGTTTCGAGCTTGCCGCGAGGTTCAACGCGCAAGGTAGACAAGCAAGCGCTCGCGAAGCGCTTCTAAGCCGAGTACACGAGGCCGCGCGCGCGCAACACCCGTGCGAGCTCGGCCGCGATCGGTTCGGCTTCTCCCTCTTGCAGCGTCGAGATCGTGATGCGCACCGCGGTCGGGGCTTCGAGACGGAACGGCTCTCCCGCGCGGATCGCGTAGCCGGCTGCGGCCATCGCGGCGACCACACGCTGCTCGTCCTGAACGGGGATCCAGATGTTCAGGCCGCTCCGCCCGGTTGCGGCGATCCCTTCGCGCGCAAGCGCGTCGAGCATCCACTCGCGGCGCTCCGCGTACGCCTTCGTTGCGTCGCGGAGCTGCTTCTGCACCTTCGCGTCGGTCAGCAGCGCTGCCGTGAGACGCTGCAGGATGTAGCTGACCCAGCCGGGGCCGGCGGACAGCCGTCCTTCGACGCGCGAGATCGTTGTTTCGTCCGCGGTCAGCGCAGCGACACGGAGATCGGGACCGAGGAACTTCGAGAACGACCGCACCACCGCCCATCGCGCGCGCCCTTCATCGGCGAGCGTCACGTAATCGGCTCCCGACACTGCGCCGGCGTGGTCGTCTTCGATGACGAGCAGGTCGGGTTCGCGCGCGATGATACGTCGCAGCTCCGCCGCCCGCTTGGCGTCGATCGCGGAGCCGACCGGGTTCTGCGCGCGCGGCGTCACGATCAACGCGCGGATGCCGCTGCGGATCGCTGCATTCACCGATGCGGGGATTGGCCCGCGGTCGTCGACGCGGATCGGCTCGGCGATCAGACCCTGCGCGGCGAGGAGGTCCATCGTGCGGTGGTAGCCGGGGTCTTCGATCCCGACGCGGTCGCCGGGGCTCAGCTGCGCGTCCAGGACGCGCTCGATCGCATCAAATGCTCCCGCGCAGATCGTGAGCGCGCCGGCCGGGACGCCGTCGGCGACCAAGCTCTTACGCGCCGCCTCAACGAGGGGCGGGTACGCGGGAGGCTCGTCGTATAGACGCGAGTGTGCCGGCATCTTCGCCAGGAAGCCGTCGAGCGCCGGTAGCAGCTCGGCGTTGGGGTTTCCGTCGAACAGCTTGCGCGCGCCCTCGGGGACGGGCGGAAGCGCGTGGTGTCCGAGCGGCGGCCGGGGCGCGACGTGGGTTCCTCGGCGTCCGCCGGTCGAGATGAGGCCGCGCGCGCGCAAAGATTTGTAAGCAGATGCCACCGTTACGGGCGATACTTCGAGGCGTTCGGCCAGGGCCCGCACGCTGGGGAGCTGCTCTCCGCGACTCAAACGGTCTGATCGGATGCCGTCCTCGATCGACCTCGCTATTTCGTTCGCAGTGCTGCCTTTGATGTGGTATCTTTGTGCTGTCATGATTAACTCTTTGTACCATAACGAACCGGTCTCCGTCAACAGGCCGCGCTCTTGGCCGTGGAAGGACCACCCGCCACGCTCACTAAGGCGCGGCAGGCGAGACAACAGACGGGGCGGCTCCGCACAGCCGCCCCGTCGCGTTGTCTTGGACGGACCGCCGAGCGAACGCGCGCGCGTCCAGCGTCTCCCCGATCGCGCACGGTACGACCGTGCCACGCTCGAGGCGATCCTCGATGAAGCGTTCGTGTGCCACCTGGCGACCGTCGTCGACGGCGCACCGATCGTGATCCCGATGATGTTCGTCCGCATCGACGACCGCCTCTACGTGCATGGGTCTACGGGCAGCCGCATGTTGCGCGCGCTCGAGACCGGCGCGACCGCCTGCGTCGAGGTCACGCTGCTCGACGGGCTTGTTCTGGCGCGCTCGGCGTTCCATCACTCGATGAACTACCGCTCGGTGATCGCGTACGGAACGTTCGAGGTCGCACAAGGCGAGGAGAAGACACGCGCGATGGAAGCACTGATCGAGCGGATCGAGTCCGGGCGCTGGGATCGCGTCCGCCAACCGAGCCGCAGAGAGCTGGCGGCAACAACGATATTGAGCCTCCCCCTCACCGAAGCCTCCGCTAAAGTCCGAACCGGGATGCCGGTCGAAGAGCCATCAGATCTCGAGCTGCCCGTTTGGGCCGGCGTCGTCCCGCTCGCCTTCGAGCGCGGGGTGCCGGTCGCCGACCTTGCCCGCTCGGCTGCGCGCGCACTCTCGAGGTAACCCGTGCCGCCCGCCGGGACCATCGCGGTCTACGCCGGTGCATCCGTACTGATCACGCTCATCCCGGGTCCCGCGGTCCTGTACATCGTCACGCGGGCGATGGATCACGGACGGCGCGGCGGGATCGCGTCGGCGCTCGGCGTGAACCTCGGCATCCTGGTGCACGTTGCGTTCGCCGTTCTCGGACTCTCCGTGCTTCTCGCCTCATCGGCCGCTGCGTTCAACGTCGTGAAGTACGTCGGCGCTGCCTACCTCATCTACGTGGGGATCCGGAGGCTGCTCGACCGCGAAGAGGTTCCCACCGCGGACGCGGTTCCGGTGCGCTCACAACGACGGCTGTTCTCGCAAGGTGTGATCGTCAGCGTGCTGAACCCCAAGCTTGCGTTGTTCTTCGTTGCCTTCCTCCCCCAGTTCGTCGACGGCGCGCGCGGCAACGTCCGGCTGCAACTACTGATCTTCGGTCTGGTCTTCGAGGCGATCGCGCTTATAACGGACAGCTCGTACGCATTGCTGGCGGGGACGATCGGCCGCGCGCTCCGTAACCGCAAGAGCTATGCGCGCGCGGAACGATATGTTGCCGGCGGGATCTACATCGCGCTGGGCGCGGCGGCCGCAACCGTCGGCGGCCACAGCAAGTAAATCAGCCGCCGACCTGAGATAGTCGCCGTTCAAGGAACGCGCGCTCAACCGGGTTCGTGACCAGCTCGAGCGCGCGCTCATACGCTGTAGCCGATTCGGCGTTGCGGTCGAGCCTCCGGTACAGATCTGCGCGCGCGGCGTGATACAGGAAGTAGTCGCCCAGGCCATCGAGAGCTTCCATCACCGCAAGGCCTTCGCTCCACCCTTGCGCGAACGCAACGGCAACCGCTCTGTTCAGCTCGACGACGGGCGACGGCGCGAGCTTCAGCAGCTCGTCGTAGAGCGCGAGGATCCGCTCCCAGTCGGTATCTTCCGCCCGAAGCGCGACCGAGTGCATCGCCGCGATCGCAGCTTGCACCGTGTACGCCCCTGCATCGTCGTCGCGCGTCGCGCGATCGAGCGCCGTGATCCCCTCGGCGAGCTGCGCGCGATCCCACATCAGCCGGTTCTGCTCTTCCAACGGAACAAGCTCACCCGCCTCGTTCACGCGCGCGCGCCGCCGTGCGTCGTGCAGCAGCATCAGTGCGAGCAGCCCGTTGACCTCGCTTTCCTCCGGCATCAGCCCCGCGAGCACGCGCGCGAGCCACAGTGCGTCCTCGCACAGCTCCGAACGCACGAGCGCGGCATCGGCCGTCGCCGAGTAACCCTCGTTGAAGATCAGGTAAACGACCGCGAGCACCGAGCGAAGCCGCTCGGGCAAAAGATCGTCGGGCGGCACGCGGTACGGGATGTTCGCATCGCGTATCTTTCGCTTCGCACGCACGAGGCGCTGCGCCATCGTCGCCTCCGGCACGATGAACGCGCGCGCGATCTCGGGCGTCGTCAGGCCGCCGAGCGTTCGCAGCGTCAGCGCAACGCGCGCGTCCATCGAGAGCGCCGGGTGACAGCACGTGAAGATCAGCCGCAGCCGGTCGTCCGGGATGAGGCTCACGTCGTCTTGTTCGAGTCCCTCGAGCTCCATGAGGCGGGCGAGCTGGGCTTGCTTGTCGGCGAGCGCGCGCTCGCGGCGGATGCGGTCGATCGCCTTGTTGCGTGCCGTCGCCATCAACCAGGCAACCGGGTTGGACGGGATCCCCCGGTCCCACTTTTCCAGCGCAACGGCGAAGGCTTCCTGGACCACATCCTCTGCGAGGTCGAAGTCCCCGAGCATCCGGATCATCGTCGCCGTGACGCGACCCGAGACGTCCCGAAAGACCCGTTCGACTTCGGTGCGCGCGCTCGGCATGCATGCAAGCGTACGCCCCGGGCCCTAGGAGTGAGAGTGCTCGGACTCCTCGTTGACCATGTCTTGCAGCTCGGTGGCGACCGGACGAACCTCGACGGCCCCCGACCGCGCGACCGGGATCTTCGCGGCAGCCGCAAGCGCCTCGTCGAGGTTGTCCAGCTCGAGGATGAAGAACCCGGCGAGGATCTCCTTCGTCTCGGCGAAGGGCCCGTCGGTCGTGATCGTTTCCCCGTTCCGGACGCGGATCGTTGTGGCGTCGTCTGTTGGCTTCAGCGGAACGCCACCGCGGATCTTGTCGGCCACCGCCGCGACGAACTCGCCGAACTCAGCCGCGTGCTTCGCCTGCGTTTCGGGGTCGGCCGCAAGCTGCTCGGCATTTTCGTAGATCAAAAGCGCGTAGAGCATGGCTCCTCCTTGGCGCGCGCCCGTAGGACCACCCTACCGGCGTGGTGCGCGCGTCTCTAACCCAGAGACGAACACGGATGCCCGGAATCGACAGTCGCCCCGAGGTTTCTGCCTCGTCGCGAACGCTGCGGCTCGCTCTTAGGGCTTGAACGCGAGATTGCCGTGCCGGTCGAGGTGAGTGAACTCCTCAACCGGACGCCGTGTCGTCGGCCCGTACTTCCCGATCGGCCACCCCATCGGGATGCACGCGATCGGCTCGACGTTCAGCGGCAGCTTCAAGATCCTGCGCGCCGCGACACGGTTCCACAGTGGAAACGTGGTCAGCGCTGCGCCCAGTCCTTCCGCGCGCGCGGCCAGCAGCAGGTTCTGGATGGCCGGGTAGATGGATCCGTACCGCGACGACTTGTAGATCCACGGTAGTGGCCAGCTGACTCCGCGCAGGCACGGGATGATGAAGACGGGTATCTCGTCCCAATGATCGAGCTGCCATTGCACGGCGTTGATCAGTCGCAACGACTTCTCGTCGCGCCGTTTCACGATGCGCCCGGCCTTGAGGTACGGGCCTGCGACGCGGCGGTTCTGCTTGCCGAGTGCTGCCTTCACCTTCTGGTCACGGACGACGATGAACTCCCAGTTCTGCTGGTTGGATCCTGTCGGCGCTTTGATGGCAAGCCGCAGGATGCGAAGGAGCACCTCGTCGTCAACCGGATCGGGACGCACGCGCCTGATAGCGCGCTGCGTCATCATGGCCTCTTCCAGGTCCACCTTCCCTCCGTTTGCAGACACGCCCTCGCTCACGACCAGAACTCGTCGTCCGCGTATAGGTCCTCGTCGAAGAACCACGCTTCAACAACCTTGCCGTTCTTGATGTGGTAGGACGCGACGCCTTTGATATCGAGATCCTTCTTTCCAGGACGCTGTCCATGACTCGTGGTGAGGACAACTGCGTGCTCGTCGTTCGCAAGCACATCGTGTACGTCGACCTTGAATGTTCCTTCGGAGATGGAGAGGATCTTGGAGAAGAATTCGAAGACTTCGTCCTTGTTCTTGTAGTCCCCCGCCACCGGACTGTGCCCCGGGATGTGCCATTTGATGTTGTCGTCGAACAACTCCCTGATCGTGTCTAGGTCGAAGCTCGCGAATGCTGCGTATCCCTTTCGAAGAAGCTCCTCGTTCGGATGAGCCATGCTCTCCTCCTTGTTGGCCTTTTCGAGGTCGCAGCGAGCCTACGCCGGTGCTGCACGCTCGGACAAAACTCGCTAGCGAGGTCCGATCAGGAGCGCCTGCGCACCGGCGCCGAGACGATGCTGCTCGTCCCAGATCACGCTTTGTGCGATACCGATCCCCTTCGCGTCCTGTCTGGTCTTTGCGTCGATGCACACCCACTCGCGTTCCGGCATGCGCATAAGGTGAACGGTCAGCTCGGTGTTGATGAACAGGTGTGTTCGGAAGTCGAGCACCGCGCTGACGCCGTTGCCTGAGTCTGCGGCGCTGAGCACGCGCGACAGCGGCGCGATCGATTCGCCTTCGACAAGGGGGACCCGCATCCGCATCCAGACCGACGCTGGTCCGCGTTCCGTCCAGGACCCTCTCGCATATCGCCACTCCATCGCAGAGAAGTAGCTTGGGCCGGCATCGGTGTCCGGCGTGATCTCTTGCGATGCATCCGGACCGGCGAATTGAGGGCGCTCGACCGGAGTCTCGGGCATCGGCTCCCCCGAGGTGCGTATGCGCCACGACGATGCGCGCGCGACCTCGGTCCCGTCGGACGTTAGCGAAGCTTGCACGTACTGCACGCGCCGGCCGGTCCGGACTGGGGTGACTTCGACGCGAAGCCGCGCGATCGGGATCGGCTTCAGGATCTCCATCGTGAAGCGAGCGACTTGAAATCCACGCGGCTCCAATGCCTCGATCGCACGGCCGACGAGCGCGGCGGGCGGACCCGCGTGTTGCGCGCGCGGATCCCACGGTCCGCGCGTCCATTCCGTCGAGACGAACGCGTCACCGTCGGGAACGTAGAAGGCGTCTGGCACGGCGCGCAGCGTACCCGTGGCGTCAGCTGCGCGCGATATCCCTGAGCTTCACGCGCGGCCCGTATCGCGGCGGCGTCGGGCACGCCTCGATGAGCCGGATCGCGCGCGCGCGCTGACCTCGATACGGCTCGAGCAGCTCGAGCATCCGCTCATCGGTCGCGCGCGGCTCGCCGGCGAGCACCCACGCGACGTGATTCTTCAGGTGATAGTCCCCAACGCTGACGGCGTCTGGGTCGCCGAGCGCCGTGCGCGCCACCTCGGCCGCCGTCCACGGCCCGATTCCTTGGATCGCTTGGAGGCGGCGGTAGGCGTCGGCGATCGGCATCGACGCCGCTTCTTCCAGTCGAGCTGCGCGCGCGCACGCCCGGCGAACGATGTCGGCTCTTCTCCGCTCGATCCCCAGAGGGTGGTACGCCCAATAGGGAAGCTCCGCCAAGACCTGCGGTGCCGGAGGGAGCTGCAGATCGACCGAGCCCGGCGCGCGCTCCCCGTACTGCCGGACCAGCGCACAGTAAGAACGGAACGCCTCGCGGCCGGTCACCTTCTGCTCGAGGATGCTCGGGACGAGCGCCTCGATGACTGCGCCCGTGCGGCCCAAGCGGAGGCCTCGCATCCTCCGCCACGGATCCCTCAGGACCTGGTGCTTCGGCTCGAAGACCGAGGGGTCGTCGTGCGCCCCGACGAGATCTGGTACGGCTTCGATGGCGGCGGCGGCGCCCGGGCCCCAGGCGCGCGCGCGAACACCACTTCCGTCAACGCCCAGGTTCAGCGTCGCGGGGCCGTCCGGTGTTCTCGTCGCTCGCCAGAACCCATCGCCGTCCACCAGGATCGTCGGGTCGTACGCGCCGCGCGCGAGGTGCCCAAGCGTCAGCCCGAGGTCCAAAGGACCAGGCACCGAAACGACAACACCCTGCATGCGGGCCGAGCATAACCCGCCGCTGAGACAACCCCTTGTGCCACCCCGTCCGAAGACCGATGATTGGTGACGATGTTCAAGGCCCTCATCATCATCGCCGTGATCGCGGGAGCGATCTTCTTCGGCGTGAAGTACCACCAGCAGCACCCGGGCGGATCCAACGGAACTTCCATCCCCGTCGCACCGGTCTACCGGCCGCCGACGATCCCCGACCCGCTCAAGAGCTAGCGCAGCGCGCCGCGCAGCGCCCGTGCGAGGTTCCCGCGCGCGCCGGCGCGCACGCGACCGAGCCCGAGCCACTCCGCCATCAAACGCAGTTCCTCCGCGAGCGGCCCTGCAACTGCGCGCGCATCCAGCCCGGGCTCGAGGTGGGCGGCGTGCGCGAGAAGCGTTCCGGCCGTGCGGTCGGCCTTCAGATCGACGCGCCCGACCAACGTGTCACCGAGCAAGAACGGCACCACGTAGTAGCCGTGTACTCGCTTGTGTGCGGGCGTGTAGATCTCGATGCGGTAGCGGAAGTTGAAGAGCCGCTGCGTGCGTGCGCGCTCCCACACCAGCGAGTCGAACGGCGAAACCAGCGCGCGCGCGTTCACGCGGCGCGGCGCTTTGGCCGCCGCGTCAACGAATGCAGGCTGCTCCCAGCCTTCGACGCGCGCGGGAACGAGTCGCCCGTCTTCGACGAGCTCCGCGAGCCGAGGCCGTGCCGCCGTCAGCTTGATGCGGAAGTAGTCGGCAAGATCCTTCGCGGTCCCAACGCCGAGGGCGGGTGCACTGATCGCAAGAAGCGCGCGGTTGGCCTCCTCTTCGGTCGGCGCGGGAGCTCGCAAGATCTCGGCGGGGACGACACGCTCCACGACGTCGTACACGCGCTCGAAGTTGTTTCCTCGCTGTGCCGTCACGCGCCCGATCCAGAACAGCCACTCGAGCGCAGACTTGCCGGGCGCCCAGTCCCACCACCCCTTGCCCCGTATCCCTTTCTCGGACAAGCCGGACGCCGGGATGGGGCCGCGCGCGCGCACCTCCTCGTACACCGACTCGACGTACGCCGCATTCTCTCGAGCGAACCGAACGATGCTTCCCCACAGCTCCCCACGTTTCGCGCGCTCCATGCGGGGTCGCATCAAAGGGAAGAGTTCCATCGGCATCAGCGACGCTTCATGGCCCCAGTACTCGAAGAGCTCCCGGCGCTCGTACGCCAGCCGGTCGAGCAGCGTGGGCGGATACACGCCCAGCCGCGAAAACGCGGGAAGGTAGTGCGACCGAACCAACACGTTTACGGAATCGATCTGGATCAGCCGAAGCCGCTCGAAGAGCTTCCGGAGATGGCGCAGGTCGATACGGCCGGCGGGACGCGGCTCGGAGAAGCCTTGCGCGCGCAACGCGAGCGCGCGCGCGTCGGCTCTAGACAGCTCGATCAAAGGTGAGGCTACGCGCCGAGATTCTCTCGGAAGAATTCGAGGATGCGACGCCACGCATCTTCGGCAGCCTCTGGATCGTAACCGTCGCCCGTTTCGTTCATGAAGGCATGCCCCGGTTTCGGATACACGTCGATCGTGAACGAGACGCCTGCGGCTTCGAGCCCCTTCGCCAGCGCTTCGCGCGCCTCCGGCGGGTTGGCCCCATCCGTTCCACCGAACAAGGCAAGGACTTTCGCCTTCATCTTCGTGAAGTCCGGCTTCACCATGGGGTGGGTCCCATACATATCGACGACGGCCGCCACTTCGTCTGGTGCGGCCGTCCCGGTCAGGAGAGCCAATTGCCCGCCCATGCAGAATCCGATGACCCCAACCTTTTCACCGGTCTCCTTTGCGAGGTGCTTCGCAGCGCCTCGCCCATCTTTCGCAACCTGGTCGATGTTGAGGGCCATCAGTAGCTTGCCCGCCTCGTCGGGCTCAACGGTCGACTTGCCGTGATAGAAGTCGGGCGCGAGCGCGGTGAACCCTTCCGACGCGAACCGATCTGCAGCGCCTTTGATCTGATCGTTCAATCCCCACCACTCCTGCACGACCACGACACCGGGACCTTTCCCAGACGCTGGGCGCGCGAGGTAGCCGTCGGCAGTGCCGCCGTTGCTTTCGAATGCGATCACTTCTCCCATCGTCTTCCTCCACGGTCGGCGGTCGCGCAATTATCGCGGTCGCCCTGGATAATAGGAAGCCGTGCACGCCTCGTTGGTAGTCGGCTGAGCTAGAACTGCGGCGGCTCGGGATGCGGCCGCTCTCCGCGAAGCTGCGCGATCAATTCTCCGGCCAACGCTTCGGCGATGTCTTGATGTGCAACGTGCGGCCAGTGGATGCCGTCGGGATTCAACCGGTCGGCGTTCGGTTCGACCAGATCCCATGCACTCACAAACGGGAATCCATGCCGCTGTGCGATCTCGCGCTGCATCCGCTCGCGCGCGCGCAGCGTGGGGTGCCCCTTGCCGTAGTACTTGGACCGGTGGCTCGTCGGTCCGAGCGCAACACCGGCCGCATCGCGCGCGAGCGAGCGCACTTGGAAGAGGACCGCGTCGTACATGCGCGCGAACTCGCCCGGGGGTGTGTGCGTGAAGCGGCCCCCGGTCGCGCGCACCGTGTATGGGTGCGCGCGATACACGTTCTTGCGCACGATGCGGCGCACGCTCTCGGGGCGAAGGTATGGGATCAGGGTCTCGACTATCGCAGGAACCCCGGCCGGCGCATGGTCGATGCTCCCGATGCCGAGCACAACGGCATCGGCTCCCATCAGCACCTCGAACTGTGCGTGCCGATCCTTCAGCACGAGCCGCCAGGCCTCACGCACGTCGGTACCCGCGCGCGCCAGCACATTCACCGCAACGGGCCGTCCGATCTCGGCCTCCAGCCGCGCGGCGAGCACGTTGGGATAGAGCGCCTTGTCACTGGGAAGCTTCGGACCGGTGTCGTCCGTGAACGACGTGCTGTCGCCGATGACGACGAGGCGGAAGGGCCGGGAGACCATGACGGCACATGGTACGCGTACGCTGGCGACCGTGGATCCCGAAGAGATGCGCCGGCGGGTGGCGACGAAGCGCGCCGGAACACTCGCGACGATCAGCCCCGACGGGTTGCCTCATCTGGTTCCCTTCGTGTTCGCCCTGAAAGGCGACACTTTGTACTGGGCGGTCGACGACAAGCCGAAACGCTCCAAGGAGCTGCAGCGGCTGCGGAACATATCTCGAGACCCACGCGTTTCGGTGTTGTTCGAGCAATACTCGGACGACTGGTCCGAACTCTGGTGGGTGCGCGTGAGCGGGACGGCGAGGATCCTGACCGAGGGAGATGAGCGCGCGCGCGCCGTCAACGCCCTACGAGGCAAGTTCCCTCAATATCGCGAGCAGCCGCTCGATGACACGGTCGTCGCGATCGACGTAGAGGAGTGGACGGGTTGGTCGGCGACTCCGTAAAGGTCAAGTACGGCGAAGCGAGCGGCTGGTGGGTGATCGGCACCACCACCCTCGGCTCAGGCATCGCTTTCTTAGACAGTTCAGTCGTGAACGTCGCGCTGCCGACGATCGGCAAGAACCTGCACACAGGCATCGCGGGCCTTCAGTGGACGCTCGATGGATACCTGTTGATGCTCGGCTCCCTCATCTTGACGAGCGGGTCGCTCGGCGACCTCTACGGACGCCGCAGGATGTTCGTCACGGGGCTCGGCATCTTCACCGTCGCGTCGCTCTTGTGCGGCATCGCACCGAATATCGCAACGCTGATCATCGCGCGCGCGCTGCAAGGCGTCGGCGGCGCGCTGCTCGTTCCACAGAGCCTCGCGATCATCGGCGCGGTCTTCGAAGGAAAAGATCAAACGAAAGCAGTGGCCATGTGGTCGGGCTTGGCGGGAGTCACAACACTGTTTGGTCCCGCTCTCGGTGGGTGGCTCGTGGGCTTTTCGTGGCGCTGGATCTTCTTCATCAACCTGCCGCTCGCCGCGATCGCCATCTTCCTTGCGATGACGAAGGTTCCCGAAAGCAAGGACCCCGAGAGTGGTCACCGTTTGGACATCCCCGGTTCGATCGCGGCAGCAGCCGGCCTGGGCGCCCTTGTTTACATGCTGATCGAAGGCCCGGGGAAGGGATTCACGAGCCCGTCCATCCTGTCTGCGGGCATCATCGGCGTGATCTTCTTGATCGCCTTCGTCGTCATCGAACGGCGCTTGAAGGAACCGATGATCCCGAGGGGGATCTTCCGGTCGAAGCAGTTCACCGGCGCCAACTTAACGACGGCCTTGGTCTATGCAGGCTTGTATGGCGTCAGCCTCCTCGTCACGCTGCAACTGCAGGTGAGGCTGCACTACTCGCCACTCACGTCCGGCTTCGCGACGACACCGATCACTGTCCTTTTACTGGTCTTGTCGCCCTACGCCGGGCGGATCTCGATGCGTTTCGGGCCACGCTTGCCGATGACGATCGGACCGATCGTGATCGGCATCGGAAACATCATGATGGGTGGGATCAGACCGGGCGACCACTACCTCTCTGGCGTTCTTCCCTCGTTGATCGTCTTCGGCCTCGGCCTCTCTCTGATGGTCGCGCCGCTGACCGCTGCGATGCTGGCTGCGGTTGAAACGAGGCACATGGGGGTCGGCTCGGCGATCAACAATGCGGTGGCCCGTGTTGGAGGGCTGCTCGCCATCGCACTGCTCCCGGCGCTGGTTGGCGTCCGCTCGGGCGTGGCGCCAACGAACAGCCAGTACGGGCGCGCGCTGTTGATCGCAGGGGCCTGGGCGCTCGCAGGCGGAGCCATCGCGTTCTTGACCATCCGGACTGCGGCACCGCCGGAACCAGAAAAGAAGTCCGAACCTCAGGTTGAAGCACCGGCAGCATCGCTCGATAGCGACCGGCTGCTCTGAGAGCCAGCCCCATGAACAGCATCCCCAGGCCCCACCCGATCGCACCGGTTTCAGCCGGACCGGTGTGGGCGAGCGACGTCGCAAGAACCGTCGGGCAAATGATCGTGAGGCCAAACCCCGTCCGTAGCGATGGCCCGTCGCTCGTGATGACCATTGAGACGCGTACGGCATTCGGCGGGCACCTCGCGGCGGTCATCGTGAAGGACTGCGTTTCCGTGGAATCGGGAGGGATCGTCCCATAGTCGCGACGGCCGATCGAGACATTGAATGACTGCGCAAGGAGGCGCACACCCACATGTGTCGCGGCCGTCGACCCCACGTTCTCGAGCGTCACGTACACGTTGACGGGAACCCCGAGCGTTACAGCACTGAGCGAAACTGGTGTCGTCGCGTCGACGATCCGAATGTGGTGAAGCCGAAGTAGCGGAGCCGCGTCGGACCTTGGCGCGCGCGCTAAGACTGCAACGATGGAAATAACGAGGACCGCGACTGCCCGTCGAGCCATCCGGCTCCTTTCTGAATCAGACTAGCGTCGCGAGGGATCGGGGCTGGAATCGAGCTAGCGGCCCATCAAGCGGCGCGCCGCCTCTTGGATGCTCCCCCCTAGCGACGGATAGATCGAGAACGCTTGCGCGAGCTGCGAGACGCTGAGGCCGGCGTGCACCGCGACCGAAAGCGGCAAGATCAAGTCGCTCGCGTGCGGCGCCACGATCGTTCCGCCGAGCACCCTGCCGGTTCGGGACGCTGCGATGATCTTCACGAACCCGTCCTCAAGTGCCACCATCTTCGCGCGCGCGTTCGTTGCGAACGGGAGCGTCATGACCTCAACGGGAAGGCCACGCTCATTCGCGGTCGCCTCCGAGATACCGGCGGTCGCGATCTCCGGGTCGGTGAATACGGTCGCGGCGACCTCGTCGGAGCTAAAGGGGTTCACTGCTTGACCGAGCGCGTGCCACATCGCTATGCGACCCTGCATCGCCGCGACGCTGGCAAGCATCATCCCTCCGGTCACATCGCCGGCCGCGTAGATGTGCGACACGTTCGTACGGCTCACACCGTCGATCGGGATCTCGCCCCACGACCCGATCTTCACACCGGCCTCTTCCAAACCGAGATCCGCCGAGTTTGGTACCTGTCCAACGGTCACCAACGCGTGCGACCCTTCAACCAGACGCCCGTCCACGAGCTCAACCTCGATCCCGTCCTTCGTCACGCGAACCGCAGCTGCGCGCGCGTTCTTCATGATCGTCATGCCACGCCGCTCGAAGATCTCTTCGAGCACGCGCGCGGCGTCGGCGTCCTCTCCAGGGAGCACTCGGTCGCGTGAGCAGATCAGCGTCAACTCGCTGCCGAGCCGGTTGAACGCGTGCGAGAACTCGGCGCCGGTCGCACCAGACCCGATCACAACCAGCCGCTCGGGAACGGCTTCCAAGTCATAGACCTGGCGCGCGTTCAAAATGCGCTTCCCATCGGTCGGCGCGCTGCCGAGCGCGCGCGGCGACGACCCCGTCGCGACCAAGATCGCATCGGCTTCGATCCGCTCGCCGGAGTCGACGACGATCTGGTGCGATCCCTCGAGGCGAGCAGTTCCTCGCACGATCTTCACGCCGGCTTGTGCGACCTTCTTGTCGACGTCCTGGCTCTGCGCATTCGCGAGCCACAGGATCCGCTGGAAGACTTTCGGGAGGTCGATCTGCAGCTGCGGTTGTTCCGTCGTCAGCCCGAGTGACGGCGCCTGCTCCATCCACGTGACGACCTCGACGGTCGAGCACAGTGTTTTCGATGGCACGCAGTCCCACAACACGCACGCGCCGCCCATACCGGAGCGATCTATAACCGTGACGTCGGCGCCGAGCTCGGCTGCAACCAACGCAGCCTCGTACCCGCCGGGACCGCCGCCGATGATCGCTATGTGCACGCGCTACCGCCGCGGTTTGTACGTCCCGAAGACGTCGCGCATCACGCCGCAGACCTCGCCCACCGTTGCCATCGCGCGCAAGGACTCCCGGATGGGCGGTAGGAGGTTGTCCGTTCCCTTCGCCGCGTCGCGCAGGTCCTCCAGCGCCTGCTTCACGGCCGCCTGGTCCCGCGCGGCGCGCACCGCGCGCACGCGCTCGATCTGCTCAGCCTGTGTCGCGGGGTCGAGCCGGAGGATCTCGGAGGGCTGCTCGTCTGTTTCTACTTGCGTGTTCACACCGACGACGAGGCGCTGCTTGGCTTCGATCGCTTGCTGCTCTTCATAGGCAGCCTGTTCGATCTCGCCCTGCATATACTCGATCGCCTTCACGGCGCCGCCCATAGCGTCGACCTTGTCGATGTAGTCGCGCGCGCGCTGCTCGATCTCTTTGGTCAACGTCTCGATGAACCAACTCCCACCGAGCGGATCCGCCGTTTCCACTACACCGGCTTCCGCAGCGATGATCTGCTGTGTTCGGAGGGCGATCTTGGCGGCGTGCTCGGTCGGAAGGGCGAGCGCCTCGTCGAACGAGTTCGCGTGGAGAGACTGCGTCCCGCCGAGCACCGCGGCGAGCGCCTGGATGGCGACACGCACGATGTTGTTTTGCGGCTGCTGGGCCGTCAGCTGCACACCGGCGGTCTGCGTGTGGAAGCGCAGCATCTGGGAGCGAGGATCCTTCGCGTCGAACCGATCGCGCATGATCTCGGCCCACAGCTTGCGCGCGGCGCGGAACTTCGCAACTTCTTCGAACAGCGTTGTGCGCGCGACGAAGAAGAAGGACAGTCGCGGCCCGAACGTGTCGACGGGCAGGCCGGCCGCGATCGCAGCGTCGACGTACGCGATCGCGTCGGCGAGGGTGAACGCTACCTCTTGCACCGCCGTCGCGCCCTTCTCACCCATGTGGTAACCGCTGATCGAGATCGTGTTGAACTTGGGCAACGTCTCCGCGCAATACGCGAACGTATCGGTGATGAGTCGCATCGACGGCTCGGGCGGATAGATGTACGTCCCGCGCGCGATGTACTCCTTCAGGATGTCGTTCTGGATCGTGCCGGTGAGCTGCGCGGGGTCGACGCCTTGTTCCTCACCGACCAACTGATAGAGCAGCAGGAGCACCGATGCCGGCGCGTTGATCGTCATCGAGGTCGAGACCTTGTCCAGCGGGATGCCCGCGAACAGCGCGCGCATGTCCTCCAACGAATCGATCGCGACGCCGACCTTGCCGACTTCGCCGTCGGCAACGACGTCGTCTGAGTCGTAGCCCATCTGCGTTGGGAGATCGAAGGCGACCGAGAGGCCGGTCTGGCCATGATCAAGGAGGTAGCGGTAGCGGGCGTTCGACTCGGCGGCGGTCGCGTACCCCGCGTATTGGCGCATAGTCCAGACCTTGCCGCGATACATGTCCGGATAGACGCCGCGGACGTACGGGAACTCGCCTGGGCGGCCGATCCCGGCCGGGTCGAAGTCATCCGACGGCTCGTACAGCGGCTCGATCGGTATGCCGGACGGGGTTGTGCGATCGTTCTCGCCCACGAAAGCATTCTACGGGCGCGTAAACCGACCAGCGATTCTCCGGTGTTTCAGTGGTTCGGGAGCGCTGCTTCTCCCCTGCTATATTTCCGCGCGAGCAGCCATTCCCCGGCTGACCTAGACTCACTTACGTCGAGAAAGGTACGCACTGTGGCGCGTCTTCCCGAGAAGCTCGGGACCGTTTATAAGGGCGGCCAAGGCCAGTGGTCGTGGGCGCTGCATCGCATCTCCGGCGTCGCCGTCTTGCTCTTCCTCTTCGTTCACATCGCCGACACCGCGCTCGTCGGCTTCGGGCCCAGGTTCTACAACCAGGTCGTCCACGCCTACCACAACCCCGTCATCAGACTGCTCGAGATCGGTCTCGCCGCAATGGTTCTGTTCCATGCGCTGAACGGCCTTCGCATCATCCTCATCGACTTCTTCCCGAAGATGGCCGACTACCACAAGCAGCTCTTCCAGATCGTTGTCGGCCTCTACATCGTGCTGATCGTCCCGGCCATCTTCTTCATGGGACGCGGCTTCATCAGGAGCCTGTGACCATGGCGCTCGCGACGAAGCCCCGAACGGCAGCCGATGCGCGCGCGCGCGCGAACTCCTCTTTCGAGCTCTGGACCTGGTACTTCATGCGCATCTCCGGCCTCGTGCTCGTGATCCTCGTGCTGGGCCACTTCACGATCGTCCACCTGTTGAGCGGCGGCATCGACCGCGTCGACTTCGCATTCGTCTCCGGCCGGTGGTCTAACCCGCTGTGGCAAGTGTGGGATTGGCTGATGTTGTTCCTCGGTCTGCTGCACGGCGCGAACGGCATGAAGACGATCATCAATGAGTACGTCCACCGAGCCGGCGCGCGCATGGCGCTGAAGAGCACGCTGTACGTCTTGACGCTGGTCTTCATCCTGTTGGGAACTGCCGTCATCCTCACGTTCGACCCGAACAAGGGGCACTCGACGGTGCTGCAGTCGATCGGACTGCTGAAGTGACACAGTTCCACACGTACGACTCGGTCATCATCGGTGCCGGCGGCGCCGGCTTACGAGCAGCCCTCGAATCGTCCAAGCGCGTCCGCACCGCCGTCATCACGAAGCTGTATCCGACGCGCTCACACACCGGCGCGGCGCAAGGCGGTATGTGCGCAGCGCTCGCCAACGTCGAGGAAGACAACTGGGAATGGCACGCGTACGACACGATCAAAGGCGGCGACTTCCTGGGTGACCAGGACGCGGTCGAGATCATGTGTCGCGAGGCCATCGACGCGGTGCTGGACCTCGAGCGCATGGGCCTTCCGTTCAACCGCACGCCCGACGGCAAGATCGACCAGCGCCGGTTCGGGGGTCACACACGGAACCACGGCGAAGCCCCCGTGAAGCGCGCCGCGTACGCGGCCGACCGTACGGGCCACATGATCCTGCAGACTTTGTTCCAGCAGTGCGTGAAGCAGAACGTGGAGTTCTTCGATGAGTTCTACGTCCTCGACCTGATCATGTCGGAGGACCGCGTTGCCGGGCTCGTTGCGATCCAACTGGCCACCGGCGAGCTCCACGTTTTCCACTGCAAGACCGTGCTGTTCGCGACCGGCGGATACGGCCGCGTATTCAAGGTCACGTCGAATGCGCACGCGCTGACCGGAGACGGGCCCGGGGTGATCCTTCGCCGCGGCTTGCCGCTCGAAGATATGGAATTCTTCCAGTTCCACCCGACCGGCATCTATGGGATCGGGATCCTTTTGAGCGAGGCCGCGCGCGGCGAAGGCGGCATCATCCGCAACGCGAACGGCGAGCGGTTCATGGAGCGTTACGCGCCGACGATCAAAGACCTCGCGCCGCGCGACATGGTCAGCCGCGCGATCTACTGGGAGATCAAAGAAGGCCGCGGCGCAGGGCCGAATAAGGACTACGTGTACTTGCACGTCGACCACCTCGATCCGAAGGTCGTCGAGGAGAAGCTCCCCGATATCACCGAATTCGCGCGCATCTACCTCAATGTCGAGCCGCTGAAGGAAGGCGTCCCGATCCAGCCCACCGCGCACTACGCGATGGGCGGGATCCCCACCAACATCGACGCACAAGTGATCTCCGACGCCTCCAACACGCCCGTCACCGGTCTGTACGCCGCCGGCGAATGTGCGTGCGTCAGCGTGCACGGCGCGAACCGCCTTGGGACGAACTCGCTGCTCGACATCATCGTCTTCGGGAGGCGGGCCGGCATCGGTATGGCAGTTGAGGCAGAACACCTGAGCTTCGCTCCCCTGCCGGAACATCCGGAGGGAGACGTCGAGCGGCTGCTCACCGACCTAACGGAGCGCACGCGGCTCGAGACGATCGGCAACCTCCGCGGCGAGCTGCAGCAGTCGATGGACGACAACTGCGGCGTCTACCGGACCGAGGACACATTGCGCGCGCAGACGAACAAGATCGCCGAGCTGCAGGACCGCTACAAGCGCGCGGGGATCCAGGACAAGTCGCGCGGCTACAACACCGACCTCCTCGAGGGCGTCGAGCTTGGCTTCCTGCTCGACATCGCGCAGGTCATGGTGGCCGGCGCGCGCGCGCGCACGGAAAGCAGAGGCGGTCACTACCGCGGCGACTTCGAAGCACGCGACGACGTGAACTGGATGAAGCACTCACTAGCGTGGAAAATCAACGGCGACACGAAGCTCGACTACAAACCGGTTACGGTGACGAACTACCAGCCGACGGAACGCAAATACTAAGGAGACGCGGATGACCTGGACCAAGCGGATCGACGACGTTGTATCCGAGCAGCATCTCCTCAAGCACCCGTTCTACACGGCGTGGACCGAAGGCCGGCTGACGCAGTCTGCGCTGCAGGGGTACGCGGCTCAGTACTACAAGCACGTCGCGGCCTTCCCGCGCTACCTGTCGGCCATCCACGCCCAGACACCAGACCTCGAGACGCGGCAGTACCTGCTCGAGAACCTGGTCGATGAAGAGCGCGGGGCGGAGAACCACCCCGAGCTCTGGCTCCGGTTCGCCGAAGGGATCGGCGCCACGCGCGGCTCAGTGCGCGATGCAGCGGCGCTGCCCGAGACCGATGAGTGTGACGCCACATACCGCGAGATCGCGAGCGCGCGCGGCCCGATCGCGGGTCTCGCAGCCCTGTATGCGTACGAGTCGATGGTTCCCGCCGTTTCCGAAAGCAAGATCGCAGGCCTGAAGGCGCACTACGGGATCGACGACGCGGAGACGCTGCGCTTCTTCACGGTCCACATCGATGTGGACGAGCGCCACGCCGACGTCGCGCGCGCGCTCCTGGAAGCGGCGCCCGAGGCCGAGCAAGACGCCGCCGTCGAAGCCGCCGAAGACGCGCTGCGCGCGATCAACGGGCTGCTCGACGGTGTCGTCAAGCAGTACTGCCCCGAGGTGGCTGCGTGACCGAAAAGTCCAAGGACGCGATGGTCAAGGTCCTCCGCTACGTCCCCGAGCGGGACGAAGAGCCGCACTGGGAGACCTACTTCGTG
>Ga0207684_10001309_pt1 | contig 27359 bp, 20 predicted proteins | sample KBSK5501metaG_FD_184342 | JGI IMG/M metagenome (GOLD analysis project Ga0207684, IMG submission 184342) | Corn, switchgrass and miscanthus rhizosphere microbial communities from Kellogg Biological Station, Michigan, USA - KBS K5-50-1 metaG... | ecosystem: Host-associated > Plants > Roots >...
AGTTCCGGATCGAGCGGCGAATGCTCGGCGGCCGGCGGCTGCTCGGCGGTCTTCATGCCCTTGACGGAAGCATTGGAGGTCGAAGGATCCTCGTTCGCGGGCACAGCTTCGGTGCCCGGCCGCCCACCATCGGGACTTCCACCATTTCATCCTCGGCGACGGCGCTACGCAGCGCGCAGCCGAACTTCTTCTTGATCCGCTCGGCGTCGGTGATCGGGGCCCGAAGCACGACCGCGAGGTCGTTGGTGAAGTGGTCTCCTCCGATCGGAATGACGGCCGTATGGACGATCGAGCCCTTGTGGTAGATCGCCACCTCGGTCGTTCCCCCTCCGATGTCCACGAGCCCGATGCCGAGCTCTTTCTCGTCCGGCGTCAAGACCGCCTCGGCGGCCGCAAACTGCTCGAGCACCAGCTGGACCACTTCGATTCCCGCCTTGTTGGCGCACGTGACGATGTTCTGCGTGACGGCGACGGGAGCGGTCACGACGTGGACGTCCGCCTCCAGCCGCGACCCGACCATTCCGACCGGATCCGCGATGCCGTCCTGGCCGTCCACCGAGAACTCGCGCGGGACGACGTGGATCACCTCGTGGTCCTGAGGGATCTGAACCCCGCGCGCGGCGTCGATCACCCGGGAGACGTCCTCCTTGGTGATCTCGCGATCCTTGCCCGCGACCGCGACCACGCCGCGGCTGTTGAAAGAGCGCACCGAGGAGCCCGAGACGCCCACCCAGGCTCGAGCGATCTGCACCCCGGCCATGATCTCCGCCTCTTCCGCGGCCCGCTTGATCGCCTCGATCGTGGCATCGACATTGACGATGTTGCCCTTGCGGGTCCCCCGATTGGCCGAGGACCCTTTTCCTATGACGTCGAGCGATCCGCCCGCGCTCTGCTCTCCGATCAGGACGCAGATCTTGGACGTGCCGATGTCGCAGGCGACGAGAAAGTTTTCGGGCTTAGCCATGGCGTTACCGTCCGGGACTCGGGACTGGGGACTCGGGACTCGAAGCCAGCCGAGTTCCGAGTTCCGAGTCCCGAGTCCCGGTCCCAGTGAGAGAGCGCGGGATTCGTAGACGGATCACAGGCTGTGTCCCGCCCCATAGGCGCCCTCGAGAATGATTCGGTCCGCGAAACGTAGGTCGATGGCCCGCGCCTCCCAACCACGACTTTGCATCAAACCACGAGCCTTGAGCAACGCGTCGATTTTTTTCGGAGCATCGTGTCGAAGAACCCGAACCGGTCGCCGGAAGATGGAGTCCATCATATCGAAATCGCCGTCGGGCAACGCGTCGATTTCCGAGAGCGCCGCGACGTACTGCGGGACACCCGCTTGAAGATCTTCCAGGAGGCCGACGGCATCCGGCAGAGCGGATTGCTCACCCGAGACCACGACGTAATCCGTTGAATCGGCGCGGGCATCGTACGCGGCGATCGGCCGGCCGTGCGCGTCGAGCCACCAGAGCGACTCTTTTGTTTTCCACACCGCGACGGCTCGGGTCTCGGTCAGCCGGACAGAGAGACCGTCGGGAAAACGCTTGGCGAGTGTGACTCGCTCGATCCAGGGAACTTTCGCCAGACGATCGGCAGCCGGAGCCAGATCGAGCATGACGAGGTTGCGTCCACGCCAGGGTTCGAGGGCGTGCAGAATCTCTTCTGTCCGGGCGCGCTGATTTCCGGCGATCTCGAATCTCTCCAGAGCGAAGAGAGACCCGCCGAGAAAACGCACGAGGCCGCCGATCGCAGCCAGCGCCACGATCGAGAAAAAAACTTTTCTCTTCCAGCGAGAGGACTTCCGGCGCCGGACGGGGACGTGGCCGCGCCGGAGAAATGGGGCTTCGCTATCCACCCGATCCCCTGGTCAGAAACTCCTCGCCGAAACGCACGACGTCGCCCGCTCCCAGCGTCAAAAGGAGGTCGCGGGGCTGGAGCAGGCCCTCCAGCTCGTCATTAACCTTCTTTTTATCAGAGAGATACAATACATTCGCTTGGCCCGCTTGCCGGGCCGCGTCCACGATCAACTGGCCGGTTATGCCGGGCATCGGCTTTTCGCGCGAGGGATAGACGTCCGTCACCAGCGCCAGATCACACGCGGTCAACGCTCGGCCGAACTCGGCCGCGAAGTCGCGCGTGCGCGAGAAGAGGTGCGGCTGAAAGAGCGCGACCAATCGCCGCTGGGGATGGACCTGCCGGGCGGCCGCCAGCGTCGCCGCAATTTCGGTGGGATGGTGCGCGTAGTCATCCACCACGAGAACTCCCCCTCGCTCTCCCTTCGTCTCGAACCGCCTCACCACGCCCGTGAATTCCGAAAGAGCGCGCGCGATCGTCGGGAATGGTATCGACAACTCCCGCCCCACGGCGATCGCGGCGAGCGCGTTCTCGACGTTGTGCTTTCCCGGCAGGCTCAGCCGGACGGATCCCAACGACCAGGTCTCTCCCTCCCAAACTTCGAAGGTGGTCCCCGACGCCTCGAGGCGGATCTGCTGCGCGCGCAGCGCGGCTTCCGGCGAGACGCCGTAGGTCACCACACGCCTCTTGATCGCCGGCAGGACGCGGCGCACACCCTCGTCGTCGATGCAGGCGATGACCGCTCCATAGAAGGGAACCCGGTTGGCGAAGATCGTGAAGGAGTCGAGGATGTCGTCGAGATCTTTGTAGCAGTCCAGATGATCGGCTTCGATGTTCGTAATGACCGCGACGACCGGCGTGAGCTTCAGAAACGAGCGGTCGAACTCGTCCGCCTCGGCCACCAGAAAATCCCCTTTGCCCAGCCGGGCGTTGGTCCCGAGGATTCGAACGCGTCCGCCCACGACGATGGTCGGATCGAGCCCCGCTTCCGTCAGGACCATGCCTGCCAGCGAGGTGGTCGTCGTCTTGCCGTGTGTGCCCGCGATCGCGATCCCCTGCTTCAACCGCATGATCTCCGCGAGCATCTCTGCCCGGCGAATGACCGGTACGCCGCCCTGCCGGGCGGCTTCGACCTCGGGAGTCGAGTCGGGAACCGCGGCGGAGGTCACCAGCAGGTCGGTCTCCAGGACGTGCTTGGGGTCGTGCCCGTACGCGATCTTTGCTCCGAGCTTCGTCAACCGGTCGGTGTTTTCGCTGCGCTCCCGGTCGCAGCCGGAGATCTCCAGCGGCGTGGACAGGAGCAGAATCTCCGCGAGCCCGCTCATGCCAACACCTCCGGCGCCGACAAAATGGATCCGGCGAAGTCGGAGGAATCTCAAGGGTTCCCCTCGCGCTCGGCCTCGAAGAGAAGGTCCGCCAGCCGGCCGGCGGCGTCGGGAACGGCAAGGCGACGAGCGCGCCGGCCCATTTCCGCCAGAGTCGCCGGATCCCCGAGCAGACGCCGGACGGCCGCCGCGAGCGAATCGGGAGACAGATCCTTCTCCTCGATCACAACGGCGGCTCCTGCCTCCTCGAAGACACGGGCGTTGGCGAGCTGGTGGCCGTGAGCCGCGGATTCAAACGGCACCAGGATCGAAGGCCGGCCGGCCGCGGCGAGCTCCGCGAGCGTCATCGCACCGGCACGCGTCACCGCCAGATCGGACCAGGAGAGCTCCTCGTAGAGCCGCGGAATGAATTGCTCGAGCCGCCAACCGGAGGGCACGGTTCCGTAAGCTTCGCGCGTCCTCTCGAAGTGCCGATCGCCAACCTGATGCACCACCTCCAGGCCTTCTCCGGCGAGGAGTGGCGCGGCCTGAGCCAGCGTTCGGTTCAGGATGGCCGCTCCCTGACTCCCGCCAAAAACCAGAAGCCGCCGGTGGCCGGATGACCGTTCGAGCTCCAGAGGTGGGATGGCGTAAAACTCACTCCGGACAGGGGTTCCGGTCACGATGGCGGGCCGCCCGAGGCGCACGGCGGCGCGAGGGACCCCCACCGCCGCGCGCGTCGCGAAGCGGCTCGCGATCCGGCTGGAGATTCCGGGCAGCGAGTCGGAGTCGTGAACGAGCGTTGGAACGCCGAGCGACCGAGCGGCGGCCAGAACCGGCACGATGACGTACCCTCCCATCCCGGCGACGGCGCGCGCCCGGTGCCGTACGAGCAGCTGTCGCGCCTGGAAGAACCCGATCGGGAGACGCCCGAGGGCGACGACACGATTCCAAGCGCTCTTGCCCACGAAACCGGAAGCGGCCACACGCTCGAGAGCAAACCCGGCCTCCGGGACGAGCCGCTCTTCGAGACCTCCGGCCGTCCCCACGAAGAGGATGGGGGCCTCCGGCCGCCGAGCCCGGATCTCTCGCGCCAAGGCGATGCCGGGATAGATGTGGCCGCCCGTTTTACCGGCTGCGATCACGTAAGTTCCTTCAGCGCTGTCATCCGCTTGAATCTTCAAGTTTTCAGTTTTCAGTTTTCAGTTTTCAGTTTTGGTCATTCATGTCATCGGCTCGTGCTCTGAACTGATAACTGAAAACTGATAACTGATAACTGATAACTCATGTCTCTACTTCATGTTGCGAAATATTCAAGATGATCCCCCCCGCGATCCACGATGCGACTAACGACGATCCTCCATACGACACGAACGGAAGAGGAATTCCCTTTGTGGGGATCAGGCAGAGCACGACGCTCAAGTTGATCGCGGCCTGAACCACGAGAAGGGCCGTTGCGCCCGCGGCCAGGACAGCCGCGAAGGGTTCCGGGGCGCGGCGAGCCGCCCGCAAACCGCGCCAGGCGACGACAGCGAACGCGAGGACCACGCCGACGGATCCGACGAACCCCAGCTCTTCTCCGACGATCGCGAAAATGAAGTCCGTGTGCGGATACGGAAGGAAGAAAAGCTTCTGCCTCCCGCTGCCCAGGCCGTTGCCGAGGAGTCCACCGGTCCCCACGGCGATCAGCGATTGAATGGCCTGGAATCCGGCCCCGAGCGGATCGGCGTCCGGCTTCCAGAACGCAAAGAGGCGGGCCCGGCGATAACCGGCCGAGAGGGCGAATCCTGCGATCAGCGGAAGCAGGCAGGCGGCTCCGAGCCAGAAGAATCGCGTCCGGACTCCCGCGACCCAGAGAAGGGCGGCGCAGAGAAGAACGTAGCAGGTGGCGGTCCCCAGATCGGGCTCGAGCAGAACGACTCCAGCCGCGAGACCGGTCAGGATGACGACGGGAAGGAGCGCCCGCTCCGGATCTCCTTTGGTCGAGCTCTTGCGCGTAATCTGGTAAGAGAGCAGCAGGACCAGCCCGATCTTCAGCAGCTCGGAAGGCTGAAACATGAACGACCCGACCGGGATCCATCGCCGTGCGGCATTGATCGGCGGAAAAAAGAGGACGGCCACGCAGGCCAGGAAGGCCGCGGCAAAGACGCCGTAAACGACGACCGGCCGCGCGAAAACGCGGTAGTCCGTGCGGTAAATGACGAAGGCCGCCGTTCCGCCAACCGCCAGCGCGGCGATCTGCTTGAGCAGGTAGCGGTAGGGGCTGCCTGCCGTCGCCGCCGCCGACACGGCCGAGGCGCTGTAGATCATCACGCAACCGAAGAGCGACAGCGCGACGAGCGCCGCAAAGAGGACCTTGTCGGAGGAGAGCTTACGAGCCATAGGACTCCGGGACTCGGGACTGGGGACTGGGGACTCGGATCGGAGAGACTCTCATGGCTTTCTCTCGAGTCCCGAGTGCCGAGTCCCGAGTCCCGCGGCGGCGGCCGCCGCGGCGCGGGCCAGCCGCGCGAAATGCTGTCCGCGCTCTTCGAAGTTCCGATACTGGTCGAAGGAGGCGCAGGCAGGTGAGAGAAGGACCGTGTCTCCGGGCCTCGCCAGCTCGGCCGCCCGCGCGACCGCGCGCTCCATGTCCCCTGCGCGCTCGATCTCGACCTCGGCGCCGAGAGCGGACTCGATGGCGGGCGCGGCCTCGCCGATCGTCAAGACGCGCCGGGCGACGCGCGCGAGCAGAGGAGCCAGCGCGGCGAAGTCTCCGTGCTTGTCTCGGCCGCCGAGGATCAGCAGAACGCTTGCGTCCGGATAGCCCTCGAGCGACTTGCGCGTCGCATCGACGTTGGTGCCCTTGGAATCGTCCACCCACTGGACTCCTCCGTGGCTCGCGACAACCTGGGTGCGGTGCGGAAGGCCCGGGAAGGTGGCGAGCGCCCTCTCGATGGCCTCGTCGGGCGTGTCGAGCAGGTCGGCGGCCGCCACGGCCGCGAGCGCGTTCTCCACGTTGTGCGCGCCGGAAAGGGCCAGGCGGCGTTGCTCGATCACCGCACGGACGCTCCCGCGGATCGCGGAGCGGAGCCAGCCGTCTTGCGACCACGTTCCGGTCCGCTCGCCGCCGGCGCGAGAGAAGGGAACGCGGCGGGAGCGGGGCGCAATCGAGGCCGAGACCGGGTCGTCGGAGTTGACGACGGCGGCGTCTTCCTCGGTCTGGTTTTCGAAGACTCTCTGCTTGGTTCGCGCGTACTCCTCGAAAGTCGCGTAGCGATCGAGATGGTCCGGGGTGACGTTCGTCAGAACCGCGACATGGGGCCGGAAGCGTTCGATCGTCTCGAGCTGGAAGGACGAGACCTCGCAGACGAAGTCGCGAGGCGAGGAATCCTTGAGGAAAGACGACAGCGGCACGCCGATGTTGCCCGCGAGCGCCACGGGCCGTCCCGCGTGGCGCAGCATCTCGGCGATCCAGGCGGTCGTCGTCGACTTTCCGTTGGTGCCGGTCACGGCGATCCAGCGGTTTTTCCCGGACGTCTGCGCCTCCGCGATCCGCCAGGCCAGCTCGATCTCTCCGAGGACCTCGATCCCGCGGGCTCGCGCCTCCCCGACCGTCGGGGCGGTCGTGGGGACTCCGGGCGAGAGGGCGAGGCACGCGGCGCCTTCCAGAAAACCCGCCGGCGGGCCGTCGAAGAAGAGACGGGCGCCCCGCCGCCTCCAGGCTGTCTCCTCCGGAAATGCGGAGGCCGGCTTCATGTCCCCGACGCGAACTTCGACGCCGCGAGCGAGCAAGGCATCGGCCAGGGCCTGTCCGCTGCGAGCAAACCCCAGGATCGCCACAGGAGACGGCAGCTTCGACATCGCCTCCCGCCTTCCGCCTGCCGCTTCCTGCTCCGTACTCATCGCAGCTTCAGGGTCGAGAGACCCAACACCGCAAAGAGAATCGCGATGATCCAGAACCGGATGATGACGCGCGATTCCGCCCAGCCGGCGAGCTCGAAGTGGTGGTGCAGCGGAGCCATCCGGAAAACCCGGCGTCCGGTTGTCTGAAAGGAGATCACCTGCACGATGACCGAGAAGGCCTCCATCACGAAGAGGCCTCCAACGATCGCCAGAAGCATTTCGTGCTTCGTCATGGCGGCGATCGCCGCGATCCCACCGCCCAGCGGCAGCGACCCCACGTCGCCCATGAAGATGTCCGCCGGATGACAATTGAACCAGAGAAAGCCGAGCGAGGCTCCCACGAGGGCTCCGCAGAAGACAGCGAGCTCTCCCGCGCCCGCGACGAATGGAATCTGGAGATAGCGGGCCGTGACCGCGTTGCCCGTCACGTAGCAGAGGATCGCGTAGGTCCCCGCGGCGATTCCCACCGCCCCGATCGCCAGGCCATCCAATCCGTCCGTCAGGTTGACGGCGTTGGAGGAGCCCACGACGACTAAGGCCACGAAGGGGATGTAGAGAACGCCCAGATCGAGGAAGGCCCGCTTCAGGAAGGGGAAGGTCACGACGGTCGAGATCGGTCCGCGCCCGGCCCACTGCCCGATCGCCCAGGCAATCAGGAACGCCACGATGAACTGCGGGACGAGCTTGCCCTTGCCGGTCAGTCCGAGACTCCTCCGGCGCATGAACTTGACGAAGTCGTCGACGAAGCCGACCGCGCCGAGAGCAAGCAGGGTTGCGAGCCCGATCCAGACGAAACGGTTGGACAAGTCCATCCAGAGAAGGGTCGCGACGAAGACGGCCAGCAGGATCAGGAGACCGCCCATTGTCGGGGTCCCGGCCTTGGAGAGGTGCGACTTGGGCCCTTCCTGTCGGATCGACTGCCCGATCTGGCGGCGCTTGAGCAGCCGGATCATCGGAGGGCCGAGAACCAAGGCCAGCAATAGCGCGGTCACCGCCGCCATGGCCGTGCGAAAAGTGATGTAGCGGAAGACGTTGAAAAGGGGGAAACGGTGGGCCAGCGGGAAGAGAAGGTAGTAGAGCATGCGACTAGGCTGTCCGGTCCGTGAGGCGTAGAGCGCGTCGCGTGTGGCGAACCTGGGGCGACATGTGGCGACCCTGTGGCGCCTCGCAATGAGAGGGCGAGGGGGTGAGGGGGGGAGGGAGGGAGGGGGGGAAGAAGAGAATCTCCCACTCTCCCACTCTCCCCCTCTCCCACTCTCCCCCTCGTCTCATCTTCCATCCCGCGACGACCGTCCCATCAGCCTCTTGACCGCGCGCTCGAGCCCGACCCCGCGGGAGGCCTTGAACAGGACGACGTCCCCGGGCCCGAGGGTTCCGGCCAGGAGCGCCGCGGCGTCTTCCGCGCTCTCGACGGTGCGCACCCGGTCGGCGGGAAAACCTTCCTCCCGTGCTCCCTCGCCAAAGGCGCGCGCGCGCGGCCCCACGCAGAGGATCTCGTCGGCCCGGGCCGCCGCGTATCCACCCGTCTCCCGGTGAAACCAGGCATCTTCCGAGCCCAGCTCGAGCATGTCCCCCAGCACTGCGATCTTTCGCGTGCCGGGCAGCTGGTACAGCAAGTCCAGCGCTGCGCGCATGGAAGGAGGACTCGCGTTGTAAGCGTCGTCATAGAGGATCGCCCCCGACGGGTGGCGATGCATTTCTCCCCGATGGGGGGCGGGTTTCAAGTTCGGCGCGGTCGCGGCGCAGTCTTCCACGCTCGCTCCGCATGCGATCGCCAGCGCCGAGGCGGCGAGAAAGTTGGAGGCCTGGTGCATTCCCGGAAGCGGAAGAGCGATGGGCACCCGGCCCTCGGGCGCGCGGAGGGTAAACCGCGAGCCCCCGTCTCCCAGCTCGATCCCTTCGATCACGACTTCGGCGGAGGCGCCGCGCCCGAAGCGGAGGGTCCGTCCTCGAAACTTTCCCGCGATCGCCCCGATGCGCGCATCGTCGGCGTTGACGACGAACGTCCCGGCGGGTTTCAGGCCCTCGAGGATTTCCGCGTTGGCCTTCGCGACGTTGTCCAGCGTGCCCAGGAACTCCAGGTGCTCGGCGGCGATCAGCGTCACCAGGGCGACATCGGGCTCGAACGTCCGCGAAAGAAGCGAGATCTCGCCGACGGCGCTCATTCCCATTTCGCCGACCATCCATTCCGGCCATCGAGTCAGGTTCACGATCGACATTGGAAATCCCACGGCGCTGTTTTGATTCCCGGGTGTCTTTTCGACCGCAAAACGCCCCGATAGGATGGCCGCCGCGAACTCCTTGGTCGTCGTCTTGCCGGCCGAGCCGCCGACCGCCGCGAGCCGGAAGCCCGCTTCTTTCTTCATCACTCCCGCGAGCTGGAGCAGCGCACGGCGCGAGTCGGGCACGCGGATAACCGGGTAGCTGGGGGGAAGGTTTTCCGGCACCCGTTCCGCCAGAACGGCTCGGGCACCGGCAGCGGCGGCGTCGCGCGCGAAGGTGTGACCGTCCAGCCGGGCGCCGCGCAGCGCCACGAAGAGGTCGCCGGGACGTACGCGGCGCGAGTCGACCGCAACGCCGGACAGCAAAGCTTCGCCGCTGGCCTCCACCCCGAGGATCGAGGCCAGCTTGGAGAGGGTAAAGTTCATCGAAGTTCGGCTACTTGCCTGCCAGCTCCTGTGCGACGACGCGGTCGTCGAAAGGGAGCTCCCGATCCCCGATGACCTGGGTCGTCTCGTGCCCCTTGCCGGCAATCACGACGACCCCATCCGGATCTGCTATCTCGATCGCCTCGCGGATCGCCTCGCGGCGGTCCGTGATCCGGCGAAAAGTCGTCGAGCCGGAGGCCCTCAAGCCGCGCTCGACCTCCGACAGGATCGCCTCCGGGTCTTCCGTGCGCGGGTTATCGGACGTTGCGATGGGCAGATCCGCCAGGCGCCCGGCGATCTCTCCCATCGGGAAACGTTTTCCCCTGTCGCGGTCGCCGCCGCACCCGAAGACGAGGACGATCTTACGGTCCGTCACACCGCGCACCGAAGAGAGCAGCCGCTCCAGAGCGTCGGGCGTGTGGGCATAGTCGACGAGGATCGGATACGGCTGCCCCGCCGCGACCGGCTCGAAGCGGCCGGGCACGCGCTCAACGGAGGCGAGGGCCGAAGCGATCTCGGCTTCCGGCATGTCCACCGCCAGGCCCGCCGCGGCTGCCGCGAGGAGGTTCTCGACCTGGAAGCGGCCAAGAAGCGGAGACAGGACACGGAAGGATTTCTCGCCTGCGATCACGAGCAGCGCGGTCCGGGCCAGGTTCGATTCGATGCCCGCCGCGCGGACGTCGCTCCGGTTCCCGAGGGCGGAGAACGTCCAGACGGGGGGCTCGATCTCTCGCGCGAGGCGCGCGCCCCATGGGTCGTCCACATTCACGACCGCCGGCGCGTCGGGCTTACGCATCTGGAAGAGCCGCTTCTTCGCGGCAAAGTAGCTCTCCATGTCGCCATGGAAGTCCAGATGGTCGTGTGTCAGGTTCGTGAAGACGGTCAGGTCGAAGCGGCATCCTTCGACGCGGTCCAGAGCAAGGGCGTGAGAGGAGACTTCCATGGCGGCCGCTTCGACTCCCTCGTCCACCATCTCGGCCAGCCACGCCTGGACGACCGGCGCCTCGGGCGTGGTGCGAAGCGCGGACGCTTGCCGGCGTCCGGTCCGATAAGCGACGGTTCCGAGAAAGCCGGACAGACCATGCCGCTGCGTGAGCAGCGCCTCGAGCAGCATCGTGGTCGTCGTCTTGCCGTTGGTCCCGGTGACCGCAGCGAGAACCAGCTTCTCCGCCGGGTTGCCGGCGATCTGGGCGGCCAGCTTGCCCAGAGCGCGGCGGGGCGAGGGCACGAGAATCCAGGGAACCGCGTTGCCCAGGCCTGGCGGCGCGGGACGGTCCGAGATCACGACGGCGGCTCCGCGAGCGACGGCCTCCGCCGCATGCTCGAGCCCGTCGGTTCTCTGGCCGGCCAGCGCCACGAAGAGGTCCCCCGGCTCGACTTCGCGCGAGTCGTGTACGACTCGGAGAATCGCCGGATTGGCGGCGCGGGCCTGCCGGGGAATTTCCGTCTCGGGAAGAACCGACAGGACTTCCATGAGGTTCACGGAGGAGGGAGCGAGGAACTCGTCTCCTCGCGGCCCCGAAGACCGCGGTTCCCCGGCGCGGTTTCCGAGAGTCGCAGCGTCACCGTCTGTCCCGGACGCAGGAGGCTGCCGGAGAGAGGAGTCTGCGATGCGACAAAGCCCGTTCCGGCCAATCGAGCCGTGACTCCCAATCGTGCAAAGAGAGAGAGGGCCTGCCGCGCCGAGAGTCCCACGGCGTCGGGCACGCGGTCGGGTAAGTCTTCCCGCGCCGGGACTGCTGTCCGCTCCATCCCTCTCAGCGCCGCGGGAACGACCCCGGCCGGGTACGAGGGCTGTGTCGAATAGGCCAACACGGTCTGCGGGACTCTCTGGCTCTCCGGAGCGATCCGCAAAATGCCCAGCGCCTGCCCGACGATTCGGGAAAAGAGGGGACAGGCCACTTCCGCCGCATAGTATTTCCCTTCCGGCTCCTCCAGAACAATGACGCCGACCAGCCGCGGTCTTTCGGCCGGCACGAACCCGACGAAATTGGGAACGTGACGGCCGGCCTGATACCCGCCCACTCCCGCTTTTTGCGCGGTTCCCGTCTTGCCCGCCACCGTAAAGCCGGGGATCGCCGCTTTGCTCCCGGTTCCGCGCTCGACGACGCCGACCAAGATCTCGCGAAGCTTGGCCGCGGTGTCTTCCGAGATCACCCGGGTCGGCGGCGCGAGCGCGGGTATCCGGACACGGCCGTCGGAGGCGATGACTCGTGTCACCAGATGCGGAGTGACGAGCCGTCCCCCGTTGGCCACGACCGCGGCCACTCGCGCGAGCTGCAGGGCCGTCACGGAAACTTCCTGTCCCATCGAGATCGAGGCGTTGGACAGAAACGACCAGCGGGCGAGAGGGCGAAAGATGCCCGTGTTCTCGCCCGGAAGGTCGACTCCCGTGGACCGGCCGACGCCGAATGCCGAGGCGCCCTCGTACAGGCGCTGCGGTCCCAGACGCAAGCCGACGCGAATGATGCCGACGTTGGAGGAGCGCTCGAAGATTCCCGACAGCGTCAGATCCCCATAGTCGTGATGCTTGTCCTCGTTGATGGTGACGTTCCCGATTCGAATCGCGCCGTCTGTCGAGAAGACGTCGTTCATCGAGACGACGCGCTGGTCCAGCGCCGTAGCCCCGGTCACGATCTTGAAGGTCGAGCCGGGCTCGTACGCGTCGGCGGCCGCGTGATTGCGGCGCGACTCCGCCGGGTACCGGCCGTACTGATTCGGGTCGAACGTGGGGGCATTTGCCATCGCCAAGATTTCGCCGCTGTTGGGATCGAGCAGGACCACGCTGCCGGATTTGGCATGGGTCTCGGCAACGACTGCCGAGAGCTCTCGTTCGGCGAGGAACTGGACCCCGGAATCGAGCGAGAGCACGAGGGTCGCGCCTTCTTGCCCGCGCGAGCCTTCCGCCGATTCCGCCTCGCCGTAGGCCGATCGGCGGGCATCCGTCAGCGCCACGATCTCGCCGGGCTTCCCGCGAACGGTCGAATCGTAGAAGTACTCGAGCCCGGCCAGGCCCACATCCTCCGTTCCGACGTATCCCAGCACCGAGGCCGCGAGGGATCCCTTCGGGTAGTAGCGCTTGGGCTCGGGCACGAGCTGCACGCCCGGGATCTTGCGCGCCCGAATGACATCGGCAACCGCAGAGTCGATCTGGCGGGCCACGCGCGCGAAGACTTTTTTCTGCTCGATCTTCTGGCGAATGCGCGCGGCGATCGCGGAGGAGGGTTGATCGATCAGAGAGGCCAGCGCCGCGGCCGTCTTCTCCGGCCGCTCGATCTCTTCGAGCACGACGTAGACCGACGAGGCTTCGACCGAGATCGCGAGCTCCCTGCCTTCCCGGTCCAGGATCGGTCCTCGGCGCGGCGGCACTTCGATGCGCCGTTCCTGCTGCCGCTGCGCGCGCGCCCGGTACTTCGCGCCCTGCGCGATCTGGATCTGGGCCAGCCGGCCGACGACGACGAGAGCCCAAACGGCCAGGGCGAGGCCGAAAAACCGGAGACGGCGGCAGGAAAACGCGATCACCGCAGCTTTCCTCCGGCCGCCGGAGAGTCCACGAATTGGACCTGTCCGGGACGGGGCGGTTGAAGGTTCTTTCGCGCGGCGGCGGCTGCCACGCGCCCGGGCGAGGAAGCCACCAGGAATTCGGCGCGCAGACGCCGGTTCTGCTCGTTCAATTGCGCCACGACCTTGGACCGCGCTTCCCGGATATATCCCACTCGCACGGTCTCGATGTGAAGCGCCGCGTAGATCACCAGGGCCGTCGCGATGGGCAGCCCGACCAGAAGGAAGGTCGCCAGCTCCCGCCCGCGACGCCGGTCGCGTTCTCGCGTCAAGTGGAGGTTCTCGATGCGCTTGGATTGGACGTAGTGGAGTGAGCTCATGGGAATAGCCGTCAGCTGTGAGCTGTCAGCTGTCAGCCCTCCAACCGTTGTGCGACGCGCAGCCGAGCGCTCCGCGAGCGGGGATTGGCGCTGACTTCCTTTTCCGAAGGCCTGATCGGACGGCGTGTCAACACCTTCAAGAGCTGCCGCGAGCCGCAGACGCACCGGGGCAGTCGCGGGGGACAGAGGCAGACGCCGGAGTCCCGCCGGAAGGCTTCCTTGACCATCCGGTCTTCCAGAGAGTGATAGGAGACGACGGCGATCCGACCGCCGGCATTCAGGTGGCGTACCGCGGCCGAGAGGAATTGCGTCAGCGAGAGAAGCTCTTGATTGACCTCGATGCGGAGGGCCTGGAACACGCGCGTGGCTGGATCGATCTTCCCGCGGGCGCCTCCCTTGGCGCCGGCCACGATCCGCGCCAACTGCCGGGTCGAGGTGATCGGGCCCCGGGAGCGTTCCGCGACGATTCCCCGCACGATCTTTGCCGCCATCCATTCCTCCCCATAATCACGCAGAATGCGTGTTAATTCTTCGGCCGAGGCCGTCGACACGATGTCGGCGGCGGTTCTGCCGGTTCGTCCCATTCGCATGTCGAGCGGCCCGTCGCGGCGAAAGGAAAAGCCGCGTTCGGGCCGGTCCAGTTGCATCGAGGAAACGCCAAGATCCGCCAGAATCCCGTCGGCGCCGCCGACGCGCTCCAGGATGAGATCGAGATTTCCGAAGTCCTCTTCCAGAAGCTCGATTCGATCCGCGAAGCGCGCGAGACGCTTGCGCGCGAGATCGAGAGCGGCCGGGTCGCGGTCGATGCCGAGCAAACGAATTCCCGGCCCTCGCTCGAGAAGGGCCTCGGCGTGTCCGCCGGCGCCAAGCGTCGCATCCACGAAGAGCCCCCCGCGTTCGGGCTCGAGGCTTTCCACGACCTCGCCGAGGAGAACTGGCAGATGCTCGCGTTTCTCAATCGTTCCGTCTCCCCTCTTGCGTTCTCATCCCTGTCGACTGTCGACTGTCGACTGTCGACTGTCGACTGTTGACTTCCTTCATGACAGCAGCTTCGAAAGCTCGTCGTAGTCCTCCGGCGTGAAGTCTTCGGAGGCGAGGCGCTTGGCGAGAGCGGCGCGATCGGAGACCACCAGGTGATCGATGTTTCCCGTGACGACGACGTCCGCCGGCAGCTTCGCCGAGTCCCGAAGAATCTGCGGCACGAGCACGCGCCCCTGGCTGTCGATCGACCCGTCCTGACCGTAGTAGTTGACCCGCTCGAGAAACTTCGTCTTGGCGCGATGAATGGCGGGCAGCGAAGCGAGCTTTTCTTCCAGAGCGCGCCAGATCGCGAGCGGATAGAGAAGCAGCTCCCGCCCGTGCAGAGACGTGACGAACATCTCCGGGCCGAACGCTTCCTCGATCTGCTGCCGAAAAAGATTCGGTACCTTCAGGCGGCCCTTCTCGTCGAGGCGGGCCGGAGCGCTGCCGCGAAAGCGATCCATTCGTTCGTTCTGTCGTCCCAATCTTCAAAAGATGGGACCACTTTCTCCCACTTTTTTCCAGATTAAGCCACTGGCCGGGATGTTAGGTTCGCCGAGTATTGTTAGTCAAGGAAAAGGTTTCGCCTGAAAAAATTAGGGGCGCTAGTTAGGCGTAATGCCTAGCGCGCGCTTCGATCGATTGCTGCGCTTCGCGGCGACCGCCCCAGCAAGTGGCTGACTGGGGGACGGGGGGACTGGGGGACGGGGAGAAAAGATCTGCTCAATCCCCCCGTCACCCCGTCGCCCCGTCCCCCCGTCCGGGCCTACGGCCACACCTGTTCCTCAGCCGCATGCCAGTCCTCTGTCAGCTCGAGCCACAGCGCCAGACCGCGGAAGGATCCGAAGCGCGCGTAGCGGCGGGCGATCGCGCGGTCGGTCGAGCGCGCCAGACCCGGATGGAGCTGGCGGTACTTTTGGCGAGTCCAGGAATCGAGCGCGAGGAAGTCGTGGCGTCCCAGAATCCGAAGAAGCCCTTCCGCGGCGTAGGGACCGAAGCCTCGCTCCGCGAGGATCTCCGCACGAATCTCTTCCGCGGGACGGTCCCAGCGCTCCCACGCGGACAGATCGAGTCGCCCCGAGGCCACTCGCCGCGCGAATTGCGCGAGCGCTTCGGCTCGGTAGCCGCAACGGACTTTCTTCTTCAGCGTGGGGACGGACAGGCGCGCCACTCTCCCGGCGGTCGGAAACGCTCGCCCATCGACGCCGGCTTCAGCGATCAAGCGGGTGACCATGCCTCGCGTCGCCGCCCAGGAGCAGTTCGTCGTGAAAAGAATCTTCACCGCATCCTCAAACAGCGTCGGGGCGCGAAGAATCCGGCCGCCTCTGCGGGCGAGCGCTCTCGCCACCAGGGGTTCCCCCGCGAGCGCGGCGGCGAAGGGATCGAGGTCCAGATCGAGGGAGAACACGCGGCGTGCGGTCCGGCGCAACTCTTCCCGGCCGAGGCCGTCAGAGCTGGCTTCGAGTCGTCCCTGACGCGTGCGGAATGTGATCGAGGCTGCTTTGTCGGCTCGGGAACGCCCCTCACCCCGGCCCTCTCCCGGGGGGAGAGGGGGAACCTCGACGACTGTCCGCAGCTCTCCTTTTTCCCGGTCGTATTCGAAGGGGGGCAGGTTGTACCACCCGTGCGAGCGCACGACGGCGTCGAAGGAAAAGTTGGGAGGAAGAGGGAGACGAACCTTGATCAATTTCGAATTTCGAAATTCGAATTTCGAAATTGCTTCAAGTCTTCTTCTCCTGCAGCTTGGCCAGCTCCGCGTCGTAGATCTTGACGAAGGCTTCGCGGCGGAGCTTGTCGATGTACTCGGCAAAGCGCTTGTCGTAGAGGTTTTCGCCGATGCGCTTCTTCAGGTCCTCCGAAACGTCGGCAAACGCGCGGTAGCCGGCGGGTTTGCGGTCGGTCACGTGAAAGAGGTGGATCGAGCCCGGCAGCAGCACCGGCGGAGGATCGTCTTTCGGAGCGTCGGAGAAGACGGTGGCGTCGAGGGCGGGCAGGAGCTCTCCTTTGGAGACCATGCCGAGGTCCCCTCCCCGGTTGCGGGCGTTGCCTTCGGAGACATCCTTGGCCACGTCGGCGAAGGGTGTCCCCGAGGCGATCTTCGCGCGGGCCTCCTCGAGGCGTCCAACGGCCTTTTCCCGCGCGGCGGGATCGTTGGGCGGGAACCGGACCACGATCTCGAACACGCGCGCCTGCTCGACGACTTTGTAGAGCTTGTCCTTCTGGCGCTCGTACTCGAGGCGCAGCATGTCGTCGCTGATGTCGAGCTTGGAGGTCACGTCTCGCCCGATCACCTTCTGGATCGTGATCGTCTGCCGCATCTGCCGCTTCAACTCCTCGCGGTTGAGATTCGACTGCGCCAGCGCGGCGTCGAACTCGGCGTCGGTGGCCAGGTTGTATTGGCGCTTGACCCGCTCGACGGCTTCTTCCACTTCCGCGTCCGTCGCGGCGCTGCCGGGCAGATCCTTGGCGCGTTCCTCGATCAGCTTCTCCTTGATCAGGTCGTCTAAGACGTCCTTCTTCAAGGCGGACTTGTCCGCGACCGGTTGCGGGGCGTGCGAGGCTGTCTCGAGCCTCTTCTGAAACTCCGAGTTGGTGATCAACCGGTCATTGACGCGCGCAACGATCTTTTCGACCAGCTCGCCGGCAGCAGCTGAACCGGTCCATATGAGGGCTGCGCCAAAGAGCAGAAAGAGCTTTTTCATATGAGATCCCCTAACGCAGGGACTCTATCGGAATTCCCTCGACAGTCCTTAGTCCTTGCTCCGGACTGCTTGGTGCGGGGACTCGGACCAGGGCCTGGGTTCTAGGCTGCCTCTTTTCTGCCAAACTCCGCGAGCCACGCGGCGAGCTCCGCCAGCACCGCTTCTCCCTGCGGCGAGGGCGCCGAGAGGACCCGCGCGGGGGAGAGCTTCGCGCCGCGCGTTCGGCGCACGAAATCGATCAGGCGTTCCTGGTCGAGACGCGCGTCCTCCGCGAAGCGCAGGTGGACCTGGCCTCCCTGCCGCGTGATCGAGGTGACGCCGAGCTGTTCGCTCAATCCGCGCAGCCGCTGGTATTCGACAAGACGGAGGACAGCAGGCGGGAGAGGTCCGAATCGATCCGCGATCTCCCGCGCGGTCTCCTCGAGCGCCGCGTCCTCCCGGGCGCGCGCGATCTTCTTGTAGATCATCATCCGCCAGTTCTCGTCGGCGACGTACGCGGGAGGAATCGTCAGGTCGAGGCCCAGAGACAGCGTGACCGTCCGCTCGGGCAGGGGCTCCTCGCCGCGCATCTCCCGGATCGTCTCTTCCAGGAGTTGCAGATAGGTTTCGAAGCCCACCGCCGCGATGTGCCCTGACTGCTCCCCTCCCAGGATGTTGCCGGAGCCCCGGATCTCGAGATCCTTGGCCGCGATCCGGAATCCCGCGCCGAGGTCGCAGAACTCCTGGATCGAGGCGAGCCGGCGCCGCGCCGTCTCCGAGAGCGCGAGCGTCTCGTCGATGAGAAGGTACGCATGGGCCGGCTTGTCGCTGCGGCCCACGCGGCCCCGCAGCTGGTAGAGCTGCGCCAGCCCGTAATTCTCGGCGCGATCGATCAGCATCGTGTTGGCCGTCGGGATATCCAGTCCGTTCTCGATGATCGTCGTGGCCAGAAGCAGGTCCGCCTCGCGCGAGAGGAAGCGCATCATCCCCTTCTCGAGCTCCGTTTCCCGCATGGCGCCGTGGGCCACGGCGATGCGCAGGCTCGGAAGGAGCTCCTCGAGCTCCTGTTTCACGCGGCCGATCGACTCGACGCGGTTGTGGACGAAGAAGACTTGCCCGCCCCGCTCGACCTCCGCCTCGATCGCTTCGCGAATGACCTGGGCGCGGCGGGGCACGACCTGAGTCTCGATCGCCAGCCGATCGCGTGGAGGTGTTTCGATCACCGAGAGGTCCCGAATGCCCGACAGAGAGAGGTGCAGGGAACGCGGGATCGGCGTGGCGGACATGGAGAGCACGTCGATCGAGGCTCGCCACTGCTTCAACTTCTCCTTCTGCGCGACGCCGAACCGCTGCTCCTCGTCGACGATCAGAAGACCCAGGTCCCGAAAGGCGAGATCTTTGGCCAGCATTCGGTGCGTCGCGATCAGGATGTCGACTGAGCCCTCCGCGACCTTTGCGACGATCGCCTTCTGCTCCTGCTTCGAGCGGAAACGCGAGAGCAGCTCGATCGTCACGGGAAACGCGGCGAAGCGCCGGCGGAAGGTCCGGAAGTGCTGGTCCGCGAGGATCGTCGTCGGCACGAGCACGGCGACCTGCTTGCCGTCCAGCACTGACTTGAAGGCCGCCCGCATCGCGACTTCCGTCTTCCCGTAGCCCACGTCGCCGCAGAGGAGCCGATCCATGGGTTTCGGAGAATGCATGTCGCGTTTGACGTCCGCGATGGCCTGGGCCTGATCGGGAGTCTCGACGTATTCAAAGGCGTCCTCGAACTCCTGCTGCCACGGCGAGTCTTTGGAGAACGCGAAGCCATCGGCGACGCTGCGGCGCGCATAGAGACGGAGCAGCTCGTCGGTCATGTCGCGCATGGCCTTCCGGACCGATTCCTTGCGCCGCACCCAGCCCGCGCTTCCCAGGCGGTCGAGAACCGGCGTGACCCCTTCTACGCCGGAGTATTTCTGGACCAGGTCGAACCGCTCGACCGGCAGGAGCAGCGTCTTCTCTTCGGCGTAAGCGATCTCCATGAACTCCCGGTCTTTGCCTTCCACCGGGACGAGCTTCAATCCCCGGAAGAGGCCGATCCCGTAGTCCCGATGCACCACGGCGTCGCCGAGCTTCAAGTCGCGCAGGTCGGAGAGGAAGGCCTCGGACGGACGCGCCCGCGCCACACGAGTCCGCTTTTCCTCGCCGAAGATCTCTTCCTCGGCATAGACGGAGAGGCGCGGCTCGCGCAGTCGGAAACCGGCGGAGATTTCCGCCGGAACCGAGACGACCGCCCGCTCTCCGACGACCGACGTGAGCGGCAGACCGTACTCGAGCGCAAATCGGCGCAGCTTCTCGCCGCCCCCCGTCGGCTCGCGGGCAACGAAGACCTGCTCTCCGGATTCGACCGCGCGGGCGAGCTCAGCGGCCGCTTCGGCCGTGCGGCCCCCGTGGCTCGGGATCGCCTCGGCGGGCAGACGCAGGATGGCGCCCTCCGCGGCGAGCCCGACTCGGTCAAACGCGATCGGAGCGCGCGCGATCGACTCCTGGACCCGCTCGAATGGGTGAACGAGCTCTTCGGGAGCGAAGGGATCGCGGTCGGGATCGCGATCCGACTCGAGCCGTTCCGCGAAGAGGCGCAGTTCCTCTTCGACGTTCGACGGCTCGAGCACGACGAGAACCGACGTCGGGGCGTGGTCGAGCCAGCTCGCCGGCATCGGCGAGACCGCCGGCGCGAAGACCACGCGTTCGACCTCGGAGGGGATCCGCCCAAGGCGCTCGGAGAGAAGAGCCCGGGACTCGTCGGATTGTTCCGAGGGCGCCAGAGGCGGGATCCGGAGCGTCGTGATCCTTTCCCGCGACCGCTGCGAATCGGGATCGAAGACCCGCAGCGACGCGACGGTGTCGCCGTCCAGCTCGACTCGCACCGGCAGATCGCGGTCGGGCGGGAAGACGTCGAAGAGCCCGCCTCGCACCGCGAGATCTCCCGTTTCGATGACGAGATCGCTGCGGCGGTAGCCGACCGCGGTCAGGCGACCGAGAAGCCGGGAGAGGACAACTTCTTCCCCCTGCGCCAGCGAGACGAACAGCTTCTCCAGATCGGGCGCGGACGGCAGCCGCGTAAATAGAGACCGTGCGGGCAGGACCACCGCTTCGATCCCGGCGGGCTCCTGGAGCGCGGAGAGCAGGCCGAACTCTTCGCGCCGCGCCTTCAAGGACGGGAGAATCCGCTGGTAGGGAGTCAGAGCGGGAGACGGAGCGTGGAAGATCCGAGTCAGGCCTCCCGCGGAAAGATCCTGGCGCAGCCGCTCGGCTTCCTTTTCGTCCGCAACCACCAGCGCGATGGGCCGGCCCAGATCACGCGCGAGGGAGGCGAGGAGCAGCCCGGGCAAGGCACCCACTCCGCCGGCTACGACAAGACGGTCCTCCCCCCGCCGGGCCCGCTCGAGCAGATCCGCGTAGAGAGGTAGAGAGCGAAGCGCGTCAGAAAGCATGAATCGGTTCTAGCTTCTCAAGTCTCTTGTCATCCCGAGGAGCGCATGCCCTTTTGTCATCCCGAGGAGCGCAGCGACGAGGGATCTACCCCAACGGAACCCACGAGGGCAGATCCCTCGCGGCGCTCGGGATGACAGCGGACTGTAAGCGGCTTGGCATGGCAACGAAACGTCTGCAGCTCGGATTGACAGTCCCGCTCGCTCGTGCGGAACAGGGCTAAGGTCGATCCGTTCGCGATGACGAAACAGAGTTCAGCGGCATTTCCTTCCTCAGCCGCCGAACCACTTTCACCGTTGCTTCCGCGACGAAGTCGACCTCTTCCTCGGTATTAAAACGCCCGAGGCCGTAGCGGATCGAGGAATGCGCGAGCTCGTCGGGAACGCCCAGGCTCTTCAAGACGTGGGAAGGTTGGAGCGATGCCGAGGTGCAGGCGGAGCCGGAGGACACGGCGACGTCTTTCAGTCCCATCAGAAGAGCCTCCCCTTCCACGTGCGCGAAGGAAAGATTCAGGTTGCCGGGCAGCCGCCACTCCTCCTGCCCGGGATCGAGCGAGCCGTCCTCCCGGATGCCGGGCAGCGGCGCGCCGTTCAAGGAAACCTCTTCGAGCTCCGAGGTGATCGCATCGAACAGGCGCTGGCGCAGCCGGCGCAGCCTCCGAGACTCCTCGGGCAGCTCCTCCAAGGCAATCTCGGTCGCCCGGCCGAATCCGACGATGCCGGGAACGTTTAACGTGCCCGAGCGCAGCCCCCGTTCGTGTCCACCGCCGTGAATGATCGGGGCCAGGCGCACACGCGGGCTCTTGCCGCGCACGTAGAGCGCTCCCACCCCTTTCGGCCCGTAGAGCTTGTGCGCGGTGACGGAAGCCAGATCGACGCTCATTGCCTCGACGTCGAACGGGATCTTGCCGAATCCCTGCACCGCATCGGTGTGAAAGAGGACCCCCCTTTCCCGGCAAGCGGCCCCGATCGCGGCGAGGCGGTGGATCGTGCCCACCTCGTTGTTGGCGAGCATGAGCGAGGCCAGGATCGTCTTGTCGGTGATCGCCTCACTGACCTGCTCGGGGGCGATCTGTCCGATCGAGTCGGTGTCGAGGTACGTGACCTCGAAGCCTTCCTTCTCGAGCGCGCGGCAGGTGTCGAGTACGGCACGGTGCTCGGTCTTTCCCGTCACGATGTGATTTCCCTTGGACCGGTACATCCTCGCCGCGCCCAGGATCGCGAGATCGTCCGACTCGGTCGCCCCGGACGTGAAGACGAGCTCTTTCTCGGAGGCGTTCATGGCCCGCGCAATCCGGTGGCGGGCCTCGTCCACGGCGGCTTCCGCCTCCCAACCGAAGATGTGGTTGCGCGACGCGGCGTTGCCGAAAGTCGTCGTGAAATAGGGCAACATCGCCTCGAGCACGCGCGGATCGACCGGCGTGGTCGCGTGGTTGTCCATGTAGATCGGCAGCTGCATCAAAGTAACTATGGTCCCGCCGGGCTGTCGGTTGCAAACGCGTAAACCAATGCCAGCCTCGACGAAATCCCGCTGCCGAAGCTCTCAGCTCACATCGCTCGAGGAACGGGCAAGAGGATCCGATCTGGGCCCTCGTTTTTAACTCTCTCGGCCGCCGGTCGCGAAGCGACCGCCGCGGCCGAAAGTCAGCTGAAAGCTGTTAGCTGGAGACTAGAATGGACCAATCGATGTCGAGTCTCCCGAAGCCTGAACGGACCTTTTCTTTTCTTTCGCCCCCTCCGCGCGTCCGCCTCGTCAACGCCTTCGCGCGGCCGTTCGAGAACGTGGTGGCGACGGCGAGGACCTGCTACTCGTCCAAGGGAATCGTCACGGAGGACCAGGCCTCCGCGCGACCCGAACGACGCGACGCCCTCGCGCGGTCGATCTACGAGGCCGGCCACCATACGACGTTCCAGCATGCGCATTTCCAGTTCGCTCTCGAGAACGTCTCGCGCCAGTTTCTTTGGACGTTCCTGCACTCGCATCCCTTCTACAACTCCGAGCAGGTCTCCCAGCGTTACGTCGAGGTCAAGCCCGGCAACTACGCCGTCCCTCCGATGCTTCCCGCGGAACGAGAGCTGTACGAGGGGGCGGCCCGGCGCCAGCAGGCCGCCTACGTGCGGCTGACCGAGCTGCTCACTCCGCTCGCTGCGGACCGTTATTTCCATCTCTTCCCGGGCCGCCTGCGGGGAGAAGGGCCCAAGAAATTCGGTCCCGCGGTCCAGAAGAGGGCTCAGGAAATCGCCCGCTATGTGCTTCCGGTGGCGACGTTCGCGTACCTCTACCATACGGTCTCGGGCGTCACCCTCTTCCGCTACTGGCGGCTGTGCGAGTCGTTCGACGCGCCGACCGAACAGCGCGAGGTCGTCGGCCGCATGGTCGAGGAGGTCCTGCGCCACGATCCCCTCTATTCCTCGGTGCTGCAGGATCCGATACCGCTCGAGGAGACCCCCGAGTTCGGGGTGTTTCAGGACCTGGCGGGGACCCGACCTCGATCGGACAACCGCGAATTTCGAGAGGAGTTCGATCGAGAGCTCGCCGGCCGAACCTCGCGGCTGGTGGACTGGAAGGCCGGCAACGAAGAGCTCCTCGCCTCTTCCGTGCGCGAGATCCTGGGACTCCCGCGATCGGCCCTCTCCGACGCGGACGCCATCGGGCTCGCTCTCGACCCGGCCAAGAATCGGCTTCTCGGAGAGACTCTCACTCTGACGACTCATGGCAAGCTCTCACGCGCGCTCTTCCATCCGTCCTACACTTTCCGTAAGAAGCTCTCGCACACCGCCGACAGCCAGGACCAGCGCCACCGCATGACGCCGGGGTCCCGGCCGGCGCTGCCCGCCTATCTCTCGCAGGAGCCGGACTACGTCACGCCGATGCTCGTCGACGATCTGCCGGAAGCGGCCGATCTCTACCGGCGGACGATGGAAGAGACCTGGAACACGATCAATGATTTGCGCTCGAGAGGAGTCGCCGACGAGTACGCGGCCTATCTGCTTCCCAACGCGGTCGCGATTCGGTTTACCGAGTCCGCGGATCTTCTGAATCTCCACCACAAGTTCGCCATGCGCCTCTGCTACAACGCGCAGGAGGAGATCTGGCGCGCCTCGCTCGAGGAGGCGTTGCAGATTCGCGAGGTCAACCCTCGAATCGGACCCTGGCTGCTGCCCCCCTGCACGCTGCGAAAACACGCCGTCGTGCGCCCGGTCTGCCCCGAAGGAGACCGGTTCTGCGGCGTGACGGTCTGGAAGGCGGACCTGCCGCAGTTCGTCCGGACCCTCTGATCGAGGTCTAAGGTCTAAAGTCTAAGGTCTCAGTGGCCGCGGCGAGTCGCGGCTGAGTGTCGAAACTCGTCTTGAACCTTAGACATTAGACCTTGGACGTTAGACTCGTCTTTCCGGCACACCGGCGCCGATCGTCGGACGCTGCGGCTCCGACGGACTCTTTATGCTCGTCGTTTCACCGAGAGCGTCAGCGTGAAACGCGCGACGGGCTCGGCGCCGAGAAGCTTCGGTACGGTCGCGACGACCCCGACGGGAAGGCTCTCGCGCTCGCCTGAGGTGCGCGCGCGTTCGAGCAGGTCGAGAATCTCGCTTCCCTGCTCACAGACGAAATGCGTGTCCCCCTCGGCGCGCTTGAAGAACTCTCCGCGCACGTCCTTGAAGAGGATGGAGAATTTATCGCGCTGCTTCTCGACCGCCCGCAGCCCGATCACCGCCGCCGCCGCATCGGCGCCCGTGCAGAGCGCGCCGAAGTACATCGATCGCAGATGATTGCGGGTCCGCCAGGACAGCGGGATTCGGATCTCACAGCGCTCATCCGTCAGCTCCACGACCGTCGGCCTCACGTAGGAGATCATCCGGATCTTCCGGAAAGCCCAGAGTCTTAGAGCGAGAGTTTGGCGGATGAGGCCGAAGCGTGACATCTAGACGCGATTATCGGTCAAGGAACCGGAGTGGGTGAGGGGGAGAGGGGGTGAGGGGGAGAACGAAAGCTGTGAGGGATCGCCCACGCCCCCACTCTCCCACTCGCCCCCTCACTCCGACCCCTGAAATAGACTCTCGCCCGAAAGGAACTCCAAATGAAAAATGCTGCGCGCGCCGCGGCGCTAGCCGCGCTCCTTGCCCGCCCCGCCCTCGCAGCCGCTCCGGCTCCGTCCCCCTCTCAATTTCTCAACCTCGAAGTCGGGGCCGACAAGAAGCTCGCCGACTACAAGCAGATCGCTTCCTATTTCCAGGCGCTCAAGGCGGCCTCGCCCCGGGTGGACGTGCAGGTCCTCGGCAAGACGACGCTCGGCGAAGACATGTTTATGGCGATCATTTCCTCGGAAGACAACATCCGAAACCAGAAGCGCATCCGCGAGACGGCAAAGAAGCTGGCGGATCCCCGCGGCCTGACCGACAAGGAGATCGCGACGCTCGCCCACGAAGGCAAGGTTGTCTTGCTCATCACCTGCAACATCCATTCGACGGAGATCGGCGCCTCGCAGATGGCGATGGAGTGGGCCTATGCGCTCGCGACAGCGACCGACGCCGCCACGAAGAAACGCCTCGAGGACGTGGTGCTGCTGCTCGTCCCTTCGTTGAACCCGGACGGCCAGACGATGGAGACCGAGTGGTATCGCAAGAACCTCGGCACGAAGTTCGAGGGGAGCCGCATGCCCTGGCTCTATCACCACTACACCGGCCATGACGACAACCGCGACTGGTTCATGCTGACCCAGAAGGAATCGCAGGCGATGAGCCGCGCGGTCTACAAGGAGTGGTTCCCGCAGGTCTGGCTCGATGAGCACCAGATGGGATCCACGGGCCCGCGCATCTTCGTGCCCCCGTACGCAGATCCGGTCTCGACGGAGATCCATCCGCTCGTCTGGCGGGAAGTGAATCTGATCGGTTCCAACATGGCTCTGCGCCTGGAGCAGGCCGGCAAGACCGGAGTCATCTACGGCTTCTCCTACGACGCCTACTGGCCGGGAGGAACCAAGAACACGGCGTGGTGGAAGAACATCTCGGGATTGCTGACCGAAGTCGCGTCCGCGCGCCTGGCCACACCGATCACGATTTCTCCCGGAGAGCTTTCGGGCGGACGCAAGGGCTTGGTCGAGTACGGCGCCCAGACGAACTTTCCCAACCCCTGGCCCGGCGGAGTCTGGCGGCTGCGCGACATCATGGACTATGAGCGTCTCGCCTCGGATGCGATCCTGGAAACCTGTTCTGAGCGGCGGGAGGATTTCCTGCGCGACATGGCGGCGCGCTCCCGGGCCGCGATCGCCGCCGCCAGGCCGAACGAGGCCTACCGCATCCCGATGACTGTCGCCGGCCAGCGCGACCGCGCGACCGCGATCCGGCTGGCCCGGCTGATGGCTGACCACGGCGTCCAGGTCCAGGAGGCCGGCAACGGCGATATCTACATTCCCCTCGCGCAGCCGTACGGAAAGTTCGTGTCGGAAATGTTCTCGACGCAGCGCTACCCCGAGGTCAAGCTCGTCGCCGGCAAGGAGATCGTCCGACCCTACGACGTCGCCGCGTGGACGCTGCCGCTGATGATGGGAGTCACGGTCGAAAAGGCGACGCTGCCCGCCGGACTGCGCCCCTTCGGAGAGCCTGCGGTCGAGGCTCCCAGGAGCGCCGCCGCGATTCTCCCCGGCAGCCCCGAAGCCGCCAAGGCGATCAACGCCGCGCTGCGAGGCAACGGGAGCGTCTCGATTCTGCGGACGGCGGCGAAGACCGAAGGGCGCGAGTGGCCGGCGGGGACCGTGTTTCTCGACGCCGCGGCCGCGAGCTCCGCGTCTGGAAAATTCTCGCCGGGCCTCGCGGTTGCCGCGGTCTCGGCCGTTCCCTCTTCCGCTGAAAAGATTTCCTCCCCGCGCGTAGGTCTCTACAAGCCCTGGGCGGCGTCGATGGATGAAGGCTGGACCCGGTGGCTCCTCGAGCAGTACGGCTTCGATCCCAAGACGCTCGACAACAAAACGATCCAGGCCGGGAAGCTGCGCGAGAAGTTCGACGTGATCGTCCTGCCCGACATCGAGAAGGAAACGATCGACAAGGGACGCCCGCACCGCGAGGAGACCGACATGAAGTACTTCGCGGAGCTGCCGCCCGACTACGCGGGCGGCCTCGAGAAGGATGGGTCAAAGGCCTTGAAGGAGTTCGTGGAATCGGGCGGGACGATCGTGGCGCTCGCCTCTTCGGGCGACTATCTGATCGACGAGTTCAACATCCCCGTGCGCAATACATTGGCGCGCGTGAAGGCCGAGGACTTCGGGTGCCCGGGCTCGCTCCTGCGGGTCGGAGTGTCGCCCCATCCGGTGACGTGGGGACTACCGGAGGAAATGGCCATCTTCGTCGACAAGCCAATCGCCTTTCAGACGGCGCTGCCGGGCCTCGAGATGGAGCGCTGGGTGCTCGCGGCCTACCCCTCCGACTCGCACGACGTGCTCGTCTCCGGCTGGATCCGCGGCGAGGACCGGCTGACTCGGCGGGCGGCCGCGGTCGCGATGACTTACGGCAAGGGCAAGCTCGTCCTGCTCGGTTTCCGCGCCCAGCACCGCGCGCAGACGAACGGGACCTATCCGTTTTTGTTCAACGCGCTCTACTGGTCCGTCGAGAAGTAGGAGGGATATGCTGGCGC
>Ga0207684_10001312_pt1 | contig 27340 bp, 21 predicted proteins | sample KBSK5501metaG_FD_184342 | JGI IMG/M metagenome (GOLD analysis project Ga0207684, IMG submission 184342) | Corn, switchgrass and miscanthus rhizosphere microbial communities from Kellogg Biological Station, Michigan, USA - KBS K5-50-1 metaG... | ecosystem: Host-associated > Plants > Roots >...
ACGACAAACAACTAAATCGGTTTTGTGTCAAAGAACAAAGCGGTATTTAAAACTCAATCTCGGCGCTGCCGCGTCACGGTCGATTTTTGCCTTGACACCGGACACCTGCTTCATAGATGAGGCAAAGGTGCGAAATGGAATTTCAGATCTGAGATTCGCTGTGCTAAAAAATAGATGAAGGCAGAGAGAACACTGCTCCGAATACACTTCGAGGCACACTTCTCCTGAGGATGGCGATCTCGCGGACTCTCGCAAAGGACCGAGATCGTCATCCGTTGAAGGCTCCCTGCCTTCATCTCTCGCAAATAGGTACTTCGATTGTCAAAAAACTAAAGGAGCGGGCTTTAAGCCTCCCAGGGAAGCTGCCCGCTCCTTCAATTCTCGCGATTTTTGCTTTGAGATTTGGGAGCGGGAGTCCGCTCCCGCTGATTATTGCCTGATATGACGGCTATCTATGGACGCTACTTGTCCGAGTCTGCCGCCAAACGTATTGACCGATGACAAGCTCAGACTCAATGCGCACACGATGCCATACATGGCGGCACACGGCTGCCATTTGGCGTGTTCTTTGAATGTCCGGTTCGTCATCATTGAAAAGTTTTCCCTCATCATGCGCAATTCATTCTTACGCGCAAGCTACTTTGTATAAAGCAGGACCACTGAACCTGTCAAGTGTTTTCTGCAAAAAGAAGTGCTGGATCTTTTTCCCGAAACGTCGATACCTTTCGCGTGTAGAGAATCAGGGATTCGACTGCGAACGCAGGATGTTGAAGCATGTGACAATTTTGCAGCTGCCACATTAGGAAATCTGCGCTTACATAGTAGCCTCATATAATTCCTTTCGGGTGCTCATTTTCGTACGAAGGAATTGTTTATGGTGAGGAAATTCCTCTATCTCACTTCAAGCCTCGCGGGTTGCACTCTTGCAGCAGCAATTGTTAACTCGCAGGAGCGCCTTCGTCGTGTCGAACCGCTGCCTGCTCCTCACCAATCCACGGAAGAAGTCAATGAAGGCGGCGTGATTAGTGTGGATACTGACCTGGTAACTATTCCGGTCAGCGTCCGCGACAGGCAAGGGAGATTTATTTACGATTTGAGGAGAGATGAATTCAGTATTTATGAAGACGGCATCCGCCAGAACATAGCATTCTTTGAGCCGATGGAAACTCCCTTCACCGTCATCCTCATGCTAGCAACGAACACTTCCACGTGGCGCAAACACGAGCATATCAAAGCTGCGGCAATGACCTTTATCAATCTACTTCGCCCTGAAGATCGTGTGATGGTCGTGAGCTATGCGAGCGGCGTCACCGTGGAGGTCGAACCGACGAACAATCGTAACGTGCTGAAGCAAACGATTCGCAAGATCGGCAAGGGCAGTCATCCCTATCTTTACAATGCCATCGATTGGGCCATCAAAGGACCACTGAAACAGATACGCGGACGGAAAGCTGTGGTTCTTCTTACCGATGGAACATCTTGTATCAAAGGAGCCACCTACAAATCGACTCTGCGTGACGTGGAAGAAATGGATGGTCCAATCTATCCGGTGCAATTCGATACCTACAACGATATGGCTCGGATGACGGGTGGCATGAGCACATCAGTCCTCCGTAATGTCCTATTGAATTTGCCGCCCATCGCCGCCAGGGGAATCTCTTTCCCGAATAGCGCGGACGAAGGTTACAAAACAGCGGGCGATTACCTTCGTGAGCTGGCGGAAAAGAGCGGTGGGCGACTATATCAGGCAACAGATAATACTCGTTCTTTGGAGATAAGTTTCAGCGAGATTATGGAGGAGTTGAGTCATCAGTACCGGATTGGTTATTACCCAAAGATTAGAGCACGCAATCGAGGAACAAGGCAGCTAACTGTCCGACTCAGCCGTGCTAACGTGGCTGTGCACGCGCGCGACAGTTATGTTTACGAACCTTAGCTAGCACGCACGTTATGTGATTATGCAAAAACGATCGCGAGAGGATTTCAAGAACTTGCTTCGTGAGGCGCATTTCATCATGCCGCGATGATTAGCGCAATCGCCTGGATTACCAGGCCGACAAGAGTTCCAATAATAAACCTCTGCTTTCGCATGCTGCTTCGTAAGCTGATCAATGTCGCCAGGCCGAGTGGTATAAAAAAGATGGTCCCCGAGATCACACCTGCATCGTAGGCCACATGGACCAGACTAGTGAGAATGTGCGAAAGGCCGTTCAACAAAACTGTGGAGCCTAAACATACTGCCATGAATTGTGGAAATCCGAATCGCTGCGCCAGAACAACGCCGCAGATCATCAGCAACCAGGCGGCCGCACTCAGGATGAGAAACGCGGTTAGTGAAAGGTTTATCCCATGCAAAGCCCCTACGCCCCTGATCTCTTCTATGACATGCAAGAGGTAAGCGAAAGGGAAAAGCCAGAGCCACTGAGGTGATTTTGGCATGTGCGCACTCCTTCGAATATTAAAACCGCTTGCTGCGTATTTAATCATTGTCGTTATTCGTCCAGATTATTGTTTGAGCGCGCCGTCAGATCCTCGCGGTCCGAGTGTAGCGTTCTTTGCCTTGACTTCGTGGGCTCACGTGAAACAAGATCCAGGCTTCTCAGTTGTTGTCCGCTCTAACTGAAAGAATGTTCATTCAGTTTATCGAGCAGCGGCGGAAAGAAATCAATGCTGCGTGCCGGGTCATCAAGGAGAAAACCCCAACCACACTCTCCTTCGGAAGATGCCGCGAAGCGCATACGAGCGGAGCAGGCACTGCAAAACATTGAGGAGCGGTGGCGATCCGTGTTCGAGAATTCGGTGATTGGCGTGGCGCTCGCCGATCTGAATGGCCGCCTACTAGTCGTAAATCCTGCCTACCAAAAAATGCTCGGGTACACCGAGGAGGAATTCCAAACTCTATCATTTCTCGACTTTACTCATGAGGACTATGTCGCGGGTTGCGAAGCTCTGGCTGCGGAACTTGTAGAAGGGAAACGAAATCAGTTTCAGATAGAGAAGCAGTACCGACGTAAAGATGGCAATCCTATCTGGGTAAGGGACAACATCTCACTGGTTCCGGGAACCGAGAGCATACCGCGATTTATCATGGCCCTCTCGGAGGACATCACCGAACGGAAACGAGCAGAAGAAGCCCTACAACAAAGCGAGGAGCGAATTCGTCTGATTCTCGACTCCTCCGCGGAAGGAATCTTCGGCTGCGATCCCCATGGCACCTGCCTCTTCTGCAATCAGACAGCAGTTCACTTGCTCGGGTACGAGGAACCCATCGAATTGCTCGGCCAGAACATGCACACGCTGGAACACCATACTCGCAAAGACGGAACTCCGTTTCCGATCGACGAATGTCCTATTTATGTAGGTTTTCATGAAAACCGTGGCGTCCATATTGACGATGACGTTTTTTGGAGAAAGGACGGCACCAGTTTCCCTGTTGAGTATTGGTCTCATCCCATGATTCGCGACGGCAAAACGGCCGGTGCTGTCATCACCTTCTTCGACATCACTGAACGAAAAAAAGCGGACGAGGCACTGCGGAAGAGCGAGCAAAGGCAACACAGCCTGCTGGAAATCAACAATGCAATCATAAACAACCTCACTCAAGAAGCACTTTTCTCTTCAGCCTACGAAGCTATTCGTAGTGTAGTTTCCTTCGACCGGGCGGCCTTCCTCCTTTATCAGCCCGAAAAGGAAACTTTGAAGCTCCTTTCCATGGAGAGCGAAACTGACTCTGAATTCTTCCAACTGGGGAAGGAATATGATCTGCGAGAGACCCGGATTTCGGCATGGGTCCTTGATCATCAACAGTTGGTCGTGCGGGGCGATCTCGAAAAGGAACAACAGTCGCGCGGCGACCGGCGTCTGGTCGAGGAAGGTATTCGCTCGTATTGCGTCGTGCCACTGGTCGCGAGGGGCAATAGCATCGGTACGTTTACAGTGTGGAGTGAGTCAAAGAACCGATACTCCCAGGAAGATGCCGAGTTGTTACGGGAAGTCGCCAATCAAGTCGCATTAGCGATCGCTAACATGACGTCGTATGAAGAAATCGCGGCGTTAAAAGCAAAGCTCGAAAAAGAGAACGTCTACCTTCAGGAGGAGATCCGTACCGAGCACAACTTTGAGGAGATCGTGGGCAACAGTCCGGCGCTGCTGGATCTTCTGCGCCGAGTGGACCAGGTTGCGCCCACTGACTCGACGGTGCTTATTCATGGTGAAACCGGTACGGGCAAGGAACTGGTGGCGCGGGCCATTCACAACCGGAGTACGCGGAAGGACCGTCCGCTGGTAAAGGTCAACTGCAGCGCCATCTCCGCCGGTCTGGTGGAGAGCGAACTGTTCGGACATGTGAAGGGTGCGTTCACCGGCGCCTTTGAACGACGCATTGGCCGCTTCGAACTTGCAGACGGCGGAACACTCTTCCTTGACGAAGTGGGTGAGTTACCTTTAGAGACACAGGTTAAGTTGCTGCGGGTTTTGCAGGAACGAGAGTTTGAGCCTGTCGGAAGCAACCGGTCTGTGCACGTTGATGTGCGGATCATTGCCGCGACAAATCGAAATCTTGAGGAGTCAATAAGCGCGGGCAAGTTCCGCTCGGATCTCTATTATCGATTGAATGTTATCCCGCTTGTTGTACCTCCCTTGCGTGAGCGTCGTTCCGATATTCCTCAACTCGTGATGTTCTTTCTTTCTCGATGTGCTCGGAACGTTGGAAAAAAGTTGGACGGCATCTCGGCAGCGGCCACTGAAAGCCTTAACCGTTACTCCTGGCCCGGCAACGTCCGAGAACTGCAAAACGTTATTGAGCGTGCTGTGATTCTTTCGCACGGCTCTATTCTCGAGTTAGAGAACGATCTAATCAGCGTCTCCCTCCCCCAGTCCCATCGCGACCAAGTGCAGGCCGGAGAAGAAACTCAGTCTGCGACGCAACCTTCTTCACTAAAAACGCTGGAAGATGTTGAACGAGCCCATATCTGCGCTGTATTGCAACAAACTCGCGGCGTGATTGAAGGTGCAAATGGTGCGGCGAAGACTCTTGGTATGCATCCAAATACTTTGCGACATCGAATGGAAAAGCTAGGGATCAAACGCGCCGCCCACCGCATATCGTAGCTCACCCACCAAGGGCGATGTCTTAGCCCACTAAATACCATAGCCACGCTGAATCGAATCTGCTGCTCGAAAAGTCTCTTGCGGGACTTCTTCTCTGTGCAACCTCTGTGTTCTCTGTGTCTCTGTGGTTGTTTTCCAAACGTTTATTTAACCACAGAGGCACAGAGAACACAGAGGTGGCACAAAACCTGGAAGCAAGACTTCGTTGGCTTGTTACGCGGCATGCAAGCTGCACTGGGAGCGACTCGCGACATTTCAAGTAAATGAAGAGATCGTAAATGTCTTGTCAACCAGTTATCTAAAGAGGAGATGCAACCATGAAGAAGTATGCGCTTTTAACGTTCGTCGCCGCCTTTGCCTTGCTATCGATTAGCATACCGAGCGCAGTTCGTTCGACCCACGCTCAAGACAATACAACCAGAGATTTTGTTCCACCGGCTGTGTTTCAGGCTGCTGGTCCAAACGCCGCCTCGATTCAAAGCGTGGTCGATGCGTATCGAGCTGCACTGGGAAATCCAAATAACGGCAACGCGGGATCACTTACGACCGGTCACCGTGAGATCAATTGGGATGGCGCCGGCGGAGTTGACACTAGTACTACGGCTCCGGTAACCCCGTTCAACGTATTTCTGAACACTCGCGGCAGTCAATTCACTACGCCGGGAATCGGACTCTCCCAGGCACCTCCATCCGGGGGCGCGCAAGGCGGCCTCGCAATCCTTTTCAACAACCCGAGCTACGCAACGATTTTCAAGCCCTTCAGCAACTTTCGTCTGTTCACGCCAGTAGGTAGCAATATCACCGACGCACTGTTCTTTGTTCCCGGCTCAAGTGGAAATATTCCGGCAACTGTTAGTGGCTTCGGCGCAGTCTTCACTGACGTCGATCAACCGGATGGGAGTGGCCCGGGCGAAAAACACGGCAACCGCGGAGCCAGCACGCTGGTGGAGTTTTTCGGTATCAACGGCGAGCTGTTGTTCAGCAGTTTTGTCCCAGCGTCGCCAGGTGATGGAAATCTCTCGTTTTTCGGCGTCGTATATAACGACGCTCGGATAGCCCGCGTGCGGATTACAACAGGCGACGTTGCACCAGGTCCGGACGATGACCGCAAGAATGACATCGTCATGATGGATGATTTTATTTATGGCGAGCCTCATGCACTTCCGTAAAGCTGACAACAACCAAAGTCCAAAAGGGAGGTCCTGCGCTCGGTAGGCGAAAGGGGCTTCGCTTACCGAAGACGAGGGGCAAGACCACGTGTGAGCGTGTGAGTGCACAGCGTGTGTACTCGCTCCACGAGGTGCGCGCAAATGCAGGTCTTGCTCCTCAGCCTTCCGTCGAAGAGAGAGATACGTGAATGTTGAAGATCACCAGAGTTGCTGAATCAAACCAGAAAATTACTTTGCAATTGGATGGTTCAGTTGCCGGCCCATGGATTGAGTTACTACGCGCGTCTGCGGAGTCGGTATTGGCTGAGAGACTGCAACTCACCATTGATCTGGAAAACATTTGCTTCATCGACTGTGAAGGACTTGCGCTTATCAAAAGCTTGTTGGGCCAGGGAGTTCAACAGGTAAACGCTCCACTCTTTGTGGCTGAGCAACTTAGGAAGTGTGAGGCTGCAGAAGGCGATTGAGCTCCATCGAGCAATGCTCGAGCAACCTGGGCTGATGCAAAGAATCACTGAATCTCATACGGATTTATCATAACTTGCGCGACAGTCCTTATAGCCCGCGCTTACGGCGCGAAAGGAAATAACATGAACTACAATGCAATAAAGAATCTGATCACGCGTCGCCTTCGGATCGTCGCGTGGACCACTACTCTCGTCGTGGGTTTCATGGTCTCACTGCCGCAGTTAGCCCACGCTCAAGATACTATTAGCCCGCCAATTGTGCCTCCGGGCCTTGAAGTAGAAGCAGGAAATGAGGTGTTTCTTTTGGGGCGCGGCGTCGGCACACAGAACTACGTTTGTGCACCATGCGATCCAACCAAGCCGAACTGTCCTTTGGGTGTCGCGTTTACATTGTTTACGCCGCAGGCGACGTTATTCAACGACCAGGGAGAGCAACTTATCACGCACTTTGCCAGTCCCAACCCGGTTGAGGGTGGCACCGTTCGCGTTACGTGGCAGGACTCGCGCGACACGAGCTCCGTCTGGGCCAAGCTGGTCAAGGCTGCCGTTGTTAGGACGGACTCAATTGCCTGGGTCCTGCTAAATGTAAAAGATACCGGAACCCAGGCTGGACCAACGGGCGACAGAATGACGAAAACTACTTTCATTCAGCGAGTGAATACTGTGGGAGGGCTGGCGCCCGCGGTGGGATGTCTGTCTACAGCAGACCTCGGCCACCAGGCGTTCATTCCCTACACGGCCGATTACTTCTTCTACAAGAAAAGCAAGGACAGCAACTAGGATCCTTGCAATTGGACAGGCGAGGAACCGGATGTCATAACGTCCGGTTCTATCGTGGCTCGTCCCGTTCACCGATCACAGTCGCGCAGTCAGACATCAGCGAGAGTCGCCTCGGATCTTCGAGCGGCGCGGCGCTCTACCCACTCGTATACCATTGGTAAAATCACGATCTTGATCGGACGTGTCACTAGTCCTCCGACCACCACGATCGCCAACGGCTTCTCGATTTCAGCTCCGGTCCCCGATGAAATGATGAAGGGAATCAAACTGATGCTGCCGATCAGTGCGCTTAACAACTCCGCGCGCAGGCGTACACTCGCGCCCGTGATCACCGCCTCGTTCAACTCCATGCCTGAATTGCGCAGCTTGTTGATGTAAGACACCATTACCATGCCGTTTTGCACCGCGACCCCAAACACGGCAATAAATCCCACGATCGCCGGCACGCTCAACGGGAAACCGGAAATCAGGAGGAACATGGTGCTGCCAACAAGCGCGATCGGTATGTTGAAGATGATGGTCAGCGTGTTGCGCAAAGAATTGAAGCAGGCATAGATCAACACGAATACAAGTAGCAGCGAGATCGGTATGGCAATCAGCAGTCTGCGCACGGCCTTTTGCTGGTTTTCGAATTGGCCACCCCAGGTGATGAAGTAGCCCGGCGGAGTCTTTACCTGTGCGGCCACGCTCGCCTGCGCGTCGTGAACAAAACTGCCGATGTCGCGTCCATTTACATTGCACATCACTACCACCCGTCGGAGAGAGTTCTCGCGGCTGACAACCGAATCGCCACTCGACAGGTGAAACGTCGCCAACTGGCCGAGCGGGATGCGTCCGCCAACTGGTGCGGCAATGAGAATGTCGTTGAGTTTCTCTACCTGGTTACGATAGTCCTCTTTCAGACGCACAAAGATCGCAAACCGGCGCTGGCCTTCGAGCACATCCGTGGCTTCGTCGCCGCCGATGGCAATCTTGGCTACTTCAAGCACGTCGGCGATGTTCAGACCGTAACGCGCAATCTTGTCGCGGTCGAGTTCGATCTCCAGATGTTCCTCGCCGGCAACCTGCTCAACCGCCAGATCCTCGACGCCACGAACGTGCGACATAGCGTCGCGAACCTGTTCGCCGATCTGACGCAGAGTGCCCTGGTCTTCACCAAAGATCTTGACGGCGATTTGCGCATTAATACCCGATATCAGTTCGTCGTTGCGGGTTTGGATAACCTGCGAAAAGTTGAACTGAACTCCGGGGAAACCCTCAACTCGACGGCGCATCGCATCAACCAGCTCGTCTTTGGTCCTGGCGGTGGTCCATTGGCTTTTCGGTTTCAGACGAACGTATAACTCGTCATTACTGACACTTTCAGGGTCCCCGCCCAATTCAGCGCGGCCGATCTTGGCGACGACGGTTATGACCTCGGGAAACTCTCGCAGGGTCTTTTCGATCTGGGTCGAAATCTCCATGGCGCGCGAAAGTGAAATGCTCGCAGGCATCGTGGCGCGGACCAGCATATTGCCCTCGTCGATGGTGGGCAGAAACTCACTGCCAAGAATGTAGACATCCGCGACGCTCCAAACGATCAATCCCATCGCAATCGCGAGCGCGATATAACGGTGAGCGATTGCCCACTTGAGGACTGGAACGTAAATCCGTTTGACGAAGCCAATAATCGGATTTGTGCGCACCTTGCCTTGCTTGAGGCGCAGCCATAAAGCGCAGAGCATCGGCGCGATGCACAAAGCCATCAGCATCGATCCGATCATCGAAAAGGTGACCGCGTAAGCGAGCGGTTTGAACAATTTTCCTTCGATGCCCTGAAGGGTAAAAACGGGAAGAAAGACGGCGATAACAATCAGGATTGCGAAGAATATTGGTCGCCCGATTTCCTGGGCCGCCACCAGAATAGCCGCCTGTATGGAATGTTCGCGGTGTTCTTCGAGATGGCGATAAATGTTTTCGACCATCACGACTGTCGCATCGACCATCATGCCGATGCTTATCGCCAGCCCACCCAGCGACGTGAGGTTTGCGGACAGTCCCTCATACCACATCAGGATGAAGGCGACGAGCATGCAGAAGGGTATGGCTGCGGCCGTGATCAACGAACTGCGGAAGTCGCCGAGCAGCAGGACTAAAATCACCAGCACCAGCAACTCACCTTCGATAAGTGATTCGACTACCGTATGTACACTGTTATCGACCAGCTCGGCTTGATCGTAAAAGTCAACGATACTCACGCCTGGCGGTAAGGCCTTATTGATCTCGGCGACTTTCTCCTTGATGCGTTCGATAACCTGTTTCGTATTTTCATTGATTCGTTTCAGGACGATTCCGGTCACGACTTCTCCCTGACCGTCCTTGGTGACCGCGCCCTGCCGTATCTCGTTTCCGATCTGAACTGTGGCAACGTCGCTGACGCGGATGGGTGTTCCTTTGCGTGAATCGAGGACGATGTTGTTGAGATCTTCAATGTCTTTGACCAGTCCCAACCCACGGACGACATACTGTTCGTCGCCGTGTTCAATAAAGTTCGCCCCGGTGTTTTGATTGTTGGCCTGAATAGCATCGAAGAGAGCCTTCAGCGTGATGTTGTAGTTGACCAGCGCCTGCTGATCTGCGATGACCTGATACTGCTTGACGTCTCCACCGAAGCTCAGTACATCGGCGACGCCGGGCACTGTGCGCAGTTGTAACTTGACCACCCAATCCTGAATGGTACGGAGTTCCTGATTGCTTTTTCCCTTACCAACGATCTGATAGAGATAGATCTGACCGGTTCCGGTGGTGATGGGTCCCATCTGGGGTTCGAATCCGGCGGGAATATGATCTTTGGCCGACGAGAGGCGCTCAAAGACCTGCTGGCGGGCAAAGTAAATATCGGTATCGTCGCTGAAAAAAACTGTAACCACTGACAACCCAAACTTGGATTCCGACTCTACTCTCACCACTCCCGAAATCCCGTTCATTTCATTTTCGATCGGGAAGGTGATGAGTTGCTCGACTTCCTGTGGCGCGAGGCCTTGTGCTTCGGTGTCGATTTCCACCTGCACCGGTGTGACGTCAGGAAATGCGTCGACGTTCAAGCGGTTGAGCGCGAGAATGCCGCCAGCCACGATGAGCATCGAAACGACGACTACAAGCAATCGCTCGCGGTAAAAGAAGGCAATGAAGTTGTCGGTCATAAGTTTTAGTTTCTTCTCTGTGCAACCTCTGTGTTCTCTGTGTCTCTGTGGTTGTTGTATGGCGCACTCCTAATAACCACAGAGACACAGAGAACACAGAGGTTGCACAGAGAAATCAAATTAGGTCACTACTGTCCATCGTTGACGCACTTCCCTCTCCTAGTCAGGTTTACTCTGCTGCAGTAACAGGTAGTTTCCTTTAACCACGACCTTATCGCCGGCAGCCAACCCGTCGATAATTTCGACTCGATCGTTTCCTTTTATCCCCTCGGTTACCACACGCTTTTTGTAGCCGCCACCTTCAGCCACAAACACAACGGTTTTTCCGCCGTCGTTTAAGACTGCCGACTGTGGCACCGATAGCCCGCCTCGATTTTGGTCCGTGATTATCTCGACGTTGGCAAACATGTCAGGCTTGAGTCTGCCGTCGGGATTTGGCACTTCGGTGCGGACCTTAACGCTGCGCGTGTCCGGGTCCACAACACTAGAGATCAGGATGACCCTTCCTGAAAAGGTCGTGTTGGGAAACGCCGTCACCTTCAACTTAACTTCCTGACCGTTCTTCACTCGCTCGAGGTCTTTTTCGAACACGTTGGCGTCGATCCAGACTCGCGAAATGTCGATGATTTTGAAGAGGTTCGCATCGGGCCCGACGGTGGCGCCGATGGTGGCATTGCGTTCGACTACGATTCCGTCAATTGGCGAGTTAAGTGAAAAGACCGCCGCCAGATCCGTCTTGGTGCTCAGCGCATCAATAGCGGAATCTTTCAGACCCAGTATGAGCAATTTACGGCGAGCGGCTGTGAGCGCGGCCTTCGTTCCGGCAATAGAACTTGCTGCTGACGCCTTCGCTACTTCCAGATCATGCTCGGCAGCCTGAAGATTCTTTCCGGGCGCGATGGTTTTCTCATAGAGCACTTTAGTACGGTCATACGTTTCTTGTGCGAGCTTGACTTCGGCTGCCGCAGTGCGGCGTGCGTTCTCAGCATCAGCAAGTGCCTTGAGATAGTCAGACTCAGCCTGATCGATATCCGCCGATTCAAGTTCGGCCAGCTTTTGCCCTTTCCTAACCCTGCTGCCCTGTCCCGCGTAAAGCCGGACGAGCCTTCCCTGATTGACTGGGCCAATAACGGCGATGCGGTTCTCCGGTACCAGGATCTTTCCGGTCGCACTTATCATCCCGGCGATCGGCTGCGGCGTGACTATTTCCGTCTCTATTGCATGGCTCGCTGCAGACTCGGCCGTCGTTGGGCTCGGTTGGACGTTGCCGGAGTTCGCGGAAGCATTCGTAGATCTTCGGCAGCTTCCGCCGAACGTGACGACAAGCGTGAGAAACAACAGGGAATGAACAGTTCTTAGGTGGAACATTTCTCGTATCCTTTCACTGCTTCGCTTACCTTTGGAGTGGCGTTGCGGTTGCCAGCTCGAGATCAAGCAGCGACATCTCGTAATCAAAAAGTGTCTGATAGTAACTGGCGAGCGTGTCACGTCTCGTTCGGATCGCATCCAGCAAATCAAGTGTTGAGCTCTCTCCGGCTTTTAATGCAGCCTCAGTCAGGTTCTGAATATCATCGACCTTCTTGAGCACACCAGTGCGATAAAGCTCAACTCGTCGCCTCTGCATTTCGAAAGCGACCAGCGCCTTGTCGACATCGCTCAGCACTTGATTGGTAAGCAGCCGCTCCTGGTTTTGCGCTTTTTCTCTTTCGATCAGGGCTTTGGCACGCTCGCCCTGATTGCGGTTGAAGGTTGGTAGAGCGATGCCGGCGCCAAAAAAGTAAGAATTGGTGCCGCTCGGAACCTGCTCAATGCCGGCGCCAAGCGTGAGATCGGGTATGCGCTGAGCGTTTTGTAAGCGAATGGAAGCGTTGGCGGCGCGCTCACTGAGTTGCGCTGCCTTCAAGTCTGGCCGAGCCGCGAGTGATTTGTCCCGTAGATCAGCGAGCATGAAGTCGTAGGGTTGATAGTCGAGCGCGCCGGCGACGTCGATATCCATTGTTCGATAATCACCGCCCAGCGTTACTCGCAGATCGCGCACGGCGACTTCGTAGTCTCGCTGAGAGTTGGCTACGTCCGTATCGAACTTTAGCTTTTCAACTTCGAGTCGCGTCAAATCCAACCCGGAAATCTCGCCGACATGAAAAAGCTCGGTGGTATGCTTGATCGTTTCATCAAATGTTTTCTGGTTCTCCTTTGCCAGGTTGAGCAACGACTCGTTTAAGAGCACGGTATAGAACTTCCTCTTCAAATCGTTGGTGAGTTGCCACACCACCATTTCAAACTGTCCTCGCGCCAGATCGGCATTTGCGTTGGCCGTATCGATTCGCTTGCTTCGCTTACCACCCAATTCGAAAGTTTGAGAGAGGCCATAATCGTAGGTCTGCTCTTTGAAAAGTGGTCCGCTGAGATTGATCGGCAGGTCTGAGGAAGCGATGTTGAGTTGTGGGTTCGGCCGGAGTCGCGCGGTCAGCTTCTCGGCGTCAGCCGTGTCGATGTCGTAGCGAGCTGCCACCAACTGAAGATTCTGCTGCATGAAGATCTGGACAGCGTCGGATAACGTGATGGACCGCCGCGCTCCGGCGGCCGGCGTTTGCTGCTGGGCCTGGAGGTTCGCCGCGATGTTGATTCCGTTCAATGGTCCGGGTGACTTTTCCTGCGCCGCGATCCGATGAACGGTTACAGTGAGCAAGACCAGGCCGACCAGATAAGACACTGGAAGACTCCTTCGGCGAAAATGGTTGCGCAGATACTTGCTCAGATAATCATTAGCGCGCTGGTACATTCATCCACCTCGCATTCGTGTTGTTGTTTACTGCGCGGGCGAACCTGGACACCGCTACGTAGAGCGATGGTTGCAGGCAAGGCAGGACCGCTGCAGGCTGACCATTTGGAACCGGTAATGTCTAGAACGGAATCTGGTGAGCCAGGCCCACTGAGTTAGGCACAGATCAGAGGCGGCGCGCGCGAGGATCGCGGCGTGATTGAAGTTGAGGCATAAGCGACTGTCGTTGTGGGAACAAACGCAATCTCCGTCAAAGAGATGCGCGTGAAAAACGTTGCCTGGACGAAGCCATCAAACAACTGCCGCTGCAACTGGCACATCGAGCATTCTCCATGGAGAGAATTGCTCTCATCTGAAGACTCTGATCCGCCACCATCGCGAACAGCAACAACATCTGCGTGGCCCCGCGGAGCATGGCCGTGACTATGCACCGTCCCCACAAGCGCTCCGTAAGCAGTCATAAGGAGCAACGCGTAGGTTAGTGCAGCTCGGTAGCTGTGCAGGGTACTGATTAGCAATTTAGAACTGGCGTTCACGTAGGCAAATATCTTATTAGAACCTTCCGATTTAGGCCACCTTCCGTAAAGGTGTCGGCTAATGTTCCCGCTGATCGATCTCCTCCGTTGCCAGTTGCACCAGCATATTAGATGAACGTGGCGAAAGACTTTGGATCAAGTTGAGCGCTCCCAGCGATGGCATGATGCGCAAGTCACGCCCGAAAACAGATTGAAGATGGGCTAAGATGGTGGCGGGACGTGTCGATACGAAGCCAGCCGAAGCGACCGCTAGGCGGTTGAATACTGGCTCGTATCGTTCGACTTCCATAAAACTTAAAATCCGTTGCGGAGGACATTTGCTCTATCACTGGCGCAAGCAAGCATAGATCACTTATGATGCGTCCGAATCAAGACAATTTACCGGCGATTCGCTTGGTCCAAATATCGCCGTAAATCATTTTATTCTAAAAGATTTATCGCCCGCTTGGCTCAGTAAATGAGCAATCACTTCTAGGTTGCATCCCTAAAGGATTTATCTTCCGGCCTCCAAATCGTTGCGCTCAATTTGCGCCCTTTTTCTGTGACTCCATGACCGGAGCACCCTTGCGCAATCTGGCGGTGAATCTCATAATCGGCCTCATGACAGAGAAGGAAATCGTACTTGAAACGATTCGCGCCTTACCGGACGACTGTTCGCTTAAGGAGATCGCCGAGCGGATTAAGTTTATGGCTGCGTACAAAAAAGGTCTCGATCAGCTCGATAGGGGCGAAGGCATTCCTCACGACGAAGTAAAAAGACAGTTAGCCTCATGCCTTGCTAATCTGGTCTCCCGCAAGTCGCTATGACTTCCACGACACCGTCGTTTTCATTGCGCACGATAGTCCAATCGTGCTCTAGGGTTCCTTGGCAGCTATAATCTTTGGGAGGTTAGGGATGAGATACAAAGTAATCCTGAATGAGTCGGAAGAGGGATTCAGCGTTTCGTGTCCGGGCCTACCCGGTTGCTGGTCGCAAGGAGCAACCGAGGAAGAAGCACTCAAGAATATTCAAGATGCGATCATGGATTATCTTGCAGCAGTCGAGGAGTTAGTACAGGGGCAGGAAGTCCGTGAGGTTAGCGTTGCGAGTTAATCGTGCCCAAGATTCCCGGCGTAAACCATCTGGATGCGATAAGAGCTCTAGAGAAAGCTGGCTTTCGCATTGTGCGTCACGGAAAGCATGTAGTAATGTCAGACGGAATTCGCATTCTCACAATCCCGCGACACAACCCCATTAATGCCTTCACGATGGGCGGTATTGCGCGCGACGCTGGCTTGTCTGTTGAACAGTTTAAGAAACTCCTTTGAGATCAATCCGTCATCCCTCAAGAAGCAGCCATTTCTCAGCTCCCGAGTCACGAGAGGAATGATAGCTAAGATCTGGCAGCACATTTCCTGAGGACGAAGTCCAAAGACAATAGGCTGATGGCTTTTAAGCTAACTTGGGCCTCCCGCTGTCTTTTGCGCTAAGCTCTAGGCATCTATCGCTCGGATCGAGCTGGATTGATTGTTGATTACAGCAGCGATACCTTAACGTAGAACGTAGCCGAAGCATGACGGTTAAAAACATAAAGCTAAAGTCAATTGTTCTTGCGTTCGTTACGCTGGTCGCGTGCTCGCGTCCGTCACCAGATACGAGGCCCGCAGCGCCCACCCCATTAGATGTTCTTCCCAAAGCACCGCGATTTTCGGCGACGGTTACTAACATTGTAGATGGTGACACGATTGATGTTCGTGATGAGAAAGGCGATTTTTATAGAATCAGATTAAAGGGAATTGACTCACCTGAGAAACAACAAGCCTTCGGCTATGAAGCTCGCCAATATTTAACCAGCTTGATAGCGGGTAAGACGGTGAGTATCGAATGGCAGAAGATTGACATGCACAACCGAATCGTCGCAAAGGTCTCCCTCGATTCCGCTGATGTCTGCCTTGAACAAATCAAAGGTGGGCTCGCTTGGCACTTTAAGCAATTTGAGGACGAACAGAGTGAAATTGATCGAAAACTTTATTCTGACGCAGAAGCAGAGGCCGAAACTGCTAGACGTGGATTGTGGCGTGATCCATCACCTGTGCCTCCATGGGAGTTTAGACACGGCCACATTACTGAAAACGGAAAGAGTGTAACCAACATTAACTCTGCTCCGAATCCAGATAGCACAAGGCCAATCTCGGGCCAGATTTGGGGAAACAGACGCACAATGATTTATCAGTGGCCCGGCTGTCCTTATTACTACCAAATCTCCCCTCAAAATCGAGTCATGTTCAGTAGTCGCGAAGAAGCGGAAGAGGCTGGTTATCGCGCAGCGCGAAATTGTCCATAGGTAGTCACTGTGCCAGATGGGACTGAATGCTTCGCGTGTCCGCCCTTAAAAGCAATCTGGTTCTTCGGTTGTCATCATTGCACTTCTGTGTTGGTTCCTGACATATCGGCTTAGAGTCAGCGTAACCGATTGCCTGGATATTGTAGGTAGGGGTGCTGAGTCCACACTCCCTGAAAACATATAAAACGGATGTCGCTCTGCGTCCACTTAGGTTCCAATTGAATAGGTATTTCTCCCGTGGAGTCAGTTGCTCGTGCGGTTGATTCCGGTTTGTGTGGCCTTCGATTACCAAACCAATATCCTGACGATCTGAGGGCTGAAGACCATCCACCGCACCTTTGATAATTCCACATATTTGGCGAAGAACGTTTTCTTCCTCTTTGTTTTGGATCGCGTCACGACCTTCTGCAAAGTGGATATCAAGGTCTATACAAGCGTCTTCACCACAAGGGCGCACATGACTAGCTAGTGAAGTATTCTTGGTTAGCGCTTGCTGAATCTCCTGGATGATGCGGTTAGCCTCTTGTCTCATTTTCGTGGTCGCACCTTCCACTTCTTGAATTCTCTTCAACTCGCCTTGATAGGATATCGAGAGCATCATAAACCCAGCGAAGGTTGCTACCAGCAAGGCTGCGAATAGATCTGAGAATGCCGGCCAGGGATTAGTCCGCCGTCTAACTGCCATATCACCAACTCCTGTTCCACCAAGTCCGCGGGTTCCAGGTTTTTCTCTTTCGATTTTGAGGGAGTCCCTCATTACTGGGGGGCGTAATCGGAACCTCTACAACACGAATACTTAGGCGAGTTGCCGCCTTCTCAATCTTTTCGGTTGTTGAAGCGAGGTTCTTAACCAATCCCGCTTGAACTTCGTTTTGCTGGCGGATGCCCTCGCTAGCCATCTTAATTTCGCGCGTCAGGGGGGCCGCACTTTCAGCCCACCCTTGGAGACTGCTGTTAATTGACCGAACCTTCTCAACCAATTCACCAGTTGTTCGATGAAGTTCAGTTAGTTCAGAAGAAAACTGTTGAATTCGAAGGGCCAGATCTTTATCGAATGAGCGAATTGTCTCCACAAGATCTCTTCGAGCTTCCTCTACGGCCGCCTGTACAGGTTGCCTAAGAACCTCCGGTGCATTTCGAGCAATCTCATCCCAACGTTGTCCGGCGTTGGTTAAGGCATTGCTGCTTGCCACCGTACCGTTTTCAACCTTACTAAGGTAAGTTAGGTACCTTTGTTCAGCACCTGCACCAAATTTGTCGGTCATCTCTTGCCAGTGTGCAATACTGTCCGAGCCAACCTTTTCAAGGCTTACTTTATATCCTGCAGAGATCTCAGGAGCTATTTTGGCGATCTCTACCACCGCCGACCGGGACTCTTGGGCCAACCCATTCATCGTTTCGACTGCTCCCTGAACCACTGCACTCACTTCCTGCATTTGGTTCTTCGCCTCGCCAAAGAGTGCGGCCAAATCGGTTTCGACCTGCTGACGGAGATTCTGAGAAGCAAGCAGCCAACCGGAAGTTGCGGCCTCTTCCACTCGCTTCATAGCCTCCGATACTTCGGTCAAGATACGATCCGATAATGTAGAAAGCTGATTGATTGAGACTTCCAATGCGTAACCAACTCGCGCTGCCTGCTGAAAATGTTCAGCGAAGAGCTGATCAACCTTTTCCAGGGAGTCCTCATGTTTCTTTTCGAGCTCAATAAGCCGATCGATGATTTTCGGTGTTTCCCGAATTAGGCTCTCGAGACTCGAAGTTGCCCCAGCAATGGACTCAACCGCCTGTCTAAGGTTGTCTACAGCCGACTGGAGCCCGCTGCTTGTTCTCTCAACAGAGTTGAAATGACTTTGGACCAACTCTAATGTTCGGTCTAATCGTTTTCCGAACACATCGATCATAGGCTGAAGCCCATCGGCAAGCGTTTGTTTTAAATCTCTCAAGGGCTCGGTTGCAGTCTCGATGGCCCTGGCGGCGCTTTGCATTAATTCGGTCTGTGAATGAATCGCCCGCTGCCGAGTTGCGAGTGATTTTCGCGCCGCCTCCGAGAGTTGTTCTCGGAGACGCTGTTCTGGTCTCGTTGCGAGAATTTGCGCTATGAACGTAAATAGCAGCCCAAAAAACCCTACAGGAAAAGCTTTAGCCATGCTGCCGGAGAGATACTCAGCAAGTTTCGTAACCTTATCACTCTGACTTAAGGTTGTTGAAATAAGCGTGTCGTAGCTCCTAAATGCAAACTCGAACACACCAAACATTGTTCCTGCGATGCCAATGTAGAGGAACAGATTCGTGCGATCATGTAATTCTGCAATCTTGCCTTCGACTGCTGAATCGAGCCGATCAGAGAAATCAGTCATTGGCACGAAAATGCCCTTAGCCCCCATAATCCGGCTCTCTTCAATAAACTGCTCGAGCACTACGATGGTCTGTAAGGGTCTCGGGCCCTTCTCGTACTTCGCTACTCCTTTTGTCTCGCCATCGCTCGTTTCGTTTCGCTTTAAAGCTAGATCCTCGTCAGGCAAAGACGGGGGCAAATTCCAGTGTTCTAATGCTTGGCGTTCGAGCGTTAGCTGGCGCCACGAGTTTCTGACTAGGTAAGCAACGAACAGGTGGGTAAGAAGAAAAGGCCAGCCATTATAGATGTAGCCAACAACGATCGCATAGATAAGTTCAAGAATGGCTTTCAAGTGGTGAGACACTATTGTTTACAAATCTCGAATGAGTTAAGAACCGTGCTACGTGCGTCACTCACGACCTGGCGATAAAACAGCTCAAGTATCAAAGACAAGGCCGTGACTTTATGAGGCTCCGTGCTGGGATGCGCAGTCGAGAAATCATTGATCGACTTCGCTGTCGCCGACGTAGAGGATTTCAAGCTGTCGGCTGCTTCTCCATAATGCATGAACGCCACCCATTGAACGGGAATGGGCTTTTCGCTACAGCGCCTGGTCGTTTGAGTTGAACACGCCATATGCAAGTCCAAAGTGGAGTCGGAACATGACGGCAGCGTGAAGCCAGTTAAAAACTGAGAAAAATCGGGTTCATCCTCGTTACGAGTCGGGCGTAACTTGAATGAGAACGCGGGCAGCATTCTTATCGGCACACAGCCTGCTACTTCTGCCGGTTTATCAGTACCAGTAAGAGTAAAAGTTCCTTTGTTCTCACTAGCGGCTGGACAGTTGACTTGAAGACTAGTTTTGTCTGCTTGAATGTTAGCTTTGACATCGATTGTTCCCTGAGAGAGCTCCGGCTGATCAGAATCTGTTAGACTTTGCCACCTCACCTTGTTCAAGTAGCCAGGATAGATTTCGATCGGGCGAAGAGCAGCTACACCCCCGGAATAATTTTGCAGTGTTCCTACCTGCTTTATGTTCAGGTATTCCGCTCTGTCCCACAGCGCTTGAATCGCAGAACGACCGATATCGGCTTTCTTTGCAATCACAATTAGTAAAAGGCCTCGTGGTCCCTTGTAGTTATAGACCAGTTTTCCGCCATCGTTCGTTTTTGGATTTTGTATTACACAATCCGTTTGGATGTCCGACCGTACCTTCTCAATTGCTGCTTGAGAATTAAACGAGCTTGGTGGAATTGATTCCTCAGTAAAGAATTGACCTTCATAAGGTGCTATTAGCGGTATTATCCAAACTCCATGATCATCATTCGTGTCATTGCTATGGATTGCATTAACTAACGACCTTGCTACGCACGCAGCGTCAACTCCCGTAGCACAAGCACCCCTTCCTTGATCGCCTGTAGCGGCAACGCCGTCGGTCACTATTATCGTCAGCGCGTAATCTTTTGCAGAGTCGATTGCCTCGTGAAGATTTGTGTTTCCATGCGAAGCAATTGGCGGCGCTGCTCCAGTTATTCCCGCGCAAGCCGTTATGCCTTGTTTTTCACGGAAGCTGCAAATGCGTGATTTCTGAATCGTTATACTGGAGTTTTGTATAGTGCTAATCGCGTGCTGTGACCAACGAATGATTTCCGGTAATTTTGGATCAAAGCCCACCATGGACCCCGAACCATCGACCAGGACTTGTACGTCAGCGGCTTCGCGGCTCCCAGATCCACGTACACAATATGGCACGGCCTCATCGAAGAACATTTTTTCAGCACAGGTTTGTTTTGCGTCATTCGACGGCTGTTGTGGACGCCGGCCGTGACATGAAGCAAAGAGGAAAAGCACGACGAGACAAGCCATTCGCGCCAAGTGAGAGGATCGGTTCATTTGTAGTGTTCCTATGTTGTGAGCCGCTGTTTCCAGGATTGTTCCAGAATTACCTGCAGCGGCCCCTTCCCGACCTTGGGAGGAGTACCCTTGATCGAGTCATAAATCTGCTCTCTCATTTGATTCTCAGCCAAATGCGGCAGATCATCGGGGCTATTAGCGCCAAATAAGCTCAGGAAATTCTGTTTCCACGACTGTGAGAAGCCGGGCATCTCACTGAAAAAGAAAGCCGAATCCGCCTTAAGATCGGATTCAGAAAGGATCTTTATCGGCTCACCTTCACCAACTAGATCGTACCAGTGCAGTCGTAAATGTTCCTTATCCATCCTTCCAAGGGACATACCGCGTCCGGCTGGAAGTCTCGACATCAACGAATCAGCCGAATCCAATTCCCGCGTTGCTTGTCCCCTCCAAGCGTTACGGAGTGCACCGATAACTACCAAGTGCTTCGAACTCGGAAGCGCCGGCAGAGGAGCGTCTAAATACAGTTCAACACCGTCAATACCAAGCTGTCTCGTCAAATGATCATAAGCTTCTTTGAATACCTGTTGTGGTGACCGTTGTTGATCCGAACTGAATGCATCAATAAGATGCCAGCCATTTCCGACAAGCACCATTTTGATCGATTCGTTCTCTCGACCTTGCTTGAAAGCAAGCAACATCGTGCGGAGGTACTCGAATGCGAAAGCGACGAATCGTTGCAAAACCTTTTGCGCCCTGGCGTCGCGTCCGTATCGGTTGGGACTCTCCCACCCTGCGATTGAATCTCTAACTTTCCAGCGGTCGTCCTCTGTTGCAGCAAAGCTTTCGACGAAATCTTCGCCAGCATATCGAAGCGAACCGATCTGATGCATTAATAGATTTTCCTGATCCTCAGTTGTAGTAAAGAACGCGACATCCAAGGTCCCACCGCCCATATCGGCGACTAAGAAATGTTGGTTCAGTCGCGGAACGCCAAAGGCGCGCACACACGCGCGCGATTCATTTATCGAGAAACAATCCGCTTCGACACCCTGCTTCTGCAAACTAGCAATAAGCTCCTGCAGAGTTTTACGCATTTCTTCACGGTCCCGATACCCGAATGCTAATGGAAAGGAAAATCCCAAATTCAGCTTGATTCTTACGTAGCGGTCGGCAGCTTTACTAACCATCTCCGGTATTGTGAGGAACACTAACTCTCGCAAATACTCCAGTTTCAAGGACGAAGACTGCCTGCTCTTAAACCTTGCATCAGCCCGAAAAGATTTGTTTGGCGGAGTGGAATGCCACCTAATCAGGACAGTTTGCGCCGAGACCCACACAGCCGTCGGAATCAGATAATGATCGATGCGAGATTTTCCGAAGGTCGGCGCGGGAAGAAAATCGATTGCTGACTGTACATTTCCACTCGCTTCCGTGAGCCACGAGACGTTTGCCTGCAGCTGCGCTGGCCGGATGCCGAAGCTTTCCGCTGTAATATTAGTTGGCTCAGAATCAGGTGGTGCGACGTAGACAAGCGTGTTTGTCGTCCCAAAATCTAACCCGACATTTATTTCAGTTACTAACGACTCATCATTCGAGACTGTCTCTTCACGGGCCGGAATATAGAACGTGGTGCCAATTGTGGAATTATCAGTTTCTATTGAAAAGGAGACAGGCAAGGCTTCGTCCGATTGGGCCACCCACGCAAGAATAGATTTATGGAGCTTACTTTTCATAGAGTACTTGTCGCGTCCTTGTCCCGCGACAAATGCCCTAAAAGTATTCCAGTCGTTTGGCATTCGTGTGGGGTCTGGATATAAGCCCACCGCGATGTTTTTGTCGATGCTCATCGTGACTGGCCCAAAGACTAGATCGACGGGAACCGGTAGGCCATGAATTCCGACGTTTCGGTACGTAATCGTCGGAATGTTAGTGTCCACTTCCGCTTTGATTTGTGCGATGTTCGTTACAGCATGAATCCAATCCGCGCGAATCGGAATACCGAGAAAGGTAGGCGAAAGGTTGCCCGGCACCAGCAACTTGGAATAGCAAAGGTCGGCTATTGTCTTTTGGACAATAGTCCGGTTTGAAAAGCTCAATCTAAGGAACTGCCGATCGGGTTGCGCTCCCAGTTCACCAACTTGCCACCTATATTCAAGTTCGGAGGCCATCACCCTTGGTTCCGGCGGAAAACCCTTTGCTGGATTTGACGTTAGTCTGTCGCGTTTCCACAGAATTGCCTGAGGGTCTTGTTCCCTGTCAGGCAGCCACACGAGAAAGTCGGAGAGATTTACATCAGTAACACTATTACAGCTGGAACAACTGAGACTAACGATGTCCGATGTCACTATGATCGCCGAATCCTGCTGAGCCCGCGTCAACGGAACACCGCACAAGCACTTGGGAAGCCAATAGTCACCGTGACCTTCGCCATGGAGCAATAGTGGAATCGTGCGAGGCATGGCATCCTCGTCTTGATCCGCCCATGAGATTCGGCCGAGAAAAGAAAACTGAACCGATTTTGTATTCGGAGGATTACCGGTCGGTACCGGATTAAACTCATTAAGAACGCACTTCGCAAGTCGCCCCGCAAACGTACTGTTATGCTGTTGATTCAGCTGACTGGCCAGGATCTTAAGAAGGTGATTGACGCTTTGCGCGTCTAATTTAAACGGATCTTCCGCAATTTGTTTCCAGGTGTCCAGGTTTGTGCGCTTATAGTCAGGCAGTGGTCTAACTAAAACTACTGGACTGAGGACTCCTACAGGATTTCCGGAACCCTCCAGTTCCAACCAGCACAGTGAGTCAATGCCAAACGGGCGCGTATAGTCGCTTAGCGGTTCTTCGATGCTTACCTGAGTCCTTCGCAGGCGATCCATCATTAACATCGCCAACAAGTATTTCCACGCTTCGATTCGCTCCTTCCATTTGTCGGGACGAACGGCTTGTGGTTTTTCCAAGATCCACAGATACGCGAGATCCCAATGGAGTAGATGCGGTATTGATTCAGCGAAGAGCGTCATTTGAACCCAGGGTTTATCTACAATTTCTTCAAACTTGCGCATCTGCTATATGCCCCTTCGCAGAATAGTAAAGAGAATCGTTGCAGCCGCTCGTTTCGCCGTTACCTCTGCGCTAGTAAAGAGATCCTTATTGATTTTCGATTGGTCCAGTGTTGGCCAAGCCACACGCTGAATATTGCCGGGCTGAGTAGTTTCTGACGATGTGGGCGGAAATACATCATGCAGACCCAGACGTCGATCGGAGCCCTTCCATAGATCGACCAACGCATTCTGAAGCTTCTCGGGAAAATCTGATGCGGGTGTCCCACCCTGTCCAGCAATGGCAATGTCCCAGAAACTGCCAACCAATTCAGTCAGCTTGTTCCCCCAGATGGCATTAACCCAGGGTTCTCGCGATAGGCGGACGACCACTTTTTTGTTGATAAATATGTCCGCGAGGCTCATCCGTTGCCTGAGAACCTGTGCGGCCTCATCTCGACTGACTGGACGTTTGAAATCATCTTGCACTTCGCGATCTGAGAAGTTCGCAGCAGCAGGAATGACATTCTCTTTAAGCAAATATTCGGTCGCCTGCGCACCAAACCAAAACGGTTCATGCTCTTCTTGCCACGGCAGTTGGCGTGCATTTCTTTCCGAGTTTGGATCTCGTGTGTAATCTATTGGCCCCGTAGCACCGACGATTAAGTAGCTATGAAGCTGTTGGAGAGCCTCTTTGATTGATCGAAGCACTAGGAGTTGATTGGAGTTGAAGCGCTTGACAGCGTCAGGGATGATGCTGTCGTCAGGAGTGAAATATCGACCATACAGTACCGCTCGCATTTTCAGGGCTTGAATTTCGTTTACCCGTTGCTTTTCCTTCGCAGCATCCACTATGGGAGCCAATAATCCGCCACTCGTGCCTCCAATTACCGAACCTACGAAAACTGCAGTGGTGTTGCTTTTATGGTCAAGCGACTCATCGTTGAATATATCTTTGGACGTGATGGAAGATAACGCAGGACGCGCGTAAAGCCCCTGGTTCATACTTTGAACGAGCGTTTCCTCGCTAAAGAACGCCCTGACGGGGTGTCGATCACCTATCTTATCGACCGGTCTACCAGTAAGTGCCTTTCCGACCCTATCGTCTATAGGAATTGGAACTTGTGGAGTGAAGATGATGGGAATGTCGCTCTGCACACCTTCTGTCGCATCGGAACCGTATTGCAAATTAGAAAAGAAATCTCGCAGTGTTTGAAGACTGGCAATTACAGAGTCTGTATCGACAATAGTCGCCTCGAAGGGTTCTTTGATCAAACCTAGCAGATAAAGCTGCGCATAATAGTGCAGCACCATCTGTCCAGTTCCGCCGATGCAGACCAACTTGTAATTCATGTAATTCCGCGAACACGCGAAGGTAAGCCAACTCTATTGACGAGAATGGCCGAAACCACGAAGGCCAAAAGACCACCAACGGCACAAGCACCTACTAGCAGCGCCAGCACAGCAGGCCATTGGGCAATGGCAGCTATACCTGAACCCACCAATCCGAATAAAAGTCCAGTGGCGCCAAATTTTGTGGTTTCACATCCGAAATAACCCTGGTCCACGCCCGCGAAGATAAATGTGCCGAAACCCATAATAAAGGGGATCGCAACAAACAGAGTAGAGAGTATGACGGCCGCAAATAATGACATATAGACAAGTCTCAGACGAGGACTCGTCAGAGGCCAAAAACGGCGACCCAGAACAGGAGGTAGCAGCGTGTTCAGCGCCAGGGGTAATAGGAGACCGAGAGCAAGGAAAAAATTAAATAAAAACAAATAACTATCATCCCACTGCCTGCATTGGGTGCGGCTGGGACCGTCATTTGATTGGGCATATGCAGTAAGACAGACGCAGCAGAAAACGAACAGATATCCGAATGCTGCTATGTGAAATGTCTTGCCGATCTTTTTCATTGATGAAACCCCATCAGATCCATCCTTTGCCTCGACAAACACCGCACTTCACAACGCCCGAACCATCGCAGTTCTTGCATTGAGAGGAAGAACTAAGTAGTCCGCCACTCAGTCTGCCTTTGCCATGGCACTTAGGACACTTGGCCGCCCCTTTGCCGTCGCAATTCTTGCATTTAGGCATCAGAAAATTCCTCCTTTAAGTCGTACAACCAGAGCGCCGCGGTTTTCAATTAATAACTGGTGATATGAGCAGGCGCAGACCGTTTTGTACTTGGATTTGCATTAAGAGGTTCTCTGAGAACTGCGGGTTCTGGGAATGCGCGGTATGAAATCAAGGATGAGTGATGAGTGAGTAAAAACCAAATCACCCAAAGCTCACTGTGAGAACCCGCGAGACTGAATGATTGCGCGCAAGACAATAATACAAGTCAACTAAACGTGCAAGCAAAATTGTGCTCTTTGTAAACCCAAAGTTGAAATGTCACTTCCCCACGCACAATGCAAGTGCACGCTTCACTGTCGCCGCGGTTAGCGCGGAATTCTCCGCAAAAGTCGGCAGTTCTCTGGCCGTCCGCATGGGCCGGCACGCCGACGGCAAAGCATTAGGTTCAAGTGAACCCCGACGAGCAAAGTCGCTGGCCATCGAATATGGACAGTACAAGCGCAGTTCTTTGCTTAGACGATCCTTAGTTGTGATTGGAACGTCGACTCTACGAGAGTGCACTACCGCTGGCGCAAAAGGAGCACTCATGAACACGGTACAGCATCTACTGCATAAAAGGTGCATACGCAGTGAACAATCCACGAAGAGAGTTGCGCTTTTCTTGCGCTCTTTTTAGCGACGTGAGGGAAATGCGCGACATAAGAGCCGTACTTGGTAACGCTCCTAAGCCTTGAAAATAAAACAAGTTGTTGGTTATATTACCCTTACCGAAAAGGATTGCCCGCTTGGCTCAGCGGTAGAGCACAAGCCCCTAACTTCCGCGTTTTCAATAACTTACAAAGACGAATTTCAACGTTGGCCACAACGTTGACACTAGGTCGGAATTTGTCATTCTGCCGTGAGATTCCTACTCTTTCCGCGTCCCTGCTGTCTCAGAGCGTCTTCCACTCAGTTACTGCTGTGTTCTATTTATTCCTGCCACAATCCTGCCACAGTTTTTTGGTCTTCGATTAGTTGGCAGGAGAGCGACTTGGACGCAACGGAGGCTGGATAGCTTTCACTAGCGCACAGCTCACTCGGAACACTCTCACAAATTATTTTGAGGCCAACCACGCAACTGCTCCGTTTCTTGCACTTGCCCCGCAATGGAGCGCCCGCAGCCTTTTCAGGTCGCCTACCGAATCGCCGAAGTGGTTTTGTCAACGACACATAACCCAAAAACAATTGGACTAGTGTCCAAGTCTCAGGTTTTCGGCTTGTACGTTCAGAGCGGTTTTGTTAGCTTTGTTGCGCTCGAGGTTACATCATCAGGAAGGATTTAAACTCCTCATGGTTGAGACTATATCTGAAAACCTGACTACCATTCTCCTCGCAGGTCTAGCCTTACTCGCTGGCATTGCTTTGACGGTGAGAATCGTTCGAAAGTCCAAAAAGAGCTCAAACACCGTGACTCAGTCCGGTAACAAGGCCGGAGGTGATTTGGCAGGGAGGGATATTAACAAACGCTAATCCCCTCATGAGCGAGAGCGAAGTAACTCAGAAAAATAACGTCGCCGGTCATGACATCGCGGGCAGGGATGTCAGCAAGATCTATAGCCCCACTTACAACTTTAATGATTCCCAAGCCAGGCTTAAGTACATGGCGGAACTTCTTAGGAAATTTAAGGAGGACTGCGATG
>Ga0207684_10001313_pt1 | contig 27290 bp, 28 predicted proteins | sample KBSK5501metaG_FD_184342 | JGI IMG/M metagenome (GOLD analysis project Ga0207684, IMG submission 184342) | Corn, switchgrass and miscanthus rhizosphere microbial communities from Kellogg Biological Station, Michigan, USA - KBS K5-50-1 metaG... | ecosystem: Host-associated > Plants > Roots >...
GCAGATCGTCGGTCAGCAGCGCGTGACCCGCGCGCACGAACGCCGCGCCCAGCGTCGACTTGCCCTGGCCGCAGTCGCCGAGGAAGCCGATCGCGCCGTCGCCGACGACCACGGCCGTCGCGTGCAGCGGCTCGAACCCGCGCGCGATTATCGCGAAGGACAGCACGTGACCGAGCAGATAGGTCTCGAAGGCGCGGGGTATCCGCGCGGCCCGTGCTAGGCGCCGTGCCACGATGAGCCGGCCGTCCGCCGCGACCAGGAATTCGAAGAGGCCCGTCCAGCGCAGATAGCGGCGCCCATCGGGGAGCACACGATCCTCGAACCACCGCCCGGAAGACAGCGGCGGATCGAGCGCGCGGCGAACGGCGGTGAACTCGACGGTCCGTCCGCGCACGATTTCCACGTCGACTGGCCCGCGCGGGCGCACCGCACAAGGCAGCGGCAGCGCGCTGCGCAGCCGCAGCCCATAGAGCTCCGCGATCGGCATCCTAACCCGGCCCACCGAGCTTGGTCTTGACGCCCGAGGGCTCAGTTTTGCTCTTACGGTCGCCCTGCGTCAGCCGTCGCAAGTCGCCGAACTTCGTCAAGCGCGGCGGCCGGTACGGCTTGCGCTCCGGACGTGAGGGCTTGGTCATCGGCTCGCTCCTTTCAGGAATCGCTCCAGCCAGCGGTCGAGGGTAATGAAGAACCAGACCTCCCAGCGCAGATCACGCTCACCGCGGCGATAGCGCGCGATGAGCCGCTCCGCGACGCGGCGCTCGATGTAGCGATCGAGCAGGCCCGATCGGTCCAAAAGCGCCGTCGCCGTACACGCACGCGCGAGAGCGCGGTCGACGGGCTCGGTCCAATCGCCCTTGCCGCGTCGGGCGATGACCGCTGCAGGCAACACGCCGGCGACGGCGGCGCGCAGCAGTCGCTTGCGCTCGCCATGCGCCATCCGCTGCGCCGACGGGATCGCGAGCACCAGCTCGACAAGCCGGCTGTCCAGCAGCGGATAGCGCATCTCGAGCCCGGCGCGCGCCACGCGACGCTCTTCGGCTTCGAGCTTGAGACCAAAGTACGGGCTCGAGAGCGACAGCCAGGTATCCCACTGGGCGTGCGAAGGCCACGCAACGGCGTGCCGCGGCGCGCGAACTCGCGCGCGCAGGTCAATACGTCGAGCGAGATCGCCGTGCATCCACGGTGGCGGGACACCGCGCAGCAGCCGCTTGCCCCAATACTTCACGACGGGCGGTACCAGCATCGTGATCGCGCCCAGCGCGACGTCGCGGGGCCACGCTCCATACCAGCGGGCGAACGCGCGCACGTCGCGCGCGAACCGCAGCGCATGGCCCCCGCGTAGCAGGTCAGCAAGATACCCGTGGGCATCGAGCAGCTGGTCCCCACCTTCGCCGGACAGCAGCACACGACAGCCGACGTCGGCGACGGCGTCGAGGCACGCGGCCATCGTGTGATGGCTCGGATCCACGATCGGGCCTTCGACGCCGTCCACCTCGGCATCGAGTCCGTCGAGCGGATCGGCCTCGAGCCGCCGCACGGCGTGCCCTTTCAAGCCGGCGGCCGCCGTCACCGCGCGTGCCGGCTCGCGCTCATCGCCTGCCAGATGGTCGGAGAACAGCGTGAACGTCTCGAGCGGCGGCGAGCCCTCGCCACGTTCCTCGAAGATCCGCGCCGCGACGCCGACGATGGCGGAGGAATCGAGGCCGCCCGAGAGCAACGCCGCCACCGGCCAGTCGGTGCGCAGCCGTGCCGATACCGCCTCGCGGAAGGTGGCGCCGAACCGCTCGACGAGCTCGTGTGCGGAGAGTGGTTCCAGCGTGCGGGCAGGATCGGGGACCCAGTACCGACGTCGACGCAGCCCTTGACGATCCACACTGAGCAGCTCGCCCGGAGCCAGGCGATGGACGCTGCGGACGAGCGTGCGTGTCTCGTCGCCGGGACGGAACTCGCGGAGCAGGAACGCCAGCACCATCTCGTCGTCGGGCTCGATCGCTGCGAGCGCCGGCAGCAGCGGTCGCATTTCGGAGGCGAACGCGAACACGCCGTTGCCCCAGACGTAGTGGAACGGCTTGAGACCCACACGATCGCGCGCGCAGAGCAGTCGCGAGCGGCGCGCGTCCCAGAGCGCGAATGCGAAATCGCCGACCAGCCGCGACGGCAGGTCGTCACCGTAGCGGGCGTACGCGCGCACCACGACAGCCTCGTCGCTCTCGTCGGTCCGAGCCTCCAGCTCGGGCCGGTTGTCGAGACGGCCGTCCCAGACGAGCCGAACGGCGCCGGAGGTATCGGCGACCGGATGGTCGATCGCCGCCGACGCCCGTGTCGTCGCAAGCAGTCGGTGCGCCATGCCGATCGAGCCGTCACTCCACCGCCCCGCCGCGTCGCGGCCGCGGTGAGCCAGGGCCGCAGACATCGCCGCGAGCGTATCCTGATCGATGTCCCCGCCCTGCGTCTGATACAGGCCCGCGATGCCGCTCATGCCTCGAACGTCCGCCGCAGCCACGCGTTCAGCAGCAGAAACGACGACAGTCTGGCGCCATACCGCCCTTGGCCGGCGACGTAATCGTCCCGCATCCGCTCGACGCATGCGCGATCGACATACTCGAACACCAGCGCCCCGCGGCCGAAGAGCTCACGGTCGATTCGCGCGGCGTCCTGCCGCAACACCACCGCCGGATCGGGAGACGGAACGTGCTCGGTCTGCCGCTCGACCGCCCGCAGCGGCAGGGCGCCGGCGAGCGCGCGCTGGACGAATTGCTTGCGATAGCCGTGGCGTACGAAAACGTCCGGAGGCACCGCCAGCACGCATTCGACGACGCCGCGATCGAGGTACGGATGCCGCGGCTCGATGTCGAGCCGCGCCGCTTCGGCGTCGAGCTTCTCGAGCGCGAAGGCGAGCGTCGGCGCGGTGAGCGCCCGCCAGATCGCTGCGGCCATGCGCGTCTCGAAGCGCGCGGAATCCGCGGGCGCCGGGCGGCGCAAGCGCGCGACGCTTGGCCGGAGCCACGGCGGTGTGTCCCGACCGGCGAGGCCGCGCGCCGTGCGCCGCAACCGCGGCGACAGCGCCGACCAGATGACGTCCGCGGTCGCCGCCCGTCCGTCGCCGCCGTACGCGCAGGCCAGCGCCGCCGCCTCTCGCCAGGCTCGGCCGACGCGCCCGGAGCGCAAACGGTCGGCGAGTGCGCCGCGCTCGGCGGCGCTCGAGAGCTGGTCGCCGCCGATGCCGGTCAGCAGAAGCCGAAAGTCTCCCGTAGCGCCGGGATCGAGAAGCGCATCCAGGACGGGATGCGCCTCGTCGTTCGGCGGCTCCGCAGAGGCGAGCAGCATGTCGAGCAGCGGCAATCCCACGCGCGTGCGCGAGGGCGCAATTGCGCCGGCGGCCACGAGGGCGACGATCGCCTCCCAGTCCTCGACGAGGAATCCGTCATGCAGATACGTCAGGGCATTCACGGACCGATCGTGGCCACGCACGGCGCCCGCGACCGCCGCGACCAGCGTCGAGTCGATACCCCCGCTCAGGAGCACGCCTGCCGCAGGCGCATCGACGAGCCGCTCGCTCACGGCCGTGCGAAATCGCGCGGCGAAGTCGCGCGCATGGTCTTGGGCGCTGCCGGTGCGCGTCGCGCCGTCGGGTGTCCAGGCGCGCCGCGACGAGAGCCCGCGCGGCCCGACGCTGAGCACATGGCCCGGCGGCACACGACGAATGCCCTCGAAGAACGTGGCGCCCGGATCGCGGAAATCCATCAGCAGGTAGTCGGCGATCGTCGCCGCGTTGGGACGCCGCGGGACGGACGCGTCCTGGAAGAGAGCGCCGACTTCGGACGCAAAGAGCAGGCGCCGGCCGTCCCAGTGGACGTAGAGCGGCTTGACGCCGAAGGTGTCGCGCGCGCAGAGGAGCGTCCGCGCCGGCGCGTCCCATGCAGCAACCGCAAACTCCCCGACCGCGTCGTCGACGAACCCGGAGCCCCGCCGGCGCAATCGCTCCAACGGATCGTCGAGCCGGCCATCGACGACCACCGCGCGGCCGTCGGCGTCGGTCAGCGGCGGCTTGTCCTCGGCCGACAGCGACGCGAGGCGCCGGTGCGCGAGCCCCACCGAGCCCGCGACCCGCCGAGTCTCGCCGTCGGGACCCCGGTGCGCCAGCGCGCGGGCCATGCGCTCGACGAGTCCGGCGTCGGCGGGGCGACCGTCGGCATGGAAGACGCCGGCGATCCCGCTCATCGAGGGCTGCTCAGAGGCTGCGCCGCCACCGCGACGGCGAGGATCGGCGCGTAGCCGTCACCTCCGGCCGCGTCGCGCAACGGACGGCCGCCGCACTCGAGCCACGCGTGCGCCGTGAGACGGCCGGCATGACGGGCGACACCGACGCGCAACGTGGCTGGCGTGCCCTGCCGGGCGAGCATCCAGCCGGTCACCAGCGCCACCGGAAGGCAGCGCGCGCCGGGTGCATAGCGTGCGGCCACGTCGACGAGCCAGGCGAGGCGTCCGGGATCGACGGCGGCGTTGCACCCGGCGCGCGTCGAGCAGAGCAGCCGAGGCAACGGGCGGAGCCTGAGAAGCGCCGGCGCCAGTAGCAGCAGCATCCAGGCGACAAGCAGCACGCGCCGCTCCGCCGCCGTGAGGCGGCTCAACTCAGCGAGCCGGCGCCTCACAGCGCATCGTCCAGATCGACAAGAGCGTTGTCCCGCAGCGTCGCGAGGAAACGCGCGAGATCCGTGCGGCACGCGTCGGCGCCGACCTCGTACTCGGCGGTGATCGTCCTGACGATCTCGTCCGCCGTGCAGCCGTCGTCGATGAGCGCCCAGATGCGTGTGCCGACGGGATCGAGGCCGAAGTAGACGCCCGTCGCGAGGTTGAGGAGCACCAGCTCGCCCTCGAGATCGCGGAAGACCACGTCCTTTCTGATCCGGATGGCGGCGTCCCGCGCGCCGGGCATGGCGGGAGCCTAGCACAAGGGCTTGCCATCCTCGCTGCCGAGGGATAACCGTCACGCTTCGGCCTGACTTCATCGTATGATCGGAGCGCGTGAGCGAAGCGACCCGGTGGCCCGAGACACGCGCCCGGCACGGAATCGTCGCCACCCCTCACGCCCTCGCTTCCGACGCCGGCCTCGCAACCTTACGCGACGGCGGCAATGCGCTCGACGCTGCCATCGCCGCCGTCGCCACGCTGGCCGTCGTCTACCCGCACATGAACGGCGTGGGCGGCGACAACGTCTGGCTCGTGTACGACGCCGGGCGACAGCGCCTGCGCGCGCTCAACGGCACCGGCCGCGCGGCGCGCACGGCCGACCTCGAAACGTATCGGGAGCGCTTCGGCGCCGCCATTCCCACGCGCGGCGGCGCCGCCGCCCTCACCGTGCCCGGCGCCGTGTCGGGATGGTGGGAGGCGCATCGCTACAGCCGCGAGGCGATGAAGTCGCCGATCGCGTGGGCGAATCTGCTCGAGCGCGCCATCGCGCACGCGCGTGAAGGCATCGAGGTCTCGGCCGGCCAGCGCCGCGTGACGGCGGCCACGCCCGCCCTCTTCGCCGCGGGGGTCGCCGATGAGGTACGGCGCACGCTCTGGCCGCTCTATCATCCCGAGCGCCTCGCCGAAGGACGGCTGACGCAATCGGCGCTGGCCGCCACGCTGAGCGCCATCGCGCGCGGCGGCGCGGAAGAGTTCTACCGCGGCCCGCTCGCGCAGCGGCTCGCCGCCGGCGCGGCCGCCGTGGGCAGCCCGCTCGCCGTCGAGGATCTCGCGAAGCATGAGGCCAACTGGACGGAGCCGGTGCGCCTGCCGTATCGCGGCGGCGAGCTGGCGAGCTTTCCGCCGCCGGCGCAGGGCTTCGCGGTGCTCGCGATCCTGGGACTCCTCGAAGGCTTCGACGTCGCCTCGCTCGACGATACGGACCTTGTGCATCTCACCGTCGAGGCGACGAAGCTCGCCTTCGAGGACCGCGACCGCTGGCTGGCGGATCCGGACGTCGTGGACGTCCCGGTCGCCCTCGCCCTCGACCGGGACCGGCTCGCGACGCGGCGCCGCCTGATCTCCCGCCGCGCCGCGCGGCCGATCGACGGCGCGCCGGCCGGCGGCGACACAATCGCGGTGGTGACCGCCGACAGCGACGGCAACGCCGTCTCGGTGATTCAGAGCCTCTATCACGAGTTCGGCGCCGGCGTCGTCGCCGGCGACACCGGCGTGCTGCTGCAGAACCGCGGCGCGTTCTTCTCGCTGGATCCGGCGCATCCCAACCATCTGGCGCCGCGCAAGCGGACGGCGACCACGCTCATCCCGTCGATGTACCTCGCCGGCGGCCGCCCGCGCTTCGTGTACGGCACGATGGGCGGCGAGGGCCAGCCGCAGACGCAGGCGGCGCTCGTCACGCGCCTGGTCGATCGCGGTCTCGGTCCACAGGCCGCGGTGGAGGCGCCGCGGTGGTTGTTCGGGCGCACGTGGGGCGAGCCGACGAAGGCGCTGCGCCTCGAGTCACGCTTTCCGGAGACGATGGCCGCCCGCCTGCGCGAGCGCGGCCATCAGGTGCAGGTCGTGGAGCCATGGAGCGATCTCATGGGCCACGCGCAGGTCGTCGCGCTCGACGCCGACGGGCTGCGCGCGGGCTCCGACCCCCGCGCCGACGGCGCGGCGAAAGGCTGGTGACTATGTCCGCGTGGCGGTGGGGTGTGTTCAAGGTCTCGTACTACGTGGGCCGCGGCCTGATTCGCGCCGCGCGCCTCCTCGCGTACGCGACGGCCGGCGTGCTCACGCGCAAAGAGCTGGGGCACGCGTCGGCGGGACGCTGGAGCGACTTCGGGATCGACGAGACCTACGTGATGTCGGGGCTTTTCACCTGGGAGGAAAATTTCTACTTCCGCTTCCTCAAGCCGGACGATCACGTCCTCATCGTCGGCGCCGGCTCGGGTCGCGACCTCATCGGCCTGCGCCGCGCCGGCTATCGCGTCGACGGGCTCGAGCCGTCGGAGACCGCGGTGACGCTGGCGCGCACCATGTGCGAGAAGGCGGGCGTCCAGGCGGATTTCCACATCGGTTGGATCGAGGCGGCGGAGATTCCCGAGAAGTACGACGTGTTCATCTTCTCCTGGTACTGCTACAGCTACATCTGCGATCGCGCGACGCGCGTCGGCGCGCTGCGCGCCGCGAGTCGTCACCTGGCGCCGAACGGGCGCATCATCCTCAGCTACACCGTCACCGAGCCGGTGACGCGCTTCCTGCCGCGCGCCGTCGCCGAGGGCGTCGGTCGCCTCACGGGCGCCGACTGGACGCCACTACCGACGGACGTGATCATGTTCGAGCACGGCGGCCTGCACTTCGAGCACCAGTTCGTGCCCGGCGAGATCGAATCCGAAGTCGCCGAGGCGGGGCTGCGCATCGCCGCCCACCAGGTCGGCGACGACGGATTGATCATGCTCATGGCGGACGATTGAGCCCGGCCTTCGACCGGACGACTTTCTCGAACACGACGAAGGCCGAGCGGCGGCTGTCGTCGAGCGCGCGGCGGATGTCGTCCTCGCCGCGGCCGGCGCCCTGGCGCAGCAGCGCCTCGAAGAACGCCGTGTAGAAGGCGTCCGGATAGACGAGCACGCTGAAGCGCGCGGCCACCGCGCCTCCCTCGAACGCGTGCACGTACGCCAGCTCCACCCGTTCTCCCGGTGCCAGCCGTGTGTCCGAGACTTCCCGCTCGAGATCCAGTGTGACTTCGCGTCCGATGCGTCGCTCCACGCGGCTGCCCGACACCGGGCGCCCGGCCGCGTCGATGAGCTCGGCGCGCAACACCACGAGCGGGGTGACGTAGGTCGGGAATCGATGGCCGACGCCGGTGTTCTCGACGACGAGCCGTGACGCCACGGTGCCCGCCGCGCGCTCGTCCTCGACGACCGTGATCGTCAGACCGCTGCTCACCATGTCCGGGTCGTGAATGCCGCGCCAGAGGTGGCGGCGGTCCGGCATGTGGCAGTTCTGGCATTGCACGCCGGCGGCCGCGAAGCGGCTCGCCTTCCACTCCGCGTACGTGTCTTCGAGCAGCTTGCCGTTCAGCGCGTAGCCGTCCGGCTCGAATTGATGACAGCCCCGACAGAACTCCGAGGCCAGGTACGCGGGTGTGCGCGTGACGCCGCCGTGCGGCAGCGTGTCGCGCGGCGCCGCGCTATCGAGCGAGCCGTCGCGACGCGGCGGCCCGAAGCGCGCGTGTTCCCGCACGTGGCACGCGGCGCACGGAATTCCCCGCGCGCGGAGCGCCGCATCGAACGCGGGATTGGGGGCAAGAGTCTGGGCGACGAGTGGCGCCTGCTCGGCGAGCGGTGCGTGGCAATGCTGGCAGGTGAGCGCCGTCGCCGGCTCGCGCGCGAGCACCTCGACGAGCTGACCGGCGACGCCCGGCCCCATCGCGGCCGCGTGCGTGCTCGTGCGCCAGTCGGCGAGCTGCGCGGGATGGCAGGTGCCACAGGCTTCGGGCGAAAGCGATGCCTCGAGCGGTGTGTAGCGCGCCGGCGGCGGCCCTTGCGGCGCCAGCGGCATTCGCCAGTGGCGTGCGACGAACGTCTCGACGGATTCGGGGCGCACGCTCAGGGCCCCGCCCGCGCAGCCGGCCACGAGGAGGGCGCACGCCGCCCACACGCGCGATCGCATGGAACACATCATAGAATGCCGCCCATGCGGATCTGCGGCCTCGGCTGGCGGGCGGACGTCGCGCTGCGTGCGAGCGACGGTGAGGCGCGCGTACTGGCCGCGCTCAGCACGTCGGTCTACGTCGAGAGCGGCGACGAGCTCCTCTGGATCGGCGCGCCCGACGGCATGTCACACGCGCGCGCCATCCACGTCGACGAAGCCTCCGCGTGCGCCGCGAGCGTGAAGCCCGGCGACTGCCTGCGCCTGCCGAAATCGAACGGGCTTCCCCCCTGGCGCCCACTCGACATTCCGGCGACGGCCGCGACTGCCGGCGCGATGCGCGACGGCGCCGCCCGGCTTTCGGCGCTCGCGAAGGCGCTTGGCGAGCCGCGCGGTTTCGGCGCCTGGCTCCTCGGCATGCCGCTGGCATTTCCGCTCGATGGCGCCGGCGCACGCGCCGATGCGCTGGCGGCCGCGTGCGTCGCCGACGATCCGGCGCGCGCCGCAGACGCCGCGACGGCGCTCGTCGGCCTGGGCCCCGGCCTGACGCCCGCCGGTGACGACTTCAGCGGCGGGGCGTTTTTCGCTCGCGCGCTGCTCGCGCGCGCCGGCGTGATCGACGCCGGCGCGTGGGGCGTCGCCGCATCGGACGTCAGGACCGCGGCGACGCGGCTCACGCATCGCATCGGCGCGGCGCTGCTGGGTGATTTACTGGCGGGGGAAGGCTGGGCACCGCTGCACGACCTCGCGGCCGGCCTGGCGCGCGGCGACGACTCGATCGCGCTCGACGCGGCCGGCCAACTCGTCCGTCTCGGGCACTCTTCAGGCTGGGACCTCCTCGCGGGCTTCGTCGCCGGCGCACGCGCCTGACGACAACGGACGTGTAGCGACGAGCAAGGAGGTTTGGCGGCGTAGCCGGGTCGCGGTACAGTAGCGGGGCAGCAGCGCCATCCTAGCGCGGAGGCACCCTTGGATCCCTATCGCTTGCCCCGGACGGCGGTGCCGTCCCGCTACGACATACGGCTCGAGCCCGACTTCACCACGCTGACGTTCCGCGGCCAGGAGACCGTGGCTCTCGACGTCGCGGAGCCGATCTCTGAGGTCGTCCTCAACGCGATCGAGCTCGCGATCGACTCGGCGAGCCTCGAGAACGACCGTGGCGAGACGATCCGCGCGACGGCAACGATGGAGGAGACCACCGAGCGGTGCCGGCTCGCGCTCGCCTCGCCGGCCGCGCGCGGCCGGTGGCGGCTGCGCCTGAGCTTTCGCGGCACGCTGAACGACAAGCTGCGCGGCTTCTATCGCTCCGTCTACAAGGATCCGAGCGGCGTGTCGCGCACGATGGCCGCCACGCAGTTCGAGGCCACCGACGCGCGCCGTGCGTTTCCTTGCTGGGACGAGCCGTCGTTCAAGGCGGTGTTTGCCGTGACGCTGGCCATCGACCCGGCGCTCACCGCGGTGTCGAACACCGCGGTCGTCTCGGAGACGTCGGAGAACGGCCGCAAGGTCGTTCGGTTCGCCGACAGCATCGTCATGTCGACCTACCTGGTGGCGTTCGTCGTCGGCGAGCTCGAAGCGACGGATGCGGTGCCGGTCGGTCAGACGCCGCTGAAAGTCTGGTGCGTGCCGGGCAAGAAGCGCCTCGCGCGCTTCGGCCAGGACATCGGCGCCGCCTCGCTCGCGTTCTTCGAGGACTATTACGGGCTGCCCTACCCCGGCGACAAGCTCGATCTGCTCGCGATCCCCGACTTCGCCGCCGGCGCCATGGAGAACCTCGGCGCCATCACGTTCCGCGAGACGGCGCTGCTGGTCGACGAGACGGCCGCCTCGCACGCGGAGCTCGAGCGCGTGGCCGACGTGGTGGCGCACGAGAACGCTCACATGTGGTTCGGCGATCTCGTAACCATGACGTGGTGGAACGGCATCTGGCTCAACGAGGCGTTCGCGACGTTCATGGAGATGCTCGCCGTCGACGCCTGGAAGCCCGAGTGGCAGCGCTGGACCACCTTCGGCGTGTCGCGGGCGGCCGCGCTCTCGCTCGACGGTCTGCACAGCACTCGGCCGATCGAGTTCCCGGTAACGTCGCCGCGTGATGCTGACGCGATGTTCGACGTGCTCACGTACGAGAAGGGCGCGTCCGTGCTCCGCATGCTCGAGCAATATCTCGGCGCGGTGGTCTTCCGCGAGGGCGTGCGCGAATACCTCAGGGCGCACAAGTTCGCCAACGCCGACACCGGGGACCTCTGGGCCGCCCTGGGCCGGTCCGCCCAGCAGCCGATTCCGGCCGTCATGGACGGCTGGATCTTCCGGCCCGGCTATCCCGTGGTCACGGTGAGCCGCGACCCGGGTGGTCATCTCGTGCTCTCGCAGCAGCGCTTCAATTACCTCCGGGAGCCGCTGCCGCCGGCGGCGGCCGAGCCCGAGCAGCCGTGGCAGGTGCCGATTCAGCTGCGCGCGTACGGCGGCGGTCCGGTGAGCGAGGAGCGCGTGCTGCTCGCGGAGCGCGAGGCGCGGCTGCGCCTCGGCGCCACCACGGACGTCGTCGTCGCCAACGCCGGCGGTCACGGCTTCTATCGCGTGCGGTATGCGCCCGATCTGCTCGAGGCGCTGCTGCGACGGCTGGACGTGCTGGCGCCGATCGAGCGCTTCAATCTGGTCAACGACGCCTGGGCACTCGCGGTGGCGGGGCTCATGCCGCTCACCGCCTACCTCGACCTCACCGCGCGGTTCCGCGGCGAGCGCGACCGCAACGTCTGGTCGGTGCTCGTGGGATCGTTCAATACGCTCAACCGCATCGTGGAGCCCGGCGACCGGCCCCGGCTCGAGGCGCTCGTGCGCGATCGCGTGACGCCCGCCTTCACGGCGCTCGGCTGGACGCCGCGACCCGGCGAGGACGAGCTGACGCGCCAGCTGCGGGGCGATCTCATACGTGCGCTCGGCGTGCTGGGCAACGACGGCGGTGTGCAGGCGCACGCGGCCGAGGTCTACCGGGAGTATCTCGCCGCGCCGGCGGCCGTCGACCCCAACGTGCTGCCGGCCGTCATCGCCGTGCTCGCGCACGTCGGCGACGCCGCGCGCTACGACGATTTTCTCCGGCGGTTCCGCGCGGCGAGCACGCCGCAAGAGGAGCAGCGCTACCTGTATGCGCTGGCAGGCTTCCGGGATCCCGAGCTCACCCACCAGACGCTCGAGCGCGCCGTGAATGGCGAGATCCGGACCCAGGACGCGCCGTTCGTCGTGCGCGGCATGCTCATGAACGTGGACACGCGGGAGCTCGCCTGGGACTTCGTCAAGCGTCAATGGGACACGATGGATCGTCTGTACCCCAAGCACGGCATGCGACGGCTGGCCGAGGGCGTGACCGGTCTCACGACCCCGGCGCTCGAGGGCGACGTGACGCGCTTCTTCGCCGAGAAGACGCCGCAGTTCGGGGGCAAGGTGCTCGCCCAGTATCTCGAGCAGCTGCACGTCGCGGTGGTGTTGCGCCAGCGCGAGGCCGTGGCGCTGCACGCCTATCTCTCGAAGTTCGCCTGAGCCGCGGAGGACCCCATGCGCGTGTCGCTTCTGCTGGTGCTCAGCTTCGCGCTCGTTCCCGCGACCGCGGCAGCGCAGCACGCGGGACACGAGCACACGCCCGGCACGCCCTCCGCGGGTCACGTCAGAGCGCAGGCGTGTCTCGACGAGTTCGATGCCGTCGTGGCTGAGGGGCGCGGCTTCGGGATGGCGTTCGCGGCCGACCAGCAGGGCTATCCGGGCCCGATGCACGTGCTCGAGCTGAAGGACCGTCTCGCGCTCACCGCGGAGCAAGAGGCGCGCGTGCGCGCGCTGCTGCACGCGATGTTCGCCGAGTCCCGGCCGAAGAGCGCGCGCCTGCTCGACGCCGAGAAGCGGCTTCGCGCGCTCTTCGCCGGCGGCGGCGCCGACGAAGCGACCGTGCGCGCAGCCACGGCCGACGTCGAGCGTGCGCGCGCCGACGTACGCCTCGTCCACCTGCTCGCTCACCTGAAAACGCGTGAGCTGCTGACGGAAGCGCAGCGCCGCGCCTATCACGAGGCGCGCTGGGCGACCGGCCACTAGCCAGCCGCGCGACCGTTCCTACGACGGGAGGACAAGCGGCTCGTCGACGTAGACGGTGTACTGTCGCGCGCGGCCGCGGCCGGCATCGGCGGGATCGACGTACACGATCGACGACTGACCACGGATCTCGCGCGGCAGGATCGAGACGCGCACGAACGCCGTGGCGATGTCTGGCGAGGCCTTGGCCAGGACCGGCTCGCGGCCGCTCTCGAACCACGCGTCGCCGGGATGCATCAGCCGCGGTGGGTGATCGCCCACGCTGACCTCGAGCGTGCCGGCGAGCAGGCAACGGATGCCACCGCCCTTGTGCCCATGCGGTAGCGCGATGCCGCCCGGCGCGAAGTCGACGCGGTCGCAGCGCATCAGCCACGGCCGCGCCGGATCCAGATCGATCGCGTGCTCCAGCAGCCGGCGCGAGTCATGGCTCCCCACCTCGGCGCCGTCTATCGCGCCGGCGCGAACGAGCTCGAAGCGCAACACGACCGCCGGCGCGTCGGCAACGAGCACGACGTCGGCGGCGCCGTGCCACGCCGTGCCCGCCGCGATTTTAGTTGTCGCGGGGGCCGCGTGGTCGGCGTGCACCGTGGGTGGCCGGCTCGCGAGGGTCAGGGCTCCGTTGGCGTCACGCGCGTAGAGCACACGCGGCGCTCCCGGCAACGCCAGCCGCGCGCCCGTGCCCAACCGATCCTCCGCCAGGCGCAGCGCGAAACTCACCCGCGAATATCCACGCCGAGCACGACCGAGGCAAGGCGGCCAAGGCCGAAGCTGATGAGCCCGGAGGCCGCGGCCAGCATGGCTACCTCGAATCCCGAGCGCAGCGCGGACACGCCGGCCACGCGCGCCTTCAGCACGCCGACGCAGAACAATGCGATCAGTGTGAGCGCGGCCGACACTCCGAGCGCCGGCAGTCCCTGCATGAACAGGAAGGGCAGCAGCGGAACGACCGCGGCGACGCCGAATGCCACCGCCATGACGAGCGCGTCGCGGATGGGCGCGCCCAGCCGCTGCGGCGCGAGACCGAGCTCGAAGATGGAGAGCGCGGACAACAAGATGTCCGGATGACGGCCAACGCGGCGCGCCACCTCGGCGGCGTCCGTTCGCGCCATCCCCCGCGCGGCGAGCGCGGCGATCAACTCGGCGATTTCCTCACCCGCGTGGTCGCGGATCTCGCGACGCTCGCGGTCGAGCTCCCGCTCGTAGAGCTGCCGCTGCGCGCGCGACGAGAGAAACGTGCCGATGGACATCGAGAGCACGCCCGCCATCGCCGAGACGGCGCCGCCGAGGAGCACGACGAGCGGACCGACGCCGGCGGCCGCGAGCCCCGCGACGACCGCGAACGTGGACACGAGACCGTCCTGCGCGCCGAAGACGACCTCGCGAATGGACGCGAGGCGCTCGATCCGTCTGGGCTCGGTGTCGAGCTCCGACATGTGAGCGCGGCCATCCATGCGACGCATGGTGGCCGCCGTCACGCCGCCGCTGCGCGCCGTCACGCTGGGCGCGCGCGGACCGCTGGTCGGCGCGGGCTGGCCCGCCGATCCGAGCGGGACAGCGGCGGCCCCGGTCGGCGCCGCGGCCGGGGCGGCAATCGACGATGCGACCGTCGAGGCTGACGTGGCGGCCCCGCCGTCGAGCGTCGCCAGCGCGTGACGGAACATGTCGCGATGATGCCGCTCGCGCTCGAGGGCCAGCCGGAAGGAGGCCGCGGCGTCGGGGCGGCCGTCCTCCTCCGCCTCACGGATCATCCGCGGGAGGATGACATCGATCTCCTGCATCTCGCCGGTGGCGGCGACGACGAGGTTCTCGCGCGTGGACCCCACGGCGCCCATCGCACGCAGGTGCTCGAGCGCGTGGATCGTCTCGGCGCCGGCCGCCTCGAAGAACAGCTGCGCGACGTCCGCGCGGCCTTCCGCAAGCGCCCGGATCCCGTAGGCGAGATAGCGACGGTTGGCGTCGGCCTCGCCGGCGAGCGCGACCTGGAGGTTCGCGTCCGTGCGGCTCGACGGCATGCGCGCATTGTACTCGGGGCGCCTGCTTTGTGCCCCGGCCGGCTCCCGTGTTAGGTTCACGAGACGATGAGAGCGGCCCTCACCTTCGTACTCGTGGCCTTGGCGATCCTGGCGCCGGCGGCGACGTCCGCGATCACCGTCCAGGAGGCCCTGTTGATCGCGAAGCCCGCCGTCGCGCTCGTGACGGCGGAGGTGCGCGCCGAGGTCACGCTGAATTGCGGGGGCGGGACGAAGACGGTGCGCCCGACGCCGTTCGTCGAGGCGGGAACCGGCTGGTTCGTCGACGGCCGGGGCTATCTCATCACCAATGCTCACGTGGTCGATCCGACGTACCGGCTTCCTCCGTGGGTGACGCACGAGTTGAGGAAGAACGCGATCGATCAGGCGTGTGTCGATCCCGCCCTCCGCGCGCAGGGCCTGATGCGGGGGCAGCGACCGGAGATCGAGGAGTTGATCCGGCGCGACGCGACGGCGCGCGCGATGAGCTCGGCGCAGGTGACGCCGATGCCGCAGCTGTCGATCCTGCTCTCGAGCGGCGTCATTCTCAAGGCGGAGGTCGTGAAGTTCAGCCCGCCGCTGGGCTTCGACATCAACGGCAAGCCGGCGGCCGACTCGGGCCGCGATCTCGCCCTGCTGCGCGTGAAGGAGGGCGACTATCCCGCCATCCGGCTGAGCGACAGCGATGCGCGGATCGGCGATCCCATCCACATCATCGGATTCCCGGGTGTCGTGGTCTCGCACGAGCTGCTGAACAAGTCCGCGACGCTGGACGCGTCGGTCACCAACGGCGCCGTCTCCGGCTTCAAGCAGGACGCGATCGGCCAGGACTTCATCCAGACGGACGCGGCGGCCGCGCACGGCAACTCGGGCGGGCCGGCCGTCGCCGACGACGCGAGGCTCGTCGGCGTGCTGACGGCCACGACGCTGTCGGGCTCCAGCGGCTCCATCGTGCAGGGCTTCAATTTCGTCATTCCCGCGCGCGACGTGCGCAAGTTCCTCGAGGGCACGCCGGTGCGCACGGGCGAGAGTCGATTCAATGTCGCATGGCTGGCGGGCCTGGACGCGCTGTTCGCCGACCGTTATTCGACGGCGGTGGCGCGCCTGAAGGAAGCCAACCAGATGCAGCCGGACCTCACCGACGTCAAGCACGCGCTCGCCGAGGCGGAGCGCAAGCTCAAGAACCCGCCGCCGCAGCCCTTCCCGTGGGCCTGGGCCACGCTCGGCGTCACGCTGCTGAGCGCCGGGATCTACGGCGGCATGTTCGGGCGGCGCTGGTGGAAGAACCGCTACCGCATCCTGCCCGCGCAAGTGATCGCCGCCATCGAGAGCGGACGCAACCCGCAGCTGGTGGACGCGCGCACGAAGACCGACTTCGAGACGAGCCCGCTACGGCTGCCCGGCGCCGTGCGGCTCGATCCCGAAGCGGTGCTGGCGGGGCGCCCCGAGTCGGAGCCGAACGTGGAACGCGAGCAGCTCGTCGTCGTCTATGACACGAGCCCCGCCGAGGCGACGGCCGAGAAGGTCGCGGCCGCGCTGCGCACGCGCGGCTTCAAGAGCGTGCGGATCCTCAAGGGCGGGCTCGGCGGCTGGACGAACGCGCGGCTGCCGGTGGAGTCCAAGTCGCACATGCCCTCGATCGGGCTGGAGATCTACAAGAACCTCACGCTCGGCGACCTCGAGCGCCGCACGTTCAGGGCGGGCGAGATCATCGTCAAGGAGGGCGCGGACGCCAAGGGCGAGGCGTTCCTCGTCCACGCCGGCACCGTGCAGATCAAGCGGACGTTCGACGGCGTGGAGAAAACGCTGTCGACGCTCGGCGAGGGTGAGCTGTTCGGCGACATGGCGCTCTTCCGCGAGGCGCCGCGCTCGGCCGACGCCGTCGCCGCCACCGACGTCGAGCTGATCGTCATCAACAACGATCGCCTCGACTGGCTCATCCGCAACCGTCCCCAGCTCACCAAGGAACTGGTGCGGCGGCTCTCCGACATGGTCGTCAAGACCGACCGCGAGCGCGCGCTGTCCAACCGCTGAGCGCCCCCGTCCGCGTCCTGGTCCAGCGTCTCGACCGCGATCTCCCGCTGCCCTCCTACGCGCGCGCGGATGACGCGGGACTCGATCTCTACGCGCGCGCCTCAGTGACGCTGGCGCCGGGCGCGCGCGCCGCCGTCGACACCGGGGTCGCGATCGCGCTGCCGCCGGGGTACGCGGGCTTCGTCGTGCCGCGCTCCGGCCTCGCGCTGCGCCACGGGCTGAGCCTCGTCAACACCCCGGGCCTCATCGACGCCGGCTACCGCGGCGAGATCCGCGTGATCCTGGTCAACCACGACCCGGCCACGCCGGTTACGCTCGGGCGCGGTGACCGCATCGCCCAGCTCGTCGTTCAGCGCGTGGAGCACATCGAGCTGGTGGAAGTGACGACGCTGCCCGACAGTCCCCGCGGCGCCGGCGGCTTCGGCTCGAGCGGACGATAGCTCCGAACGGTGTCCGCCCTCACGTGAATGAGGGGGTTTGGGGGAAGCCGTAGGGGTCCCCCAACTTCAAAAGGGGGAAGCGGTAGGGGTGGTGTCAGCCCACGCGTGAATCGGAGGGGGTATGGGGGGACCCAAGAGGGTCCCCCCATCTAAAAGGAAAGCGCGAACGCCGAACCTGCGCGTGTTACCGGGCGCGGGTTACTGCGCCTTCACCATGAAATGCGCGCGGCGGTTCTTCGCCCAGCACTCCTCGGAGTGATCGGAGCACTGCGGCCGCTCCTCACCGTACGAGATGATCGTGATGCGCGCCGTTCGCACGCCGTGCGCCGCGAGGTAGTTCTGAGTGGCCTTCGCACGACGCTCGCCGAGCGCGACGTTGTACGCGTCGGTGCCGCGCTCGTCGCAATGGCCCTCGATCAGCACGAGGTGCTTGGGATTGGCCTTGAGCCACTCGGCGTGCGCGTCGAGGGTCTTCGTGGCGTCAGCCGTCAGCTCGTACTTGTCGAAATCGAAGTGGACGTCACTGAGGCTGTCGGCGACGCGGAACCCCTCGATTCGCGGCCGCGTGGTGGAGCCAACCGAGGAGGCCTGACGCGTGCCGCCCCCGCTCTGAGACGACGACCGTGACCCGTCCGGAGTCGTCATCGCCGTCCCCGACGGCGACGGGGCCGCCGTGGTCGAGGTTGCCGGCGTCATGGCACATCCCGCCGCGAGGCTCGTGAGCAGGATCCCCTGCACTACCAGCGCTGTGGTCCGCATGCGCATCTGTCCCTCCCGATGTTGTCGTTCATCGCCGCCGCCCGTTCGCTTCGCGGATGAGCCGTCGCAGTGTGGCCACCAGGGCCGGCGCCTCCGCGCGCAATTCGGCGAGTGAGTGAAGAGCGAGCCGACGAAGCACGGCCTCGCCGGCCGCTCTGAGTTTCACCACCACCTGTCGGCGGTCGCCATCGTGGCGCCGCCGGGACACCATCCCGCGCTTCACCAAACGGTCCACCAGCTCGACTGCGCTGTGATGCCGAATCTGAAGCCGCTCAGCGAGCATGCCGATGGTCACCGCGCCGCGCGCCTCCAGCCCCTTGATCTGGAGGAGCAGCACGTATTGCTGGGGCTCGACTCCCGCGGCCCGCGCCGCGGTCTCGCGCCGGCCGAGGAGAAGGCGCAGCTGGTAGCGCCACTCGGCGAGCGTCGCGTAATTCACCGGTTGGGTCCGGACGCGTCGCACCATACGATCGTGTCGTTCCGATTGTATCGCCTCACGATATGACCTTGGAAAGGGTTTGCACACGGCGCTCGATGTCTCGACGGCATGGCGTTTGCGAATTTGGCACACGCGGTGTCACAGATGGACGTCTCCCGACGCGATTTCCTCCGCGTCTCGGCCGGCGCCGGCGGCGCCGCCGCCCTCGGGGGCCTGGCAGGCCTCGGCGCCGATCTGGCGCCGACGCTGGCGGCCGCCGCCGAGCTCCGCATCAAGGACGCCAAGACTCACCCGAGCATCTGCCCTTACTGCTCGGTCGGCTGCGCCACGCTCGTGCACACGGTGGACGGCAAGATCACCAATATCGAGGGCGATCCACGGAGCCCGCACAACGAAGGCACCCTCTGCCCCAAGGGCGCCGCCATCTACCAGCTACACGTCAATCCGAACCGGCCGACGAAAGTTTTGCACCGTGCTCCTGGTGCCACCGACTGGGAGGTCTGGGATCTCGAGCGCGCGATGGCCCGCGTCGCCGAGCTGACGAAGAAAACACGCGACGAGACGTTCATCGAGCGCCTCTCGGACGGCCGCCTCGTCAACATGACGCCCGCCATCTTCTCGCTGGGAGGCGCCACGCTCGACAACGAGTGGAACCACATCCAGCAGAAGCTCATGCGCGGTCTCGGTGTCGTCGCGATCGAGAACCAGGCCAGGATCTGACACTCCTCCAGCGTCCCCGGGCTGGGGACACGGTTCGGACGGGGAGCAGCGACGCTCTATCCGCGGAGCATGGCGGACTCCGACTGCGTCGTCGTGATGGGCTCGAACATGGCGGAGTGCCACCCCGTGGCCTTTCGCTGGCCGATGCTGGCAAAGTCGCGCGGCGCCAAGATCATCCACGTCGATCCCCGCTTCACGCGCACCAGTGCGATGGCCGACATCTACGCGCCGCTGCGCGCGGGCTCCGACGTCGCCTTCCTGGGCGGCCTCATCAACTATGTCATCGACAGCCAGCGCTGGAACACGACGCCGTTCTTCAAAACATTCGTCACCACGTATACGAACGCGGCCATGCTCGTGTCGCCTGACTACAAGGACACCGAGGACCTCGACGGCGTCTTCTCCGGGCTGAAGGACTACACCGAGAAGCTCGGAGCGTGGCCGCTCAACGGTTTCCTCGGCGAGTACGACAACAAGTCGTGGCAGTACGCGGGCAAAAGCAGCGAGCCCGGCGCGGGCTGGAAAGCCAACACGCAGCAGTCGGGCGAGACGGCCGCCGTCGACAAGCACGGTGGCAGCTCCGCGCAGACGCAGCCGCCGCTGCCGGCCGGGCCGCCGTTCGAGCCGCTCGTGAAGAGCCTTCTGCAGCCGGCCACACCGCGCGACGAAACGCTGCAAGATCCCCGCTGCGTGTTCCAGATCGTCAAGCGCCACTTCGCGCGCTACACGCCGGAGATGGTCGAGCGCGTCACGGGCTGTCCGCGCGACACCTTCATGAAGGTGGCCGAGGCGATTCTGAACGCCTCGGGCCCCGATCGGACCGTGTCGTTCGCGTACGCGGTGGCGTGGACGCAAAGCACGCATGGACCGCAGACGATCGGCTGCTGCGCGCTGCTGCAGCTCCTGCTCGGCAACGTCGGCCGGCCCGGCGGCGGCATCATGGCGCTGCGCGGCCACGCTTCGATCCAGGGCTCGACCGACGTCCCCACGCTCTACCACTCGATCCACGGCTACATGTCGCATCCCTCCGCGCTCAAGAAGCACGGAACGCTGGCCGAGTGGCTGGCGACGGAAACCAACGCGCGCGGGTACTGGGCCAATACGCCGAAGTTCATGGTGTCGTATCTCAAGTCCGTCTACGGCGCCGCGGCCACGAAGGACAACGACTTCGGCTACGACTGGCACCCCAAGATCCTCGGCGACCACTCGCATCTGCCGATGTTCGTGGCCATGAACGAGGGGCGCGTGAAGGGCATGTTCGCCATCGGGCAGAATCCCGCGACGTCGCTCAACGCGCTCGTCGAGCGCCGGGGCCTCGCCAAGCTCGAGTGGCTCGTCGTGAAGGACAACTGGATCACCGAGACGGCCACCTTCTGGAAGTCGTCGCCCGAGGTCAAGGGCGGCCAGGTCAAGGCCGCCGACATCAAGACCGAGGTCTTCTTCTTCCCATCCGCGCAGGTTGCCGAGTACGACGGCTCCTTCACCAACACGCAGCGCATGCTGCAGTGGCACTACAAGGCCGCCGAGGCGCCGGCCGACTGTCGCTCGGACCTGTGGTTCACCCACCAGCTCGCCAAGCGCCTGAAGAAGATGTACGCGGACTCCACGGCGCCGCGCGATGCCGGCATCAACGCGTTGACGTGGGATTTCGATCCCGACCCGAGCGTGGGCCACGATCCCGGCGAGGTGGCGCCGACGCCGGGCGATCCCGACGGGCTCAAGATCCTGCGTGAGATCAACGGCTACGACTCCGACGATCCGACGAAGCACGTCGCCGGCTTCGGCGACCTCAAGGACGACGGCTCCACGACATGCGCGTCGTGGATCTATTGCGGGGTCTTCCCCGCACCCGGCCAGAATCGCTCGGCGAGCCGCAAAGCCGACCCGCCCGACACGCCCGGCGCGCAGCTCGGCTGGGGCTACGCGTGGCCGGCGAACCGTCGCATCATGTACAATCGCGCGTCCGCGGACCCGAGCGGGCGGCCGTGGAGCGAGCAGAAGAAGTGGGTGTGGTGGGACGAGGCGCAGAAGAAATGGGTCGGCCTCGACGTACCGGACTTCGCAGCGACGAAGCCGCCCTCGGCGAGGGCCAACCCAAACGCCATCGGCCTCGACGCCCTCGCGGGCACCGACCCGTTCATCATGAAGACGGACGGGCGTGGTTGGCTGTTCGTGCCCACCGGTCTCGTGGACGGCCCGCTGCCCACGCACTACGAGCCGGCCGAGTCGCCCGTGCGCAACGCCTTCTACAAGCAGCAGGCGAGCCCCGTCTACAAGTACTGGAAGCGCGACGACAACGCGCTGGTAGCGCCGGGCGACAGCCGCTTTCCGATCGTCATCACGACGTACCGGCTCACCGAGCACTACCTCGCCGGCGCAATGAGCCGCTTCAACCCCTGGCTGACCGAGCTGCAGCCCGAGCTGTTCATCGAGCTGAGCCCCGAGCTGGCCGCCGAGAAGCGCATCGCCAATCTCGACTGGGTGCGCGTGACCACGCCGCGGTCCAGCGTGCGCGCCAAGGCGCTGGTGACGCGCCGGCTGCGTCCGTTCACGATCGAGGGCCGCACCATCCATCAGGTCGGCATGCCGTGGCACTGGGGCTACGAGGGGATCGTCACCGGCGACGTGGTGAACGAGCTCACGGCGCTCGTCGGCGACCCCAACGTGTCGATCCACGAGGGGAAGGCCTTCGTGTGCAACGTGGAGAAGGCGTGATGGCCGAGCCGATGGGGTTGAAACTCGGAGGGGGGCTTCGCCCCCCTTCCGAAACCTCCCCCCAGGATTGCGCGGGCAAAGCCCGCGCTCGGAAAGGAATGGCGTGATGGCCGAGCCGATGGGGTTCTACACCGACACCACGGTGTGCATCGGCTGCAAGGCCTGCGAGGTCGCCTGCAAGGAGTGGAATCAGCTGCCGGCCACGAACGGCGGCCGCAGCACGCTGTCGGGCGACTCCTACGACAACACCCGGCGGCTCGACGGCATCCACTGGCGGCACGTGAAGTTCATCGAGCAGTTCGACGCCGACCGGCGCCAGGGCCGCTGGCTCATGATGTCCGACGTGTGCAAGCATTGCGTGCGCGCCGGATGCCTGGAGGTCTGCCCGACCGGCGCGATCATTCGCACGGAGTTCGATACCGTCGTCATCCAGTCCGACGTCTGCAACGGCTGCCGCGACTGCATCGGCGCGTGCCCCTTCGGTGTGATCGACGTGAACCCGGTCTCGGGCACCGCCCAGAAGTGCACGCTCTGCTATGACCGGATGCGGGCGGGCATGACGCCGGCCTGCGCGCAGGCCTGCCCGACGGCCTCGATCAACTTCGGCACCATCCGCGAGCTGAAGCAGACGGCACAAGCGCGCGTGGAGCAGCTGCATGGCCGTGGCGAGCGTGGCGCGTACCTCTATGGCGCCGACGACACGATGCTCGGCGGCCTGAACTCGTTCTACCTGCTGGTGGACAAGCCAGAGATCTACGGGCTGCCGCCCGATCCGAAGCTCCCGTCACGCAATCTCGAGCGGGGCTCCGTGTGGTCGGCGATCGGCGCCGTGGCCATCGGCATCGCCGGCCTGCTGTCGCTGCGCACGCGAAGGACGGGCGATGCCTAGCACGTTCTTCACCGAGTCTCCGCACTGGCGCTGGCTGATCATCCTCTATTTCTTCATCGGCGGCCTGGCCGGCGGCTGCTACTTCGTCGCCTCCATGATCGACCTCGTCGGCCGGCCGGCCGATCGGCCCCTCGCGCGGCTCGGCTATCTGATCGCGTTTCCCGCGGTCGTGATCTGCGGGCTGCTCCTCATTGCGGATCTCGGGCGGCCGGAGCGCTTCTGGCACATGCTGCTGCAGTCCGCGACGTGGCGGCCGATGCTCAAGACATACTCGCCGATGTCCTTCGGGGCGTGGGGGGTGCTGGTCTTCGGCGGCTTCGCGTTTCTGTCGTTTCTCGGCGCCTTCGGCCGGGACGAGCGCCGACACCGCCTCGCACTCCTGCGTCCGCCAGCGCTCCTCGGAACGATCATCAGCGTGCTCGGCGGGCTGGCCGGTTTGTTCCTCGCCTCCTACACCGGCGTGCTGCTCGCGGTGACCAACCGCCCGATCTGGTCGGACACATCGCTGCTCGGCGCCTTGTTCGTCGTCTCCAGCGCCTCGACGTCGATTGCGCTGCTGCTGCTGCTCGGCTCGCGCCGCGCGCTCCTCGGCGGCGGGCTTCACGCGCTGGCGCGCTTCGACCGGATCGTGCTCGTGCTCGAGCTCATCATGATCGCCGCGCTCATCGTCTCCCTCGGCTCGCTCGCGGGCGTCTGGCTGAACGCCTGGGGCGCGCTCCTGGTACTGGGGGTCGTCGGCCTCGGCATCGTCGTGCCGCTCGTGCTGCACGCGCGCTCGCACACACCCGTGTCGGCCGCGGCGCGCGCGGCGGCACTGCTGGTGCTGGTGGGCGGCTTCCTGCTGCGCGTCGTCATCGTGCTCTCATCGGAGACAATCTGACGATGCGTCGCGCGATCGTCCTGCTCGCGCTCGCCGCGCTCGCGGGCTGCAGCAGTCCCGAAGCAACCCGGCAGCGCGGCGGCGGCCCCGGCGCGGATGTCGGCAACCGAGGTGGCATCGAGCTGCACGCCGGCGCAGATCCGTACGCGAACACGCCGCTCGTGCTTCCTCAGGCGGAAAGCGCCGTGGTCGCCGCATCGCCCCGCGAGCGGTGAGCGTGATGACGCTCGCGGCGCCGACGGCTCAGGCGCTCGCGCATGAGCATCCGGAGTTTCGCGGCTGGCTGACGCTGCTCGCGGCCGTGGGCGAGGAGGCGGCCGGCTCCGTGTGGGCCGACGCCGTGCCCGAGAGCGCGGCCGCCGGCGTTCCGCGACTCGCCGGTGCCACACTCGCGATCGACCCGAACATCGCGACGGCGTGGCTGCGCCGGCTCGTCGACCTCGCCGCCGGCTCGGCGCCGGCGCTCGCCGGCGCCGGCGAACGGCTCGACGGTCTGGCGGCGCTCGAGGCCGCCATCGCCCTCGACACCGCGCGTATCGACCGGCTCGCCGATGATGCGCGCGTGCCGCGCGAACCGATGCGCGCCGTTCTGCCGCTGCTCGCCTATCCGTGGCTCGAGCGCTGTGGCGGGCGGCTGGCCGGCGGCGTCGGCGACGATCACGCGCAGGGCTGGTGTCCGATCTGCGGCGCGTGGGCGACGCTGGCCGAGGCACGCGGCCTCGAGGGCGCGCGCCGCCTGCGCTGCGGGCGCTGCGGCGGCGACTGGCGCGCGCAGTGGCTGCGCTGCCCGTTCTGCGGCACGGATGAGCATACCCGCCTGCGCGGGCTCGTCGGCGCCGCGACGGGCGCGTCGCGACGCGCCGACGGCTGCGCGGTGTGCGGCGCGTGGGTGAAGACGATCACGACGCTCGGCGCGTCTGCAGTCGGCGAGCTGCGACTGCTCGACCTTGCGACGGTGCACCTCGACGTCGCCGCGCTCCAGCGCGGCTGGAGGCGCCCCACCGGTCTCGGCGCGCCGATCGACGTCCGCGTCGTCGCCCGTGCACGCGCTACCAGAGCTGGGACGCGCCGCTGGTGGCCACGATGAGCGCGCGGCCCGCCACCATCTGCCGCGAGCTGCTGGCCGCGCTCGAGGCTTCGGAGGGTCGGCGGCGCCGGCGCAAGCGTGACACGACCCCCGACGCGATCGGCCTCGGCATCAAGCGCGCCCTGCTGGAACGCGCCGTCGCCGACGATCCCGCGCCGGCGGCATTCGAGGGCTGGCTGCTCGAGCGTTGTTTGTCCGCGGGCGGCGAGACCGGTGCGACGCGAGCCATGGCGCTGGAGGTGCTCGCCGAGTGGCGTCTGGCCGCAAGCCTTCCGGAGTTCGGCGCGTGGCTCGATCAGGGCGCCCCCTCAGAAGACGTATACGGCGCCGTCGCCGATCGTCCCGACGCGCGCGGCGCCCAGGCTAGCGCTCGGCGGCGGGCATCGTCGGCCGGCGCCGCAGGAGCACGAGCGAGACGACAAGCACGAGGCTGAGCACGGTCAGCAGCCCGAGCTCCACCATTGTGGCCTGAAACGCGCGGCTGGCCGCGTCCTTGACGTCCGCGAACTCGGCCGTGATGACGAGGACGCGCCGGATGGCCGCGATGAGGCCGACGACGAGGAACGGCTCCGGCACGAGCGCGTGCTCGCGGAACGAGACCTGAACCGTGTACAGAATCTCCGCAAACATGAGCACGAGGAGCACGCGATCGAGCAGCCCGATGATGCGCGACGGCAGGGTGCCGGCGATCAGGTGGTGGACGAACGTCAGCGCCGCGTCGCCGAGGAGAACAAGCGCCCCGGCCGAGAGGAGCACGCCGAGCGCCACGTAGAGGACGTCTTCGACGTGGGTGAAGCTCCGAGCGATCCAGTCACGGACCGAGGCGCCCGCCGCACGAGGCACGTCAGCTCGCGCGCCGCGCCGCTCCGCTCAGTCCGTCTTCGACGGTATCCGCGACGGTCTGCAGGCGCTCGGCCACGCCCTCGAGGCCGGCCGCCGCGCGCTCACGCACGTTCATCGTCACGTCGTCGATGTAGTCCCGGATCCGGTCCCCGTAGACCCACATCACGGCGCCGCCGGCGATCGCTCCGATCAGTAGGCTCTTGATCACAATGCCCTCCGTTGGGATGTCTTCCCGGGCCTTGGAGAGCAAGGCGAGTGCCGGGGACTCTCACTGCGGCCAGGACGAAAAGGGCGCGGTCCAGGCCCCCAGCGACAGCAGGCGCACATGACGCTTCCATCCCACCGAGGCGCGTTGCTCCAGCGTGTTATAGCCCCAATCCGCCAGAAACAGACGCGCCGCCGCCAGCCCGGGCGTGGCGTGCACAGCCTCGAGCGTCTCGAGGAGATCCTCGACGAACCAGAGCCCCTCCGCATCGCGTTGCAACCCGTGCGCAGCCGCCAGCCGAACGAGTGACTCCGGCTTGGGTATGGCCCCGCCCGGCTCGCGTCCGACGATCGGCAGCTGCCCCAGCTGCGAGTCCTGCGCGGTCAGCAGCGCGCGCGCGAACCGCTCGGCCTTCGTCGTGACGACTGCGACCGCGGTGCCCTCGGCCACGGTCTGGACGAGCCGCGCGACGACGCCAGGGTAGAACACATTGTGGCGGAGCCAGTCCCCGGGATCCCGCGCGAACCACTCGTCGCGTACGTGGTTGAGCGCGCGGCCGAGCGTCGCGGCGGCCAGGCCGGCGCGGTCGAGGAGCCGCCGCGCGGTTGGGAGCCAGGCGGCGCGGTCGATCAGCGCCGCCGCCGGCTCGCCGGCGACGATGGCGTGGAGCAGGACCGGCATCTCCCACCCGCTCTCGACCAGCGGCCGGTAGGCGCCGAACGCGACGGCCGCGTCGTCGGGAACGGTGCGGGCGGCGGGCCAGGTCTGGCGATACGCGCGCCGCGCGGCCTCGAAGTATTCCGGGCGGCCGTCGCAGAGCACGCCGTCGAAGTCGAGCGCGAGCACCTTCACTGTTGACGAAACCCGACGAGACCGGCGGCGAGTGAGCGCTGATCGACTCGGCCCAGACGCCGCTCGAGCCCTCGCGGTAAGAGTCGCGTATGCGGAAGCTCCGCGAGGTGCGCGGCGACGAACCAGAGATCACCGTCGGACGTCTCCCAACCGGGCCGCGTGCGATCGAACCGCGCAAGGTTCACGGGACGCGAATACGCGCGCAAGGTGCGCTCGCCGCGCAGGTTGACGTAATCCTCGAAGTACGACAGCGCCAGCTCGCGCAGCGTGCGATAGACCGGTGCGCGGAAGCGCAGCCCGGAGAAGTTGGATTTCCCGATCGCTCCCCAGTGGCCCCGCTCGCGATAGATGGCCAGCACGTGGTCGGTGTCCTGCACGGCCTCGAGGTCGAGCAGCAACGGCGGATAGCCGAGGACGCGCAGCGCGGCCGCGGCGAAGATCGCACCCTCCAGGCAATGCGCCGTGCGTTCCTGCCACACCCGACGCGGTGACCAGGCTGTGGAGGCGAGATGATAGGGCATCGCGTCGAGCGCGTGCTGCACGCCGGCCGGCGTGCGCAGGGCAGCGAGCACGCGCCGCTCGCGCGGCGAAAAGGTCGAGGCCGTCAGCTCACCCCAGCGCGACCGCGACGAGATGATCGAGGTACTGGAAGTCGAACGGCTTGGGCACATAGCTGAACGCGCCCTGGCTCATGGCCTGCGCCGCCACGTCGGTGTCCTCGCTGGCCGTGACGACGA
>Ga0207684_10001315_pt1 | contig 27256 bp, 29 predicted proteins | sample KBSK5501metaG_FD_184342 | JGI IMG/M metagenome (GOLD analysis project Ga0207684, IMG submission 184342) | Corn, switchgrass and miscanthus rhizosphere microbial communities from Kellogg Biological Station, Michigan, USA - KBS K5-50-1 metaG... | ecosystem: Host-associated > Plants > Roots >...
TCCCCAACCGTATCCGAAGCCATAGCGGAATCCGCCCCAGGCGGGGCCCCATCCGAAGCCCCAGCCCCATCCGGCCCAGGGGGCATAGCGCGCATGGAAGCCCCAGGTCCACGGCCGCGGGTAATAGTACGCGCCCCACCACGGCCGGTAGGCCCAGCCGGTTCCGAAAACGACCGCGCCGTAATAGGGATACGAGCCGAGGTAGCCGGGAGTGTAGGCCGTGTAGACCAGATCCGGAGTGGAGTCGTAAACGTAGGCGAAGCGCGTGTTGTAGACAGGGCTCTCGGGCGGAATCGCGCGGATCTCCTCGTCCGGAATGGAGTCTGCGATCGCCCACGGGCCCTCAGGCGAGCTGGCAGAGAACCAGACGCCCTGGTCGCAGACGAAATAGCGGCCGCGGATCTTGAGCACCTGGTCCGGTGTGTTCACCGCGTATTCGACGTGTGTGCTCGGGACCTCTTCGAACCGCGGTTGCCCGTCGTACGTCACGCTGACGTGGGCGTCGCTGCGGCGGATCGCTGCCGTGCGCGGCTTGTTCGCGTCCGCGAGCGCCTCTCGGGCCGGTCCGGTGCCCGGCACGAAGGCAAGAGCATCGGCCTTAGCCGAGTCGTTCGAGATCTTGCGGAAGCTTCCCGGAAGCCGATCGGGCTCGACATACGTCCATGGCCCATTGAGCGACCCGCTCTTGTACCAGCGCCCGGAAAGAACCATCCAATTCTGTTGGTCGGGAAGTGTGCGAAAGACGTCGCTCTCCGAGTTGCTCATCGCTTCGAGCTCACCCGCCACGGCCGGGCTCCACTGCGGCGGGCCGTCGGAAACGATCAGCTCCGTCGGCTCGGTCGCAACGAGGATCTTGGGGACACGCTTCTCTGCCGATTGGCTGGCCTGCTTGACTTCCTTCTCGGAGACTCCCCCTTCCTTGAGATCACGCTGAGCGATCTGGACGGCCTCCGGAGGCGCCTTGTCGGTGATCGTCCACGGCCCCTTCGGGTCCGACGCGCGGAACCAGGACGTCCCGCCATTCAAGTAATAAGTGTTCGCCGCCGGGACGCGCAGCACGAGGAACGGAGTATTGAGCGCCCGTTCGAGCTTGGACCCCTCGACGGCGCGGAAGCGCGGCTCGCCGTCGAAGAGGACGAGGATCGCCGGCTCTGTCTCGAAGAGGATCTTCGGCGGCTCTGTGTTGAGCTTCGGCGTTTCCTCTCGCTCCCTCCCTATCCGGGTGCCGGCCAGAACGTCGTCGAGCGAAAGCTTCGGCTGCATGCGAGAGACCGCCATGCCCACGCGTGCGGCCAGCCGCTGCTGTTGAGCCGGAGGCATGCCGGCGAACTGGACTTTCGGAACCTGGACCGCGATGAGGGTCACGGTCCGGCTGTCACGGTCGACGTTGACATCCGCTTCGTACCAGACCGTTCCGAAAGACGATGGCCCGCCCTCTTCTCCTTTCACCATTCGGGCGGTGCCACTCGCCTTGAGCTTGTTGCCCTCGAGGCTCTCCGCTTGAAGGGCGTCGAGAGAGACGGTCGACTCACCGAACCGGATCTTCTTAGGCCAGTTATCCTCGCGAGCGATGCGCTTTTTCGGCGCGTCCGGCGTCGTCTGAGCAGCTGCAGCCCCGCCCAGGGCCAGCAGCGCCGCGATTCCGATAAGGATCAGTCGTGGCCCTCGTCGGCGGTCAGTCATCGAGGCCTCCTCCTGTAAGTGTTGGACGAATCCTCACACAATCAGGTTGACTCGTATCCAGAGCCGACGAGTAATGTTCTGGCGTCCGGCCGCGTCAACCCCGATCAGGAGCCGTTTCGGGCGGCCTGGAAGTTTGTGTGTCGATCCGTCGGACCCGACTGTGATTTCGTCCTCGAGGGTATAGTGATTCGCGGCACGCCGGGAGAGGCAATCCTTGCCGGGGATCGGCCGGCAAACTCATGGAAAAGGGGACCGGCCGCATCCCAAAGAGGCGGCCCAAGGAGGAAACCATGCGACTCATGATCCGGTCAGTCGCCGCGCTCGCGTTTGCCGCCGGCTTGCCTGCGTTCGGCCAGGACCTGACGATTGTCTCGAAGGTGACGAAGGACGGCAAGCCGGCCGAGACCGCCACCAGTTATCTCTCCCGGGACTACATTCGGAATGCTCAGGGCGACGGGAAGGAGTCCATCTACGACCTGAAGGCCGGCCAGATGACGGTCCTGGATGGCGAGAAGAAGACCTACTACGTCATCACCCGCCAGGACATCGAACAGATGGCGGCAAGGATGAAGGAGCGGATGAACAGCCCGGAGATGAAGAAGGCCCAGGAAAAGATGAACGAGCTCTCGCCCGAGGACCGGAAGAAAATGGAGGACGCCATGGGTGGGATGTTCGATTTCGATGTGCAAAAGATGGGCACGAAGCGCAAAATCGCGGGCTACAACTGCGAGAACTGGAAGATCACCATGGGCCAGTTCTCGAGGACCGAAGAGTGCCTCACCAGCGAGCTGCAGTTTCCGGCTCAGGCGTGGGAGATGTACAAGGGCTTCGCGGAAAGCATGAAGACCATGATGGCCGCCTTCGGTCCGATGGCGAAAGGCGTCGAGAAGATGCAGGAGAAGTTCAAAACCATGCGGGGCTATCCCCTGGCCACGACCACGGAGATCAACGTCATGGGGCACTCGACCACCACCGTGAGCGAGGTGACGGAGGTCAGGCGCGGTCCGATTCCCGCCTCGGTTTGGGAGATCCCGGCCGGATACACGAAGGTCGATAATCCGATGCTGAAGGCCGGGCGTTCCGGCCGCTCTTCGGGGCGTTGACTGCGGAAACGAAGTCGGGAGAACACGGCGACCCGCGTCTGATTCGGTTGTCTACTCCTCGCCGCTGACCGGCCGGCGCCCCGCTTTGATGCGTCCGCGCTGAACCTTCGCTACGAGCCGCCGTTCATGAGCGGCCTTGGTCGGCCTGGTCTTCTTCCGCGGCTTGGGCCGTTTGGCGGCCTCTCGCAGCAGAGCCGCGAAACGGGCCCGAGCCGCCGCGCGATTCTGGGCCTGCGTGCGATGCTCGCGGCTGTCGATGAGAAGCACCCCGCCGGTTGTCATCTTCTTGCCCGCCAACGCGATCAACCGCGCTTTCATATCCTCCGCCAGAGTGGATGCGGCCACATCGAAGCGCAACTCCACCGCCGTGGACACCTTGTTGACGTTCTGGCCCCCGGGACCGGACGCACGCACAAACCGTTCGTCCAGCTCGCTATCCGAAATCGTGATCTGCGGCGTCACGTGAAGCATCCGAGTCCTGGGACCTAGACCCAGCGGAAGCGTTTGACCGCCAACGCGAACGACAGGATGGCCCAGGCTCCGATCACGGCGAGGCCCGCGCCGTGGCCGGCCAGCGTGGCGCCGTCGTTGAAAACCGCGCGCAGCACTCGGAGGTAAGGCGAGAGCGGCAGGAGGAAAACGGCGTTCTGCATCCACCGCGGCGCGCTGTCGAGTCCGAAGTAAACGCCGGAGAGCAGCATCATCGGAAAGAAAACGAGGTTGGAGATCGGGCCGTAGGTCTCGATCGTCGACGCTAAGCTCGACAGAGCGAAGCCCATGGCGAGGAAAGTCGCGGTGCCGAGAACGATCAGACCCGCCAGCAGCAGGTTGGATCCCTGGTTCACGATATGGAAGCCCAATCGCGCCGCGAGCAACAGCAAGACGGTCTGCACCACGACGACGGTGACGCGCTGCAGGATCTGGCCGAGCAGGAAGACCCACTTGGGAAGAGGCGTCACCGCGAGGCGCCGGAACTTGCCCTTCTCGCGGTAGGCGACCGTCACCATGCCGACGGAGAAGAGACCCATCGTGAGCAGATTCAAGCCGATCAACCCCGGCACGAGGAATGCGGCGTAGTTGGCCGAGTGAGCATGGCCGGGGCTCTCGATCACGAGCGGGATGCGATCCGGCTCGGGGGAGCCGTTCAAACGGGCCTGCGCCACCAGGAAGGCCTGGCTCGCCGCCTGCGCCGCCACCTGGCCCTGGACGAGGAGATAGCTGTTGAGCCTTAGGCGATAGCCGTTGCCGACGCTCTCCAGCTGCGCCATCGTTCCGCCCTTGCTCCATCGCTCCTCCGCTTGCGGAGCGGGCAGCGTCGTGATCTTCAAGCGGGACTCCTCGAGGGCCTTCAAGAAAGCGCGATCGCGTTCTGTCTCCCGCGCCGGCGCGACGCGCACCAGCGTCAAGGCCGGCGGGCCGCCGGAGCGGAAGATGACGCCGAACCCGAAGAGCATCAGCAGCGGGAAGAGGAACGTCCAGAACATGGCGCCGCGGTCGCGCGCGTAGAGCCGCCACTCGATGCGGAACTGCTGCCAGAGAAGCCGGAACGGGCTGGGCAAGCTCGAATGATCCATCGTGGTCTCCGTTTTGCCGTTCACTCGCGCAGACTGCGCCCGGTCAGGTGAAGGAAGACGTCCTCGAGCGTGGCCCGGCGTACGTGCACCTGGTTGTACTCGAGGCTTTCGCTCTCGATCGTGGTGAAGACTCGCGGCAGGAGGGTCTTGGGATCCGGGGTCGGAATCTCCCAGACGTCTCCGCGCGCCTCGACGGGAGAGCCGAGCCGGGCAGCGAAGGCAGAGGGGTCGGGCGCGGCCCCGTCGAAGGTGAGCTCGACGACGCTCGGAATCCCCAGGCTCGCGATCAACTCGGCCGGCGTGCCCGAGCGGAGGATCTTGCCGTGATCGAGGATCGCCAGGCGATCGCAGAGCGCCTCGGCCTCGTCCATGTAGTGCGTGGTGAGCATCGTCGTGCGCCCTTCCGTCTTCATCGCGCCCACGACCTCCCACAGGGAACGCCGGCCCTGCGGGTCGAGGCCGGCAGTGGGCTCATCCAGGAAGACCACTTCCGGATCGTTCACGAGCGCGAGCGCCAGCGCCAGCCGCTGAGCCTGCCCGCCGGACAGCGTGACATGGTAGGCGTCCGCCTTGTCCTTCAATTGCACGAGCTCGAGCAGCCCCTCCGTGCTGCGCCGCTTCGGGTAGTAACTGCCAAAGAGGTCGAGCGCCTCGCGGGGCGTGATCTTGTTGTAGAGGCTGGTGGCCTGCAGCTGCACCCCGATCCGGGCTCGAATCTCCGGCGCGTGCTGGCGCCAGTTGAGGCCGCAAATCCCGATCTCTCCGGCATCGGGCACCGTCAAGCCTTCGATCATCTCGAGCGTCGTCGTCTTGCCGGCGCCGTTGGGTCCGAGGAGACCAAACACCTCGCCGGCGGCGACGTCGAGATCCACCCCGGCCACGGCGAGGACCTTGGGAAACTCTTTGCGCAGGCCGCGGACGACAATCTGGCCGGACATCGCGCGAGAGACTATCGCGACCGCGTGAGGCGTGACCGGGGGAGCCGAAGCGCGACGACCGGGCGTGTGGTCCCTCGCTCGGCTGGCTAGTCGCGGCTTGGCCAGGCGGCGTGCCGGAACGCTCGCCTGCCAGCGCTCTCCGTGCGCGCCCACTCTCCCTGCCGAGTCCTGGCGTCCGCGCGTATGAATGCCGCCAGCTGATCGCGGGTCTCGCCTCCGCGAGCCCCGCTCGGCTGAATCTTCATGACATCGGCGCAGGAATCGCACTTCACCGTTCCATCCAACGCAATTTCGGTGGCGTTGGCCCGACCACAATTCCCGCAATTCCACTTGCGGATGACGTACTGCATCATCGCGATGTTTACGGCTTCCTCGGTTTGACAACCTGGCTCTGAGCCGGCGGAGGGGGCGCGCCAAGCGTCGGAAAGATCGGGCAGAAGAACACCGAAACGTGCGAGCAGAGCCAGGAGTCGGTGACTGTGGTCGGCGGCTTCGGCGGCACAACCGGCCCGCGGATAATGATCGCGGCTAACAGAATGGGAGCGATCATTTGCTGAAACCCCGGGACGCAGTTGTTACTGCCGGTTCGCCACAAAGATATGCTTCGCCGAGAACACGCCATTCGGTGAGTTGGCCCGTCCATTTCTTGATGGGAGCGCTCGCGAGAGCGGTGTTTCCGCCGAGCTGGGCCGTCTTGAATCGGAGAACATACTCCGGCCAAGCCGCGCCCATCGGCCTCTTCACGGGGTCGCCCGGCGGGCCTTCGTAGTAGCGCTCGCTCACAACCCCAAGAGATGAGCAACCCTTGAGCTGGTCTGCGCTCATTGCGACTCGTAGACCGTGCGCGCGAGTCCAGATTTCGGCGTCACGATCGAGATCCGTTTGCGTGCGGGGGTCGCGGTACGTGATGCACCCGGTGATCAGTAAAGACACGACGACCGCGAAGAGCATTCTCTCCATTGAGGCACTCGCTTTCTGCCGAGAACCGGCGGCGGGCAGCTCAATTGTTGGCTGGATTGGATCCGTCGGAGGAGTCGGAGCCACTACGATAGTGCGGTTCGCTGACCCGCGTCCAATCGTTTGTTTCGATGGAACTCAGACCTCCCAGCGACGGAAGCTGGTGCATATCCGCGCGGCCGCTATTGTCCTAAAGAGGTGAGGCGAGGCGGGAAGTGCGCATTCAACGACACGACGGAGAAGCTTCGGCTGCACACGTCTCTCCGAAAGCCTGGATGGAGAGAATCGACGGGCTCGTATTTTGCCAAGGCCAAGAAAAGAGGCCCCTCGTGGGGCCTCGGTCGAACCGAAGGGCTCAGAGGCCGAGTTGGGATTTCCCGGGACGAGAAGATTCTTGAGGTTCTGGCGTCAATTCTCCTTTAGGCGTCGGATTGACTGCTTCGCCGACCTTGTGTCCAGCCGCAGCTCCGGTCACGCCTCCCACGGCAGCTCCCGCGATTGCGCCGACGGGACCGCCCAGGGCTGCCCCGACAACTGCGCCGGTAGCCGCACCGCCAGCGGTTCCCAGTCCCGTACCAACCGGCTGAGAACCCGGCCTTCCTGTCGGATTGACTGCTTCACCGATCTTGTGTCCAGCCGCCGCTCCGGCCACGCCTCCCACGGCAGCCCCCGCGACTGCGCCGACGGGGCCACCTAGAGCTGCCCCGACAACTGCGCCGGTAGCCGCACCGCCAGCGGCCCCCGCTCCGGTACCGACCGGATGAGAACCCGGCTTTCCCGTCAGTTCAACTTTTTCATCCACCATGATGAGCCTCCTTCTGTCTTATGACCATTGCCAAAGAGCCTCGAGTCGCCCGATGACTAATTAAATGACGCTCCGACGCCCGGACAACAGTTGGAAGAGCAACACGATCACCGCGAGCACGACCAGGGCGTGAATGAGGCCGCCACCGACACCAAAGCCAAAACCGAGCGCCCACAGGACGAACAGAACGATCACTATGGTCCACAACATAAGTTCTCCTCTTCTTTCTCCAAATCAGCCTACCGCGCGCCGACCTCGAGCGTTCATCCTTTGATCCTCTCAATGAGTAAGAAATAAACGATCAATCTCGTTGACGAGAGTTTGATGTGACGAGATCCGGCTTGGCCTTGTGTTGCCGGAGGCGCTCTTCGCGACGTCCACGCCAAGCAGATCGCCGAACGGCTTGAGATTCGGCGTGAGCGACGCGATCCGTCCGACGTTCAGGCGCCGGTTGGCCCACCCGTCCAGGCGCTTTTCAATGCCGGGAGCGAAGGAGTTGTCGACCGTGGAGTGGCAGAAGGCGCACTGGAGACCCATCGAGTAGCTGCCGCCCTTTTCGTTGAATGAACCGGTGACCTCACGACGGCGTTGAGCTTGAGTCCACCCAAACCTCCGTCGGCATACTGCCCGCCCTCTGACGTAGTTTCATGCGGCGGGAGGCGACCAAAACACAGAATTCCCTTGAACTGCAGAGTGGCGAGGCTCGACGTAGGTGACAAATCGAAGGAAGTGTTTAACGATACTCGGCTGAGGAACGCTCTTGCGAACGAGGGTTGAAATGGGGCTGGAAACGCCACTCCGCACCGTGGCAGCTGCTCTCTCGCTCGGGGCGCTGTTGACAGCCGAAGCGGCGCTCGCCCAAAACCCGCAGGCTCTCTTCCCACCGAACGTCATTCTTCCCAACAACAACAACCTTCCGATTGGGGAGGTGGGGGGCCTCGAGGGAAACGCCTACACGGCGCGCGCGTCGGATCCGACGTCCCTGTGGTTCAACCCGGCCGGAATCTCCGGCGCCAACGTGTCGACGGTCAGCGCCAGCACCGGCACCTTCCGCATTCTGACAGTCTCGCCGCAGAAGCTGGAAGGCAACGGCGGGTCCATCGACCAGCTTCCCGCCGCGGTCGGTTTCGTTCTGAAGAAGCCCTTCCACTGGGAAAAGTGGACTTTCGGCTTCGCCGTTGTCCGCACCGCCGCGTGGTCCCAGTTCACGGACGGGGTCGTCGCCACGCTCGATCCGCGCCAGCACATCACGCTGTCTGCCGATACCTCGTTCAATCGGACGACGGTCGCCATCACGATGGGCCATAGCGGCGGCAAGAACTGGCGCTTGGGAGGAGGCCTCCTCCTCGACATTCTCAGCCTGCACAGTGTGCAATCGCTCACATTTCGGCAAGAGACCGACACCTATGTCCGAACCTTTCTCGACTCGTACCGCGCCGCTGGAAGCCAGGTCAACCTGCGCCTCGCCGTCGGAGCACAGTCCGACCTCTCGAAGCATGTCAAGTTCGGCGCGGTCTTCCGGACGCCGGGCGTTCGGATCTTGCCGGGCGGCAGCTTCAACATCGACGTCATCGACCAGCGGGGCGCACAGTCGGATCAGCTTTCCTTCTTCGACTCCACGAACATCACCTTCAAGTACATCCTGCCGCTCGAGACCGCCGTCGGCGCCGCCTGGGTCTCCGACGTCGGCGAGATCGAGCTCAACGTCAAGGCGCAGACCGGTCACTCGGTGTACGACGGGTTCTCCAGCACCAATTCGGTCGTCCGAATCACCGACCCCGGAGACGGGACTCGGGCGAGGCAGACGTTGAGCCCCTTCCCGGGCATCCCCTTCGCGTCCCGCGCGACTGTCAGCGTGGCGTTTGGTGGATTCCTCAACCTGAGCCAGGACGGTCTCTGGAAGCTCCACGCCGGCTATGCGAACGACCCTTCGCCCGTCGCCAACGCCGACGGCTTCTTTGACCGGATCAGTCTCAATAGCGTGACGCTCGGCGTCAGCGGCGCTTCGAAGCACATCTCCGGCTCGCTTGGCTTCAACTACCAGTTCGGGTCTTCGGAGCAGCGGCTGGTCGCCGACCTCGCCGGCACCGAGCTCACCCGGACGCAGGTCAGGATTTCCAACATCGGGATCATCTACTCGGTCTCCTACGTGTTTTGAGACCCGCTCCATCACCGATCACGAAAGGGAAGACCGGGAGGAAAATGCGGATTTCGCGCGAACAAGAAACGAGGCCCCTCGTGGAGCCTCGATCGAATCGAAGGCGCTTGCGTGCCCCCTCAGGGGTTCTTACGCGCGCGCGTAGCTGGATGCCGTCTCGTAGGTCTCCACGTTGGGAGTTCCGACGATAAACGGGGTGAGCTTCGCCAGGACTTGCGGGTACGTCACCGTCCCATAGGTCTCGGCGTTCTTTCGGTTGTCCCAAAGGCTGATGAATTGCGCGCCCTTCGGGTTGACGAGCGTCACTTCCTCCTGGAAACCGTTCTGCTTGCGCAGCATCGGAAGGACTTCCTTCTGGAAGAGGTTGTTGAGCTCGGTCTCTTTGCCGCTCTTGATCTGGAAATGGACGTTGCGTGCGAACTGCATGATGCTTCTCCCGGAACCCTTGAAGAGGTGGTCTTCATCGGAGAGCCCGAAACGGAGGGCCGGTGTCGCCAAGGTACCGAAGCCGGCTTGGACCTTTGAAGGAATTCCACACTATCAGAGATCCAGCGCCAGAACCGGATACGCAGCACTATATTTATATTGTTCTCTCGAAGAGACTGTGCGCGCCGTTGCTTCGTTCGTTTGCTCTATAACTGAACAATGAAGACGCGATACCGTCTTGTTTCGTCGACCCGGTGACAGTCTGGGTCGCGGCGCGCGAAGTCTCCCAGAGGGGAGGAGGCCCGCGCCGCGGGAGCGAGAGGGAGGAAGGGATCAGGCGCGTGGTCGAGCCCCTTTGGGCGAGCCGCGAGCCGGTGGCGAAGCCAGATCCCGCCCGAGCGGAAGCGACGTGTTAGCTCTCTCGCCGTGCGAGCTCGGACTTGACTCGCGTGAGCTTCGACGCGAGACGATCCGTCTGGCTGCCGTCGGCGTGATCCGCCGAATGGGGCCGGGCCGGCGCCGGCCGTTGGGATCCTCCGACAAACTCCTGGCTGTCGATGGTCCAGTGGCGAAGAGTCAGACCCGAGGTCGCGTGAACTGGTTGGCTGCTCATGAGGGTGCCTGCTTTCTTCCAGAGACCGGAGGCGGGCACTCAGTTGTGAGCTGGATGGGATCCGTCGTCGGTGCGAGGAGTCACCAGCCTATCACACCAGCGCTGAGCTAAGTCTGTTCGGGAGTCCGTGCCAGCAGCCGCGACGCCTCGCGCCACTCCTGACGGGCGGCCGAGAGCGAAGCGCGAGACTCGCGCAGGGTTTCTTTCCAGGACCGGGCGATGTCCGAGGAGGCGGTCCTTCCACGCGCCAGCAGGTCCAGGCGTTTCGCGTCCACCTCGTGCCAGAGCTCGACCGCACGGTCGAGCGCCTGATGAGCCCGGACCAGACGCGGCCGGACCGTCTCCGCTAGACCAGCCGGAACTTCGTCGAGGCGGGCCTCCGCCTTCTCGAGCTTCATGCGCAGGAGCGACTTCTCGATTACGGGTTTCGGTGTCTTCCTCAGGTCGCGAGCCAGGCCGGCGAATCTCAAAACCGCGATGAGCCACTTCGTGGGATCCCACTGATACCAGCGCACGCCGTTGCGGAAGTCCGAAGGGAACTTGTGGTGAAAGTTGTGGTACCCCTCCCCGTTGGTGATGAAGGCGAGCAACCCGTTATCCCGAGCGGAGTTCTCCTCCGTGTAGGGCCGGGTGCCCCACAGATGTGCCGCCGAATTGACCAGGAAGGTCGTGTGGTGGATCACGACGATGCGAAGAAAGCCTCCCCACAGAAGTCCGCCGAGAGGCCGGCCGAACAGCGCTCCGACGAGTGTAGGCAATCCGAGGCCCACGACGAGGCCGATCCAGTTGTTCAGACGGAATTGCCAGAGGACGAGACGGTTGGCCTTCAGGTCGGGAACGTTGTCGTAGGAAAGGACAACAGGCTCCTTGTAGAAGAGCCACAGGATGTGGGCCCACAGCCCCCCGCGCTTGATGCTATACGGGTCCCAGTCCTTGTCCACGTGCCGGTGATGATCCCGGTGATCCGAAGACCATTTGAGAGCCGAGTTCTGCAGAGCCATGGATCCGAAGAACAGGTAGAACGCCTGCAGAGCCGGATGACTCACGTACGCCTTGTGGGCAAAGCAGCGGTGGTAGCCCGCCGTCACCGAGAAGCTCACCAGCCCGAAGAGCAGGAAGAAGAGCGTCGGCTCCCACCAGCGAATCCCGTAGGCGATCGTGTAGGCCGCCGTGCCCAGGACACCGATGACCGGCGTCAAGGAAAGAAACAAGATGTTCACCCAGTCTTTTTGCCGCTCGCGCGCGATCTCGCCGGCCGGCGCGGCCGGAACGAAGGCTCTCCGGATCACGAGCCGCCCGCCGCAGCCTGGACCGCGGGGAGCAGAGTCGTCAGGCCGAAGGCGCTCTTGTGCCGCGAGGAGTTGATGAAGAACGTCGGCGCGCAAAGGACGCCACGCCGAACACCGGCTTTCCGCCCAGCGCGGACCTTTGCCAGATGAACATGTCCCTTCATCTCCCGTCGAAACCGGCGGAGGTCGAGGCCGAGCTCCTTGGCGCACCTCGCGAGGTTAAACTCGTCCGACGCACATTCGTTCTCGAACATGCGATCGTGCATCTCCCAGAACTTACCCTGAGATGATGCGCACTCCACCGCCTCGGCGGCCGCCTCGGAATTCGCAAACTCCCGAGGCTCAGGAAAGCAGCGAAAGACATATCGCAGCCGGCTGCCCATTTTTTTCTGGATCTTCTTGATCGTCCGATAAGTCCGAGTGCAGTCCGGATTCGAGAAATCTCCGTATCCGATCAGCGTGACCTTGGCTAACGGCGATCCCCGGACGTGATCCGCCGGGGATACCGGCACCTCGCGCTTCCGCGCTCGACTCGTTTTCATCATTTCCTGTCCTCAATCAACGGGGCCAGTCGGTGAATCCTGGGCAAAGGCCTTGATTCCATAGCCCTCAAGGTCCCGGAGAGAGAGCATGTGCGCTTGGCTGGCGCAGGTCCAATCGTTTGTTCCGATACAATTGAGACCGTTCAACGATCAGAGAGGTCCGCTTGGAGCTTCGCCATCTTCGCTATTTCGTCGCGGTCGCGGAAGAGCTTCATTTCGGACACGCGGCCAGCCGGCTGAACACCTCCCAGTCTTCCTTGAGCCAGCAGATTAAGAACCTCGAGACCGAGCTCAAGGTGGATCTGCTTGCCCGGACCAGGCGGCATGTCGAATTGACGCCCGCGGGCCGGAGGTTCCTCCAGGAGGCGCATGACATTCTGGCCGCGGCCGAGCGCGCCGCCGGTCTCGCGAGGGAGACGGCGCGGGGCGAGGCTCGTAAGCTCGTCATCGGAATCTCCCCCGATACCGACTGGCTGCTTCTGGGCAAGACGCTCCGCCTCTGGGCGGAGCACGTTCCTTCCGTCGACGTCCTCTTTCAGAATCTGACCCCGGAGGCCCAGGTCGACGCTCTTCGCGAAGGCCGGATCGACATCGGGTTCGTCGGCCTTCCCTTGGAGGCGGAAGGCCTGGTCACCGAAACGACTGGCCGGGTACGGCTGATGGTCGCGCTTCCCGCAAAACACCCGATGGCTCGCAGCGAGGCTGTCAAGCTCGAGGAGCTGGCGAAGGAGGCGTACACGCTCTGGCCGCGGCATCTCTCATCAGGTTCTTACGACCACTTGATCGCGATCTTTCAGAGGGCCGGTTTTGGGCCGCCAGTCACAATGGAAGGGGGGCTTCCCTCGACCCGCACCATCCTGGGCATGATTGAAGCCGGTTTGACGATCGCTCTCGTCGATCCGGTATTGCAACAGATGTCCACATCGGGAGTCGTCTTCCGTCCGCTCGCGGGCAGCGGCGTCTTCACCGAAACGGGGGTCCTTTATCGACGCGCCGATGCGTCACCGATCCTGGCATCCTTCCTTCAGCAATTGAGAACAACGCCTCACCAACGCCCAGGTTCCGTTGCAGATGCTTCCATCCCCAAACCCAAAAAAGCCCCGCGCCGGCGCGCAGCCCCTCGGCGGGCGAAAGGAAGCCGCTAAGTTTCGAGCGCGGCAGGGAGACGCACCTCCTGGGGGTAGATGTCATCCTTTGATCCTCTCAGTGGAACGAAACACCGATCAAACGTCGCAGCAGCGTTCGCGTATAGTCGGGCAAATTGGAGGTTGGGCTGAGTCGGCGCACTCACCGCTGCGCTACCGGCTCCAGGAGTTCCAGAGTAAGGAGGCCGTCGTGTCCGTAGTCGCTTGGATCATCCTTGGTCTCATCTCGGGTTTCATCGGCAGCAAGATCGTCAACAAGAGGGGAGAAGGCATCGCGCTGGACATCGTTCTTGGCATCGTTGGCGCGGTCGTCGGAGGCTGGCTCTTCAGCACGTTTGGAAAGATGACCCACGTGCATCCGGTGCCGGGTATCACGGGGCTCAACATCGAGAGCGTGTTCGTCGCCGTCGTCGGCGCAGTGGTCCTGCTCATCGTGTATCACGCGATTAGTCGTCGCTGATTCTCATCAATCAAGCCGCAGGAAGCTCGACCGGCTGCTGAAAAGCTAAAGCTCTCTCTGAGGGGGCGGCTCGCCGACTCAGAAGCCGTTCGCTCGAAACTCCTCGCGGTACAAAAGCTCTTTCGGCCTGACGACTACGTCGTCGGGGCGGCTGACCCGCGCATGCCAACCGTTTCTTCCGATACAATTGAGACGGCCCAACGATCAGAGAGGTCGCCTTTGGAGCTTCGGCATCTTCGCTATTTCGTCGCGGTCGCGGAAGAGCTTCACTTTGGACACGCGGCCAGCCGGCTCCACCTCTCCCAGTCTTCTTTGAGCGAGCAGGTGAGAAACCTCGAGTCCGAGCTCAAGGTGACTCTTCTAACTCGCACCCGGCGACAGGTCGAGCTGACGACCGCCGGCCGGAGGTTTCTCCAGGAGGCGCGCGCCATTCTGGCGGCGGCCGAGCGTGCGACGGGTCGCGCGAGGGAGGCGGAGCGCGACGAAGCCCGCAAGCTCGTCATCGGGATCTCCCCCGACACGGACTGGCTCCTCCTCGGCAAGACTCTCCGTCTCTTTGCGGAGCACGATTCTTCCGTCGAGGTCTTCTTTCAGAACCTGACCCCGCAAGAGCAGGTCGAGGCGCTCCGCGGCGGGCGAATCGACATCGGCTTTGTCGGGCTTCCCCTGGAAGCAGAGGGACTGGTCGCGGAAACGACGGGCCGGGTGCGGCTCGTGGTCGCGCTCCCCGCGAGACACCCCATGGCTCGCCAGGACGCCGTCCGTCTCGAGGCGCTCTCGAATGAAGCCTACGCACTCTGGCCCCGGCATCTCTCCTCGGGCACTTACGACCATCTGATCGCGGTCTTTCGGAGGGCCGGGTTCGGGCCGCCCATCACGATGGAAGGAGGGCTTCCGTCCGTCCGAACCATTCTGGGAATGATCGAGGCCGGTCTGACGATCGCTCTGGTCGATCCGATCCTTCAACAGATGTCCACGGCGGGAGTCGTCTTCCGGCAGCTGGCCGGCCGCGGCGTCTTCACCGAAACGGGAGTTATTTATCGACGGGACGATACGTCACCGATCCTCGCATCCTTCCTCAACGAATTGAGGAGAACGCGTCACAGGCCCGCCGAAGCCGCTCTCCGGACGAGAAAGAAAAAAGCCCCTGGGCGGCGCGGGGCCGCCCAAGGGGCGAAAGGACGCGGTTAGTTTCTTTGGCGCAGCTCCGTTCGCGGGTTCACTGCCGGTTCGTCGAGAAGGTTCAGGTCGTGAGCAAAGATGGGGAGCCGGGCCCGCTCCCGTCGCAGGCTCTTCTCCGCCGAGTACGCGCCGGCCGATTCCCGTTCCTCGGACTGTTTCAAGATGTGGTTTTCAGGAGCCAAAAGAGTACCGCGTTCCCACTGCCCGATTTCATCGTTTGATCCTTTCACTCTAGAAGGAATAAACGATCAGGAACTCACTGGCGTCTGCCCGCAGGTCCGTTCTACGGATTGTTTCCAGCGAGCAGCTGCTGTCACGCGAGGAGCTGTTCCTTGTCGAGCTCCACCTCACATTGGCAGCCCCCATCCGCCCTCCGCTGACAGGCCGAGCGCCGAAGCAACGAGATGTGGTAGAGTGTCGTCGTTCTCGATTCGCTCGCCTTTGCCAGATCCGTTCTGACGAATCCCGATCGAAAATAGTCACGAGAATGCGCAGAGCCGCGCCGGCGGTGTCTTCGCCCATTTTTTTGCCCGGCACGAAGGATGGATCTGATGAAGCTTTACGTAGGTAATCTCCCGTACGACATCTCCGATGATCAGCTCAACGAGATGTTCACCAAGTTTGGCACGCCGGATTCGGCCAAGGTCATCACGGACCGCGACACCGGCCGTTCCAAGGGGTTCGGATTCGTCGAGTTCAGCAATGGGGACCAGGCCAAACAGGCTCTGTCCTTGAACGGCACCGATTTCGGCGGCCGGTCGCTGACCGTCAACGAGGCACGGCCCAAGAACGACAACGGCGGGCGCTCCCGCTACTGATCGTTCTCTCTCCATGCATTCTCGAGGCGGGGCTTCCCCCGCCTCTTTTTTTGCCTCCGCCGCCGAGACGTTTCTCTCTTTCCCACGGCAGCTCTAATCCGGCGTTTTTTCGAGCTTGCGGAGATTCGCCAGCGCGTCCGAGTTCTGCGGATCGACCTCGAGAGACTTGCGGTAGTAGATCTGAGCCAGCGTCTTCTGTCCTGCCGCGAGATATCCCTTGGCGAGGCTGGCCCAGACACTGCCGGACTGGGGAAACTGCGACGTGTTGAGGCGCAACACGGCAATCGCGCCATCGGCATCCCCCTTTTCGAGAAGCTCGTGTCCGAACGCGTTCAGTGAGCCCTCGCCGAAGTCGTACGCTCCCCTGCCGTAATAGCGCTCCCGAAGCTCGCGGTATCGCGCGAGAGCCAAGGTCACTCCCGATCGCCGATAGGCCTCACCCAGCTCCTCCTCGAGAGTCGTGGGACGGGGCCTCCCTTGATGGCATGTGTGGCACCACATGTTGACGCGTTTGTCGGCGCTCGGCGGAATCTTGTTCAGATGGTCGCTGATGTCTCCGAGCATTCGATACATCTCGCGCGCGCGGTCCTTGTTCGGGTTCTGATCCGACGCGAAATCGTAGGTGGAAAGCGGCTTGCCTTCCTCACCAACGTGACAATAGGTGCAGCGAACTCCGAGCGAGCGTGTGAAGCCCCTCATGATGGGACTCAGTCTCTTGCCGGTGAACTCCTTGGGCAGGACCTTGAGATTCACGGGCTTCTCCGGCCAGGTCCACTCCTGCGCGCGCGCGAGCGCGGCCGCGGCCAGGATTCCCAGTGCGACAAGCGACGGAAGAAAAATGCGAGAGCGCGACGGCATCGTGCGAGCCTCCTCCTGGCGACGATAGCTTTCGCTCGCGACGGGACGACGTCAGGAACGTGCAAGGAAGATGTCCGCACGCTCTGTGGACGGGCGGGCGTCTGAGATGGTCAGCGTCGGGCCGATGGAATCCGGGCTATGCTCCCCGAAATGGGAGGCTCTATGACCCGACGCGCGCTGCTCCTGGGAGCTCTGGCTGCTTTGTCGGCCGTTCTCGCCGTCGCGAGACCGGAGAAAACCGGCCCGCTCGACGTGACCTACTACTACCTGCCCGGTTGACCGATCTGCGCAAGGGTCAAGCCCGCCGTGAGCGGGTTGGAGCAGGAGTACAAGGGAAAGGCGCACGGACAGAATCTCGACGCGACGACCCCCGAAAACAAGAAGGTCGTCAAGGAGCTCGGGTTCGAAAACCACGGCCTCGTCATCCGCTCCTCGGACGGCAAGGTCCTCTGGAAGCAGCCCGACCACGAGGTCAAGATGGAGGACGTGCGTCGGGAGCTCGACCGGCTATTGAAGAACGGTACGTCTTGAAGGTCTATCGAGTCAGGGGCCGCCTGGCTCGGCCAGAGGCTCGAAAACGAGCTCGGTCGTGATTGCGATGGCCGGCTTCAAGGTTCGGTAGACGGGGCAGCTGTCGCGATAGATGCCGTGCACCCGTTCCGCGGTCTCGCGGTCTGCGGCAGGAGCCTGGAGATTCATCCGGACATGGATCCGCCGGATCACGAGGACACCCTCTTCCTTCTCGATCTCCCCGACTGCGTTTGCCGAGAGCCGGCCGCCGGCCGCAGAAATCTTGCGCGCCTCCAGCGCGCCTCCAAAGGTGCCGGTCAGTCAACCCGCGGCCGCGGCGACGACGTAGTCGAGCGTCGTCGCCCGGGGCTCGAAGGCGTCCGGCGATACCTTGTAATGCTCCGCCACGGCGCCGTGCACACCGAAGATCACCGGCTCCTTCTCGGCCGGCAGGTAGGCCTTCCGGATGGGGCCCTTGACCCGCTCGATCCGGACTTCCGATCGATAGACGACGTCGCTCATTTCCCCTCGACGGCGACGGTGAGCTAAACCCCCTCGGGAATCTGAGACAGCAGCCGAGCCGCCTCGCGCCACTCGGAGCGGGCAGCCGAGAGAGATGCTCGAGACTCGCGGAGTGTTTGCTTCCAGGACCGCACGATGTCCGAGGAGGCCGTTCTTCCACGAGCCAGCAGGTCCCGGCGCCTTGCGTCCACCTCGTGCCAGAGTTCGACCGCGCGGTCGAGCGCCTGATGGGCCCGGTCCAGACGCGGACGGATCGTCTCCGCGATTCCCGCGGGAGCCTCGCGGAGCCGCGCTTCCGCCTTCTGGAGCTTCATGCGCAGGCGAGACTTCTCGATCACGGCTTTGGGCGTCTTCCTCAGGTCGCGAGCCAGGCCGGTCAATCTCAAAACCGCGATGAGCCACTTCGTGGGATCCCACTGATACCAGCGCACCCCATTGCGGAAGTCCGACGGGAACTTGTGATGAAAGTTGTGGTAACCCTCGCCATTGGTGACGAATGCGAGCAGTCCGTTGTCGCGCGCGGAGTTTTCCTCCGTGTAGGGCCGGGTGCCATACAGATGAGCCACCGAGTTGACGAGGAAGGTCGTGTGGTGGATCAGGACGATCCGCAGAAAGCCCCCCCACAGCAGTCCCCCCAAAGGCCGGCCGAACAGCGCGCCGATCAGAGTCGGGAGACCGAGGCCGACAACAATGCCAATCCAGTTGTTCAGCCGGTATTGCCAGTGGACCAGACGATTCTCCTTCAGGTCGGGAACGTTCTCGTAGGAGTGCTCGGCCGGCTCTTTGTAGAAGAGCCACAGGATGTGGGCCCACAGTCCCCCGCGCTTGATGCTGTACGGGTCCCAGTCCCGGTCCACGTGGCGGTGATGATCGCGGTGATCCGAGGACCATTTCAGGGCCGAGTTCTGGAGGGCCATCGCCCCGAAGAAGAGATAGAACGCCTGCAGAGCCGGATGACTCACGTAGGCCTTGTGGGCGAAACAACGGTGGTAACCCGCGGTCACCGAAAAGCTGACTAGCCCGAAGAGCACGAAGAAAAGCGTCGGCTCCCACCAGCGAACCCCGTAGGTCATCGCGTAGGCCGCCGTCCCCAACACCCCAATCACGGGAGTCAAGGAAAGAAACAGTATGTTCACCCAGTCTTTTTGCCGCGCCTGCATCATTCGTATCCTCTCAGCGTACCCGGTTAGAAAATCCCCCATCAAAGCCCACAGAAGCCTTGACTCAATTTTGAAGGGATCGAGTCACCTATTTTAACAGGTCTGCGGTTCGGTCTCTTCCCCGGGGCCCAAGCGTGTTCAGAAAGTCGGTGCCTGGATGAAGCTGCGGACGATTCTCGATTCGATCGGCAGAACGATCGGCGCCGGTCCCGTATGATCTTGACCCTGATCCAAATCGAACTCATCCCCCTGCGATCGGTTCTCCCGGTCGATCGAGATTCGAAGGAGGCTCGATGCGGCGACTGCTGAAGTGGCTCGGGGGGACTTTGATTGCCGCGGCGCTCGTGCTCGCGACGATCGTCCTCGTACGTGCGTTCGACGCGCGCCGCCAACCGGCGCTCGGCCCCTGGCATCGCGTCCGGCCGCGCTCGGAAGTGCGCGCGAGAGAGATGACCGCCGCCTTCACACTGGCGGATTACCTCCGCCGGGAGGACGCCGTCTTCCGCGAGGTCCGGGAAGAGGTCGGGAGCCGGCTCTCGGCGGAGGAAATGGCCCGCGCCAACCGATTTTTCGAGGGAAGCCCCCTCCATCCCTCGCACTTCCCGACCGACTGGAACCGCACGTTCGAGATCATTGCCCAAAACAACCGGGGCGGCGCGCTCCTCATCCACGGTTTGACCGACTCCCCTTACAGCATGCGGCGGCTCGCCCGGATCCTCCACGAACAGGGCATCTCGGTTCTTTGCCTTCGGATGCCCGGCCACGGGACAGTCCCGGGCGCGCTCACCGACGTCGCCTGGGAGGACTGGATGGCGGCCGTCCGGGTGGGAGCGCGCCACGTGCGAGCCCGCGCCGGCAAGGGCCGGCCGTTTTTCCTGATCGGATACTCGAGCGGCGGCGGGCTCGCCGCCAAATACGCCCTCGACTCGCTGAGCGATCCGGAACTCCCGAAACCCGACCGCCTGGCGCTCTTCTCCCCCATGATCGGAGTCACTCGGTTTGCCGCGTTGGCCAGGCTGGTCAGCTCTCTGGGTTCGTTCTCCTACTTCGAGAAATCGAAATGGATCGAGATCCTGCCCGAGTACATTCCGTTCAAGTACAACTCCTTTCCGGCCAATGCCGCGTATCAGAGTTTCCGGTTCACCCGGGCGCTTGGTGAAGAGATCGATTCGGCCGCGAGCTCGGGCCGGATCTCGGAGCTTGCCTCGATCCTCGCCTTTCAGTCTCTCGTGGACTTTACCGTGAGCACGCACGCGGTCGTTCACCGGCTCTTCGACCGGCTTTCTGCTCCCGGCAGCGAGCTCGTGATCTTCGACCGAAACCGGTACGGGGACCTGCGCCCGTTCCTTCCGAGCGGCTCGGATGAGACGCTCCCGCAGCTGCTTCCTCCGCGCGCCCGGGGCTACACAGTCGCGATCGTGACCAACGCCTCGGACAAGGTCCTCGAGGTCGTCGAGCGGCGCACGCCGGCGGGAGAGACTCGGGCGCGCGACCAATCCACGGGGCTCTTCTGGCCGCCTCAGACCTTTTCCCTTTCTCACATCGCGCTTCCGTTTGCGACCGACGATCCGCTCTACGGGACGGACCCCGATCCGCGCGAGTTCTACGGCGTGCGGCTGGGCGTGCTCGCGCCGCGGGGAGAGAGATCGGGCTTGATCGTGGGAATGGACCAGCTCATGCGGCTGACGTGCAACCCGTTTTTCCCCTACGTCGAGCGCCGGCTTCGCGAGTGGATCGACGCGGCCGTCACGGATCTTCCCCGGCCGACGGCGCGGTCCTCGTCGGATCCAAAGCCACGACTTCCTTCAGGTGACCGTCGAACCACGCGAGGACGCGGTTTTGAAGGTCCTCTTGATGCGCACGCTCTCGAATCGAGTGCCCCTCTCGCGGGTAGATGACCATCTCGGCCTGGACTCCGTTGGCCTTCAGGCCGGAGTAGAACTCGAGAGCCTGTCCCACCGGAACGCCGGAATCGTTCGCGCCGTGAAGAAGCAGTGTGGGGGTTCGGCAGCTCCGGATGAAGGTCATCGGGGAGTGAGCGTCGTAGACGGCGCGATTCGTGAAGGGATCTCCGAACGAGATCTTCAGCGAAGCGCGGCTGTAGGAGGTACCCGCGAGGCTGAAAAAGTCGGAGTGCCCCGCCTGAGCGACGGCGGCTCGGAAGCGCGTCGTATGAGTGATGGCCCACTCCGTCATGAAGCCGCCATTGCTCCAGCCGCCCATCCCGAGCCGGTTGGGATCGGCGATTCGCTGTTCCACCAACGCGTCGATGCCGTCCATGAGGTCCTGAAAAGCCATGCCGCCCCAGTCTCCGATCGTAGCGTGCATCTTCCATCCCTCACCGTTGACGCCGCGGTAATTCGGAAGAAAGACGACGTATCCGTGAGAGGCCAAAAGCTGTCCCCACGACCACCAGCTCCCGAGCCACCCGGTCCACCAGGGTGTATCGCCCGGGTGCCCTTCGATGATCGTCGGATACGGCCGGCCGGCTTCGAAGTCCGGAGGAGTGATCAGGATTCCCTTGCGGGTCATTCCATCTTTGGAATTCTTCCAACTCACCGATCGCACCGACCCCAGGCGCCAGTTCCGAGTCTGCGGGTTGAGATCGGTCAGGCGGCGGGGGGAAACGCCCGGGGCCACGAGCCAAACGTCGCTCGGTGATCGCATGCTCTGATTCAGGTAAGCGATCGTGGTGCCGTTCGTGCTGAAGCTGAATTCCCACTGCGAGTTGACGACGTCCGCCACCCGCCGCGACCGACCAGTCGTCGCGTCGAGTCGCAGAAGCGCTTGGCCGGTTCCTTCCTCGGTCAGAAGGAGGAGGCTCTTCGAGTCCGGCGCCCATTCGGCGCGCAGCGTCGTCGATATACTGTCCTTCAAGAGAGGCCGCACCTCGCCTCCCGCCGCCGGCACCATCGCCAGCCAGGAGCCGAACTCTCGGGTTGGAGGGCACTCAAAAAAAGTAATGAGTTGACCATCGGGTGACCATCTCAGCCCCCCGCTAAAGGCAACGTTTTCGCTCAGGCGCCGCGCGATCTTGCCCGTGCGCCTGTTGACGACGACGAGCGCGAGTCCGAACTGGTCTTCGGGCCGAGGCGTCGGAGCGACGACGAGCGCGATCTCCCCGCCATCGGGGGACCAGGCGAACTCCTGAACGTCGAAGTCTCGGCCGGTGACCAGCGTGGTCGTCCCTTCTGCGACATTCACGATGCCCAAGCGCGTGTACCTCAGCTGTCGTCCGACGAGGATCGGATCTTCGTCGATGGCGGGCTCGGGCGCCGCAAACGCGATGAGACGCCCGTCGGGGGACCAGGCGAACTCGTCCACTCCCCCACCGACCGAGGTCAACCGCTGCGCCGAGCCCTCCTCCGAATTCGCCGCGGCTTGATAGATCTGTCGGGTCGCTTCGCCGGCGCCGGGCGAACTCTCTTCGCGTACGGACAGGAAGGCCAGCTTTTCCCCATCAGGCGACCAACGAGGAGAGCGGTCGTCGCCGCCCGAGATCTGCAGCCGGGGTCTTTCGCTTCCGTCGGTCGCGACGATCCAAATGCGTGAGCGTCGCAAAGCCCTTCCGGACTCCGCCGGCTCCGAAACGACGAAGGCGACGCGCCGCGCGTCCGGGGAGAGCCTCACGTCGCTCGCCAGCCGGACCTCGCTGATGTCGCGCGGGCTGATTGGTTGGCCGCTCAACCGCAATGCGTCGGCACAAAGAATCAGGACTGCCGAAGAAAGAGAGACCGGCCGCATGACGAGCAATACGCCCGCCGACCAGAAAAGGTTACGGCGCATCGGAGTCGGTCTCCTGCTGCTGTCATGCGATAAAGCCTTCCCGCAGTCGTCTCCGTCAGAGCTTCCTGCGATAATTGGGAGCATCGACCAAATCACGCAAGAGCAAATCTCGGCCAGGAGGTGGTTTCTCCGCGAGCTCCACGTGGCGCTCCTGGTGTGCGCCGGCGTTTTTGCGGCCGGCTGCGCCACGTCACGGCCATCCGCGCCGCCGCCGAGCAAGGGGGGGACGGAGCTTGCCCCGCGATGTGAGCGCGGGACTCTGGGTCTGGAGGCAGGTCCGATCACGCGGCAGCTGCGGCTGAAACTCGGGCTCCCTGAGGGCGCCAAAGGAGCCGTCGTCATCGAAGTGCTCGCCGGCAGCCCGGCGGCAGCGGCGGGCATTCGTGCGAACGACATCATCGAAGAGATCGGCGCCGCCCGCATCACCAATGACTGCGAGCTCGTCGACTCGGCCTATACCCGTTCGTGCGAGCCGGTGCGCGTCGTTCTCCGCCGGGCCGGCCAGAGCGTCGAAGCGAAACTCATCCCGGTCGACCAGGACTCGTTCTACGAAGGGACCTGCCGCGCTGGAAGCCCGAGCGGCTGCTTTCGCCAGGCATGGACTCTGTGGAGTCGCAACCGAGGGTCGGACCGGGAGCGCGCGCTCGAGATCTATCAGGCCGCCTGCCGGGCCGGCTCTGCCGAGGCGTGCGCGTACGGCGGGCTGCGCCTGACCGACATGGTCAATCGCGACCGGGACGCCGTCGCGCTGTTGGAGCGGTCGTGCGAGCTCGGAAGCGGCGCCGGCTGCGCGCACCTCGCGTTCCTCTACGCAACGGCCAAGCTCGTCAAGAAGGACGATCGCCGCGCCACGGCGCTCTACGTCAAGGCCTGCGATCTCGGCGACGCGCGCGGCTGCTACAACGTTGGCCTGATGGCCGACGAGGGGCGCGGGACCGCCCGGGACGTCTCCCGCGCCGTTGCCAAGTACCGCGAAGCCTGCGATTCGGGCAGCTCGACCGCCTGCACGAATCTCGGCTTCCATTACGAGAACGGCCGGGGAGTCAAAAAAGACAGTGCGCGGGCGTTCGCGCTGTATCAGCGGGGCTGCGAGGGCACGAACTGTCAGCCCTCCAACCTGGGAGGCTGCCTGAACGTCGGACGCGCCTACCGCGACGGAATCGGTGTTGGGAAGAACGCGGCGCGGTCCGCCTCGATCTTTCAGAGCGCGTGCGACCGCAAGCCGGACCCGGACGACGTCAACGCCGACGAGAACCGCTCGCGCGCCTGCTCGCTCCTCGGAGCGCTCTACCTCGCCGGCGACGGGGTCGAGAAAGATGCGGCGACCGGACTGCGGCTCTCCGAGCTCGGCTGCGAGCGCGGCGACTCCTTTGGCTGCTTCAACGCCGCGGCCGTCTTCGGCGGCGGTGCCGGTGTCGAGGCCGACTCGGCGAAAGCGGCTTCCTTTCTCGACAAGGCCTGTCAGGGCGGCGACGGCGAAGGCTGTTATGACCTCGGCATCGCTTACGAAAAGGGGACGGGAGTCGCCCGCGACCGCCGCCGCGCCGCGGAGCTGCACCGCAAAGCGTGCGCGCTCGGATTCGAAAGGGCCTGCGCGAAGAAGGGAAAGTGACGGAGTGAACACGTTCCAGTTTTCCGGGAGAACCTCGATGGGCATTCTCCGACGGGGCTCGTGGTGGGTGGCGGCGCTCGTCTGTTCGGCGAGTCTGCTCTGGGCTGAGTCTTCGAGCGTCAACCCCCGGTTGAAGACGATCAGGAGACTCCATGTCGGGAACACGGGAGTCAAGGAAGAGGGGGGCGAGGAAGTTCGCAGGAAGCTCATCGCCCGGATTGCTTCTTCGGGTCGATTCACATACGTCGACAGCCTCGACCGCGCGGACGCCGACGTGCTCGGATCCGCCGGGTACAAGACCTCCTACAGGAACGGCCAGAGATTCGTGACCGGCTACGCCACTCTGACGCTGCTCGATTTGAAGACCCAGGAGCACATCTGGGCCTTCGAGTACGAGAAGGGTAAGAGCGAGACCAAGAAAGCGTCCGATCGGGTGGCGAATCAGTTCATCGAGAAGCTCCTTGCGGATGCGAGAGCCGCAAGCTCGGAGCGGTAGTCTCTTCCGACCGGGAATGTCAGAGCCGCGGCTGCGCGGCGGGCTCGATCTCGATGAGCAAGGCGATGGGAGAACCGGACCGGTCCAGGAAGCGCGTTTCCCGGCGGGGACCTTCGTGTTTCTGGAGAGCTTCTGCAAATCCTTCTGCCGCAGCGTCAAGAAAAGCGGATCCGGTCGGAAACGAGAAGAGCAGGAAAGATCCTCCGTCGCGGATCTCCGATTCCCGGGTGTTCCCCCGTGAGGAACGCGCTTTCGTGGCGCCCCAGAAGAGCTCCGAGCCGTGCACCGAGCCTCCCGAGGAGACGTAAAGATTGCTCTGGAATCCCCAGTTGAGAATCTTGAGTCGGCTCGGCGCAACCGGGTGCGACTGCAGATACCGGCCGACATCGTCGACGGCGCTCGACCAAACCCCAATGCCCTGCGAGGCGCGAAGCCCGCGGTCGATTCGGATGTCCCAGCTCAGGAAGATCAGCGCAAATCCGACCGCCGCCGCTGCGAGAAGAGGAATCGCCTGTCTCCGGCGTCGCGCGACCTCGAGGGACAGAATCAACAGCGTTCCCAGCGCGAGCGGAAGAACAGCCACGAGGTGATGCTGCCGGACACCCAGACGCGACGCCAGCATGATCGCCGACAGAACGACCGCCGACATCGCGAACGCGCGCCGCCAACGTGCGACGGCGGGAAGCGCCGCGCCGCCAGGGACGAACAGACAGCAAAGAACGGCCGCGAGGAGAGCGGCTCCGATCCCCATCTCCCAGAAGGGCAGCGGCGGACCCGACCAGATCCCCCGCTGCTCGCCATCGGAAATCATCAGCTCGGCGACATCCCGGAGCCGCGCCGCGACCTTCTCTGAGGACAGCGGCTGACTTGCAGTCTCGATGTACTGGAGTGTCGCCAGCCGCGAGCCCACTTCGTAGACGATGAGCGGGAGAGCCCCGAGGCACACTCCTCCGGCGATCGCGCGGAGCTGAGCCCTGGGAGGAAGAGCGCGTCGCCCAAAAGCAAACAGGGCTGCTACGATCAGCGACGCGAGGAGCCAGAGGACGTTCGCGCGAGCCCAAACGCCCAATCCGGCCGCGATCCCGAGCAGGAGCGCGGACCGACTCGACTGGCGGCGGAGATGGTTCTCGAGCGCCAGACAGATGAGCCCCATCGAGGCCATCCAAACGGAGGCGCCGCCATTGTCGAAAACCGTGAGATCCAGATAGGACGGGTGGATGCTCAGAGCGACCCCGACGATCAGCCCGGCGATGGGATCGATCCGCTTCCCGATCAGCGTGACGAGACCCGCGATCCCCACGGCTCCCAGCAGAACGCCGGACAACCGCGCCACAGGGGCCGTGATACCGAAGATCGCAAAAAGAGGCAGGGCCGCGAACGCTTTCGTCGTTCCAACGTAGGGAATGATCATGAGCGGCCAGCGGCGGCCGCGGGTGGAGAGCCAGCTCGTGGTGTCGTAGCGAAAGGGCGGCGGCGCGCTGCCGCGAAGGACGAAGACGGCGGACTCGACATAGATGGCTTCGTCCATTTCGTAACCGACGTGAGACGCGATCAGTCGGCTGGCGAAGCCGACGTAGAGCGCCAGCGGAACGGACAGAGAGAGAGCGAGGAAAGACAGGCGCTTTCGCCATTTCATTTTGGAACGATTGTCACCCGGCGTGCGGGGCCGGCATTCTGAACTCAGGCAACTGGGTCTTTAACTCTTCGACCGTCTTCGAGCGACTACAAGAAGTCGGGGCCGCGGGATACGTGGCAGTGCCCCCATGACCAGCACGGTAGCCCAATCAGTGACTCCCAGAGAGTACACTCCTCGAAAAAAGTAGGCCCATTCAAAAATAGTTTGTCCAAATTCCTCCGGTTTCTCACCACTTCATCAACAGAGGGGCACGGCGAATGCCCGTCAGGTGGGAGAACGAGCGAGGATCGGGGACCACACGAGACGAGTGGTTGGAATCGCCCTATCTTGGGCGAGTCGCGGCGCGGGTAGCCCACGAATACGGTTTGGGGACCGATGACGTCCCAGACCTCCTCCAGGAGCTGCGCATCGCGCTCTGGAAACAGGGCTTGGAGCAGCGCGTGGGCGCGGCATGGGTGGTTCGGGTCATCAGGCACAAGGCCGTTGACTTGCTGCGACAGCGGATGCGGTCCCGTCGCCGCGACGGCGTCTTCACGACCATCGCGGCACGCCCATGGCATAACCTCGAGATCGATCACCTCTTGCATGCCAAGGCGGCATCCCTTCCACCGAAGCTGAAAGCCTTCTACGCCCTGCACTACCAGCAAGGCCTCAGCGAACGCGAGATCGGCCGACGCATGGGCGTCTGTCGCTCTAGCGTACGCTGGCTCGACCACCGCTGCCGGCAATTCGTCGCGGGCAACCGTCGATGACCGCGCCCTGGGTGACTCGGCTGCAATGGCAGCCCAAAGAGACGCGACAGCCCCTGAGGTCGCGCACTTTCTCATTCGTTTCCCGCTCGACACCCAGCGGAATCTTTCTTGGGGGTGCCTAGCCCATAAGGGTCTTCGGCAACGACAACACAGAAAGCTGGCCTCTTCGGAGTAGAGGGCGCACGACCACCTGAACCTGACACTTTGGCGCAAGCGTAAGATTATGCGGTG
>Ga0207684_10001316_pt1 | contig 27254 bp, 24 predicted proteins | sample KBSK5501metaG_FD_184342 | JGI IMG/M metagenome (GOLD analysis project Ga0207684, IMG submission 184342) | Corn, switchgrass and miscanthus rhizosphere microbial communities from Kellogg Biological Station, Michigan, USA - KBS K5-50-1 metaG... | ecosystem: Host-associated > Plants > Roots >...
TGATGCCACGGGGCAGCAGGCCTACGCGTCGGGCACGGCCTTGACGCAGAGCTATGACGGCAATGGTTTGCGCGCGAAGAAAGTGGACAACGGCGCCGCGACGTACTATCTGCGGTCGTCGGTTCTTGGTGGGCAAGTGCTAGCTGAAATCAATTCGGCCGGCAGTTGGACGCGCGGCTACGTGTACGCGGGTGGGCAGATGATTGCAGTGCAGGCCGGTGGAGTAAATTGGGTGCATCAAGACCCGGTGACCAAGTCGCAGCGTGTTACAGACAATTTGGGAAACGTGATCAGCGTGGTAGATCTCGATCCGTGGGGCGGCGAGACAGCGGCCAGCACCAATCAGGCCTTCCAACCTCATCGCTTTACCAGTTATGAGCGGGACGGGAATGGCGGTGACGAAGCAATGATCCGGCGCTACACGGGTAAATGGCACCGCTTCTACCAGCCCGATCCTTACGACGGCAGTTATGATCTTACAAACCGCAGAGTTTCAATCGATATGCTTACACGCAAAACGATCCGGTCAATTTCAGAGACCCAAGTGGCGCGGAAATGGAGGCCACAGGTGGCTACTGCTCGCCTATGTTCAGTTCATGCTCAGGCACAGGCGGTGGCGGCTATGCAGGAACACCATCTGACAGTGGAGACAGCATCTGGGGAGAGAACGCATCGTGTGTGGTCATTTGGCTAACGCCCACGCATTACATGCGACTCTGTTCTCCCGGAAGCGGCGTTCGCGAAGCAAATTTACCGCAGAAACCCGTACCTCAGCCAGCTCCAACACCTCCTGGTCTTCCGCCTCACAAAGATATCGAGCAGCCTTGCGTTGATCGCAGCAACGATGTGCGCCGCGACATTCGTACCATCGCCAAGACGTTGCACGGGACGGCTGGCGGATTCCAACTCAACCAGCGTTTTCCCGGTGCCACAATCAATCCTAGAGGTCAAAGCTTTGGAACTGCTGTTGGCAGGCTTCAGCAGAATGGGTTCACGTTAGATACGGTGTTAGGATTTCAACCACTCGATCACCCAGAGGGTGAAAACTACCAAAAGCAATTCGGCGATGGCCTCTGGTATCACGTGATCGTCAACTATCCGGGTGGGGCATCGGGTGCTCTGATCAGGCCGGACGTCGATCCTCGATTGCAAACTCCTCGGGTAACGGTCCACTGTCATGCGACTGATCCATCAGGCTTAGATCACCTCTCGGATACTGTGCTGCCCTAGCTTGTATGTTGCTCCTGGGAGGTAGCGTCTAATAAGAATTCAAGTGTGGAGGTTGGCAAGTATGTCGAGAATAGCCTTATTTAGCCTGATGGCCGCTGTAATGGTCGTCGCTTGCACACAGGAGCCGGATCTCAATTTGGATCTCAAAGAAGGGACGCCAGCGTCGTTTGTTCCTTCCGGCAGATCGCTTGCAAAGGACTTCGAGATTTTAGAGCTTCCGCGCACGAAACCGTTGAGTAAGACGAACCCTTTCTCTTTCACTGGCACGACTATTTGGAAGATTTCGGCGTCAGCAAACATTAAGGGCGCTTCGTGGCCGAGCATCACTTACGGCGAGGTGCCTAACGGGTTTTCACAAACAATTCCCGATCAGGGTCCTCCTCCAAGACTCACGGCAGAGAAGTTATACGTTGCGCAGATCGTGGGAGATAAGGATACCAAAAATGCGGTGTTTTTCGAGATTCGCAACGGCAGACCAGTGAACGTCTCGGATGAGGTTCTCGGGCCGTGACAGGACCTACAACTACGACAGCTTCGGCAGCGGGTGACGGGAATAACTGGTTCGGGCCAGCTCAGCGCGCCGAGTTATGCCAGTTCACTTACCTACCGCGCCTTTGGCGGCATCAAGGGCATGGGTTATGGCAATGGCAAAACGCTCTTGACTGCATACGATTACCGTTTGCGGCCGACGACCTGAGACGTCTCGAGGTGACGTAGCCATGAACTCGACCGCGTGGAGGATTGTCAGACAATTACCAGTCGAGGATGTGTTGCGGATCCAGCCAGTGGCGCGTCATGTCGCACCACAGAGCGAGCCCGCGCCACGAATCAAAGCGCGCATAGAAACGCGCGATCTTTTTGTCGCTGGCAGCGCGTCCGTTGTTTCGCGCGCGCGCAAACTGCGCCCTTGTCCATGAATCCAGAGCCAAACCGTCGTACCTGCCGATTAGTTTCAGCAGATTCTCAGCCGCATAGTTGCCGACGCCTTTGACACTTTTCATTTCTTTTATTAAATCGTCCAAAGGCGCCTTGTTCGTAAGCCAGCTCTCGACATCAAGGGCACCGGCCGCTGCGCGTTGCGCCAACTCTTTCAGGTAGGGCGCGCGGTAGCCGGCGCGAATCTTATCGCGAAAGAACTTCTCCGGCTTTGCGGCCATGGCTGTCGCGGTGGGAAACGATTTGCGGCCATCGTCTGATTCCTGGCCCAATTCGCGCACCAAAGCGCCCACCATTTTTTCCGTCAGCGACCACGAGCAATTCGTGGTGCAGAGCATCTTTGCCAGGTCTTCGAAAACCGTGGGCGAGCGCAGCAGACGGCCCGCGCCCTCCGAAGCTATCCATGCAAATTCCGGTTCGGCAGCCATGCTCTGGTAAAAGTCCCGCAAGTCATCATCCAGTCGAAACATGTGACGAACGTCGCGCACAACTTTTTCCGTGGCTCGCTTGCCGAGTCGCCGTGACGTTTTAATCTTAAGTCCGCCGTTCGTTGATGAAATCTTAACCGTGAGTGGGCGAGGGTGGCCGCCATCCAGCACACGCACCAGTGTCCAGGTGTCTTTTTCGAACTCAAATGGCGGTAGCGCGCACCAACCGTGACTCAAGACAGTGCGGCGAAAATTGAATTCAACAGGGGTTGTGATTTTGATGTCCATCGGAAGCGGCTTAACGATTATTTTCGACTCTCGTAAGGTCGCGACACATTATCAAATGCACACTCATTAAGTCGATGGGACCTGTTTAATTTCCAGGCGGGTCGTTACCCCAATTCATGTCCGACTGGCTACCAGGGCGTTGTTCGCCCCCATCGCGATAGCCCTCGCCCCAGCCCTGGGAAACGCGTCTGAGCCGTTTGTCGTGACGGTGGCGATGGCCTCAATAGTCGCTTTTCTTACGCCCACAGGCCATCACGGAAACCCTCTGGTTTATGGCCCCGGCCGTTACAATTTCATGAACTTTGTGAGAGTAGGCGCACCCTTAACGGTGATTGTGCGCTGATTGTCGTGCTGCTCGCGCCACTGCTCAGGCCAGGGTAATCGAACCACAAGAAAATCGATCGACTAAAGCCTGTACGTATCAAGTGCGGTCAACCTGCCACTTGACCAATGTCGGCTCTGGGACTAAACTTCATGCACTTACCAAGATGGACGGAAGGCTGTACTTGCTGGCTCCTAAATCACTTGGTTCTCAGCGAGCGAAGGGTCAACACCGAGACTCTCTACAGTTCAGGTTGCTTAAGCACCGTTTCCAAAAATAGCTGCCGGAGCTTTCCGGCGCGCGCTCCGTCGCCCCGTAGGGAAACGCCCTTCGGGGCGATGTCGTGTTTACAGCTCAACTTTTACTCTTTTCCTTTGCGGGGCCAAATCAGCGAGGCGGCTATTGAAGCCAAAAGCACCAGCGCCACCAAGCCCAGCGCCAGGCCAATCGGAATGTCGTCCACGCCCCGGGTGTGCGCTGCCAGGGTCTCATATCCCAAGGCCTGAAATCCTGCGGCCAGAGTCTTTGCCAGCAAAGGCAGAAGCATCTTGATACCGATGAAGCCCAGTACCAGGCCGAGGCCAATCTTAAGATAGTGAAACTTCTCGACTACGCCAGCCAGCAGAAAATAGAAAGTGCGCAAACCGAGGATGGCGAAAACGTTTGACGTGTAAACGATAAAGCGATCAGTCGTAACGCCAAAGATGGCCGGAATAGAATCTACGGCGAAAACCAGATCAGTGACCTCGACGACGATTAGCACCAGTAACAACAAAGTGCCCACGCGTTTACCGTCCACCACAGTGAAGAATTTTCTGCGCTCATAGTGCCGGGTAATGGGAACGTATCGCGTGACGAAGCGAACCACGGGGTTGTGCTCAGGCTCGATCTCTACGTCACCGCCGCGCAACATCTGCACGCCCGTATAAACCAGGAAGGCGCCAAAGATGTAGATAATCCAATGAAAGCGATCGATCAACTCAGTGCCAACAAAAATCATGGTCACGCGCATGATCAAAGCGCCCAACACGCCCCAATAGAGGACCCGATGCTGATACTTTGGTGGGACCTTAAAGTAAGAAAAGATCAGTAGGAAAACGAAAAGATTGTCGACCGACAGCGAGAGCTCGATCAGATACCCGGTCAGAAACTCGAGCGCCTTCTGGTGTCGGAGGGGGCCAAACAGTTCCCAGCCCAGGGGACCGAACAGCAGTGCGGCAAAGACCAGCGCCAGGGCCACCCAGACGCCGCTCCAAATCGCAGCGTTCTTGTAAGAGATTTCATGTGGCTTGCGATTGAAAACGCCGAGGTCAATCGCCAGCATCGCCAGGATAAAAACGCAGAAACCCACCCATGCGAGCGTCGAAGTAGCAATCGAATGCATCTGGTCAATAAAATATCATTCGACCTGCGAGCGGCGCAAAATCGAAACTGAAAAGCTAACTGTGTTACCAACCAATGTGTGGGCAACTAGATCAAACTAATTCTGGCGCGCGCATCTTGAACGTGATGTCCGGGCGGGAGCACCAAGACTGCTCTTTCAAACCGATCCAGCACCTGTGGCAAGTTGCAGCCTGGCCGTGGCGTAAATTAGAATTCGAAGTTTCAAACTAGCGAGAAAAGGTTTCCATACATGCTCAAACAACTAAGTCGGTTTAAAGGCACCAGCAAAGTCCTGATTTGGGGGTTCATCGCTGTGTTGGCCGCGGGCCTGGTGCTGTTTTTCAAGCCTGCCGGCAGCGGATCCAGCACGCTTGATCCCACTAAAAGCACGGAAGTGCTGGCCTCTGTGGGCGGCGATGACATTACCGTGGGCGACTTTGTCACGCAAAAACAGAATGTTCAGCAGCAGCTCAGCCGCTTCGGCGGTCAAATCAGCCTGCTCCAAATGGGCTATACCGATGAACGGATTCTGACCGGGCTAATCCTGAAAAAGCTGACCGTTCAGGAGGCCGAGCGTTTGGGTTTAGGCGCGTCTGAGGCCGAAGTCAAAGAACGAATCGCCAAAACTTTCAGTGACACGAATGGAAAGCTGACTCTCCTGGATGCCTCGGGCAAACTGGATATGAGCAAGTATCAGGAGCGCGTTGGCGACGTGCCGACTTTTGAGCGCGGCGTGGCTGAAGATATCGCGCGCGAAAAGCTCGAGGCGTTGGTCGCGGCCAGCGTGCGCATCTCGGAAGACGAAGTGCGCGAGGATTACAAGCGCAAGAACACTACCTTCGACCTGACGTACGTCACCGTTACAGCAAGTAAACTGGCAGAAACAATCCAACCCACCGACACCGAGTTGAAGGACTATTACGAAAAGCACAAAACCGACTACAACATCCTCGTGCCGCAGAAAAAGATTCGCTACGTCTTCATCGATCAGGACAAGTCCGGACAGAAAGTGCAGATATCAGACAAAGAGCTGCACGACGAGTTCGACAATCTTAAGCCTGAGTACAAGCAAGCCGGCGTCAAGGTCCAGCAAATCGTCTTGCGGGTGGCGCGCCCGGATCTCGATGCGCAGGTCAAGGCCAAGGCCGACGAACTAGTCGCCAAAGCCCGCGGCACCTCCGCCAACACCGCCGAAGAAGCGTTCGCCGATTTAGCCAAAGGAAATTCCGAAGACCCGGGCACGGCCAAGAATGGCGGCCGCGTCAATGGGGTGGTGAAGAAAGACTCCAACAAGACTGACGATCCATATCAGAAAGTACTCGATATGCAGCCGGGCGAGGTCACCGATCCGATCAAATACAAGAATGCTTATTACATCCTGCGACGTGGTGACCCGGTGCCCAAAACTTTTGAGGATGCCAAAACCGAGTTGCTGGTCTCTCTTCGCAATCGCCGAGGCTACACCATCGCCCAGAAGATTGCCCAGAAGGCCCAGGACCGTCTGAAGGAAACCAGAGACCCGCAGAAGGTTGGGCAGGAGCTGGCCGCCGAAGCAAACATGACCGTGGCTGAGATGGTGCGGGAAACGCCTTTCGTAAAACCGGGCGACGATGTGCCGAATATCGGCAGCTCGCAACAGTTTGAAGAAGCTATCGCTCCACTCAACAAACCGAATGACGTCGGCGATCGCACTCAGATCAAAAACGGCTTCGCTGTTCCGATGCTGGTGGATAAGCGCGACCCGCGCATTCCCGACTTTGAAGAAGTTAAAGACAAAGTCACCAAGGCAGTAAAGGAAGAAAAGGCGAAGGCGCAGTTGGAAGAAAAAGCCAAAGAGCTGATCGCGACGGCGAAGTCGCCCGGCGATTTGAAGGCTGCCGCCGAAAAGCTCGGCCTCGAAGCCAAGGCCGAAGCTAACTATAAACTTGCGACGCCGCTTGGCGAGGCCGGTTCAAGTGTGCTGATTGACGATCCTCTATATGCCTCGAAGGCCGGCGACGTCATCAAGACGCCGATCTTTCTGAATCAGAACTATCTGGTCATCGGCGTGACCAAGCGGACTGAGGCCGACCTGACCGAATACGCCAAGCAACGCGACTCTCTAATGCAGACCGCCCTCACCGAACGTAAGAACCAGGTCTTTGACGATTACCTGGCCGCCGTGCAGAAACGCATGGAGAATAGTGGCAAGATCAAGATCAACAAGGACGTGCTCATAGCGCTGCAGGACGAAGAGCCAGAGGCCGCGCCGCGCCAGCGTCCGAGGTTGCCGATTACGAAGTGAGTCCTAGCCAGCGAAGGAAATGCGAGGCATGATGGAAAGAACTATCGAATTCATCAACGATATTGTAGTTACTTTCATTGTCGTGCAAGCGGGCACTACCTTTGAGGTCAGGCCACGATTGACTGCATATCCTCACTCAATGAAAGCAGATCACGCCCCCACTGACGAGGAAATCGCGGAACATTTTATGGGTGACCCGGCGCTTAGGCGAGCCGCTGGTATTGAATAGGACTCGGGCAGGAGTTTTGCGCGATGGGTTTGTTTGGGTTCAAGAAACCTCTCTAGACATTCTTCAGGCTGGCTCCGCCCGGTTTCGAAAGACTACTTTTGCGCGGGTCAGGCTTTCAGGAGGTCACGGTAACCGGGCGTTCGGGCGATGGCGGTATTTGATGGCCTCGGTATCCTCCAAGTAAGTCCCCTAGTCAGCTTCAAGGTTCTTTTTCAATGTAAGCGTTACGTAGGATCTGTGACTCCGAGTCAGGTTCGTGACTTCCGAGGCGCTATGCAGGGCGCGCCGACAAGGGAGTCATCGTTACTACTGGTTCTTTTACATCCGATTCAAAGCGAGAGGCCGTCCGCGACGGCGTTCCGCCAATCGAATTGGTTGACGGTGAAAAGCTCGTCACGATGATTGAACAACTTGAGCTAGGCCTCAATCCAATCAAGTCGTTCAAGGTGAACGAGGCATTCTTTGAGCAATTCCGATCTTGAAAGAAACGTGGAGTATCTTCATTCGGAATTTCAATTACATGAATTCGATGACGCCGCAAAGCGAACAAACCAACGCGCCGCTGGTTGAATTCCGCAAAGTCAGCTATGCGGTCAATGGCGGCCGGCCGATCATTGATGCTTTGAACCTTGAGGTTCAGCGTGGCGAAACACTTGTCCTGCTGGGAGAGTCAGGTTGCGGTAAGACGACGACCCTCCGGCTGGTGAATCGTTTACTAACGCCTACGTCAGGCCAAGTACTGGTCGAGGGAAAAGCAACGACCGCGTGGGACGTCATTCGGCTGCGGCGCCGCTCCGGCTATGTGATCCAGGAAGCGGGACTGTTTCCGCATTTCACCGTCGCGGACAACGTCGCACTGGTGCCCCAGCTCGATGGTTGGGATGAAGCGCGAATTCAAAAGCGCGTGCACGAGTTGCTCGATCTCGTCGGACTCGATCCCGGACGGTTTGCGGAGCGTTATCCGCGTGAATTGTCCGGCGGTCAGCGGCAGCGCGTCGGCGTGGCGCGAGCGCTGGCGGCCGATCCGCCGCTGCTTTTGATGGACGAGCCATTCGGGGCGCTTGACCCGTTGACGCGAGCGTCTTTGCAAAGAGAGTTTGCTGAGTTGAAAGCGCGACTGGGCAAGACTGTGATCTTCGTGACGCATGACGTGCGCGAGGCTTTAGCACTGGGTTCGCGGATTGCGTTAATGGACAAAGGTCAAATCGTCGTGCTGGAAACGCCAAAGGGATTTGTAAGTTCAGACAACCAGCTCGCGCAAGCGTACCTGGAAACGTTGCGAAACGAGTTCAGCGTTCAGTCGTGACTATTCAACCGCCCGCAACGCTAAGCAGTTGATCGATCAGATTCGGTAGCCGCGCATCGCGAGGATCAACCGCCCGCTACCGCAGGCGGTTCTGACTCTGCATCGTATGTCCGGCCGACTCGTTGGCCATTACGATAATGTAAGCCGTCCTCATGCCGCCCGAATATCCCGAATACACAAACGGCAGCCCCGGAGTTTTTTTCAGCGCTTCATTCGATACGCCGATATCTTCATTAGTGACGCCGGGCGCATAGATCATGTAATGCGGCGGATACTCGGTGGCCCCGAACTGGCCGGTTTTCGGATCGAATTTCACGTCGCCCGCCAGCATGTAGGCGATCCCCGTTTTGGCTGGGCTGTGAAATCGGCCCTGATTGAATCCTTCTTCAATATCGCGCTTGATCTCGGCTGCGGATTTTCCCTGAGCGATAAGCTCTCCAGCGCGCAACATCACCGGCAAAATCGTTCTGCTGCCCTCAGGATCCCAGCAGGTCGGAAAGACGCTCTGCTTACCATTCTGGGTGCCGTCACGATTGACCAGACAATTGAAGCCGTTAGCGCCGGTGCGTGCTTTTTCATAACCTTTCTTGCCGAACGTATACACGGTGGCGCCATTCCGCAAATGAACGGGAGCGGCTTTCAGAGCTAGTTCAATTTCCTGCTGCGGAGACATTAGGGCAGTTGCACCCAGCGGGACGCTAGCCACGATTTCAAAGTCTCGATTCTTTAGGATGTTGTTAGCGGACGCGGGCTCCCGTTGCGCGATCCAGCAACCAAGACCCAGAACAAACAAGATCGTCGCGTGTCTGAACATGTGGATTTTTCCTCGCTTTGCTTATCAAAAATCTTTACGGGTGGCGGGAGACCTGGACCAGTCTCTTGTCAGTCAAATCGCAGAGCGATTTAGATTTTTCATTCGACATTTCGAAGCAGCGTGGCAATGTCGGAATGTAATTTTTTTCCGGCCAGAAACTCAGCCGTCTCGCCAGCGTTGTTCCTGGCGCTGACCCGAACGCCAGTGTTCAATAATATCTTCACCGTTTCTGTATAGCCGTTCCAGGCCGCCCACATGAGACACGTCCAGCCGTCATTGTCTTTCGCGTTCACATCGGGATTCCTGTCCAGCAACAGCCTGACGATCTCGGTGTGTCCTTCTTTCGCGGCCAAAATCAGAGGCGTCTCGCCGCTTTTGTTTCTGGCGTTGAGATTAGCGCCGTGTTCGAGCAGCATCTTTACGGCATCGGTCTGACCTCTCCAGGCCGCGCCCATCAGCGGCGTTGATTCCGTCTCGTCTTTCGCATTCGGATTCGCGCCCAGGAGCAGCAGCAGCCGCATTTTCACTGTGTTATCGTGCCGGGTTTGATAGAGCAGCTCACTGTCTGAGTGGGTGCTTACCCACCACCCCGCAATCAGCAGAACGGCGAGAGCCAGAGCCGAAAAGCCTATCACCATCGGCCAGAGTTGCCGGCGAGTGGCGGGTTTCTGGTCGAAGCTCGGAACAGTCGTGGCAGGCTTTGGCCGCGGCGCTGTCTGCGGCGGCGGCATCCGCAACGTGGGTTGAACATCCGAAGATCGCGATGCCGTTTTGGTCACGAGTAGAACGCCGTCGTCAAGACAGAAACGTAAATCGTCATCTGGGTAGTCGCGGTTGCATTTGGGGCAATGTTTCATCAGTGCCTCAGAATTTCTTGAGTCTCGCGAGGTTGGCGATGCAAGTGTGCGCGTATGGTAGCACACGAAGGAAAGCCTTGAGACCTAAAAGTAATTCGGGTCTGTTGGAAACAGGGCCAGATGCGCGCTTATGGTCGGGTCGGCGATTCAATCTTGTAAAAGTCTACACCGGCGGCTTCTTCGCCCACATCAACAGTCGCCACAGTCTTCAAGGCCTTCAGATCGATGATCTCAACTGTGCCCGGTTCCGCGCCGACGCCTTCGACAGTGACGAATGCATACGCATCGTCGGGAGACACCACCACGCCGTGCAGGACTCTTCGTTTCGTTGGCAGTCGCGCCAGTTCCTTGCCGCTCTTTAAATCATAAATCGAAACTGATTGATCGCGTTTGTTGGTTGCGAGCAAGCGAGTGCCGTCATGTGTGACCGCGAGATTGTAAACGCCGGCGCGCGCCGGAATGCGGCGCACCAGCTTCCAGGTGTGGGCATTCACTTCGACAATCTCACTCGACTTGTTACAGGCGACATAGATCGACGATCCATCAACCGAAGGCTGCGCCCAGGTTGGCGAGCAGGAATTGTCGCCGCGCTTGGGCGGTTCCATGCCGTGTCCACCGGTGTCCTTCATGCCGGGCATGTTCATTCCCGGCATGGAGCTCATCGTACCGGCGGCCTTAATTTTCGGCGCTCCGGCGAGGCCCAGCTCTTTGCCTTTGGTGACAATGAAGTGGCGGGCCACTTTCAGACTGAAGGTGTCAATCTCGACCAGCATGTCGTCCATCATACAGGCGGAATATTGTTTAGTGCCTTGCGGATTCAGACGCGAGCCATGCGGCATGGTGCAGGTTTGAATGCGCGCGACTTCAGTCATCGTCGGCGTCGACACTACCGAAACCGACGAGGGCACCATGTCGCCGTGCAAGTTGAAGTTGACGACGAATAGAAAATTACCGTCCGGCGTGATGTCCATCGTTGCTGGAAAATATCCGAGCGTAGTCTTGCCGATCACGCGGTCATCTTTTGTCGCGTACTTCCAGACCAAACCAAACGGCCGGCCGTGCGCGATGGAAACGTAATAGAACTGCTTGTCAGGCGAGATAACGATGCCGTGTGGCCCGTCGATGTCCACCGGCATGTCTCCGGTTTGCAGATCGTGGTCCACGCGCGCGCCGTTTGGTCCGAAACGAATCAAAGCGATCTTGTCAGCGGATTCAGAGACGACATAGAACAGATAGTCTTTGTCGGGTCTGGTTTGGGCGAAGGCGGCGGCCGGAGTTAAGACCACCAGAGCGATAGTGAGGAAGATGGCGAACCGGGGCACTAGCCCGACCGTCAGGGAGGGCTCTGTTCTTAGTTGATAATGAGCCCTCCCTGACGGTCGGGCTAATGCCCCGTCTCGTATCGATCTAATCATTCTTCTGGTTTCTTTTTCGGCGGCGTAGGCTTTAGCTCCGGCTTTGTTTCCGGCCTGACCGGCGCAGTCTCTTCGGGCTTGTCCGGCGGAAAATCTTTTTCGTCAATGTCGATAATCTTCACTTCCGCGCCAAACTTGCGATAGCCGCGAAAGAGAATTTCGTTGCGGGTCTCTTCAGTTTGGCCCCGCACACGATCTGTGAGTTCCACTACTGCTCGAGAGGGCAGCAGGTGTTGCTGCTCGTTGATAGCCACCCATTCGTAATCGATCACCTTGCTGGCCGCGGTGATGGGAAAACCGGGATCGATTTCGGTGCTGATGTCTTCCAGCCGCAACACGCGGTTATTTTCGCGGTCAACCCAGATCCTTCCGCGATAGCCGGATATTGTCTGCTGCTCGATCGAACCATGTTCACCCCACCCCAAAGACTGATGAGAGAATTCTTTCTTTACTTCGAACTCATAGATGATCGTCCGTCTGCCACGCAAAGTGTCGGTATCGACCATATTGAATTCCGCGCGACTCTCGGGCTTGAAAAGTTCGCTCAGCGTGGTGACGTATTCGCCGGTGGAAATCGTGCCGCCGAGTTTCATTCCGTAACTCTGATCCTGATTTGCGGGCATGCCGTTAACCGAAAGTAGTTTGTAATCCTCACCCGCGCTTTGACGATAGCTGACGGCGATGCTGAGCCGATCATAGACCGCCCAGTTTTTGCTCTGGCCGAAAGCATGCGATCTAGTGATCTGCTGTTTGACGAGATAATCCGGCATCTTCTCAGCCGCGCCCAGGGTGGCCTTTCGAGTTCGTTGGAGCAGCTCCAGTCCTTCCACTGTCGGAGGCAGGGACGCCACCACCGGATTCACGCGCCTGCGCTCGGCTTCTTCGAGCGTGTGAATTATTGAAGAGTCGTTGCCGCTCTTTGTGGCCACCAACGATCGCAGCCCCTGAGTCAGCGGAAAAGCGATGCCGCGTTTGCGGATCTCGTCAACCAGCTTGTCCTTCAGGCCCGGATTCCTGGGCAACTGATAAAGGAGTTGGACGAATTCCTGGTTAGTCAGTGGCGGGCCGTGTTGTAGTTCTGTCGTTTGCGGAAACGGCGTGTTTTCCGTTTGAGCGATCGCCGACGAAAGATGCGCACCGACGCAAAACGAGAGGAAAAAGAGCAGTAAACCGCGCGCGATTAGATGATTAGCGTATTTCAAGAATGGCCTTTCGTTCAGGACGATCGCGTGCCGCGCCGTCCCTCGCGAATATTATTGAATAGAAGTCGTTGAATCAAACGGCACAAACTAAAGTATGAACCAGCATGTTTCGAATCCTAACCCCGGCCAGCGGTTGCCTGAGCTTGCTACGCGGCTGGCGGACAGGGATGTCCGCGCTCCGTTGTCACAAGCAAAACCTTTCGATTGCCTGGCGCAGGATGCGCACGCAGTGGTTGAGCTGATCCACGGGCACAAACTCGCCGGTGCGATGAGCGACGCGGATGTCACCGGGGCCAAAGACCACCGCTTCGGCGCCCAGCGCAATCATGCTCGGGGCTTCGGTGCCGAAGGCGACCGTCCCTGAAGCGGCGCTCGATTCCTCTTCGAGAAACCGAACCAGCTCTGAATCCGAAGACGTTTCAAAACTTTCATCCGCCCGCGCTGCATCGATCTCACAAACAAAATCAGGGCCGCGCTTTTGCAAATCCGCGACCACTTCCCGCACGAGACTTAAGACGTAATCCGATTCCTGCCCGGGGATCGTTCGCCACTCGAGCGTAAAGCGGCAGTCACCGGCAATGATGTTTTTCGCGGTGCCGCCCTGAATCACTCCGACATTCAGGGTTGTGTAAGGCGGATCGAAACCATCGCGCCGATCGCTTTTTATTTCCCGCGCGATGTTTTCAATGCGCTCGATCAGTCGCGCGGCGCGAAAAATCGCGGACGCACCGAGCCCGGGATAGGCGCTGTGTGCTTCGCGACCGCGCACGGTGACTTCGGCGACGCAGTATCCTTTGCCCGCGCGCATCGGTTGCAAAGAAGTTGGCTCTCCGACGATCGCATAGCGCGCCGTGAACGGCCGGGCCTGCGCCAGACGTTTGGCGCCCAGACAGCCAATCTCCTCATCGGCAGTAAAGACGAGCGCCAAAGGTTTCCGCAGCTTTGACAGATCGACGCTCTCGACGGCCGTCAATGCGGCGGCGATGAATGCTTTGGTGTCGCACGCGCCGCGGCCGAAGAGGTTGCCGTCGCGTTCTGTTAATCGTAGCGCTTCAGTCCACGCCGGATCGTAAGGCACAGTGTCGGTGTGACCGACAAGAGCGAGTTCAATGGTGAGCGGGTCGTTGAATTCAGCGCCCGCCAGCGCGATCAGATTTATCTTTACTGTACCTGTCTCGTCCGTGTGCGGAAAATGTTTGACCGCGTAACCTGATGCTTCACAGCGCGCAGCGAGATATGAAATTGTCTCGTCATTCGAGCGCGACGAGACGGAGTCTATGGCCACAAGTTGGCGGAGTGTTTCTTCAACAGTCATTATAAGAGTTTTGGAGTGCGCCGGCAGCGCGAAGCGTCGAGGGCGCTTTGGATTGTAATCCTCAGGAAAAACTAAAGCGGCGTCGCGCTACCGCTTTGCCGCCGCACTCCACATTGCCTTACCCCCACAATCGCTTTTGCAACTCATTGAATCTCTCAACAACTTCTTCCTGAATCAGGTGTTGGCCTTCAGAAACCACGGGCTTGCCGCCCACGACGACTTCGCGCACGGCCGCGCGTGACAGCGAAAAAACGATGCTTGCGAGCAAGTCGACGGGTGACGCGCCGGCGATCGCAGGATCGTCAAGAGCTACCGTGAAAAAGTCCGCGGGGCGACCGGGCTCAAGAGTCCCGCCCGGCGCGCCGATACTGCGTCCACCGTTGACTGTGGCGCAGTCGAATAACTCCGTGGCTGCGTCAGAAGCCCGACCGTCAGGGAGGGCCTGATCAGGCGGCGAGCCCTCCCTCACGGTCGGGCTTCTGACACTGAGCACTGCTCGCTCGAGTTTCTGCAAACGCAGGTGATACTCCAGCTCGCGCGCGTCTTCCAACAAATCGATCTGCGCGTGGCTGTCGGTTCCCAGACAAATAGGGACGTGGTGTTTCAAGTATTCATCCGCCGGCACAACTCCGTCGCCGAGGTTCCGTTCAGTTGTCGGACATGCGCAAACCATGGCGCCGCTTCGGGCAAAAGCAGGAATGGCTTTTGGTGTCACATAAATCGCATGCACGGCCGTGAAGCGTTCACTAAGCAGGCCTTCAGTCTCCAGCAAAGCCACAGGTGTGCGTCCGTACTCTTCGACGCAGGCAGAGACTTCTGCCGGTTGCTCGGCGACGTGCATGTGAACTTTCAGATCGTTTCGCTTCGCGTGTGCAACCACTTCGCGCAGGTAATCCAAAGGCACTGCGCGAACGCTGTGCGGAGCTAGACCAACCCACGCGGTTTCAGGAGCCCGACGGTCACGGAGGGCTCGGCTTTCGACCGAGTTGGATGAGCCCTCCGTGACGGTCGGGCTGGTGCACCGATTAACATCTGCAATTAATCTCTCCACATTTTTCAAATAACTGTCCGGATCCTTTTCCATGAACCTGGCTTGCTTCGGATTAGGGTCAGCCTGAAAACCCGCACGCGCATAGGCCACACGCAAAAGCGCGATCCGCAATCCGACATCGCCGGCCGCGCGCACGACTTCTTTCGCTAACAGATTCGGATCGTCGTATGGGTGGCCGTCCGGATCGTGATGAAGGTAATGAAACTCGCCCACCGCGGTGATGCCATTCAGAGCCATTTCCAGGAATGCCATGCGGGAAGCATCGTAGATATCTTCGGGGGTCAGGCGGGTCGCGGCGGAATACATCATCTCTCGCCACGTCCAGAAGTTGTCCTTATTACTGGCGCGGTACTCAGTTCTTCCTCTCAGCACGCGCTGGAAGGCGTGCGAGTGCGCGTTGACCATCCCGGGCAACATTGCACGCTTCGCCAGGCGAATTCTTTTCTCGTCTCGCAGCTCATCGACGCGCGTGACGCTTGCTATCCGTCCCGAAGGGTTACAAACGAGCGCCTGGCCGCGCTCGAATCGCCCGCCCGTGTAGATCAGATCCGGTAGCCAGGCAATCATCGATTCGTTATTTTCCGCAGACTCCATCTGTATGGGGCAAAGAAGCGGCGCGCAAACCCCCTTCTAACCTTAGAGAACTTTTCCGGTTTCATTCCTTCATTTTCCTTGAAAGGCTTTCGCAATCCGAAAGAACGTATTCAAGCAGGTTGCTCGCCGCTATTCTTTGCGATTCAAGCCAAGAATTCTACAAGTCAGCGAAGCCTTTGGTGGCGCCAACACGGCCGCAGCTTCCTCCTCGCTCTTCGCGCGACGGCGCAATAATTCCAGCTTCAAACTCTCTTCACCTCGCCGCATTGTCCAGTTGTGGTTCGATCGAAAGACTGGTTTCAGTAGAAACGAAAGCTTATCAATGATCGGCTTGTGCGCGCGAATCGTCCAGTCATAGGTGACGTTTACGAAAGTCCCATCCTGCTCAAAAGTCCAGATGCCCTGGCCTTGCAGATCTCCGGTCGCGTCCATGGAAAATCCAAACGGATAGCGCGATTCGACCGTGTGAAAATTGATCCGCAACGTATACGGTAGCCAACCTCCGGCGCGCAGACTAATCAGCTTGCCGATTCCGTGCTCGCCACCCGGTTCCAACTCCTGCACTTCAAAATATACACTCGGCCACCAACGCGACAACGACAGCGCATCTTCGAGAACGTCGGCAACCTCTTTGACGTCAGCTTCAACGCGCCACTTATCTATGAAGTTATAGTCGTTGGTGGCCATGCTGGTTCGGCCGCCGCTCACTCTGGCGGCGAATCTGCTTCGCGACTGTTGACGTAATGGTACCGGCCCAGGAGGAGAATAAACGCAGACAGTACAAGATGGAAGAAGATGGGAATTAATCCTCCGGTCCAGCGTCTGTCGGGATAGAGGACCATCGTGACCGGATATCTGATCACCATGCTGGTGAAGTAGACCATGCCGAGCAAGAGCAGCACACGACCAATCCTGCTCCGCGGAGTAACCAGAAAACCCTGGCCGCGCGTGAAGCTCAGGCAGACTTTGCCATAAAGAACAATGATGAGGAGCTGAGCCGGCAGAAGATAGCGATAGGGAAGCAGCCCGGAATACCACCGAGACATCGGCGGCAGAAACCAACCCCAACCGATTGCTACCAGTAGCTGGCCCAGCACCCTGAGAACGAAAAGGACCAGCAAAACCCACAGCCCTAAAACCGGTCGATTGTTCCGCTCACGCGACCGGGGATGGTACGTTTCATTTGAATTGATAGAAACGAGGTCCACGTAAAGTTCAGGCGGCGGCTCCCAGTTCGCGGATCGTGAAGTTCTTGCTTTGAGCTTCAATCGAATAAATAATCGAATTCTCGTCTGCCGGGTTACGTTCCGAAAGAATTATCTGCCATTTGTATTGAGTGTCTCGCTTGCCGGCAACAATCATTTGCCGATGGACACGTTCGGCCCAGCCTCGCGACATGATGTGCAGACAGGGCGCACTTAATCGCCTGGATGCGCGCTTCTGGGCGTATTCGATATTAAACCGCGACAACGCTCTATCCACTTCCACCAGAAATTTTTGCAGTTCGGAACCCGAGACTTCCTTGCCTGGTTCCAGAAAGATTTCGTACCGTGACTTCTGGTAATCCGGCGTGACCCGAAATTGTTCTATCGAAAGATCAAATTTACATCTCGCCCAGTCCACCGCGAGCTGCAGTTGGTTGGCGTGGATTTTTTCACCGCTGATATTTGCCATCTCGCCTTCCTTGCGGACAAAAGCCAACAAAGGGGCGCGTTTGAAGTGTCCGGCTACTTCGACGATGTCATTGATTCGATACCGGTAGAGGCCACTTGCGGTCGTAAGCAAGATGCTGTAACGCTTTCCATCTTCCAGCTCATGACTCGAAAGCACATCGGGTTCGGAGCATTCAGTCTGTTCTATCGGAATGAACTCACAGTAGTTACTGTTGAGCGCCAGAGTGCCGCGCGCGGTTTGATCTTCGGACGGGACAGTGAAGTGTCCTTCGCTCGCCATATAGCCGAGATCGCGGATGGCCGTCTCGCCGTAATATTCAGCGAGCCTCGACGTCTGCATTCCCACACTGCCGCCGACCCAACAACCGATCAGCCTAAGCATCGGCCAGAAGTCGCGTGGGCGAAGCGAGCCGCGTTGATGCAGGATTCCGCCAAGCAGCCGAGCCCGTGCGGGATTGGGTTTCAGTTGGGCCTGTAACCGGGCAAACAGTTCTCTTTGCCTTGACGAAGTCACTCCCGTATCTCCATCGTGAATGGCCCGCACAAGCTCCGAAGAATGCTCAGCGATCGTCCGGGCCAGGCGTATCAGAGTTCCCGGATTCGCCGTCGCGACAAACGAAACATTCGCGCCCAGGGCAAAGCGAGCCATCACGAAATAGCGTTGATCGTAGTCGAGAATCTCGCAGGCCTCGTAAGGAATCGCCTGCACGCGGCGAATCAACCACGGAATGTTTTTGTAAGTCATGCCCGACGCGCTGCCATAGGGAATACCCGACGCCGTGAATCCTTCGACGGCCCTGCTCACAATGCCAATGCCGTCGTGATCCATGAATTCAGGATGATCCAGCAGGGCGCGATAGAACCATTGACGCGTTAGCACAGACTCGATCAATTGCGATTCTCGCGTCACCGGAACCAACTTTGGTTCGGCGGTCGTACCACTGGTCATGGTAAACATAACCGGCTGACTGGCAGTCAGGACCATTGATTCGCCCCCCGTCATGCGGTTTATATATGGGCGAAAGCCCTCGTAATCACGGATGGGCACGCGGCGCCGATAATCTGGTTCGGTACAAATTGATGCAAAGCCGTGTTGCCGCCCGAAAACAGTCGCCGCGTTCCGTCTTAACAACTCAAGCAGGAAACGTCGTTGAGCGTTTGCGGGCGAGATTGCGGCCTGCTCGAGCATCTGATGCCGGCGTTTCCCCAACAGGCTGATGGCTCTCCTGATTAGTAGAGACATTTCTCACTTCTCCTTTCCGGAAATGCGCGAGCCGCGCGGGTGACGAGAGGGAAACAATGTTCCGCGCGTAGTTGCGCAGCACTTCTTCACACACCTTGATCCCCAGGCCGGGGCCGCAGAGCAACGGAGCCACGCCTGCATGTCCGAACACAACGCTGTCCCGGCTGATGTCCTCGGCGAGTAATAGACTGCCGTAGGATCCTTCGACGAAATCCACGTGTTCGAGATGTGCAGCCACGTGCCGGCCCGCAGCCGAGAGAATTGCGGTTTCACCCACATGACTCCCGAGCTGAACGCGCAAGCCTGCGCTACGTCCCAATCTGGCCATTTGCAAAGTTCTGAAAATCCCACCGCACTTCGAAAGCCGCAGGTTGAAACAGTCGCAGGCGCGCGCATCAACCAGCGCGCGGGCATCCTCGAGCGTGACCAGTGACTCGTCGGCCACGATTGGTATCGGCGAGCTAGTTCTCAGTTGCGCGAGCTCTGCCGGGAGGCCGCGCTTGATCGGCTGCTCGGCGGCATCAACGCCGAATTCATGAAGAGCCGAAAGAATTTTCGCGGCTGTGACTGCGCCATAAGCGCCATTCGCATCGACTCTGAGAGAAATCCTCGATCCGACGGCGCGTCTGATCGCCGCAACGCGCTCAACAGGATCGGTTGTCTCGATCTTGATCTTTAGATACTTCAGTCCAAACAGTTTGAAATAACGCGCGTGCCTTACGGCAGCCTCGATCGACCCAGCAGTGATCACGCCGCTGTAAGTGACGGACCTGCGTTTCGCTGGAAGAATCTTGCCGAGCGAAAGACTCTTACTGCGCAGCAAACAATCGATCAGAGCCAGCTCGATCGCGGTACGCGCACCGTGCCAGGCAATCACGCCATCGCCCTTATCTTCCGGCAGCGATTCGTCAATTGAAGAAAGGGCAGTGAGCGGATCCTCACTCCGCGATATTTCGCTGTAGTCAGCATCCGCCACTGCCGGCCATAAACGATTTACGATATGGGAAACCATGGACTCGACGGTTTCACCGGTTACGTACGAGCGCGCCACACCTTCGCCGTATCCGACTGTTCCGTCTTCAGCCCTTACGCGTACGACGATCGAATCCGAAAAGGATCTCACCGACGTGCTGTGCCTGAAGGCTTCAACAAAGGGAATGCGCAGACAGAAGATCGTAGCTCCGTCGATTCTCATAGGCTTAACATCAGCGTCGGGCGCGAAACTTCGCTCTTGGCGAAGTAGCGCTTGAGAAATATATTTTCACGAAAAACCATTTCGGCGATCAGACGAAAATCCAGCTCTTCAAATTCGTAGTAGTTGGCGTATTCAACCACCGCGTCGAGCCCTTCCTCAGCGTGGCGCTGGTCCACTTCCGAACGATGTGTGAACCACAACAGGTCTTGCGGCGATAGTCCGCGATGTTTGGCCAACAAGTCGGCTATGGGCTTCCCAAGCCGTGAGAGCATCCACTCAAAGCAGGTAACCTCGAGCAAAACCGCGAGCCCAAATTCCCTGAAGGTGCCGAACAGAATGGGATCGGTGCACAGGCGGTGAAGCTCATCCTGCGATCGCGCTTTCAACGCGGCGCGCTCGGTTTCGTCGAAACCGGACGCTTGGGCGAGCCGCAGTAAGAGCTCGGGGTGGGCGATTCCGGCTTCATCCAGCCCAAGTTCTTCCAACATGTTGTGCTTGAGCGAGCCGGCTACGCGCGGCGGGGCCAGCGAATAAAGGAACGCCAGGATTTGCGGACTATTAAGGTGAGTGCGACACAGTCGAGCGATAAACTCGTCGTAGATTTTTGCCGGGGCCTTCCCGGATCGCAACGATTTGAAAACATCGCTGCCCACAAAAGCTTCGGTTTGGGCCGCGTATTCAGATTCAACTAATGATCGAATAGACATAGTTTCTCTTCCGCCCCTCGTGTGCGCCGGCAATCCCGTCGAAGTTGCACTGCGGCGTGCAAAGAGAAACTACTATCTGACGAGACGTGGGGTGTGAACGGATGTGATGGTTAGAGGATTGTCACAAGCCTGCACCTGCGCTCAGCTAAAGAATCGCTGGACGAATTCGCGCAAGTCGTCAAGTGAGGAATCAGAAACGATGCGAAACACTCGCGTCTTAAGCCCGCCCGGAAGTTGGCGAGCTACGAGCGAGTCGGTGATTACCAGCGCAGTCGAACGCAAACCCTTCTGCCAGCCGTTTTCACGCGCATCGCGAAAGCTAAGCGCGTCGGGATCCAGACCTGCGGCCACCAGAATCATGTATGACCAACGCAAAAACTCAGGCCACCGCGAAACGATCGCGATCAGCGCGTCGGGCGGCGGATGCTTTTCACCTTTAAGCGATTCCGGCACCGAGCGGGCGCGAATCGTGATCAAATCCGCATCGGATCGCAACACCGTGCGCGCGGCTTCTGCCTGGCCGTAGAGCGAGACCGGGGCCGCGCCGGTGAGCAGATCCGCATTTGCACATTCGTCCGGGGCAGCGCCGATTACCCGCACACCGGTGGCTTCTTCGATCTCTGCCACGACTATCCGCCGCAGCTCTTCGTCCGGTTCGATAAACAGGAAATGATCGGGGGGCTGGAGCGCCAGCCAGTGTCGCAGGCGCGATTGGATCTCGGGTAACGAGTGACCATGGTCACGGGCCGTCCTGAGAAAGACGGTGATCAACTGATCCAACGGATTATGACCTTCGATCTTCTGTTGCCCGGTTCGAGCCAGAACGTAAACTCCGCTGCCCTTGCGAAACTCAACCCAACCTTGTTGGGCCAGCCGGCGATAAGCGGCGCTGACAGTGTTTGCATGGATCTGGTAGCGCCGTGCCAGCTCGCGTGTACTCGGCAGCTTCTGTCCTGCTTTCAGATCATCACTGACAATCCCGAGGATGACCTGCGCTGCCAGTTGATCGCGCAGCGGTACTTCGCTGCTTTTTGAAAGCCACAAACGCATCGTTGGCGCAGAATATCACAGCACGTCGCGGGCTATAGACCTGTGAAAGGCGGCCCGCTGACTCACGAACAAAGTCGAGGCATCGCGATAAATCTCCCAGGTTTGAAACGAAACGAACCACTGCCGGCGAGCAAGTTGTTTCCCGAGTCGCTATAATCCATGTTCGATATGGACGGACTCTCATCATCGCTGGCGGTTCTGACCGCCATGATTACGCCCGCGGTTTTGATCTCCGCCAGCGGCACAATGATTTTGTCGTCTTCGACGCGGCTGGGACGCGTCGTCGACCGCACGCGCTCACTTTCAGATCGTTTGCAGGATGTTTCCAGCGGTGATGCGAACATTGAGTTTCTTGCAGAGCGGCGGGCGATGCTTTACGATCAGCTCGACAAGCTGACCAGCCGTTCACGTCTTTTGCAGCGCGCGCTGACCAGCTTTTATTTGGCCGTGGGCGTGTTTGTAGCCACCAGCGTGGCGATCGGCGTGGTGGCTTTCTCAGGCGCGCGCTTTGGCTGGGTTCCGGTGGTGATGGGACTTATCGGCGCGTGTTTTCTCTTCTATGGCAGCATGCTCTTGGTGTTCGAGGCACGGCTGGCGCTGAGCACCACGCACGCCGAAATGGATTTCATCTGGCGCACCACTAAGCGCTCAGTGCCGCCGGAACTGGTCGAGCAACACAAGACACATTACGTGCACTTCAGGAAGAAGCGCGAATAGCGTATGGCCGAGCAGTTGAAACAGCGCGAACCTTCGTATCTCAGTCTGCTGCGCACAGGCCACCTGCAAAGTCGTGTTGAAGCACTGGAAGCTTTGCTGGAACGCTGCACGGTCTGCCCGCGCGATTGCCTGAACAATCGTCTGCGAGACGAAATTGCGGCCTGCTATTCCGGGCGTCTGCCGATTGTGTCTTCTTACACCGCGCACTTCGGCGAAGAGCCGCCCCTGGTTGGCACGCGCGGAGCCGGCAATATCTTTTTCGGCAACTGCAACCTGCGTTGTGTCTATTGCCAGAACTATCAGATCTCGCAGACTCAGAAGCAGCAAATCAAAAATGAAGTGACGCACGAGCGGCTCGCGGAAATGATGCTCGAGCTACAGGCGCGCGGCTGTCACAACATCAACTTTGTTTCGCCCACACACTTCGCGCCACAGATGGCGCGCGCGATCCTGATTGCCGCCGAGCGAGGGTTGCATCTGCCGATTGTCTATAACACCAACGCCTACGATTCGGTGGAAGTGCTGAAACTGCTTGACGGAATTGTCGATGTTTACCTGCCTGATTTGAAATACGCCGGTAACAACGACGGGTTCTTGTATTCAAAAGTCCGGAGTTATCGCGACCGCTCGCGCGCCGCTATTGCCGAGATGTATCGCCAGATGGGCGATAGGCTTATCTATGACAAAGATGGTTTGCTGAAACGTGGCCTGGTGATTCGCCTGCTGGTTTTACCGAACGATATCGGTGGTGTGCGTGAATCGCTAAGGTGGATTCACGGCGAGGTGGGCCCTCGCGTCGCCGTTTCGCTAATGGCCCAATACTATCCGACGAACGTCGCCGGCATGAATCAGCGTTACGTTTTGCTGTCGCGGCGGATTAGAGAAACTGAATGGATGCGGGCGGTGGCTGCGTTGGACGAATTAGGAATGCAGGAAGGCTGGATGCAGGAGTACGATGGCGCCGCCTTTTACTATCGTCCTGATTTCGATGATCGCGAGACGCCGTTTCGCGACGTGAGAGATTTTCAAACTTAGTAGTTCGCGGGCATGAAATGTTCGAGCGCATTCTTAAACAACTCCGCGAAAGAATAAGAATTGGCCGAAATCTATGGCGAAGCAGAACAATAAGGGCAAAGGCGACAAGCTGGTTTGTGATATTTGTGGTAAGGGAGGCGCCCTTTTGCGGCACGTTACGCGAAGCTATGGCAAGGGCGCTCGGTTACTCGTAATCGAAAACGTGCCTCTGATTTCGTGTCCTCAATGCGGCGAGAGTTACATGACCGCCGCGACACTGCATGAAATTGAACGAATTAAGCGGCAGCGTCTGAGAATTGCGAGTAAGCGACCGGTTGCAGTGGCGGTGTTTGTTTAATAACCGTCCGGACCTTTCTAATGTGTTAGAAGTTCGATCCTTTCGCGTGCCAACTTAATCATTCTTTGCGGGTGCAGAAACTTTTCTCCCATTTGGGATAGGCATAACTGATCAATCTTGTCGGGCCTTAATTCCGGCACTCTCCAACCTGTGCGCAAGATCTCGAGCGAGATCGATATCCTTCAAAGTTGAACTGACAAAAACTTTATATGCCATAACCCACCGTCTTCTTACTCCGAGTTTGAGCAACGCGATGCTCCAATTGTGACAGAAGCTCCCTCAAACTTGTTAAGGTCAATGCTCTTGATGTGTTTCATAGGAGCCATTTCGTCGTGCCTTACACTGTTCAGAATCGGCGTGACGCGCTTATGTTGCGGCAGAACCCCGCCGATCTCAAACGAGACCCACTGGGAGTTCACGCTGTTCGGCGAAATCAAGACTAGGGCTTCCTGACAAGCATCAATTCCGCGAATGATCTCATCGGGAATAACATCGCCTCCCTCCAGATTTTTCTCATCTAACCAACAGTCTACTCCAAGAGACTGGGTACTGGTGCAGTTTGAGAAAGTGGCACGGGCGTCCCGCCCGTCAATACACGCGCAGGATGCGCGTGCCACATCAAACTGCACCAGCACCAAGAGACTGAATCTTCTCCGTGATCATTCTGGCGATCCAAGCATCAAGAGACGAGTGACTAATGAACACAAGATATCGCGAGCGCTTCTGCCTTTTTGAGGTCGGCATTCGGTCGCTACGCTAACATCTTATCCATCGCCTGCATATCCAATAAAAATTGCATGACGATGAGGCGACACTCGTCCCGCTCACTGACCCGGCGCGGTCGTCGATCCTTTCTCAACTTTTTTGCCCAGCTTCACCACCCACAGCCCGGAGTTGATGTCGTTGAAGTAAATCAGCCCGCCGTGTGGTTGCGCGCCCCACACGAATGGCAGATTCGTGCGATAGCCATCGGGGTCGCCACTCCACAGACGGCCGATCTCGCGACCTTGCCGGTAGAGATCCCCGCGCAGCTCGCCGGAAACGTCGACGACGCGTCCGCCGCCGCTGTAGTAACCCATGTACATAATTCCGTCTTCGACCCAGATGTTGTGCGCGCCGCCTTCGGGCACGGGATACTCGGCGACCTTTCGTGGATTGTTGATGTCATTGATATCAATTACGTGGCAGATGCCGCGTACCGGAATGCGCTTGTGCGAGGAAATATCAAAGAACGACGGCAGGACTTCGTCGCCGATGAATAGATAGTTACGATCGCGAAAGACCGAATGAGTGCCCGCCAGCCAGCCATTGCCGTACAGTTCGTTGTGATTGAAACGAAATTGGCTGACCAGTTGCGGGTGCTCGGGACTGCCGCCTTTTATCCCGGCGCCGACATCCAGAATTATCAGACCGTCATGCCAGTAGGCCAGGTAGGCGAGGCCGTCTTTGACATAGAGATCGTGCAGATAGCGGCCGATAACTTCTTCACCTTCTTTGGTGCGAATGGTGCTGGCGCTCTGGGTTTCGGTCTGCCAGCGCGCGACTTCCTTCGGATTCTTTACATCGGCAAAATCGATCACGCGCATTGAGCCGGTCGCATCGTCGGTAAGATAGACGTAGTGCTTGTTGATAAATGCGCTGTGCACGCCGCCGGTCACCGTGGCCGTGTACTCAGAAATCAATTTCGGATGCGCCGGGTCGGAAGTGTCGTAGAAGGCGATGCCGTTCTTGCGATTAGAAGCCCCCTCGCGCGAAATCACCAGAATCTTGCCGTCGGCCGTGGTGCTGATGTCATTAACGATGCGCGCGTCAACCATGATTGTGTCCGTCAATTTCGGATGCGCCGGATCGGAAATGTCATAGACGAGAAAGCGATCGGAGATCGTCGAGTAGTAGGCATAGTTGCCGATGATCCATTCTTCGGCGCCTTGAAATTCTTTGAACGGGGCGCGGCCGACGACCTGAAGTTCGCGATCGACGTTGCGCGGCGCGATGAGAACTGAGGCGCTCGACGAAAGATTGCCACTACTGCCCGTCACGATGTAGGTGCCCGGCTGCTCAGCGACGAAAGCGCCGTCAGAATAGATCGTGGCACCGTTGCCGCTGACTGCCCAGCGCGGTGTGAAATCGTTTGAAGGCGTTCCGTTCGCGGTAAAGTGGACTACATCTCCGGTGCGCGCGGTTTTCGAGTCGGACGTGATGGTCAACCCGGTCAAGGTATTCTTAACTACCGTGATCGTGGTGGTACCGCCGGCCATGCCTGAGGTCGCTTTGATCATGGCTTTGCCGGGCGCGATTCCAGTGACGACGCCACCTCCCTCAACAGTGGCCACGGCCGGCTTATCAGAACTCCAGGTGATCGGCACACCGGTGCGCGGGTCGCCGCTGAAGATTCGAGCAGTTGCTTCGAGTTGGACTGTGCCGCCGACTACCAGTGGAGTTGTGATCGACCTGATCTCAACGGTCTTAATCGTTGCCGGCTTGACCATGATTTTGGTGAAGCCGGTCTTGCCGCCGACGATCGCCCCGGCGATCACTTCGCCCGGACCGAACAGCTTGAGGTTGCCGCTTTCGTCGGCTGCGGCCGCGTCGAACGGTCCGGCAAAGTAGGTTGACGGCTCAACATTCACCACGTTGCCGGCGGCGTCTTTAGCTACGGCGGTCAGCTTCAGTGTTTGGCCGACTTCGGCTTCGGTCGTCGAAGCTTTGACTTCAACCGTCTTGACGGCGGGCGGTTGAGCCAGCGCCGAGGCGGCGCAGAGAAAAATAATAGTGATAGCTGCGAGCGCAAATCGTTCGACTCTTGGCATTTTCTTGAGACCTCCGGATGAATAGAAAATTCGCGTCATGTTATTCGCTACTCCAGATAAAACGCAAAGGGGGCAAATTGTTCGCTAAGGTCAAAGAGAATTTCTTCAAGAGGGCGATAAACATGCAACCTCAGCGCTGGGCATTGCAGCCTTGCTGCAGCACATTGCGGAAAGGCTCTGCCTTTCCGGAAAGCCGAAATAGTAGTACTGGAGGCTAAGCCTCCAGTTCGAGGCGCAGCCTCAAAAGAAATTGCCATGCCCAGCGGTAAGGCGAAGCCTTACCGCACTGTGCGGCGGCTGAGCCGCGAGAACCCGACCACTTGAACTCGAGCGTGTCGTGACTCATCATATTGTCAACAGATCAAGAGAACAGGAGTAAAACTCGAGCGCTCACAACGCGCTAGCGGACAAGGATCTCCGCCATCCCTACAATATGGCTAACGCTGCACTACGACTCCCGGAAAACGTTCCAGGCGATTTCTTCGTCGACTCGACCTGTATCGACTGCGACGCTTGCCGTCAGATCGCGCCTGAAACTTTCAAGGAGGATAAGGACGTTTCGGTCGTCCATCATCAGCCTGAGAATGAAACTGAGACCAAGCGGGCACTGATGGCGTTGGTCGCGTGTCCCACGGCATCGATCGGAACTGTCGAGCATCATGACGCCCACGTCGGGATCGATGCTTTCCCCTCACGAATTGCCGATAACATTTATTTCTGCGGCTTTACTGCTGAATCCAGTTTTGGGGCCTGGAGTTATCTGATCGTCAGGCCTGAGAGCGAAGGCGGCAATGTACTAATCGATTCACCACGCTTCGCCACGCAACTGGTGA
>Ga0207684_10001318_pt1 | contig 27231 bp, 22 predicted proteins | sample KBSK5501metaG_FD_184342 | JGI IMG/M metagenome (GOLD analysis project Ga0207684, IMG submission 184342) | Corn, switchgrass and miscanthus rhizosphere microbial communities from Kellogg Biological Station, Michigan, USA - KBS K5-50-1 metaG... | ecosystem: Host-associated > Plants > Roots >...
TTTGTGGATGCCCAGCCCCGGCCCGGCCAGGTCGAAGGACAGCGCCTTGCGTGGGAGATCGCCGACCTGGGTTCGGGCCAACAAGAAATCCTCACGGTGGGGGTCCGGGTCAAGAGGGGCATTCCGGCCGGGACGCCTGTCCGGAAGACCACGCTGGTCAAGTACCGCGACATGCATGACCAGCTCTATGAGTCCAGTCCAGCGCCCGGCCCTTGACGTTCGCGCCCTCTTCCGCTATATTAACCACTTAATCGGCCGAGGTCATTCCCTACCTTCATCTTCCTGATTTATCCCGGCCCCACGCTCACACCGTGTCCGTGGCATCTACAGGGAATGTAGAGGGCTGCTAGTTGCGTTGATAGTTGGGGAGCCAGATTGCGGAGACGATATGCCCCGTTCGCATGAGCTGAAGAACATCAGGAATATCGGCATCATGGCGCACATCGATGCCGGCAAGACGACGACCACCGAACGCATCCTGTTCTATACGGGGGTGGCGCACAAGATGGGCGAAGTCCACGACGGGGCCACCGTTATGGACTATATGGAACAGGAGCGGGAGCGTGGCATCACGATCACGTCGGCGGCCACGACCTGTGAGTGGCGGAAGCATCGCATCAATATCATCGACACGCCGGGGCACGTGGACTTCACCATCGAAGTCGAGCGCTCCTTGCGGGTGCTGGACGGCGCGGTAGCGGTGTTTGACGCGGTGCAGGGCGTCGAGCCGCAATCCGAGACCGTCTGGCGGCAAGCCGATCGCTACAAAGTGCCCCGCATCGTATTCATCAACAAGATGGACCGTATGGGTGCGGATTTCTTCATGAGCGTCAAAAGCATCGTGGACCGACTCGGCGCCCGCCCCGTTGCGCTGCAGCTTCCGATCGGACGGGAGGCGGAATTCACAGGGCACATCGACTTGGTCGCGATGAAGGCGATCACCTTCAAGGATGAGACGAAGGGCGCCAAATACGACGTCAGCGAGATTCCGGCCGAGATGCTGGAGCAGGCGAAAGAATATCGAGAGAAGCTGATCGAATCGGTTGCCGAGTTCGACGACGCGGCCATGGACAAATACCTGAACGGCAAGGCGCTGACCGAAGAGGAGATCCGGCACTGCATCCGGCTCGGCACCATCGCGATCAAAATCAGTCCGGTCCTCACAGGCTCCGCCTTCAAGAACAAGGGCGTGCAGCATCTGCTGGATGCGGTGGTGGACTACCTGCCCTCGCCGCTGGACATCCCGCCGGTGGTGGGTTACAGCCTGAACGGCGAAACCCGGATCGAGCGCAAACCCTCCGACAGCGAGCCGCTCTGCGCGATCGCCTTCAAGATGCTGAACGATCCGCACATCGGCCAGTTGACATTCGTCCGGGTCTATTCGGGCGTGATGAAGCAGGGCATGAACCTCTACAACGCCAACAAGGACAGGTCCGAACGCGCCAGCCGGCTGGTCAAGATGCATGCCGACAAGCGCGAAGAAATCGACTCCGTCTACGCCGGCGAGATCGCGGCCGTGGTCGGGCTGAAGCTGGCCACCACCGGCGACACCCTTTGCGAGGAAAGCAAGCCGATCAAGCTCGAAATGATGAAGTTCCCCGAGCCCGTCATCTCCATGGCGATCGAGCCCAAGACGAAACAAGATCAGGAGAAGATGGGTTACGCCCTCGCCCGCTTGGCCCAGGAAGACCCGACGTTCAAGGTCAAATCAGACGAGGAGACCGGTGAGATCGTCATCTCCGGGATGGGCGAGCTGCACCTCGAGATTCTCGTCGACCGTCTCAAGCGGGAGTTCAAGGTAGAGGCCAATACCGGCGCGCCGGAGGTGTCCTATCGGGAAGCCATTACTGCCGAGGCGGAAGGGGTGGGCAAGCACATCAAGCAGTCCGGTGGACGCGGGCAATACGGCCACGTCGAGCTGACTGTTAAGCCGGGAGAACCGGGCACGAAATTGGTCTTCGAGAACGATATCCGCGGCGGCGCCATTCCCAAGGAATACATCCCGGCGGTCGAGAAGGGCGTGGAAGAAGGGATGGCCATGGGCCCCTTGGCCGGGTTTCCCCTCTTGGATGTGGAGGTACACCTCGTCGATGGGTCGTACCACGAAGTGGACTCCAACGAGATGGCCTTTAAGATTGCCGGCAACATGGCCTTCAAGGAGGCCATTCTGAGAGCCAGGCCCGTCCTGCTGGAGCCGATCATGCGGGTAGAAGTGGTGGCACCCAACGAATACACGGGCGATGTCATCGGTGACCTGAATTCCCGTCGCGGGCACATCGTCGGCATGAACACCCGCGCGACCGCGTCGGTCGTGGAGGCGCTGGTGCCGCTTGCGACCATGTTCGGCTACGCGACGGTCGTCCGGTCGAAGACGCAGGGCCGCGCCACCTTCACGATGGATTTTAAGGAATACCAGGCCTGTCCCAAACCGGTCCAGGAAGCGATCATCGCCAAATACACCGGCAAGGTCTGATCTAAAAATTTTCTGCTACAATGCAGGCGTGGATCGCACGCGCTTGCTCCATCTCTACACACAGATGCTCCTGATCCGACGCTTTGAGGAGCGGTCGGCCGAGATGTACGCGCTCGGCAAGATCGGGGGCTTCTGCCACCTCTACATCGGCGAAGAAGCCGTGGCTGTGGGCGCCGTGGATGCGCTCAGGCCGGACGACTACGTCTTTTCCGCCTACCGCGATCATGGCCACTGTCTCGCCCGCGGCTCAGATCCCAAGCGCGTCATGGCCGAACTCTTCGGGCGATCCGGCGGGTTGTGCAAGGGCAAGGGCGGCTCGATGCACCTGATCGACGTGGAGCGGCGGTTCATGGGCGGCTACGCCATCGTCGGCGGACACATGCCGCTGGCCGCCGGCGTGGCCTTTGCCGTGAAGTATCGCGGGGGGGATCAGGTGGTCCTCTGTTTTTTCGGCGAAGGGGCCGTGCCCAGCGGGGCCTGCCACGAGACCTTGAACCTGGCTGCGCTCTGGGGCCTGCCGGTTCTATTTCTCTGCGAGAACAACCGGTATGGCATGGGCACGCCGGTCGAGCGCGCGGTCGCGCTGTATACCGACGTCGCCCAGAACGCCGCGGCCTATGGCATCGAGGCCAGTCGCGTGGATGGGATGGACGTGCTGGCCGTCCGAGAGGCGGTGAGCAAGGCGGTCGATGAGGTCCGAACCCGCCAGCGGCCGTATTTCCTGGAAGCCCTGACGTACCGGTTCCTGGGACACTCGATGGCTGATCCCGCCCATGGCCACTACCGAACCAAATCCGAAGTGGAAGAAGCCAAGAAGCGGGATCCGCTCCTGCTGCTGAGAATGCGTTTGCTGGGGGAACGGCAAGCGAGCAACGAGGACTTTAAGCGCATAGAACAAGACGTCGCGCAGATCATCCGCGAAGCGGTGGAGTTCGCCGATGCCAGTCCGATCCCACCTGAAACGGCGTTGGAGGAGGATGTCTACATATAATATGAAGGCGACGTATCGGGAGGCGCTGAATCAAGCCCTGCGGGAGGAGATGCGCCGGGACGACCGGGTTTTTCTCATCGGCGAGGACGTGGCGCATTACCAGGGCGCTTTCAAAGTCAGCAAGGGGTTTTTGGAAGAATTCGGGCCGCGCCGTGTGGTGGATACGCCGATCACTGAGTCGGGCTTTACGGGCCTCGCGATCGGCGCGGCGATGGCAGGGCTTCGTCCGGTAGCGGAAGTCATGACGTTTAACTTCGCCATCCTGGCCATGGACCAGATTGTCAACAACGCGGCGAAGATCCGCTACATGTCGGGCGGCCAGATCAGCGTGCCGCTGGTGATCCGTGGGCCGGGCTCCGCGGCGCATCAATTGGGGGCCCAGCATTCGCAAAGCCTGGAAGCCTGGTTCTGCCACGTGCCCGGCTTGAAGGTGGTGATGCCCGCCACGCCTTACGATGCCAAAGGGCTGCTGAAAAGCGCGGTCCGGGACGAGAATCCTGTCATCTTCATCGAGGCGCAGCTCCTGTATCCGACTCAGGGAGAGATCGGAGAAGGCGACTACACGATTCCCCTCGGAGTCGCCGAGGTCAAGCGTCCGGGGACGGATGTGACGCTCATCGCCTATTCGAAAATGCTGCTGGTCGCGCTGGATGCGGCGGAGAAGCTGGCGCAGGAGGGGATTCAGGCGGAAGTGGTGGATCCCCGCACGCTGCGGCCGCTCGACCTGACGACGCTCGCCGCGTCGGCCAAGAAGACCGGCAAGGTGGTCATCGTCGAGGAAGGCTGGCCTGTCGCCGGGCTCGGCGCGCAGATCGCCGAGAGTCTCTACCGTAAGGTGTTCGATTATCTGGATGGGCCGATCCTCCGCGTGACTGGCCGGGATGTGCCGATGCCCTACGCGCGGAACCTTGAGGACGCGGCGATTCCGAACGTGAATCAGGTGGTGGCGGCGGTGCATCAAGTGCTGTACAGGAACTAGCATCATGGCCAGCCGCGTGATTATGCCCAAGCTGACGGACTCAATGGAGGAGGGCGTCGTCGTGAAGTGGCGCAAAGCCGAAGGGGAGCGCGTCGAGAGTGGCGATGTACTCGCGGAGATCGAGACCGACAAGGCGGTCATGGATCTCGAAGCCTTCGCCACGGGGACGCTTCGCAAGATCCTCGTCCCGGAAGGGACGACGGTGCCGTCTGGCGCCCTCATCGGTGTGATCGGCGAGCCGGACGAAGATCTTCGCGAGATACTGGAAGGCGCTCAGGCGGCAGTTGCACGTCCCAGCACTCCTCCGCCAACCGCCGTTCCCGCTTCGGCGCCGTTTGGTGAGGGCGGATCAGCGTCTCCGCGGGTACGCACGCTTGCCCGTGAGCACGGCATCGATCTGCAGACCATCAAAGGAAGCGGCCCCGGCGGCCGGATCGTCGAACGAGATCTCGAGCCCTTTCTTACCAAAAAAGATCAGCCCGGGGTGCGGGAGATCCTCCTGAGTCAGATGCGCAAGGCCATCGTCCGAATGACCACGCAGAGCAAGGCGCCGGTGCCGCATTTCTACGTGACCATCGAAGTGGATATGGCCGAAGGGCTTCGGATGATCGAGGAGTCCAAGAAGTCGCCGGCGTCGTCTCCCGTCTCGATCAACCACCTGATCATCGCCGCCGCCGCGCAGGCCTTGAAGCAGCACCCAGGGCTGAATGCCGCGTTCGCCGGTGAGGTCATCCGGGTGTTCTCGACCATCGATATCGGCATTGCCGTGGCGCTGGAGGACGGATTGATCGTGCCGGTCCTGCGCGATTGCGGCGCGAAAAGCCTTGCGCAGATCGTCGAGTCGGAGCGGGCGTTGGTAGCGCGGGCTCGCAACCGCGATCTCACGCCTGAGGAATACACGGGCGCCACCTTCCTCATTTCGAATCTCGGCAAGTTCGACGTCGAGAGTTTCAGCGCGGTGATCCTACCTCCGGCTGCGGCGGTGCTCGCCGTGGGGTCGGTGCGCGAGGTCCCTGTCGTCTGGAATGGCCGCGTGGAGGTGGGGCAGCGGCTCAAGCTCACGCTGTCGTGCGATCACCGGGTGGTGGACGGGGCGGCCGCCGCGCAGTTCCTAGAGACATTCAAACGCGCGCTGGAGCGGGCGAGGGCATTATGAGTCGTTCGATTCCCATGGTGCAGGAGCCGAGGCCGCGTCTGCCGTCGTGGTTCAAAGTCACGGTTCGCGAGGGGCCGGACTATCGGGAGATTCGGCGGCTCGTCCAGGAACTGAACCTCCACACGATCTGTGAAGAGGCGCGGTGCCCGAACGTCTGGGAGTGCTGGAACAATCGGACGGCGACGTTCCTGATCCTCGGCGAGATCTGCACCCGTCGCTGCCATTACTGCGCGGTCACGACGGGCCGGCCTCTGCCGTTGGATGAAGCGGAGCCCGATCATGTGGCGGAAGCGGTCAGGGTATTGGGCCTCCGGCATGCCGTCATCACGTCGGTGAATCGCGACGAGCTGCCCGATGGGGGCGCGTCTATCTTCGCCCAAACAATCAAGGCCGTTCGTCGGGAGCTGCCAACCTGCACGATTGAAGTCCTTATCCCAGACTTTCTTGGGGATGAAGCGGCGCTGGAGACGGTCCTGGCGGCAAGGCCGGACATCCTCAACCACAACATCGAGACGGTGCCACGCCTGTTCCCGTCGGTCAGGCCGCAAGGCAAGTACTCACGCTCGGTCGCGCTGCTCCAAGCGGCTTCGAGCCGGGGCGCTGTGACGAAGTCGGGGCTGATGGTCGGGCTGGGCGAGACCCTGGATGAAGTGCGGACGGTCATGCGGGAACTCCTCGCCGCCGGGTGCACGATTGTCTCGATCGGGCAGTACCTCCAGCCGACCAAGGAACATTGGCCGGTCAGGCGGTTCTACCAGTTAGAGGAGTTCCGGCTGCTCAAGGACGAAGGCCTCGCGCTGGGCTTTCGCCATGTGGAATCTGGGCCGTTGGTCCGGAGTTCCTATCATGCGGAACGGCAGGCCTCGTCGTCTTGTGAGAATCGCGCGTGAATTGACTCTCCACAGACCTGCTCCTTATAATGCCGTAGGTTAAGTGCTTGGTTTCAACTGCGAGTCACGATGGCGACATTTCCGAAGGGGTTTCTGGCGCAGCGGTTGAACGGGCTCAAAGCTCGCATGCAGCACGCCTTCGCGGTGGAACCGGCCGGGGAGCCGCTCTCGTCCGAAGATCAGGTGCTTCTCGAACGCGTCGCCGTGGTCGTTGTTGATCGTGGGATGGCGGTTCCGGCCGTGGTATTTCTGGAGTCCGTCGGTCCCATGAATTTCCTCGGCAGCCAGGCCATCCATTTTTTCACCCCCATCTTGGAAGTTGTTTTCCCCCAGCGCGACGTCGAGCGTGTGGCGCAGCTCCTCGAACGGCGTGACACGCTGCCCCGGCTCACGGTCCTGATCGAGCGCCGCGCCGAAGCCCAGCGCGCATCGACACGGCCATGACTGCAGAACCGGGCCGCTCGCTCACAACGATCGTGGCCACGGACTGCGGCAGCACCACGACCAAAGCCATCCTGATCGAAAAAATCGGCGAGGAGTACCGGCAGACGTACCGCGGAGAAGCGCCGACCACCGTGGAAGCTCCTTTCGAGGATGTCACCCGAGGGGTCCTCAACGCGATTGCGGAAATCGAGGAGCTCTCCGGGCGGAGGATTCTCGAGGGAGAGAAGATCATCACACCGAGCGGGGCGGGCGGGGACCCGAAGGTCGGTGTTGATATTTACATTTCCACGAGCAGCGCGGGCGGCGGGCTCCAGATGATGGTCGCCGGCGTGGTGCAGAGCATGACGGCCGAGAGCGCGCAGCGGTGCGCTCTCGGGGCAGGCGCCATCGTGATGGATGTCCTGGCGTCGAACGACGGGCGCCAGCCGCATGAGAAGGTCGAACGTATCCGCACGCTGCGGCCGGACATGATCCTGCTGTCGGGCGGCACGGACGGCGGTACGGTCACGCACGTGGTGGAGATGGCGGAGTATATCGCGGCCGCCGAGCCGCGTCCGCGCCTGGGGATGAGCTACAACCTCCCCTTGATCTATGCCGGCAACAAGGAGGCCCGCGAGCGCGTTGTGGAGATTCTCGGCAAAAAGACCGCGCTGACCGTCACGGAAAATTTGCGGCCGGTGCTCGAAAAGGAAAACCTCGGCCCGGCCCGTACGAAGATTCACGACCTGTTCCTGGAGCACGTCATGGCTCAGGCGCCGGGCTACAAGAAGCTGATCTCGTGGGCCGGGGCGCCGATCATGCCGACACCGGCGGCGGTGGGGCTCATCATGGAGACCATCGCCAGAAAGCAGGGGATCAACCTGATCGGCGTGGACATCGGCGGGGCGACGACCGATGTGTTCTCGATCTTCCAGGGCGTCTTCAACCGGACCGTCTCGGCCAATCTGGGGATGAGTTACAGCATCTCGAACGTGGTGGCCGAGGCGACCCTCGACGGCATCATGCGGTGGGTACCGTTCTCGATCGAGGAGCAGGACCTGCGCAACCGGATCAAGAATAAGATGATCCGTCCGACCACCGTGCCGCAGACCCTTGATGAGCTCCAGATCGAACAGGCCATCGCGCGGGAAGCGCTTCGGCTGGCGCTCATCCATCACAAGTCGCTGGCGACCGGACTGAAAGGAGTGCAGCAGGAGCGATCGATCTCCGATGTCTTCGATCAGAAAGGGTCGGGAGAGACGCTGGTCGATATGCGGCAACTCAACCTGATCGTCGGGAGCGGGGGCATCCTCTCCCATGCCCCGCGCCGGGTCCAGTCCCTGCTCATGATGGTGGACGCGTACGAGCCGCTGGGGTTCACCGACCTGGCCGTGGACAGCATCTTTATGATGCCGCACCTCGGGGTGCTTTCGACGGTGGACGAAAAGGCCGCGACCGACGTGTTCATCCGGGATTGCCTGATCCATTTAGGAACGTGCGTGGCGCCGACCGGGCAAGGCGTCTGGGGGGAGCGCTGCGCGGACTATGCCATCACGTTTCCGGGTGGGCACAATTGTGAGAAGGGAACGCTGGCGTTCGGCGACCTCCGGTTGTTTCCGCTTGCGGTCGGGGAAGAAGCGACCGTGTCCATGACGCCGGCGCGGTCCGTCGACGTCGGGGCGGGTAGGGGCGTTTCTATGGAGCAGCGTGTACGTGGAGGCGTCGTGGGCCTGGTGCTCGACGGGCGCGGGCGACCTCTGCAGTTTCCCCGGAAGGCGGAGGAGCGGGTGCGGGCTCTCAAGCAGTGGCACGCCGCGCTCAACGCATATCCGTCGTCGGCCTAACATGGGACACACGTACACGCCAGGATTGACCGTCACTCCGCGGACTGTCGTCTCGAAGAAGCGGATCCTACCGCTTCCCGGGACAGTCCTGGTCGAGGTCGGCCGGACGGTATCCTCGGCCACGGTTGTGGCTCGCGCGGAGCTGCCCGGCAAAGTCCATGTGGTGAACATGGTCAACCAACTCGGTATCCTTCCTGAAGACCTCCCGGATTACATGATCAAACGGGAAGGGGATAGTATAGAGAAGGCCGAGGTGCTGGCGGAGACCAAGCCGCTGATCAAGTGGTTCAAGACGGAAGTACGCTCGCCCATTGCGGGAGTCGTGGAAACCATTTCGACGGCAACGGGGCAGGTCATTCTGCGGGAGCCCCCGTGCCCGGTGGAGCTCTTTGCGTACCTCGACGGGAAGGTGGTAGAAGTACTTCCGGGACAGGGAGTGCGGGTCGAGACCACCTGCGCGTTCATCCAGGGAATCTTCGGCATCGGGGGAGAAACATGGGGCGAGGTGGCGATGGCGGCTTCGTCGCCGGAGGAGGAGTTGACCGAATCCCTGTTGGCGCCGCACCATACGGGCAAGATCGTGGTCGGGGGGGCCTTTGTCGGAACCGAGGCCTTGGCGCGCGCCAGGGCGGTCGGCGTCAAGGGAGTCGTGGTCGGTGGGATGCACGACAAGGATCTTCGGGTTTTGCTGGGCTACGATCTGGGTGTGGCCATTACAGGCACGGAGCATGTCGGCTTCACCTTGATTCTGACCGAGGGTTTCGGGAGAATTCCGATGGCCCGAAAGACCTTCGAGTTGCTGCGGACGCTCAATGGGCGGAAGGCCTGTGTGTCAGGCGCGACGCAGATCAGGGCCGGGGTCATCCGTCCGGAAATCATCGTGCCGCTGGCGGCAGGGGAGGCTATCGAAGAGGTTGAGGTCGGCAAGGCTGGACAGTCGCGGGAAGGAGTCAAGGTCGGAGATTCGGTGCGCGTCATCCGGGAGCCGTTCTTCGGCCGCATCGGACAGGTGGCGGGCATGCCGTCAGATTTGACGATGATTCCGACGGAAAGCCATGTCCGCGTCATGGAGATTCAGTTCCCAGACGGCTCGCGGGCCGTGGTGCCTCGCGCGAACATCGAAGTGCTCGAAGGCTGAACGCCTCACCAGAAGGAGACGCATGTATGAAGATGAAGAGAGTGATTATCCGGTCACTGGTCATCGTGCTGATGGGCATCGGATTTTCTCCCGCGTCGGTGCATGCCATCACCAGCACCGACGCGATCGAAACCGGGAGGCTCCTGGCGATCCTCCTTGATGCCGGCCGGGCCACGGTGGGGGCGAACCAGACGCTCATCAACGATCGCGACAAAGGGGACAAGGGCTTTACGCCAGAAGTCTTCGAAAAACAACTGACCGCCAAGTACAAAGAGCGGACCGGCGTCGATTTGGCCGACCTCAAGAACGCAAAAGTACCGGCCAGGGCCAAGCTCAGGTTGCGGCAGCTCGTCGCTGCGGAAAAGCGTGTCGTCGCCGATTATCAGCCGATCATCAATCGCCCTGACGTGGGTTTCAAAGGGTTCATTCCCGCCACCTTCGGCACACTGACGACCGTTCAGTTCACCGCCAAGACCGGCATTTATCTGAAGCAGACCGCGCCGGATAAAATTTTGCGGAATCCCCGGAACAAAGCCGACGAGTTCGAGGCGGCCATGATGGAGAAGTTCGCCGACCCTGCGTACCCGCGTGCCGGTGAGAAGATCGTGAGTAAGGTGGTGGAGGGAGGGAAAATGGTGCGGGTCATGCTGCCGCTGTTTTACGGCAAGGGCTGTCTCGGCTGCCATGGAGAACCGACCGGCGAGCGGGACATCACGGGCTACAAGCGGGACGGCTATAAAGAAGGCGATAACGGCGGAGCTATCAGCGTCAAGCTGAGGCTGAAGTGAAGCCTGGTGACAAGAGCGGTCGCTCTGAAGGCAACTGTTTCTTCACAAGCAGGAGGGATGATGGCAAGAACAATCATTTTTGCAACATTACTTGCGGTTCTCATGGGACCGGGTGTGTCTCCGTCTGCAGCGCAGTCCAATCCCGACGTCATCGAAACGGGGCGGTTGCTGGCGATCTTACTGGACTCGGGCCGGGTCACGATCGCTGTGATTCAATCCCTGGTCAACGATCCCGAGAAAGGCGACAAAGGCTACACGCCGGAGGTGTTTGAGCAGCAAGTGATCAAGAAGTTCAAAGAGCGGTCTGGGGTTGACCTTGTCAATCTCAAGAACGAGAGAGTCCCGCCCCAAGCCAAGCAATTGCTCCCGATGCTTGTCGAATCATGCAAGAAAGTCGTCGCCACGTACCAGCCCATCATCAACAAACAAGGGCTGGGGTACAAGAATTTCATCCCGGCGACTTTCGGCACGCACTGTTCGGCGATCTTTACTGTCAAGACGGGGGCGTATTTGAAACAGACGACATTCGACGACGTGTTGCGAAATCCCAAGAATAAGGCGGATGAGTTTGAAGCGGTAATCTTGCAAAGGTTTGCCGACCCGGCCTATCCCCGGCAGGGCGAGAGAATCATCAGCGCGATGGAAGATGGCGGCAAAACGGCTCGCGTGATGTTGCCGCTGTATCATGGCCCGAAATGTCTTGTGTGCCATGGCGAGCCCAAAGACGTGAGGGATATCTCAGGTTACTTGCGAGAGGGGAAAAAAGAGGGTGATCTTGCCGGCGCCATCAGCGTCAAGCTGCCGGTGAAGTGATTGCTTGTATTACGGTCCGACTCCAACTACAGTAGCGCCAATCTAATGGGTTGATGATCGTGGCAGGGCGGAGAATCATCGCCACCGAAAGGAGGCCGATATGAAGAGAAGGGGAGTGATCCGCATGGGCCTATTCGCGATCTTTCTCGGCAGCGGACTTTCTCCGGCCGCGGCCCTTACCGACAGTGAGACAGTCGAAGCCGGGCGACTGCTCGCCGTCCTGCATGACTCGGGCCGGGTCACGATCGGGGCGAACCAAAAGCTCATCAACGATCCCGACAAAGGGGACAAGGGCTTTACGCCGCAGGCGTTCGAGAAACAGGTCACCGAACAGTTCAAGGAGAGGACGAAGGTCAATCTTGTGGACCTGAAGAACGAAAGGGTTCCTGAAGCGGCCAAGAAACTCTTGCCCCAGTTGCTCGAGGTGATGAAACAGACCGTGGCGGATTACCAGCCGGTGATCAATCGGCAAGGAGTGGGGTTCAAGGGATTCATTCCCGCCACCTTCGGAACCCAGGCGGCCGCCAAGTTCAGGTCGAAGACCGGCGTCTATCTTAAGCAGACGCAGAATCCCCCGCGGAATCCCAAGAACACGCCGGACGAGTTCGAGATGAAAGTTCTGGCGAGATTCGCCGACCCGGCCTATCCCCGCCAGGGCGAGAAGATCATCAGCGAGACCGTGGACGGCGGGAAAGCCGTCCGGGTCATGCTGCCGCTCTTTATGCTCAAGGGCTGTCTCCCGTGCCATGGGGAGCCCAAGGGCGAGAAAGATATCTCGGGCTATCTGAGGGAAGGGGCGAAGGAAGGCGATCTGGCCGGGGCCATCAGCGTCAAAGTACCTCTGAAGTGAACGTTGTCGCGTTCCTGTGTCTGCTGTTTTTCAGCGGGGTGGCCTTTGCCGCCCCGCCGTCTCTCGCGCCACCCGAAGGTTTCCGGGTTTTAGATACCCCGAACGATACCGGCAAGAGTCTGAGCCTGGTCTGGAAAGCTTCTCCGTCCGACAGCAAGAATCGATCCATCCAGGTCTGGGCGGCGGAGTCCCCGCACGCCGCGTTCAAAAAAGTCGCTGAGTTTCCTTCCAATACCCGCTACGTGAAAGCCGGGGACTTTCCCTGGTGGGCCCAACCGGCCGGCAAGGGCGAGCATTATGTGAAGCTGTCCTCTTCGCAGGCCTTTCCCATCGAGGATGGGAAGTCCTATGCCGTGAAACTCCTGGTGCGGGACGGCGAGCAGGAAGCCTGGTCGGAGATCGCCGAAGGGAGGCCTGCGCCCAACTTTTTCAACACCGCGCAGGTGAACAATCTGGTGTTCGTGCTGGCATTCACCGGCGTCCTGTTGGCGAGCATCGCGGCGGCGCGTCGGAATCCCCATATCTACCTGCGGCGCATCGCGGGACTGGACGCGGTTGAGGAGGCCATCGGCCGGTCCACGGAAATGGGCCGCCCGATCCTGTACCTCACCGGCGCGGGGGATATGAGCGAAGTTCCCACCATCGCGGCTACCGTTATCCTGGGCGAAGTGGCCAAGAAGGTGGCGCATTATGATACGAGCTTGAAGGTCCCCCACCGGGACCCCATCGTCATGGCCGTCTGTCAGGAGATCGTGAAGGAAGCCTACGTCGAGGCCGGCCGGCCTGACGCCTACAAAGAAGACTCCAACTTTTTCATCACGAGCGATCAGTTCAGCTACACGGCGGCGGTAGACGGGATCATGCTCCGGGAGAAGCCGGCCGCGAATTTCTTCATGGGTTCCTATTTCGCCGAGTCCTTGCTGCTGACCGAGACCGGCGCCAGCACCGGCGCGATCCAGATCGCCGGCACCGATTCGGACCACCAGCTTCCGTTCTTCGTCACGACCTGCGATTACACGCTGATCGGGGAGGAGCTCTATGCAGCCAGCGCATATCTCTCCCGCGAGCCCGTTCTGGTCGGGACCCTGCGGGGCCAGGACTTCGGCAAGGCGTTCATCATGAGCGTGCTGGTCTTGGGGACGGCCCTCGCGACCATCGGCGTCGTCGCCGGCACTGAGAACTTCGATTACGTCCTGGATTTCTTCAAAGACTTCAAGTGATCTTCCTCAAGCGCCAACTGCCGCTGGTCATCACCTTCATCATGGGGGTCACGTTCACCCTCCAGTATTACATCCCCCATCCGGTCTCGGAGGAGGCGATCACCAACGTCGCCAAATGGATGCAGATCATATCCGGTTTCGCGCTGTTCCTCGGGCTCGCCAGCCTCTTCCATGTCCATGCCGTCAAGATCAAACGGCAAGTGCCGGGTTGGGGCTATAGTCTTGTCCTCTATGCGGGCATGCTTGGCATGATTGCGGTCGGATTCTGGAGCCATGGGGAAACCAGGGTCGACGGAGCGCAGACGAGTTTCGGCTGGCTCTACGACTACACGATGGTGCCGCTCCAGGGAACTATGTTTTCGATCCTGGCGTTCTTCATTGCCTCGGCGGCCTACCGTGCATTTCGGGCCCGCTCTCGTGAGGCCTCCGTCCTGCTCGCGTCCGCAGTGATCGTCATGATGGGGCGTGTGCCGCTGGGGCAGTTCCTGGTCCCCTGGAGCTGGGATGTTACTCAATGGCTGTTGAATGTGCTGAACAGCGCGGTCCGCCGGGCCATCCTCATCGGCGTGAGCATGGGCGCCGTCGCGCTCTCATTGAAGATCATTCTGGGCATCGAGCGCTCGTACCTGGGCGGAGGCAGGGACCAATGAAGGAGTTCGCCCGGCGCATGGTGGGCATCGATCGGCGGATCATCTTTCTGCTGATTGCCGCGGCGGTATTGCTTCCTTTAGTCAAGCCGTTCGGCCTTCCGATCAAAGTTTCTCCGGAAGTGAAGGCGGTCTATGATTACATCGAAGCGCTCCCAGAGCGGTCGGTGCTTTTCCTCTCCTTTGACTTCGATCCCTCCTCCAAGCCAGAGCTCGAGCCCCAGGCGGTGGCATTGCTCCGTCACGCCTTCCGTAAGAATCTACGGGTGATCGGGATGACGCATTGGCTCACCGGCACCGGGCTGGCAGACGGCGTCTTCTCGAAGGTGGCCGCGGAAATGGGGAAGGAGCGACACAAGGACTATGTGTTCCTGGGATGGAGCCCCGGCGGTGGCTCCTTGATCATTGCCATGGGGCAAGATCTTTACAAAGCATTTCCGTCCGACTACACAAAGACCCCAACCCGAGGAATGCCGGTGTTGGATGGAGTCCAGAACCTTCGCGATGTGAACTATCTGGTCAGTCTCGCGGCCGGCGGAGCGGGGATCGAGATGTGGTACGTCTTCGGCAAGGACAAGTACCGCTTCGAGATGGCCGGCGGGTCCACCGGTGTGATCGCTCCAGGCCTGTATCCTTTCCTGCGGAGCGGCCAGATCAACGGCCTGATCGGAGGGCTCCAGGGAGCGGCGGAGTATGAAACACTGATCACACAGAAGGGAACGGCGACGGCCGGTATGGATGCCCAATCGGCCGCGCACTTCGTGATCATTGTCCTGGTGCTCCTGTGCAACGTATTTTATTTCATGCTGCGGGGAGAGAAGGGGAGACCGAACTGATGCCTGAGCCGACCACGGCGACCATTCTCGGAGCCTGGGTGGCGGCGGGCTTGACGCTGTTCATCTATAGCTTCCTTTACAAAGACAACCCACTGTTCAAGCTTGGCGAACACTTATATGTCGGGATTTCCGTCGGGTATTCGGTCGTTCTGGCCTGGCACACGGTGTTCCTCAGGCTGCTGTGGGAACCGCTCAGGAAGTCCGTGAGCGAAGCCCCGACCTTGCTGGAAAGTTATATTCTCCTCATTCCCGCGATCCTCGGTTTCCTGATGCTGGTGCGCTTCATTCCAAGGATCGCCTGGCTGTCCCGCATCGCGTTCGCGTTCGTCGTCGGGTTCGGCTCGGGCGTGGCCATTCCTCGAACCGTTTCCGCCCTGATCCTTAAACAGATCGAAGACACGGTGAATCCGCTCATCACGATGGGTGCCAATGGGCTCTCGATGGGACTCGATCTTGCTTCCCCACAAAGCGGCGTGAACACCATCATTTTGCTGGTCGGGGTGGTGTCGGTGCTTTTCTATTTCTTCTTCTCGGTTGAGCACACCGGCCCTGGCATGGTGACGGCACGGATGGGAGTCTATTTCGTGATGATCGCGTTCGGTGCGGCCTTCGGTTATACGGTGATGTCCCGCATGTCGCTGCTGATCGGCCGTTTCTCCGACCTCATCAAGTTCTCGGGAGCCGAGTATGGTTATGCGACGCTTGTCCTCCTCGCAGTCACCGTGTTGACGCTCATCGGTTGGGAAGCGCTCGTCCGGCAGGAAAGGCAAGGGGTATAATCTGTTGCCATGGGTACGACCACACAATTCGGCTCGATGGAGTATCCCAAACTGCGCAATCTGGAATTTTTCCCGGTTCGCGAAGGGGAGACGCAGTCGGTGGGCCTTCGGGATCCGCAGGGGATCTCGGACGGAATTCTGTTTCTTCCCCCCAATATCTTTTACCTCGTGCAGTTCCTCGACGGAGCCCATACGCGGAACCAGCTCGCGGGCGAGTATCTCAAGCGCTTCGGGGAACTCCTCATGCCGAACTGGGTGGACAAGTTTCTCGCGGACCTGGACGAGAAACTCTTTCTTGAAGGCGAGCGGTTTGAAGCTGCCAAGAAGGCGTTCGTGGAGACCTACCGTGCGGAGCCGGTCCGCCCGGCGATGTTTGCCGGGAAAAGCTACGAGGCCGATCCGGAGAAGCTGAAGCAGCAACTCGACGGGTTCTTCCGCTCGAAAGAAGGGCCCGGCGGTAAGCCGTCCGAGAACGCGGGCAAGGCGCTCAAGGGGATTGTGGCCCCGCACGTAGAGATCGGCCAGGCCGGTCCAATTTATGCGTGGGCCTACAAGGAGGTGCGTGAAGCGCGAACGCCCGATGTGTTCGTGATCCTGGGGGCGGCCCGCGGGATCATGGAGTCGTTGTTCGCCTGTACGGGGAAGGATTTTGACACGCCGCTCGGGACGGTCAAGACCGACAAGGAGTTCCTACGCTTATTTAGCGAGCACGGCGGCAAGCCCTTCTTTGAAGAAGAGTTTGCTCACCGGAAGGACCATGCCATCGAATTTCAGGCGGTGTTCCTCCAGCACGTCCTCGGCGGCGCGAAGCCCTTCACGATAGTCCCAGTGCTCTGCTCGTTCTCGCATCTGCACTTCAGCCATCCGGACCTGGTCACGCAAGGGGAGCACATCGGGCAATTCGTCGAAGCCTTCCGCAAGACGCTGGCGGCGTACGGCAAGGAGGTGTGCTTCATCGTAAGTGGGGACTTGGCCCACATCGGGATGCGTTACGGGGATATCAAGCCGCCGACGGACTTTTCCTTCCACAAGACGATGCAGGCTGATCTCGCGATGCTCAAGCACGTGGAGGAGGGGCAGGCCGACGAATTCGTGCGATTCATCCAGAAGGAAGACGATGCGCGGCGCATCGGCATCCTCCCACCGCTCTACACGATGCTGAAGCTCCTGGATAATCCAAAGGGCACTGTACTCCGCTACGACCGCGCCACCGTGGACCAGTACAACTCCACCGTCACCTACGCCGCCATGGCGTTCTACTGAATTATTTTCGCAATCCGTCTCCGGGCCTGATCAGCAACCACAGCAATCCTGCTCCGGCGGCGATGGCTGCGGCGAACCCCAGTGACGTATCCCAGCCGAAGTGCTCCGCCAGCCAGGGTGTGAGGGTCGGGGAAATCGTGCCCCCGACGTTGGCGCCGGTGTTCATGATGCCCGAGAGTGTCCCGGCATGGCGAGGGGCCAGGTCGATGGTGCTGGCCCAAAAGGCCCCGACCGTGAAGTAGAGGAAGCCCGCGCCCAGTGAGAGCAGGATCACGGCAGCATAGGGTTCCGCGATCTGCGATCCCGCAACGATGCACGCTCCAGACAGAATCATCCCGGCACAACCGACGTAAGCACGCCCCCGATTGACTCCGAGGAGGCTGGTCAGGCGATCGGTGACCCAACCTCCCAGCGGACACAGAACGGTCATTGCCAGAAAGGGCCCGGAGGCGAAGATTCCTCCGCGAAGGACCTCGTATCCGCGTGCTTCGACGAGATAGAGATAGAACCAGTTCATATAGACGTAGGCGACGTATCCGAGGCCGGTGTAGCTCAAGACAATCCACCACACGGCGGGTGTGCGGGCGAACGCCCGCCACGGGACGGGCTCTGGCAGCGGGAGAGGGGAAATGAAGGATACCTCCCTGATGCGTGCAAGCTCCGCCGCATTCACCCCCCTGTGCTGCTCGGGGCGATCCGTGGCATACCAGCCCCAGAGCGCGGCGATGATGAGACCAATCGCCCCGGAAGCGTAAAACGCGCTCTGCCATCCGAAATTCACCATCATCCAGGCCACAACTGGAAACGTGAGGGCCGAGCCGACACCAATACCGCCGATGGAGATGCCCATCCCGAGCCCGCGCTCCCGGGGCGGGAGCCAATCGGCCACGGTTCGGTTGAAGTTCGGCAGGGCCGCCGCCTCCCCGACACCAATCAGAAACCGGACCAAGATGAGCGAGCCGAGAATCCCCAGCCACTGTGCTGTCGGCAACGTGCCGGCGACGGCAGTCAAGGCCGTGAACAGGGACCACCAGACGACGGCGCCAGTCAGCACCCGGCGGGTTCCCCAGCGATCCCCCAGCCATCCGCCCGGCACCTGGAAGAGTGCATAGCCCAACACGAAGGCCGAAAATACGTAGCCTATTTCAATCTGCGTGAGGCCGAGGGCTGGCATCATCTGCCGGGCGGCGACCGAGATATTGACGCGATCCACATAGGTGATGACGCTGATCAGCGTGAGCAACGCCAGGATCTTCCAGCGCGTCCGCGACGGCGCGAGGCCGGAGTCGGGGTTCCGGGTGGGAGATGGCACGGCGCTCGGATTATACCCTGCGTGGCCCGCTTTGAACAGACTTACCCGTTGGCATTTCACGTCATGTCGGGTAATATCTTGCCGTGTGGAACTTACGTCGAAAAATCGCCTGGCTTGTCCTCGTTCCTCTTGCCCTCATCGCCGCCTTTATTATTTCTCTCCCCCTTCTCCTGAACAGCGTCGATTATAAGGAATTGCTGATCGCGCAAGCGAAGGCCCAACTGGGGCGGGATGTGACGATGTCAGCCGCACGTGTCGAGGTCTTTCCGTATGTCCGGATCGCGCTCGATGATGTCGTCATCCGAGAAGTCGACGGCACGACCCCGTTTCTGTCCGCCGAGCATTTCTTCATCGATCTCAGGATTTTTCCACTGTTGCAGCAAACAGTGCTGGCCAAGCGGATTGTGCTGGATCGTCCCAAACTGACAATCAGGCGGGGCGCGACCGGGCTGTTGAACATCTCCGATCTTTTCCCCCAGGCGGCGCAGGATACCGGTGTGATCATGCCAATGTTGGGCGATGAGATCTCCATCGCTGGCGGCGAGCTTATGTTTGAGGACTTTTTCGGCACACAGGCCGGCCGGACAGTCACGCTCCGCCGCGTGAACACCAGTCTGAAACAATCCGGGTCGCAGCTGGCGTTTCAGTTCTTTGCTGCGCTTTCGCATGAGGTGGGCGATGCGACGTTTATGATCACGGGTGAGGTTGCTCGATACGCGATCGAAGGCACGAGGCGGACTGGGCAGGTGACGGGTAAAGTGGAAGCCAAGAAGGTAGACTTGAGGCAGTTGGCCCCGTTTCTGAACGATAACGCCCTGCTCCGCGAACTCCAAGCTCCCGTCGATCTGGCCTCGACCTTCGAGTACCGCTGGGCGCCGGACACACGCGCCCTAGACTTAAGGGACCTCACTGTGTCGGGCGCCGGAACCACGGTGAGCGGAAGTATCCTACTGGACAAGCTGTTCTCGCCGCAGGTGCAGCTTACGTCTTCTCTCACCACGACTCCGTTCCGTTTGGAGACCTTTCTTGGAAGCGTCCCCGACGAGGTGCTCCGGTCCCACTCCCTGGGATTTTTTAAGGATGGACAGGTGACCGGCATCGTTCAGGTGGTTTCTTTGCAGGTGGGGTGGAATCCAGAGCAGGAGCGCCAAGTCACGGTCCAGGGCGTGGTGGACCTGTTGGAAGGTCATGCGGTCGTGGGCGCCCATCATGTGCCGATTTCGCAAGTGAAGGGCAAGCTCCGGATCACCCCGGACCGCGTCGCGATCGAGCAGTTGACAGGACGGTACGGGCTGGCAGACGTGACCGAGGGAACGGGCGAGGTAACGAAGCTCACCGAGAACCCGACACTCTCCCTGGATATCAAGGGCAAAGTCTCGGCCCAGGAACTGGCCGTGATCGTGGCCCGGTTCGCTCCGAAAGCGCTGTTGCCCGCCGGCCCGGCCGGGCTGACGAAGCTTCATGGAGGGGCCGATGCCGTTGTCAGATTGGCGGGTCCCTTGGCCCAACTGAATGATCTGGAGGTGGACTGGGGCCTCGAGGCCCAAGATCTCGGCTTTACCGACCGGCGACTGGCCTTGCCGTTCTCCGGGGTGCGTGGGCGGGTGCGTTCCATCCCTCGCGGTGTGATCTTCAAGGGCCTGGGCGGGTCCGTCGGGAAATCCTCCTTTATGCTGGGGGGAGATATCGCGGTCCAGTCTGATGAGAAGGCCCACTATGCTCTTACGATTTCAGGCCAGGCCGATATGAAGGAAACAATCGGGATCGTGCTGACTAAGCCATCAAAATATTTCTCAGGCGAGGGGACCGCGGGGTTCGGGCTCAGCATCTCGGGACGAACCGGAGAGCTCCATTGGATCGGACGGGCGGACCTGCGCCAAGCAGTGCTCACCCATACCATAGGAGTCAAGAAACCAGGCGGACTCCCGAGTTCGATGGAGTTCGACTTTCTGCTGGATGCGGAGAACCGGCTCAGGATGAACCGCCTTATGATGGAGGTCTCCCCGTTGCAGATCCAGGCGAAGGGCACGCTGACGTTCCAGCCGCCCGGACGCTTTGATCTCCAGATACAGATACCGACGGTGGACCTTCACGCGCTGCCCAAGGGGATCGTGGGCATCAAAACCCTTCCGGACGCAGGGAATGTCTTTGCCCAGTTTGTTGCGATCGGACCGCTCGACAACTGGGAGGCCGCCAAGCTGAAGGGGCGAGCGGAGATCAAACAGCTCGGTTTCAGGCTGGAAGGGCTGGCGGCACCGGTCGAGGATCTGAACCTGACTCTTTCCTTCGAAGGGGACCGCATCGTGGTTGAGCAGGGGACTCTCAAGATCAGAGAGAGTCGCATCAATGCAACAGGCTCTATCCAGGGATGGAAAGGAGTCCCACGTATCCAGGCCGCCTTCGACTCGCCGGGTCTCGATCTTGCGTTGCTGATCCCCGAAGGTGCGCGCTCTCCGGTACGCGCGGCGATGGAAGCGATCAGCAGCAGCGCGACCCTTGAGGCGACCGCGGCGGTTCGGAACGGGCTCTATCACGGTGTCTCGTTTGATGAGATTCACGCAAGGGTTTCCGGGGGAGGCAGCGTGCTGGTCTTGGATCCTGTGACCGCGCGGATGGGGAAAGGCGTGATTGTCGGTCAAGCGCGCATAGCGTTGCCGCAGGATAAGCCTGCGGCGGTCGAATTGAGCCTTCATATCAGGGGGGTGGCGATGGAGCCGGTGTTTCAATCGCTTGGCGTCAAGGAGCCGCCGGTGACAGGCATGCTTAAACTGGACGGCGCGATCAGCGGGAACGGCAACGATCCGCGTGGGACTGCGCCCACGCTCCAAGGAGACATCAGCGTGATAGTCGAGAAGGGCTATTCCCAGAAACTCTCGGCGGCCGCCAAGATTGTCCGGTTGCTGAACCTTCCCAGGTTGTTGGTGGGCCAGGGGGAGGTTTCCGAGCAAGGCATGCCGTTCGACTGCATATCCGGGCGGGTCGTCATCAAGAACGGCATGGCGGAGGTCCAGGGCTATCGACTGGACAGCCCGATCATGAAGATGACTGCTGTGGGTAAGTACGATATTCCCAACGACAATTACGACATGGTCACGGTCGTCACCCCTTACGGTTCCCACGAAACGCTCCTGCAATCGATTCCGCTGTTCGGAAAGCTCTTCGCGGGGGAACGCGGAGGGTTTTCCACTGCCTTCTTCGAGGTCAAGGGGCCCTTCACTGATCCCCATGTCACGTGGTTGCCGATGAAGTCGGTCGGGTCGGGGATCACCGGCATGGCGAAACTGGCCTTCGATATCATGAAGAACATCATCATGCTGCCGAAGGAACTCATCTCCCCTTCGGAGAAGCCGCCGTCACCTTGCTCCCCTCAGTAAGGCCATGGTAGCATCACTCACTATGTCTACCGAGCCTGATGTCCTGCTGATCGCGGCGAGCGAAACCGATTCCAACCTCTACTACGCCACCCGTTTTTTGGCCCCCGATTCCTTCATTTTTTTTCGCGTCAAGAGCGAAAAAATCCTGCTCATGAGCGATCTGGAGGTGGACCGGGCTCGTGCTACGGCGACAGTAGACACCGTCCTGTCCTATTCGGAATACGAAGCGCGCTTGAAGCGAACGGGGGTGGCCTCCGTCACCGCGGTGGATGTGGTGGATGCGGTGTTGAAAGAACGCGGTGTCACGCGCCTGCAAGTTCCCGAGAACTTCGGCTTCGAGCATGCCCGGCGGCTGCAAGCGCGGGGCTATGAGTTGAGCACCAAGCGCGAGCCCTTCTTTGAAGAGCGGGCCATCAAGACGACCGAGGAAGTGGCGGCGATCGAGGCTGCGCAACGCGCCGTGGAAGCGGCCGTCCAGCGGGCCCTTGATCTTCTGCGAGAAGCCACTGTGCGGGGCGGCGTTATCGTCCATGAGGGCGAGCCCGTGACCTCCGAGCGGATCAAAAAACTCATCAACGTGACGCTCATGGAGCAGGACTGTGTGGGGCAGCACACCATCATTGCCGGGGGCGTGCAGGCCTGCGATCCCCACAATGAAGGGTCGGGGCCGCTGAAGGCCAACGAGTCCATTGTTATGGACGTCTTTCCCCGCAACACGACGACCCGCTACTTCGCCGACATGAGCCGCACGGTGGTGAAAGGCAAGGCCAGGCCCGAGATGAAGCGCCTTTACGAAACCGTCCTGTCCGCGCAGGAAGAAGCGATCGCGTCAGTGCGCAACGGCGCCGATGGGCAGAAAATCCATGCGCGCGTCCTGGAGCGCTTCGAGCAGACCGGCTACAAGACGGGTCTGATCAACGGCCGCATGCAGGGGTTCTTCCATGGAACGGGTCACGGCGTCGGGATCGATATCCACGAGGCTCCTCGAATCGGCAAGTCCGGGTCTCCTCTTCAGACCGGGCATGTGGTGACGGTAGAGCCCGGCCTCTATTACCCCGACATCGGCGCCGTCAGGATCGAGGACATGGTCCTGGTCACGCCCAATGGCTGCCGCAATCTCACACAGTTTCCCAAGGTCTTCGAAATCGACTAGGTTAGGCGATGCGCCTGGCCTTCACGATCCGCAAGTACAACTCCGAACTGGACGTCGCTCCGCACGACGAGACCTATCGCCTCGACGTCACCCGCGGGATGACAGTCCTCGACGCGCTCATTCGGATCAAGGACGAGCAGGATGGAAGGCTGACCTTCCGTTATTCATGCCGGTCCGCCATCTGCGGATCTTGCGCGATGACGATCAATGGCGCGGAGAAACTTGCCTGTCGCACGTCGGTTCGCAAGGAATGGGAGCGTCATGGAGGGATCGCCGTCGAGCCGCTCCGCAATCTGCCAGTACTCAAGGATTTGGCGGTGGACATGCGGTCCTTTTGGGGCAAGGTCCGGGCGATCGATCCATGGATACAGGCCGATAGCGCTGCGGCGGCGGGCGCCGCCGAGTTTCATAACGTTGATGCCTGCATCATGTGCGGGGCCTGCGTGGCGGCCTGCACGGTGCATGAGGTGGACAAGGGCTTTCTGGGGCCGGCCGCGCTGGCGAAGGCCTATCGGTTCGTGGCGGATCCGCGGGAGGGCCAGGCTGTCAGAACCGCGCGCCTGGCGGCTCTGCAGGGACCGACCGGGATGTGGGATTGCACGCGGTGTAATTTCTGCGTCGAGGTGTGTCCGAAGGACGTGCAGCCCATGGAGGCCATCATCCGTTTGCGCCGCGCGGCGATCGAGGCCGGCTATATCGAGACCGGCGGCGCCCGTCACGTCGTGGGATTCCGGGACCTGATCGCGCGGTTCGGCCGATTGAATGAGGCGCTGATGCCGCTGAAGGTGGTCGGCCTGAACCTGCGGAAGTTTCTGCACGTCCTGCCGCTGGCCATCCGGATGCTGCGCAGAGGGAAAGTCCCAAGCCCGCTGCATCCGCCGATCGATGGAGTCGAGCAGGTACGTGCAATGCTGCAACGAGGACGGCGATGAGCGATAACGACTCCGCGAAGCGGGGCCTGTCTCGTGGCCTGCAATGAGTTCAACAACATCGAGATGACGTATCCGGACCCCGGCACCGGCGTGAGCTACAAATACGGGTGATGCCGTGAAGTATGCCTTATATCCAGGCTGTGCGGCGAAGGGGGCGACGCCGGAGCTCTATCAATCCACAATGGCCGTCATCGGCCGGCTGGGGATCGAGGTCACCGAGTTGACCGCGTCCTCCTGCTGCGGGGCCGGCGTGGTTGGCGAAGCTGACCCGGATGGCTCCCTTGCGCTCAGCGCGCGCACCTTCGCGCAGGCGGAGCGGCTGGGCCTGGACGTAATGACGATCTGCGGCACTTGTCAGGGCGTCATGGGCGGTGCCAACCGGAAGCTGAAGGCCGATCCGGCGCTGCTCGAGCGGGTCAATCGCCTGCTTCAGCCGGAGGGTTTGACCTACCGCGGCACGGTCCAGGTGAAGCATCTGCTGTGGATTGTCGTACGGGAAGTGGGGTTGGAGAAGCTCAAGAATGAAGTGCAGGTGACGCTCGGTGACCTGAAGATCGCGCCCTTCTATGGGTGCTACATCCTGAGGCCCTCCTGGGACCTTAACTTTGACGATCCGGAAAATCCGAATTCTCTGGAGAAGGTCATCCGGGCGGTCGGGGCCGAGCCGGTGGACTATGAGGGCAAGATCAAGTGCTGCGGGTTCCCGCTCATCTTGGAGAAAGAAGATATCGCGTTGGCGATGGACGGCGCGAATCTCAAAGAAGCCAAGGACGGCGGCGCGGATGCGATGGTCACGCCCTGTCCCTTGTGTCACATGAGTCTGGATATCTACCAGGAACGGGCGGGGCGAAAGGTGAACGCCAAGCTGGACCTGCCGGTCCTGCACCTGCCGCAGATGCTGGGGCTGGCGATGGGCGTGCCCGCCGCGGATCTCGGCGTGCAGCGCCATCTGGTGTCGGCTGATTCGATCGTTCGCGCCGTGGAAGAACGCCAGAAGGAACAGAGAAAGGAGAAGGGCCGGTCATGACGGTGTTGTCGTTGAACGACTTCAAGCAATTCTCGCCGGAGAAGATGAAGAAGAACAATCTCTTTCAGACGCCGCGGTTCTTCTGCGACGTGTATGGCTTCGAGCCGGGGCAGATCCAGAAGGGGCACGTGCACGGCGATCAGGACAAGGTCTACATCGTGCTGGACGGGCAGGGGACGTTTCAGATCGGCACGGAAGAAAAGGTGCTGGGGCCGGGGCAGGCGGTGATGGCTCCCGCCGGTGCGGAGCACGGCGTCCGCAATCACACGCAGCAGCGACTCAGCGTCCTCGTCTTCGTCGCCCCCAACCAGGGTAAGGTCTTGACTGAAACCAAGAAACAACAATCAAGGATCCCGGTGATCCTTGCGCTGATCTATCTCATTCCCGCCCTTCTTCTTTTTGCATTGCTGATGATTTGTTTTACCGGAAGCGCTAGATGCTCCGGGCCAGTGATCTATCACTTTCCTTTGACGCCTTTACTGAGATGGATTGAGTGGCCATGGGGAACTATTGTGCCTGGAGGCGCGTTCGCGGGACCGCTGTGGGGAAGAGTTTTCATCCTTTCATCGATAGGTTTGAATGCGGTCTTAATCTTTGGGGGAGCAAAATTGTGCCAATGGCTGTTTCGCGCCTCGTGTGAAAACCCTCGCGAATTGGCTGGCCACGTGCTTTCGATACTCTCTTTACCGAAGGAGCGATTCTGGAAGAAACGATCGAAGGGGGCGACGATAGTGGTATTCCTCTATCTAATTCCCGCACTTTTCCTGTGGCTGAATTGGCAGTTGTGCTCAGGATGGAAATGGTTATGTAGCGCACCAATGCTTGAGTCTTTTGCGAGACCATGGGCAGACTGGTTAGGGTGGCATGCGGTGGCCAATTCAAATGTGTCTGTAGAGGCGTCGCTCGGTGTGCTCGGAGCACGGGTATTTGTGCTCGCTGCACTATTTCTGAATGCAGGTATTATTTTTTATCTCGTACGATTATACCAGTGGATGTTTGGCAGATTGCGCAACAAACCTCACCAATTACTCGGCACGACGGTCGCGATGACCTATGCGCTTATCGCACTCTTCATCTATGTAGATACAATAGGCTGTGTCGGTTTTCTTTGTGACCTAGGAGTAATGCTTGCGGCGGCGCCGTGGTCGATATTGACCGACGTGCATTTCAGAGGAGGCTGGATGTTTCTGGTGTTGCTTATGTTGGCTGCAAATACCGTCATTCTGTATGCCGTCTTAGCATGGCTAGCACGGCCGTTCTGGAAAGCGAAAAGCATCGTGAGTGAGTAGGCCCAGCCAAGGCACTAGCCTGCAAGGTTTGGTTTCTTGACTCCGTTGCGACGGTGCGCCAGAATGCGTTATGGCTGCGCGTCGCCCAATGCTGGTCGCCGGACGGTGGGTGGAGACCACTACGGCCAGCCCCATCCGCAATTCGTACAATCAAGAAGTTCTGGCCGAAGTCTGTCTGGCCGGTGAAGCGGAGGTCGAAGAAGCGATCCGCGCGGCGGTATCGGCGTTTGCCGTCAGTCGAAAGCTCCCGGCTCACGTTCGGTCTGCTGCGCTTCAAAAAATCGCAGGCGACGTGACCGCTCGCAAGGAAGACTTCGCCCGCTGCCTGTCGGCTGAATCCGGCAAGCCTATCACCGACGCACGCCGGGAAGTAGGCAGGGCCATCACGACGTTCACCATTGCGGCGGAGGAAGCCAAGCGAATTCCCGGCGAAGTTGTTCCGCTGGATATTACGCCCGGCACCGACCATCACGTTGGCTTGTCGCGCCGGGTTCCGATCGGGCCGATCCTGGGCATCACGCCGTTCAATTTTCCGTTGAATCTGGTCGCGCACAAAGTTGCACCGGCTCTGGCGGTTGGCAATCCCATCGTGCTGAAGCCGGCCCCGCAGACGCCGCTGACGTCCTTAATGTTGGGTGAAGTGATCCTGCAAGCGGGCTTGCCGGCCGGCATGGTCAGCATACTGCCCTGCACGAATGCCGTCGCGGAACGCATGGTCACGGACGAGCGCTTCAAGATGATCAGCTTTACGGGGAGCGCTGCTGTCGGCTGGATGCTCAAGGGCAAAGCCGGAAAGAAGCGCGTGGTCCTGGAGTTGGGCGGGAATGCCGGCGTCATCATCGAGCCTGACGCCGATCTCGACCATGCAGCGGACCGCTGCGCCGTTGGCGGCTATGTCTATTCGGGCCAGACCTGCATCTCGGTCCAGCGCATCTACGCGCACGAATCGATCTACCAAACGTTCCTCAACAAATTGGTCCAGCGGGTCGGGGCTCTGAAGCCCGGCAATCCTGCCGATGACACGACCGTCATCGGTCCTCTTATTGACGAAGGA
>Ga0207684_10001319_pt1 | contig 27222 bp, 24 predicted proteins | sample KBSK5501metaG_FD_184342 | JGI IMG/M metagenome (GOLD analysis project Ga0207684, IMG submission 184342) | Corn, switchgrass and miscanthus rhizosphere microbial communities from Kellogg Biological Station, Michigan, USA - KBS K5-50-1 metaG... | ecosystem: Host-associated > Plants > Roots >...
GCGACCACCTGGCGCAGCAGCGACGGGATCGTGCCGACGGTCCCCTCCCACTACCCGCCGCTGTTTCCGTGGCTGGTCGGCCATACCGCCGCGGTCCTACACACGCCCGCCTGGCAGTTGCTGGGATTCGCAGAGGCTATCGCCATGTCGGCGGCCGTGGTCGCGGGGTTCGCGCTGTGGCGGCGGCTGGTGGCCGGGCCGGTGGCGCTGGCGGTCACGCTGGTGGTGCCGCTGTCCTTCGCGCTCCCGCACAAGGGCTACGAGGTGCTGGCGCTGGCGGTGTTCGCGCCGTGGGCACTGGCCACCTTCTGGCGGCCCCCGCGCGGCAGGCTGCACTGGCTGCCGGCCGGGCTGATAGGCGGCCTGAGCGTGGCGTTGTACTGGGCCTACATCGCCTACGGCGCACTGGGCATTGCGGCCATGGCCGTGCTGACCTGGCGGGCCAGCCCCGACCGAGGGCGCTACCTCAGGCACATCGCCCTGACCCTGGCGGTGGCGGCCGTCGTCAGCTCCTGGTACCTGGTCCCCTACGCCGCATGGGCGTTCATGCACGGGGTCCAGGAGATGGACATGTACAAGGGGGGCGGCATCGAGTCCAGCCTGCTGCCGTTCCTGGCCGCGACACCGCTGGGCGCCCTGGAGCTGGCCGGCCTGGCCGGGATGGTGTGGTACCGGCGCCGCATCTGGTGGGCGGCGCCCATGCTGCTGCTGACCGCCAGCGCCTACGCTTACCGGCTGCTGTATCTCACCATATTCATAGTCAAGGGGCACACCGGCTCCATGCAGGACACTTCCCGCCTGGCCGGGTCGCTGCTGGCGATGGCCGGGGTGCTCACCGTGGTGCAGGCGGCCCCCGGCCTGGTACGCCGGCTCACCGCCGCCCGGACCCTGCCCTCCGGCCTGCCCGCCCTGGGCCTGTGCCTGGTCATCGCGTGGACCGCGGTGACGTTGTGGCTGAGCTGGATGCCGGGCCAGCTGGCCGCCGGCAACGGCCCCACGGGCTTGCAGTCCGGCGCCACGGTCGGCGCGTTCAAGTTCCCGCTGCCCGATGGGCGCTATCCGCGGTTCGACCCGTTGCGCACCCGCATCCGGTGGTTCCCCGTCGATCCGATCGAGGCCGACGTCAGTTCCGTGGACGGGCCGGCCGCATCGCCGGTGACCCTGTCGCCCTCGGAATTGCTGTTCGCCTACGTGCGCTGGCCGGGGTACCTGGCCGTGGCGGATACGTCGGCGGGCGCGACCACGCAATGGTTCTCCCGGTACGCCGCGCTGGCGGGGCTCGCCCGGGTGACCGATCCGGCCGCGTTCGCCGCGCGGTCCGCGCACACGGCCTTCGGCCCCATCGACGTGTTCATCCTCCACGACGCCGGGTCACGCTGGACCTGGGCGGCGCGGGGCTCGGTGCCGGAGAAGCCGGTGTCGTTCACGCCGGCCCAGTTCAGCCACACCAACTTCGCTGTTTTCACCAACCTCCCCGGCCACATCGTTGTCGCGGTCCGGCGGCCATAGCTGAGGCAGCATGACGACAGCGGCCGGATCGAGCGGGCGCCTGGTGCATAGTGGGGCATATGACTGATGGTTCCGGTGCCGGGCTTGCCGTCGGCCTCCCCCAGCCCGTCGCGGTGAGCCAGCCGGCGAAGCCATGGCCGGTGTGGGTGCGTTGGCTTGAGGCGCTGGGCGTGGCCCTGTCCCCGGCCGCCGCAGCCCTGGTGCTGCGATTGCGGCTGATGGCGCCGAGTGCCTTGCCCGACCCGGCCCTGCACACCAGCTACATCGTTGAGGGGCGCGACGTGTACATGCGCTACCCCTGGATGGCGGGGGTGGGCCTGTTGCGTGAAGGCGGACGGGTCGGTTTCCTGGTGCCGGCCCGGCTGGCTTACCTGGCGTTCGGTGCCGTGCCCGGCTTCTTCGTCACCCGGTATGTGCTGGCGCTGATTGCGGTGGGCCCGGTGTACCTCCTGCTGCGCCGCCTGTACGGCCGCGCCGCGGGGGTGGCCGGCATCGTGGTGGTGCTCTCCTCGCCGGTGGTCGTGACCGCGTGGGGCACCGACTACCCCGATTCGGCCGTGGTCTCCTACGCGATGGGGGCGATGGCGTGCCTGGTGATGCCGTGCTCCCCACGGTGGCGCCGCGCCTGGCTGGCCGCCGCCGGGGTGCTGATGACGCTGGCCGTGTGGTCACACCTGGTCGCGGTGCCGCTGGTGGGGGCGGCGCTGGCCGCGTGGCTGGTGGTGCGGCTGGTGCGGGAGCGGGCCGGGCTGCCCGGCGACCTGGCCGTGCTGGCCGCGGTCGCGGCCGCGGTCACCGGCGTGCTGGTGCTGGCGTCGGCGGTGCTGTTCGGCTACGCCAACTTCTTCGCGCTGACTTGGCAGGGATACCGGTTCCTGTCACAGCCCTCGCAGACGGCGATCTGGCACTCGGCGAACTGGCGGTGGGCGCCGTATGTGGCCTACGTGCTGGTGCCCCCGGCCGTGGTGGGTGCCTTCGCGGTGGCGGCCATCCGCCGCGGCCACGCGCTGCGGACCCCGGTGCTGATGGTGGGGGTGATGGCCGCTACCCAGGTGGCCGCGTATGCGCTCCTGCAGTTCGCCGGGTCGGTGCAGATGCTGGAGCAGCACTACTTCTCCTCCACGCTGTGGGCGGGGGTTTGCCTGGCGTCCGCGGTCGCAGTGGGGGAACTGGCCCGGCCGCTGTGGGACCGCCCACTGGCGCGGTGGCTTCCCGCGGCGGCCCTGGTCGCGGTCCCGCTGGCCTATGAGGCCGGCCCGCGCGTGCCGGCGTTCGGGTGGCTGCCGTTCGGCGTAATCCTGGCGGTGGCGGTGATCGTCGCGGCGGCCGTGGCACGGGCCTGCGCCCCGATCCGCCAGCGGGCGGTCGCCGCGGCGGCCATCGGACTGGCGCTGGTGGCGTTCGCGGGTGCCGCCCTGGTGCTGACGGTCGCGCCCATCCCGGACCACAGCCACATTCCCAATACGGCCGGTCACGAGCCGGCCCCCGATTACGCCTCCGCGCTCGGCGGCAGCGCAACGACCTACATCGACGGTTACCGGATCATCACCGCGCTGCCGGGGTTCGTAGGGCGAGCCACCTATCCCGGTGAGCAGATCCTTATCGTGCGGATGGCACCCAACACCTACAAGTACATCAAGTACGCCGCCGGGATGTACCACGACGGCGTCAACACCCTGGCGCGCCACTCTGCGCAACTGACCGTGAAGAGTCGCCAGCTGATCAGGGCCAGACGACCGGCCGAGATGCTGCTCCTCGGCGATACGACGGCACCGTTCCAGGCGGCGGTGCGCAGGCTGGCCCCCTTCCGGCCGTCCCTAGTCCGCGCCGGGGAACTACGGGCCGGCCCCCTGGTCATGCGCGTCTGGCTGGTGCGGCTGGGCGCCTACTACCACCCCGTTGTCGCACCGCACTGACGGCACGCCGGTATCCCGATATACGGCCCGTATCCCGCCTTGGGGGCACTAAGCTGCGTTCGTGCTCAATGGTCGCCGCATCGCTGTCGTGATGCCCGCGTATAACGCCGAGACAACGCTCGTGCGCACGGTCGCCGAACTCGACCGCACGATCGTCGATGAGATAGTGCTGGTCGATGACGCCAGCACCGACCAGACGGTCGCGCTGGCCCACAGGCTCGGGCTGGAGCCGATCCGCCATGAGCGCAACCTGGGCTACGGGGGCAACCAGAAGACCTGTTACCGCCGGGCGCTCGAGCTCCGCGCGGACATCGTCGTCATGGTGCACCCGGACTACCAGTACACCCCGCTGCTGGTCCCGGCCATGGCTTCGATGATCGCGTACGGGGTGTACGACTTCGTCCTCGGCTCCCGCATCCTCGCCCAGGACACGGTCGCCCGTGGCATGCCCCGTCACAAGTTCGCCGCCAACCGGGTCCTCACCCTGGTCGAGAACATGGTGCTCGGCCAGAAGCTGTCGGAGTACCACACCGGCCTGCGAGCGTTCAGCCACGAGCTGCTGGCCGCCTTGCCGTTCGAGCGCAACTCCGATGACTTCGTCTTCGACAACCAGATCATCGTCCAGGCCATCGCCGCTGGCGCCCGCATTGGCGAGCTGTCCTGCCCGACGCGGTACGCGGGCGACTCCTCATCGATCGACCTGAGAAACAGCATCCGCTACGGCCTCGGCGTGCTGCGCACCTGCGGCGAGTACCGGCTCAACAAGTGGGGGCTTCGCCGCTATCCCTATCTCGACCTCGATCCCGCGCGCATGCCCGCGCGGGACCTGGCGGCTCAGGCGGCCAAGTCGGACGCCGAGGCCAGCTAGCGCATGGCGGTCGAAGAGATCAGCAACTCCCTGGCATGGGCGCGTGCCCCGGCACCGCCGGCCAGCCAGTGCGCATGGTGCGGCCACCGGTTCGGCGATGCCGACGACCGCCGTACCGGACGGGTGTGGTGCGCGCGGTGCCGCGTGGCCACGACGTCGCCCTGGCCAACCCCGGCGCAGCTGGACGAGGCATACGGCGGCTGGTACCGGCCCTCGGGCGGCCGGTTCGCGGGGCTCGGGGATGCCGTGCTCCGCCGCACCCGCGGTGCGCTCGCCGGCCGTCTTCACCGGATACTGCCGCCCGGCCCGGTACTCGACGTGGGAGCCGGAGATGGCACCCTCGTCGAGGCTTTCGTGCGTCATGGCCGCGACGCCGTGGGTCTTGAGCCGCACGCGTCCGGGCCGCGTCTTCGCGCCACCGAGATCGAAGAGATGAGTGGGCAGTGGGCTGCGGTCATCTTCTGGCACTCGCTGGAACACCTCCGCCGGCCGGCTGAGGCGCTGAGCCACGCGGCGAGGCTGCTTGTCCCGGGCGGGCTGCTCGTGGTCGCCGTGCCCAACGCGGCCAGCCTTCAGGCCCGCGCCTTCGGGGACCGCTGGTTCGCCCTGGACCTGCCCCGCCATCTCGTCCACCTGAGCCCGGCACCGTTGTTGTCGAAGATCGAAGCGCTCGGGTTGCGGGCCGAGCGGGTCAGCTATCTGCGTGGCGGCCAGGTTGTCTTCGGGTGGGTCCACGGGCTGGTCGGCCAGCTTCCCGGGCAGCCCGATCTCTACGAGGTCATCCGCCGCGGCGAGGCGCGCAGGTCCGCCCAGAGCCCGGCCCGTCGCTGCTACGCCCTCGCTGCCGCCGGGGCCGCGGTCCCGGCGGCACTCGCGGCCACGGCTGTCGAGGTGGCGGCAAGGTCCGGCGGCACCGTCTACGTGCAAGCCCGCCGGGACTGGGAGTAACGGATACCGGCGGGAGAAGCGACGGCGCCGCCGCGTTCAGCGGGTTTATGGCCGCGTCAGGACGACCATGATCAGCCCCGATACCACCAGGAGCGAGCCCACCCAGGTCCACACGTTGGCCCGTTCGTGCAGGACGAGGACGCTCGCGGTCAGGATGCCCAGGTAGCCGAGGGCGTTGAACGGATAGGCGACGCTCAGCGGCACGCGGGACAGCGTCGCCAGCCAGGCCACCGCCGAGACGGCGAAGACCATGAGCCCGAGCAGGACCCACGGCGACGTGGCGGCGGCGAAGGCCAGTGACCCGCGGGTGCTGGCCGCGTGAGCCGATGCGGCCTGCATGCCATGTCTCAGCATGACCTGCCCGACGGCTGCGGCGCCGACGGCGAACAACAGCAAAGCCAAGTTTCCTACGGTCAACTGAGACCTCCTCGGCGGCTGTCCGTGATCAGGACGCCGTCCTGTTTGGTGGGATCCAGATGGCTGTGCGCGCCGTGCCACGGATCGCATGGCCTGGTGCAACCGGGGACCGAGCGGACTCTCGGCATCAAGGGGACCGAGCGGACTCTCGGCATCAAGGGGCTTCGGCATGCGCCGTTTCCTCCTGGGTGTCGTTTCGCCTGGCCGAGTCGGCCGACACGGGGCGCCCGCTTGAGCCACGGGTGCGTATCGTCCAGAATGCCCCGGTCACTCCTGCTTCACCACCGGGACCAGCCGGAAAGTCGCCGGTGTTTGCGGCCGCTGTGGGTACTGTTGTCCACCGTTAGCAGTGAGGAGCCGCACATGGAGCCGCTGGGCATCCCCGGTGCCTGGGTCTTTGCCCCGCGCATCTACTCCGATGACAGAGGCAGTTTCCTCGAGCTGTTCCGTGGTGCCGAGTTCTCCGCTGATGTCGGGCACCGGCTGGATGTGGCGCAGGCCAACTGCTCGGTGTCGCGGCGTGGTGTCATCCGGGGCATTCACTTCGCGGACGTGCCACCAGGCCAGGGGAAGTACGTCACGTGCGTCAGTGGCGAGATCCTCGACGTGGTGGTCGACCTCAGGACCGGTTCCCCGAGCTTCGGGCGCTGGGAGGCGGTGAAACTCGACGCTGAGACAAGGCGCGCCGTGTACCTGGCCGAAGGGCTCGGCCATGCCTTCACGGCGCTTAACGACCGGGCCACGGTGGTGTATCTGTGCTCGACCCCCTATGCCCCGGGACGCGAGCACGGGGTGCACCCCCTCGACGCGGCCATCGGGATCGCCTGGCCGACCGGGGTGGAACCGGTTATGTCGCAGAAGGATGCCACCGCTCCCACCCTGGCAGAAGCCGAGCGTGCCGGGCTGCTTCCCAGCTACCAGGCATGCCTGGACTACACGGACAGCGGGGACGGGCAAGCGCGCAGCTGGCCGGGGTAAGGCCCGGTTCGGCGCCCGATCAGGCCGCCGCGACTGCGCGGAGCCCCTGTTGCAGCCGCAGCTGCCAGCCGGGGATCGGCTTGATGCCGGCGCTCGCCCAGGCATCGTGCCCTAGCACGCTGTAAGCGGGCCGCGGCGCCGGGCGGGGGTACGCGCCGCTGGTAACCGGCCGCACCCGCGCGGTGTCGGCACCGAGCAGCCGGAAGATCTCACGCGCGAACCCGAACCACGTCGTCTCACCCGAACTGGTCGCGTGGTACACGCCCGCCGGCGCCCCCGAGCGCGCCAGCGCGATGACTTGCCCCACGACATCCATCGTCCAGGTCGGCTGGCCACGCTGATCGTCCACGACACCGACCACCTTGCCGTCCCGCTCCAGGCCGATCATTGTCCGCACGAAGTTGCGCCCATGTGCACCGTAGAGCCAGGCCGTCCGCACGATGTAGCCAGAGCCGGGAAGCAGCTCCGCCACGGCTCGCTCCCCGGCGAGCTTGGTGCGGCCGTACCCGGTACGCGGCCCGCAGCGGTCGTGCTCGGTATAGGGCCTGGCGGCATCGCCGGCGAACACGTAATCGGTGGAAATATGGATCAGTCGGGCGCCGCTGGCGGCGCAGGCGGCCGCGACCAGCCGCGCCCCGCGCCCGTTCACCTCGAGCGCCTCCTCCTCGTGCGCTTCCGCCTCGTCCACCGCCGTCCAGGCGGCGCAGTTGACGACGATGTCCGGCCGGCAGCCCAGGACCGTTGCGGTCACCGCCGCCTGATCGGTGATGTCGAGGTCCCGGCGGGTGAGGGCGAGCGCCACCTCGCCGTCCCGTTCGAGGCAGGTCACCATGTCTTGGCCGAGCATCCCCCCAGCGCCGGTCACCAGCCACCGGTTCATCGCGCCGCCGCGCTGCGGGCTCGTTTCGCGCTGTTCATGGGGCCCGGCCACCGGCGGGCACGCCATGGGTGGCCTGCTTCAGGGGTTCCCACCAGCTACGGTTCCGCTCGTACCAGCGGACGGCATCGGCCAGGCCCTGGCTGAATGGTATGCGCGGGGCGAAGCCCATGCTCCGGAGCAGCGAGTCGTCCAGCGAGTAGCGCCGATCGTGCCCCTTGCGGTCCTCGACATGAGCCACCATCTCCCAGTCCGCGCCGCAGCATTCGAGCAGCGCCCGGGCCAGCTCGATATTGGTCAGTTCTGCATCCCCGTTGATGTGGTACACGCCCCCGGGCTCTCCGCGTTCGAGCACCAGCTGGATCCCCCGGCAGTGGTCATCGACGTGGACCCAGCCGCGGACGTTCTGGCCGTCCCCGTACAACGGCACCTTGAGCCCGTCGAGAAGGTTGGTGACGAACAGCGGGATCACCTTCTCGGGATGCTGGTACGGTCCGTAGTTGTTACAGCACCGGGTGATGCTGACATTGAGGCCGTGGGTGCGTGCGTAGGCCCTGGCCAGCAGGTCACCCCCGGCTTTCGCCGCGGCGTAGGGCGAGTTGGGCGCCAGCGGCGCGTCTTCCCGCCACGACCCGTGATCGACGCTCCCGTAGACCTCGTCCGTGGAGACCTGCACGAAGCGGGCGACATCGGCGTCCAGGCACGCCTGGAGGAGAACCTGGACCCCCATGGCATTCGTGGCCACAAACTCCGCCGCACCCGCGATCGACCTGTCAACGTGGGTCTCCGCCGCGAAGTTGATCACAGCGTCATGACCGGGAACGACCGCAGACAGCAGCGCAGCATCGCAGATGTCGCCGCGGATGAATGAGAACCCCGGGCTGGTCGCGACGGGCTCCAGGTTCGCCTGGTTGCCCGCATAGGTCAGTTTGTCGAGCACCGTCACCTGCGCATGCTCGAAGCCGGGGTAGCTTCCGTGCAGGAGCGCCCGCACGTAGTGCGACCCGATGAAACCAGCGCCACCGGTAACCAGGATCTTCATGAGCTGATCTGCACCTTGCTGTGATCCCCCAGTACCAGCCGATGTGCCCTGGGAACCTCAGGCGAAGGAGTGACTTCGACATCGTGGCCGATGAGAGACGCCTCGATCCGCCGCACCCCCTGGATGGACGCGCCGCGCATCACGATTGAGTACTCGATCTCGCTGCCGGAAATCAGGCAGCCCGGCGCGACTGAGGTAAACGGGCCGACGTAGGAACTGCGGATCCGCGTCCCGGCGCCGATGATGGCGGGGCCCACGATGCGGGACCCGCTGACCTGTGCCCCGGCCTCGATCACTACCCGTCCGATCACCTCGCTGGCATCGTCTACTGAGCCATGCACTCGCGGTTCAATGCCTTCAAGCACCATCCGGTTGACTTCGAGCATGTCGGCGACGTTCCCGGTGTCCTTCCAGTACCCGGTGATGATGGTGGAGCGCACCGTGCGGTCGTTATCGAGGAGCCACTGGATGGCTTCAGTGATCTCAAGCTCCCCGCGCCGCGACGGTTTCAGTTGCCTGACCGCCTCATGGACGGCCGCCGAGAAGATGTAGATACCGACCAGCGCGAGATCGCTCTTGGGCTGCTTGGGCTTTTCCTCCAGGGCGATGACCTCACCTGTGCCACCAAGCTCGGCAACGCCGAATTGCGTCGGATCGGACACCCTGGTCAGCATGATCTGCGCGTCTGGCCGTGCCGAAGTGAACTCGTCGACCAAAGAGGCGATCCCGCCCACGATGAAGTTGTCGCCGAGGTACATCACGAATGGGTCGTCGCCGAGGAAATCCCGCGCGATCAGGACCGCGTGCGCCAGCCCACGGGGGGAGTCCTGGCGGATATAGGTGACGCTGACGTCGAAGCGGCCGCCGTCACCGACCGCGGCGCGGATCGCGGGCCCGGTGTCTCCTACCACGATCCCCACGTCGGTGATTGAGGCATCCCGGATAGCTTCCAGGCCGTAGAACAGGACCGGCTTGTTGGCGACGGGGAGGAGTTGCTTCGCCGAAGTATGAGTGATCGGCCGGAGCCGGCTGCCGGATCCGCCGGCCAGGACCAGCGCCTTCATGATGCTGAACTATAACCGCGCGGCCAAACTTGCGTGGTCTTCCCGGGGACGCGGCCCGCGTAGGGCGGCGTTCGGGTGACCTGTGGGGTGGCGGCTGGGCCGGGGCAGGTAGGTCTCACCGGTGTTTGCTGGCCGTCCGCGCCCGCCTGAGGTCGAAGCTTTTGCGCTTGTACAGGGTTACGCCTTTCCAGGGCGAGTGCAGCTGGACGAAGTTGGCCGCGAAATACGCCCTGAGCGCGGGAGTCCAGGCGATGCGGCCCGCGTTGTTGTGGGACAGCAGGAGGAGCTGGGCGTGAGAGAAGGCCTGCCGCCACACGGCGGCCACCGCGGGGACGTAGCCAGCCCCGTCCGACGGTCTCCTGCCCCGGGACAGGGCCAGGTCGGTGCCCAGGCTATTCACCATCTGCGGGCAGCCTGGCACGTCGGAATAGAACCGGTTGGCCAGGATCGTCATGGACACCTGATCGGTCAGCACGCAGGCGCCGGGCGGGATGATGCGGTCGATGGCGCGGGGGGCCGGCCCGATGATCTTGGCGCCCCCGCTCTCGGCCCGGAACTGCGCCGCCGCGGCCACCACGATCGCCAGTCCGGCCAGGCCGGCTGTGAGCGATCTCAGCACCCTGCGGGCCTGCCCCTGGCGGGCCCGCGGCGGGGGCCCCGGCCCGTCAGCCCGAGGGCGGCGAGCCGTTGACACCGCCGTCAGGAGGCGCGAGACGGGCAGTGCGATGGAAGCCGCGAGGAAGGGCGCCAGGAACGCAGTGAAGTGGTAGTAGAACTGGCCCGCCAGGCAGAACATGACGATGACGATGGCCGATGTCAGCACCACGAACCGCTCGAGCAGGGGCGGCGGGCGGTGGGTGACCAGCCACGCCGCGATGACCAGGGCAGCTACCACGACGGCGGCCGCAACCGCGATGACGAGAACCGTCGTCTCCTGGCCCGGCCGGGGATGGACGATGCCGAGCATATCGGCGAGCCGCCCCCAGACCGCGGTCCGCGCCGGCCTGACCAGCTCGAGCTGGGCCACGATGGTGCTGTCGTAGAACAGCCGTGGTGCCATCCCCGCGAACGGCAGCACCGGGACAAGGAACCCCGCGGCCACCCCCGCGCAGAACGGCCAGGCTCGCGTGATCTTGGGCAGGAAGAGCAGGATGGCCACGAGCACGGGGACGATGGCCCAGCCCTCGACCGCGCCGCCGAACCCGAACGCCACCCCGGCCCAGGCCAGGCGCCAGCCCTGGGCCAGGTGGTCGCCGTCGAACAGAGCCAGCGCCCCAATCAGGCAGAACAGCGCCAGCCACGGCTCCACGAGCACGGTGTGCGCGGCCTCGATGCTCCCCGGGTAAACCGCCATGATCCCGCAGGTGATCAGCACGGCCAGGGTTCCGTAGCGGCGGACGAGGAGGCCGGCCAGGACCACCCCGGCACCGCTCGCCGCGGTGGTGAGCACCCGGGCCATCTCCATTCCGCTGGCGGTGCCGGTCACCCTCGCCACCAGCGCCACCGGCAACATCAGCAGCGTGATCCCGGGCGGCTGGACGCTCACGAAGTCCCGGTAAGGGAGGACGCCCACGGCCAGGCGCAGAGCGCTGCCGAAATAGGTCCCGTCGTCGTACTCGGTGACGCCCAGCAGGAAACCGGCGCGGGTGGACTGGTAGTAAACCCGCAGCGCCAGCGCCAGCGCGGTGGTGACCGCGATCACCACGACGACGGCTTCGGTCGGCTTTCCGCCATCCGCCCGCGCATGCCGGGCATTGCCCAGCGCCCCGCCCGTGACCTGGCTTTCTGCGACCTCACTCACAACCAGGCCCTCCCAGGTACCGGCCGATGCGATACGTGCCCGGCTGTGCCACATACCGCAACACCCCGCACGCGCCCAGGCCAACCCGCACACGAAACGGGTGGTGATCCCATTGCAGCCCCGATTGTAGTGGCCAGGCATGGGCGGATGATGTCCGCCGCCGAAGCCCGCACCGGAGGCGCAGCGCGTCCCCCGCGGCCACCACCCGGATCCCGGCGAGCAGGTCGGTGGCGGGGTGTCTTTCAGCAGGAACCCGCTGGCCCCGGCCCGCAGCGCCGCGTAGACGTACTCGTGAGGTCGAACGTGGTGAGGAGTCGAACGTGGTGAGGATGAGCACCCGCACGGCCTCCCCGGCGCGCCGTCATTCCGGTGGCCGTCTCGGATGGTGAGACGCGCGTTTCGCTGACCGTATCGCGTGTGCCACACTAGGTCCGTGACGTGCGGCCGGATCATTATCGGCAGGCGCGCCGGCACCTAGCAGGCCCTCGGAGTTCCGCAGGGCCGCACCCGCCGGCGCGCAGACCTCTCGCATCCCGCGAGGGGTCTTTTGCTTTGTCCGGCCGGGGCGCGGTCCCACACAGAACGGAAGACCAATGCCCGACGACAGTTTCCACGTCTACGACACCACCCTGCGCGACGGCGCACAGCAGGAGGGCCTGACGCTCACCGTCGCGGACAAGCTGGCCATCGCGCGGCGCCTGGACGAGTTCGGCGTCGGCTTCATCGAGGGGGGCTGGCCCGGCGCCATCCCGAAGGACACCGAATTCTTCCGGCGCGCCCGCACCGAGCTGCAACTGTCCCACGCGACCCTGGCGGCCTTCGGCTCCACCCGGCGCCCCGGCGCGGTGACCGCCGACGACCCGCAGGTGGCCGCGCTGCGTGAGTCCGGCGCGCCGGTCGTGACGCTGGTCGCCAAGAGCCACGACCGGCACGTTACCGCGGCGCTGCGGACCACGCTGGAGGAGAACCTCGCCATGATCGCCGAAACGGTGCGGCACCTGGCGGCCGAGGGCCAGCGGGTGTTCCTCGACGCCGAGCACTTCTTCGACGGCTACCGCTCCAACCGCCATTACGCGCTCGAAGTCGTGCGGGTGGCGGCGGAGGCGGGCGCGGAGGTCGTCGCGTTGTGCGATACCAACGGGGGCATGCTGCCCTCGCAGATCGGCGACGTGGTCGCGGCGGCAGCCGTGGCGACCGGAGCGCGGCTGGGCATCCACTGCCACGACGACACCGCCTGCGCCGTGGCGAACACGCTGACCGCGGTGGAGGCCGGGGTGACCCACGTGCAGGGCACCGCCAACGGCTACGGGGAGCGGGCCGGCAACGCCAACCTGTTCAGCGTCGTCGCGGGGCTGGAGCTGAAGCGGGGGCGCCAGGTGCTCCCGGCTGGCTGCATGGCCGAGATGAGCCGGGTCGCGCACGCGATCAGCGAGGTCACCAACGTCACCCCTCTCGCCCACCAGCCCTACGTCGGGTTCTCCGCGTTCGCGCACAAGGCCGGGCTGCACGCCTCGGCGGTCAAGGTCGACCCGATGCTCTACCAGCACGTCGACCCTGCCCTGGTCGGCAACGACATGCGGATGCTGGTGTCCGACATGGCGGGCCGTGCGTCGGTGGAGATCAAGGGCAGGCAGCTGGGGTATGACCTGTCGGCCGCGGGCAGCGCCGGCCGGGTGGTGGACCGGGTCAAGGACCTCGAGGCCCGCGGGTACACCTTCGAGGCCGCCGACGCGTCCTTCGAGCTGCTGCTCCGCGACGAACTGGCGGGCGAGCGGCTGCGGCACTTCCAGGTGGAGTCCTGGCGGGTGATCGTCGAGCGCCGCGCCGACGGAGCGGTGGTCAGCGAGGCCACGGTCAAGCTCACGGCCAAGGGCGAGCGGATCGTTGCCACCGGCGAGGGCAACGGCCCGGTGAACGCGCTGGACAACGCCCTGCGGCTGGCGCTGGAGCGCTTCTATCCCGAGCTGGCCATGCTGCAGCTGGCCGACTACAAGGTCCGCATCCTGGAGAATTCGCACGGCACCGGCGCGGTGACCCGCGTGCTCATCGAGTCCGAGGACGGCACCGGCGCGCCGGACGGCACCTGGAGCACGGTCGGGGTGGACGAGAACATCATCGCCGCGTCCTGGCACGCGCTGGCGGAGGCCGTCACCTACGCCCTGCTCCGGGCCGGGTACCAGCCCACCGAACAGGACGGCGGGGCCTGAGCGGGCGGGCCACACGCCAGGATGGGGCGCGGCGGGCGGCCGCGCGGCAGCCGCGGGATCTGGCCACCGCCCGGGCCGCGTCCCGGCGGAACGGGGGGCAGGCTGGCGATACGGTGGAGCGCATGGACGACAAGGAGATCATGGCGCACATCGACGATCTCATTAAGACCGAGCACGAGCTGCGCGCCAAGCTCGCGGCCGGCGCGATGACCACCGACGACGAGCACCGCCAGCTTGCGGCGGCCGAGGCGGCCCTCGACCAGTGCTGGGACCTGCTGCGGCAGCGCCGGGCCCGCAGGGAATTCGGCGAGAACCCGGCCGGCGCGCAGGTGCGGCCGGTCAGCGAGGTGGAGGGGTACCGGCAGTAACGCCGGGATGAGGCGTGCGCATCGCGAGGTTCGCCGCGGGTGACGAGGTTTCCTACGGGCTGGTCGGCACGGCCAGGGCCGCGGCCGCGGGCGGGGAGATCATCGCCGAACTCGCCGGGCACCCGCTCGGCGCCGGCAAGGACGGCATCAGGCTCACCGGCACCACGTACCTGCTCGGCGAGGTCCGGCTGCTCGCCCCGGTGCTGCCCAGCAAGCTGATCGGTTTCCGGTCGGCCGTCCCCGGGCCAGGCGCGCCGGCGAGTGACGGGCTGGATGACGATTCCGTTATGTATCTCAAGCCGTCCACCGCCGTCTGCGGGCCGTCGGACGCCATTCAGTCACCGGCGCAGACGCAGCACCTGGAGGCCGGGGCGAGGCTGGCGGTCGTCATCGGCAGGCTGTGCCGGCAGGTGCCTCGCGAGCAGGCCGCCGCGGCGATCTTCGGGTACGCCTGCGCCCTCGACGTCACCGCGGCCGACCTGCGCGAGCGCGACGGGCAGTGGGCGCGGGCGACGGGGTTCGACACGTTCTGCCCGCTGGGGCCGTGGATCGAGACCGACGCCCCCGGTGCGACGGAACTGGTCACGTCGGTGAACGGGCAGGCGCGCCAGCGGGCCCTGATGCCCGGGCCGGCCTGGGAAGCGGCGGCGCTGGTCGCGGCCGCGAGCAGCGTGATGACGCTGCTGCCCGGGGACGTGCTGCTGGCCGGCGCGTGGGCCGGTGACGCGGCGCTGGACTGCGGAGATGAGGTATCGGTGTCGATCGGCGGTATCGGTACCCTGACGAACAGGGTGGAGAAAGGTGACTGAGCACGGCGGGGCGGGCCCGGACCGCGGTCGGGTACGGGTACGGTTCGCCCCCTCACCCAGCGGCGACCTGCATGTGGGCAACATCCGCACGGCGCTGTACGACTGGGCGTTCGCCCGCGCGACCGGCGGGACGTTCGTGCTTCGCATCGAGGACACCGACGCGACCAGGGTGCGGCCGGAGTACATCGCCTCCGCGCAGGACACGATGCGCTGGCTGGGGCTGGACTGGGACGAGGGGCCCGGCGCCGGCGGCCCGTTCGGGCCGTACCTGCAGAGCGAGCGGCTGGGCATCTACGCGGACTGGGTGGAGCGGTTCCTCGCCGACGGGCAGGCCTACTACTGCTACTGCACGCCGGAGGAACTCCAGGCGCGGCGGCAGGCCGCGCGGCAGGCCGGCGGGCCGAGCGGGTACGACGGCCACTGCCGCACGCTCACCGCGGACGAGGTGGCCGCCTTCCAGGCGGAAGGCCGCCGGCCGGTGGTCCGGTTCCGGATGCCGGAGGGCTCCACCACGTTCACCGACCTGATCCGCGGCGAGGTCACCTTCGACCACGCACACGTGCCGGACTTCGTGCTGGCCCGGGCGGACGGTGCGCCGCTCTACACGCTCGCGGTCGCGGTCGACGACGTGCTCATGGAGATCACCCACATCGTGCGCGGCGAGGACCTGCTGTCGTCCACCCCGCGCCAGATCGCCGTGTTCCGCGCGATGGGCGTGCGCGAGGACCGGGTCCCGGTGTTCGCCCACCTGCCCTACGTGCTGGGCCCCGACGGCCAGCGGCTGTCCAAGCGCAACGGCGTGGTCTCCATCAACTGGTACCGCGAGCAGGGGTTCCTGCCCGAGGCGATCGACAACTACCTGGCGCTGCTCGGGTGGTCGCCGGGGGAGAACCGGGAAGAATTCACGCTGGCCGAGATGGCCGCCGAGTTCGACCTGGCCCGGGTGAACAAGAACGCCGCCCAGTTCGACGTGCGCAAGCTCGAAGCGATCAACGGCGACAAGATCAGGGCGCTGGACCCCGCCGACTTCGCCGCCCGGATCACGCCGTTCCTGGTGCGGGCCGGCATGGTCACCGAACCGGTGTCCGGGGCCGGCGCCGCGCTGATCACGGCCGGGGCGGGCCTGATCCAGACCCGGATCCGCAAGCTCAGCGAGGCGCCGGAGATGCTGGGCTTTCTGTTCGGCACCGAGGCCGGTTTCCATGTGAACCCCGCCGACGCGGAACGTGTGCTGACCCCGGAGTCGGTGCCGGCGCTCGCCGCCGCGGAGAAGGCCCTCGCCGGGCTGGGCACCTGGTCGCACGAGGAGATCGAGCGGGTGCTCCGGGCCGCCCTGCTCACCGACCTGGGGCTGAAGCCGCGCCTGGCGTTCGCCCCGGTGTTCGTCGCGGTCACCGGGCGCCGCGTGGCGCCGCCACTGTTCGAGTCGATCGAGCTTCTCGGGCGGGACAAGACGCTGGACCGGCTGGCCCGGGCGCTCGCGGTGGCGAACGCCGCGGTGTGACCCGGCCGGCCCTGGCGGTCCGGGAGACCGGTTCTGGCCGGGCGCTTTGGGAGCGGGTACGGGTTTCGGCTACACTGCTCAGGCGCGAGCGGGCCGGCAGGCCCGTTCCCATGGGGTATGGGGTAATTGGCAGCCCGACGGGTTCTGGCCCCGTTAGTCTAGGTTCGAGTCCTGGTACCCCAGCTCAACGAAATGATCGTTTGGCATCAATAGCGCGCCCGCTCCTGGGCGCGCTTTCTTGCGCCTTGGCCAGCCACCGGCTGGCGCGCAGGCCGCCCCGGCGGCCGGCCGGCCTTCCCGGCCGCGTACCTGCCGCTCAGACCCGGCGGGGGCGCCTGCCCTTGCGCCCGAAGATCCGCGAGATCAGCAGGACGATGATCGAGCCGATGATCGAGCCCAGGATGCCCGACGGGTGCAGCGCGAAGAGCGACAAGGTGTGGAGGAACACCAGGTTCTCCAGGAAGCCCCCGACGAACGAACCAAGGACCCCGAGGCCCATGGTTTTGAGGACGCCCATCGGGTCCCGGCCGGGTACGACCAGGCGCGCGATGGCCCCCGCGATCAGTCCCACAATGAGCAGGACGACAATGAACGCCAACATACTCAGAAAGATACCCCCGTTCCGGGCGTGCTCTCGCGGGCCGCTGGGCTGACCCACCGCCTTCGGGGGACGGGGGCGCATCCGGTTTGGCGTGGGTCACCCGGGTGCGCTACGGTGCAGTCGCTGGCCCCGTCGTCTAGCGGCCTAGGACGCCGCCCTCTCAAGGCGGTAGCGCCGGTTCAAATCCGGTCGGGGCTACTCACGAAGTAGCAGGTCACAGGCCCGGGTCATCACTCATGGTGACCGGGCCTTGATCATCCGTCCGTGGTTTGTCCGTGAGACTCGCGGTCATGCATCGTCAGCGAGCGGCACACGGACCCATCGATCAACATTCCCAGACATCTCGGAATCGGGGGCCAGCTGACGCAGCCCTGTCGGGACTCGGGCTCGCCGAGGAGCGTCTGACGGCCGGGATGCTGCCGGACGGTGCGGTCTGGTGCCAGGCTTCCCCTGTCGTGGAGCTTGATCACATCGGCTGGCATGGTCGGCAGGTCTTGAAGGGAGCCGCCGCCGAAGCCGCGTAGCGCCGCCGCTTCCTACCGCTGACCGTGGCCAAGCGTCATAGACGATATCAATCGAGCAATACAATCATCAGACGACATTCCTGAAGCTAATTTGGCATTCTCGGTAACTAACCGAATGACCAAGCCAGTCGTAACGCCATTGAGGCGAGCAAGATATCCTTAAACCCGGAATAACTCTGGACCGAGCGCGGTCCGGAGATGCACGCTGGGATCTCAGTAGCACCTAACGGGGAGTCAGAAACGGTCGGCCTAAGCAAGCAGGCTCGGTCGTTAACGAATGGACGCTTTGAGGTGATCTCGGTGAGCCAACCGGTGCCAGATGCGAAGCTGGGCAGGCCAACACCCGCAGGCCGGCGCTCTCGTGAGGCGGCTCGCCGCGGGAGGAGGGTCGAGTTCACGCTGACCGATGGGGAGTTCGCCGACCTGGACATGGCTGCCCAGTTAGCTGGGCTGTCCCGTGGCGCTTACGCTGCGCAGGCGGCGCTGGCGGTCGCCCGCGGTGGTGGCGACCGCGCTGGCGTGCCGCTGCGGGAAGCACTGGTGGAGTTGATGACCGCGGCAGGGCTGGTGCGGCGGGTGGGCACGAATCTAAATCAAGCAGTGGCCCGGTTAAATGCCACGGGACGGCGCGGCGACGATCTGCTCCCGGCGGCACAGTTTTGTGTCCGGGTGATCCGCCGGCTGGATGAGGCGGCGGAACACGTGCGCCGGAATGTTCCGTGACGGAACGCGGGGTGTTCCGGTGATTGGGAAAGTGCTCCGCGGCCGGAACGCCCGGCGCCTGCTGTACTACCTGTACGGGCCCGGATTGGCGAACGAGCACGCCGATCCGCACCTGGTCGCCGGATTCGATCACCCGCCCGAGTTGGAGCCGGAACGCCGCCCCGACGGAACACGGGACTTCCGGCGGCTCACCGGATTGCTGGAGCAACCGCTGGCCGGGCTGCGCGGCCGCGGATACGACAAGCCGGTCTGGCACTGCGCGATCCGCGCCGCGCCCGAAGACCGGATGCTGTCGGATGCGGAATGGGCCCAGGCCGCGGGCCGGGTGATGCACCGCACCGGGCTCGCCCCCGGCGGCGATGATCTGGGTGTGCGGTGGGTGGCGGTCCGGCACGCCGCCGACCACATCCACATCGTCGCCACGCTGGCTCGCCAAGACGGCAGACGGGCCAGCACCTGGAATGACTACTACCGGGTCCGCGACGCCTGCCAGGAGGCGGAACGGCGGTTCGGGCTGCGGTCCACCGCTCCGGCAGATCGCATCGCCGCGCGCCGCCCGGCCCGGGCCGAGACGGAACAGGCGGCCCGGCACGGGTGGAGTGAACCAGCCCGGGTGACCCTGCGCCGGGAAGTGTGCACCGCGGCCGCCGGGGCAAGCTCGGAGCGGGAGTTCTTGGCCCGCCTGCGGGCGGCGGGGGTGCTGGTCCGCGAGCGGTACAGCACGGTCAGCCCGGATCGGGTCACCGGGTATGCGGTCGGGCTGCCCGGCCACACGGCGCGCGGCGGCGGGGTGGTCTGGTACGGCGGCGGGAAGCTGGCCGCCGACCTGACCTTGCCGAAACTGCGCGCCCGCTGGTCCGGAACAGCCGCGGGACATGCGCCGTTCGGCGGCACGGTTGTTCCGGCGCCTGTGGTGCGCGGCGCGCTGCGGACCATGGTACCCAGGCGGCGGAACACGCCGCGGACGAGGCCGGGTTCTTCGCGGCCCTGCGCGAGGCCGGGGCGCTGGTGCGGGTGCGGGTTCAGCGAGACCGATCCGGGACAGGTCACCGGGTATTCCGTCACCCACCCCGGCCACACCGGGCCAGACGGGACACCACGGTGGTACGGCGGCGGCCGGCTGGCCGCCGGGCTCACCCTGCCCCGGCTGCGGGAACGCTGGAACCAAGGCCCGGGCGGGTCGGCGGAACGTTCCGGAACGCCACGGTTCACCGCCCCAGAACGGGACGAGATCTACCGGCACGCGGCCCGCCAAGCCAGGGCCGCCACCGAACACATTCGCCACTGCGCCATGACCGATCCGGCCGACGCGGCCGACGCCGCCTGGGCGGCGGCCGACACGCTGCACGCCGCGGCGCGGGCGCTGCGCAACCCGCACCTGCGGTGCGCGGCCGCCTCCTACGACCGCGCCGCCCGGATGATCGCCCTGGCCGGGAACCTGACCGGCGACAACACGCTACTGGCCATCGCGCTCATGGCCCAGCTCGTCGCCCTGGCCGCCGCCGTCGCCGAGCTGCGCCAGGCCCAACAGCATGCCGCCCAAGCAGCCGCGGCCCGTGACGCGGCCGCCCACCTGCAGGCGGCTGTCGCGCAGGCGCACTCCCGGATGCCGCGTTTCGGCCACGCGCAAGCGCGGCGAAGTGCCCGGGGGAGGAGCGCTGCCGAGAATGCCCGCCAAGACTTCCCAACGGGTTTGAGCCCGCCGCAAGCGGCAGCAGGCCCTGCCCGTCCCGGATCGTCGCAGCCTGACCGTGTCTCGCCGCAGAGAACCGGACCGCGCCGCGCCGCTCGTTACTGATTGTGAAACGCGGACAATTGCAGTAGCCAATCCCTGCGAACATATCGCCGATTATTTGCGTCGGCGGGGGAAGCTGGTTTCCTGGATTCCGCAGGCGCAGATAACCCACTTATGTCGTTTAGGCGCGGTGGTGGCAACGGTGTGGGTGCTTACCTGCTATCGGTTGGTGGCCGGGTTCCCGGTGCCGTTATGGCCTGCGCCGTCTCCGCTGGCGTTTTCGTGTTTGACGAGCGATTTGACGGTGGCCAGGGGGTCCGGGTCGAGGCTGGACAGGGCCAGCTGGGCGCACACTGCCTGGCTTGGGCGGCCCAGCCGTGGCTGGTGCCTTCGGCCTCGTCGAGAGTGGCGTGGGCGGTCAGGGCGTCGAGTTCGTGCCAGCAGGTGGTGGCGGACCGCAAGCCGCCGTGCGGCATCAGCGTCGTTGCGGCCCCGCCTGGCGTGGCGGACGGCCAGGGTCAGGTAGTCGCGGGCGGTGGCCAGGTCACCCGCGTTCATCGCGAACAGGCTCGTTCAGGTAGTAGCTGAAGCGGTCCGGGGTGAGGTGGTGGCGCAGGCGTCGCGGCGGACGGGAGTGGCCACGAACGCGGTGGCCGTGCGCTGCCCCAGCCGCGCCGCGGGCAGGTGCATCCACACCTCGCCGTTGCCACCGCGGGTCTGGTACAGGTTGTCGGCGGGCTGCCATTGGCCGGCGTCGATGGGCAGTGCGATGGCCTCGGTTACCCGCAGTGCGTCCGCCCGGGAGGTCACCTCTCCTTGGGGCAGCCCGGTCAGGCTGGTGGCGGCGGCCTGGAGGGCGAGGGGGCGGAAGGTGCCGCAGGCCAGGGGCGGGCGGAGATGGTGGCGTCGGGGTGTCAGGTGGACAACTCGGGCAGCCGCTCCGGCACCGTCGCCTGCACCATGCCCGGCGTCCACCCGGCCAGCCGGTCCCCGAACGCCTCGTGCTCGGCTACCGCCAGCACCGCACCGGCGGTGACCGGGCGGGTGAACAACGACACTGCCGCGAGCAGGTACCGGTCCGCCTCAGCCAACTGCCCGGCGTAGAAGCTCAGCTTTTGCTGACCCGGGTGTCGGTGCGGGCCGCGGTGGCCAGGTCTTCGCGCAGGGAGTCAGGCCGGGGGCGGGGCCGCGCGGCCGGTGATGGCCTGGCCGCGCGGCCTGTGCCCGGTCTTGCCTTGATTCAGGCGGGCCTTACGGCGGCTCGCCGTGTGGCCCGTGCGCGGTCGAGAATAACCGCCACGCTGGCTGCGGCGAGCGCCGCTCCGACAGCGATCAATGTGATCTGCCACCCGGGCATGCCGCCGGCGACCACGGTGTGGATTCTCGTTGCCGGCGGCGGTGCTGGCGGGCTTTGCAGGCTGCCGGGCGGCGGCCGCAGGCTGGCGGCAAGCGCGGGCGTGGCGGCCCCGGAGGCGAGCAGGGCACTCGCCAGCACTGTGAGGAGCCGGATGGCACGGTGGATGCGGTGGATGTGGTTCATGGTGACCCTCCTGTGCTGCGGGTGACGATCGGTCGGCGGCGAGGCTGTGGCCGCTGACCTGCTAGCGGCGTGTCATGGTGGCGGGGCCTTAGAGACTGGTCTTATCGGTGGCCGGCCGACGGCAGGTGCTCAGTGGCTGGGACCGGGTCGGCGCAGGCCGACGCAGGTTGCGCGCGCCAAGGAGCGTGAGGACGCGGCGGGCCAGCCCGGCGGACGGGTGGCGGGGAACGGGGGACGGGCCTTGCCGGGTTTGGGCGGATCGGGCCCGGCGGGCGGCCCGGGCGAGAGTGTCGCGCTCAGCCTGGCGGTGCAGGTCGGCGGTGCGGGCTTTTGCCAGCTCGTAGCTGATCGCGGAGTGCATGGCGTCTCCTCAGGTTCGGCCGTAGGCGGCTGTGTTCTGAGGATGCGGCTACGGCAGCGCTGCGCGGATCGGGTGATCGTGCTGCATCAGTGCTGCCAGGTCTTTAGATTCCGGCGCGCGGGTGTTTAGGTCTAGGGCCGCCGGGCGGGCAGCAGGCGGCACGCTCGGCCAGCGAGGCGGCCTGCACCCGGCCGGAAACTCCGAGTTTGCGCGAGTTTGCGCAAGGTGTTGGTCACGTGGATGCCGGCGGTTCTGGGGCTGATGAACAGCTCGGCGCCGATCTGCGGGTTGGTATAACAGCCTGCGAGTAGGCCAGCACCGCCGCCGGGTTCCCGCCGTGGATCAGGCGGTGCGGGTCCGACGGCGCTGGTGGTGACATCTGCGGGCGGTGGCCTGGGGAAATGGGGATTGACCTGGGCGCTGCGGGCTGGTGGGGTGGGCGGGTGGCCGGGTCGGTGACGTTTGTCGGCCGTGAGGGTGAGTTGTCCCGCCTGTGGGGTGCGCTGGGCGGGGATACGCGGCTGGTGCTGGTGGCAGGCGATGCCGGTATTGGCAAGAGCCGGCTCGCCGCGGAGGGGATGCGGCTGGCCGCGGCGGAGCAGATTCCCTCGGTGAGGGGAGCGTGCCTGCCGCTGGCCGACAAGCTGTCGCTGTTGCCGGTGGCGGAGGCGCTGGGTGAGCTCGCCGGGCTGGACCGCGGCAGCTTGGTGGAGTCAGCGCTGAGCATGGCGCCGGCGTATGTGCGGGCGGAGGTGGGCCGGCTGGTGCCGCGGCTGGCGCCGGGCGAGCCGGCCTCCGGCCAGCGCGGGGAGGGATGGCGCCGGGACCGGCTGTTCACCGCGGTGGCCGAGCTGCTGGGGGCCGTAGCGCGGCGGGGTGGGCTGGTCGTGGTGATCGAGGACGTGCACTGGGCGGACAGGGAAACGCTGGACCTGCTCACCTTCCTGGTGCGGGCCGGGCGTGACAGTGGCTTGCGGGTCGTGGCGACCTGCCGCACCGATGAGGTGCCCCGGGATGCCCATGTCATCGAGTGGCTGGCTCATGTCCGCGGCGGGGGCGGGGTGGAGGAGATCCGGCTGGGCCCGCTGTCCCGGCAGGAGACCGCGGAGCAGATCGCGTCCGTGACTGGCGCGCCAGCGCCGGGCCGTTTCGTGGACGACCTGTTTGCCCGGGCGGAGGGGAACCCGTTCTTCACCGAGCAGCTGGTGGCCGCGGCTCTGCTCAGTCCCGGTGGCTTCGCCGCTCGGTCGGGGCTGCCGGCCGGGCTGGCGGAGGCTTTGGCGGTTCGGGCGAGCCGCTGCGGGGGTGACGCCCGCGCGGTGCTGGCCGCGCTGGCGGTCGCGGGCCGGCCGCTGACCGAGGAACTGCTGGGCGCCGTCACCGGGCTGAGCCTGGAGGGCGTGCGTGGCGGGCTGCGGGAGCTGGCCACGGCCCGGCTGCTCGCCGACACCCCCGCCGACGGTGCGCACCGGCCGCGGCACGCGCTGCTGGCCGAGGCGGTGGCCGGAGGGCTGCTGCCCGGTGAGCGGGCGGGGCTGCACGCGCGCACCGCGCAGGCGCTGGCAGCGGCCGGCGATCCGGCGCTGGCCGCCGAGATAGCCGGGCACTGGGCCGCCGCGGGCCGCCCCGCCGAGGAACTGCCCGCCCGGGTGGCGGCCGCCGAGGCCGCCGAACGTGTGTTCGGCTACGCCGAGGCGGCCGCACACTGGCAGCGGGCCATCGAGCTATGCGCCGCACCCCCGGGCACGGCAGCCGCGGCCGGGATCGACGTGCCCAGGCTATATGTGCGGGCCATCGACGCGCTCGAACTGTCCGGGGACGGCGTATCCGCCGGCCGGGTCGCCGAGGAGGCCTACCACCGGTTCGCCGATCACCCCGGCCCTCAGACCGCCGCGGTCATCTGCCACCGCGCCGGGGTTTGGCGGCAGATCGAGGCGCGCGCCGCCGCGCTGCCGCTGATCGAGGCGGCGCTGCGGCTGTTCCAGCAGGCCCCGCCGTCAGCCGAGTACGCCGAGGCCTTGTTTGACTACGCCCTCTTCTTGCCATCTACCGGGGAAGACCGCCAGGCCAGCCGCGCTGCTTTGACGCGGGCTCTGGAAATCGCAGAACAGCTCGGTGCCACCGCCTTGATCCCGCGTATCTTGGCTGGCCTCGGCCATAACGCGTTCGTCCGCGGGCAGGTCGAGGAGGGGCTCGCCATCTTTCAGCGTGGGTGGGCTCTTGCTGAGGCGTCGGCGGACGGCGTCGCCCAGGTGTTGCTGGGGGCACACGAAAGCGACGCGCTGCTCAAGCTTGCGAAGTTCCCGAGCGCCGCCGAGGTGGCGGTGCGCGGTCTTGAAGCCGCCTGGCATGCCGGACTGGAGGCCTGGTTCGTGGCTACCATCGTGGCTGCCAACGCCTCCGAGGCGCTGGTCGCCCTGGGCCGCACGGCTGAGGCCGGGGCGCTGATCGACCCGCTCACCACAGGGCCGCCTGACCGCGGCAACCATATCCTGCATGACCTCCGCGCTGAGATCGATCTGCTGCGCGGCGACCTCACCGCGGCCGGTGAACGGCGGCAACTGCTCGAAGTCATCCTCACCCAGATCGGTGATGGCCAATATGCCCTTGAGCATGGGCGGCGGGCGGCGGAGCTGGCGCTGTGGGCGGGACGCCCCGGTGATGCCCTCAACGAGGTGCGGCGGGCTCTTCTGCAATTGAACACCCCCTACCTGGTCGCCGTGTGCGGGCGGCTGCTGACGGCGGGCCTGTGGGCGTGCGCCGACCTTGCCGAGCGGGCCCGGGCCCGCCGCGACGAACCCGCCGCCGAGACCACTACGGCCGCCGTCGGCGACCTGGCCGGATGGGTGGACCAGGTGGGCGGTGCCCCGTTCACCGACCATCCGTTCGTGGCCACGATCGCGGCCGAGCGGGCCACCTGGGACGCCGAACAGACCCGGCTGGCCGGGGCCAGCGACCCCGCCGCGTGGGCCGCGGCCGCGAAAACCTGGCAGGATCTGGGCTGCCCGCACCGGGCCGGGTACGCCTGGTGGCGGCACGCCGAAGCGCGGCTCGCCGCCGGGCACCCCCCGGCGGAGGCCACCGCCGCCCTCCGGGCCGCCGCCGCTGCGGCCGGCGGCCACGCACCACTGGTCGCCGAGATCGGCAAGCTCGCCGAGCGGGCCCGCATCCCGCTGCAGGCGCCGCCCGCCGCCTCCCCCGGAACACCCCCGCCGGCCACGGCGCCGTACGGGCTGACCGGCCGTGAGCTGGCGGTGCTGCGCCTGGTCGCGGCCGGGCGGAGCAACGCCCAGATCGGCGCCGAACTGTATATGAGCCCGCGGACCGCCGGCGTGCACGTGACCAACATCTTGCGCAAGCTCGGCGTCACCGGCCGGGTGCAGGCCGCCGCGCTGGCCGAACGTGCCGGGCTGCTGGAAGATCCGCAACCCTAAACACCCCCGGCGTGAATCTAAAGACCCGCCGGCCCCAACACCGCACCGTTGACAGATCCGCGCGCCCGCCTGTGCGCCGCATCCTCGGGACAACGCCACCCCATAGCCGAACCGAGGAGGCCGCCATGTACCCCACCATCCACTACGAGCTCCTGACCGCCCGGGCCGCTGACTTGCACCGCCAGGCCGAACGGGACCGGATCGCCCGGGCCGCCGTCCGCGCCCGCCGGGGACGGCACCACGGAAGGCACCCGGCCGCCAGGATCAGGCGCACCAGCCTCGCGGTCGGGGCCGCGGCGGCGGGACTGGCGCTGGTGTGGGCGCTCGCCGCCTGCGGCTCGGTGAGCGGGCCAGCCAGCGGGACGCATGAACACCAGGCCCGGCCGCGGTCCCCGCAGCACGTGCTGCAGGCCGGGTCACCATCTCAGATCAGCGACCACCTCGCGAGCTTGAAGCGAGACCACACTGACGCACGCCCCTACAGGCAGGTATCACCGCAAGACGCGCCGGGACTCGACGCGGTCAAGGACCTCGCCAAGATGAAGCGGGACGCCATGCTGGCCGCCGCCGAACGGGCCCGGACCAGGTAACCACCCGCGCAGCACCGGCCCCGCGGCAGCCGGGGACCTGCCGACCGGCGGGTCCCCCCGCATCACGTCCAGGGGCGGGCCTTCCGAGGTGACCCAGAACAAGGTGCGTTCCCGCGCGATGAGTTGTCCCGCTGAGCAGCTCGGCGAAAGCGCCGGACAAACCCGAGCACCGCCGCCGCCCGCGCCAGCTGAAGCAGTCGCTCGGCGTCGGCCGCGGGATCGGCACCAGACCTGCGGGCAGCCCTGGCTGTTCTAGGCCGGGCCAAGTCACCGGGTGATCCGATCTCAAACGCGTCATGACGTGTACTGTCCGGGTGCTGCAGCCTCACGGATATGCCCCGGCCGATCGGGCCGCCGCCCCGTGCCAGCCGGTGGTCCGCCGGGGCCGGATCGGTGATCGTGAGCGGCGGCCGCGTAACCCAGCTGGACATGCGGACTCAGTGGCCGGAACCATAGACCGGTGAGCTACGAGGGGTTCGCGGACCGGTATGAGGAATGGTCGGCCGAGATGACGGCCGACGTCGCGTTCTACGTGGGCCTCGCGCGCGGGGCGGACGGGCCGCTGGTCGAACTTGCGGTCGGCAACGGGCGGGTCGCGATCCCGGTCGCGCAGGCCACCGGCCGGCCGGTGACCGGCATCGACACCTCCCCGGCGATGCTCGCCCAAGCCCGGGCCAGGGCGGCCGCTGCAGGCGTCGCACTGGACCTGCGCGAGGGCGACATGCGCGACCTCGCCCTCGATGAGCCGGCGGCGCTGATCTACTGCCCGTTCCGGTCCCTGCTGCACCTGCCGACCTGGGCCGACCGCCGCCGCACCTTCGAGCGCGCCGCCGCCTCGCTGCGGCCGGGCGGGCGGTTCGCCTGGAACGCCTTCGCATTCGACCACCACATCGCCGCCCGCCTCGACGGCCAGCACCGGCAGCAGCCCGTTCCGCACACCAACCGGTACGCAGTAGGCGACAACCGGATCGACATCACCCTCGACACCGGCGCGACCAGTTCCCTGTGGTGGGCGACCAAGAACGAGTGGGCCGGGCTCATCGACGTCGCCGGCCTCGAACTGGAGGCGCTCTACGGCGGCTTCGAACGCGAGCCGTCCACCGACGACAGCCGCGAATACGTGTTCATCGCCCGCCGGCCGTTCTCCAGCAACGCGCTCTGACACCAGCCAGCACCAGGGATCACGCTGACAACGCCGCCTGGCCACGCCACGGCCGCGTTATAGCCACGCAGATCAGACATTCTCGACCGTCCACCGCCTCGCTGACCGACCCAGGAGGAAGCGCGCAGATCGAGTCCTCTTTGAAGTCGTTGTCAAGGGCTGCGGCGGGTTTTCTTTGATGTGGGTTCCGGCGGCATGGTTCGGCTGGCCGGGGTGGCGGGTCGTAGGGTGGGGCTGGGCTCGG
>Ga0207684_10001320_pt1 | contig 27217 bp, 24 predicted proteins | sample KBSK5501metaG_FD_184342 | JGI IMG/M metagenome (GOLD analysis project Ga0207684, IMG submission 184342) | Corn, switchgrass and miscanthus rhizosphere microbial communities from Kellogg Biological Station, Michigan, USA - KBS K5-50-1 metaG... | ecosystem: Host-associated > Plants > Roots >...
TAGGTATCAGTAGTATTACTCGTTATGTTACAATACTGATAGTCTCTGCGGCTGAGGATCGAGACTGAAATCTTTGTAAATATGGGTAATAATGCCGATGTTGTCCCTCACTCCTACTGCTTATATTTGACGTAAGAATACCAGGTGTAGCGCGTACATGCAGAAAGGAGGATCATGATGGATCGTTCGCTTCCCTGGTGGTTGCGGATCGCCTTTTTTTCATAGCACTCCAGGCGTTTGAATTCATTCTAACCCTGTTCCGGCCCGATCTGATCCTCTCGCTGGAACCCTGGACGGCGACTCCGTTAAACGCTCGTTTTATCGCCTCGCTTTACCTGGCGACTGGCATTGGTGTGTTGCTCTTTGGCCTGGGGCGAAATTTTCTTCAGATACGTATTGTGCTCATTGGCACTGGTGTTGCGACCGGTGTTATTTTCATACTCACGCTCTACCGCTTGTATTTCTATTCGGGCGAGGTCCCTAAACTCCCGGTTACGTGGTTGGTGATCTACGCACTAGACCCGGTACTGATGGCCTTGGGTGTCTGGTATTTTCGAGGCGAGAAGCCACTACAGGCGCCACCACCACGAGCCAGCAACCCACTCTCCTGGTTGTGGATAGCGCAAACCATCATACTAGGGGTGGTGGGGCGCTGATGCTTCTGCTTCCTAGTGTGGTCGTGCCTGTATGGCCGTGGAAGGTGACTGCACCACTTATCCAGTTATATGGTGCGTTTTTCCTCGCTCTCGCCATCGTGGCTGGACTCTCCATTTCTGAGTGGCGCTGGGAGGGAGTGCGCGCGCCAGTCATCATGCTCATGAGCCTGGGTATCGCCGTCGTTTTGATCTCCTTACTGCACCTCGACAGGTTCAAATCTCCGCTAGCTCTCCTTATCTGGTTCGTGTTGTTTGCTGCCGAGGCACTCATCTTTGGTGGGCTGCTTTTAGCTCAGTGGGTGCATCCTGTCGTGAAAGGAGTGCAGTCATGAAACAACAAGTCTCCTGGCGTAGCTCATCGAGCATGAACCGCATCTTGTCGGTTTATCTCTGGATTCTCATGGTCGGACTGTTCTTGCAGGGAAGCGGTTCGTTGGCGTTGAGACTTTCCAGTGGGCTTGAGGCTATCACCCCACCGCTACTTGCAGCAATTCTCCTTGCGCACATAGCACACGCCATCCTGCATATTGCCTGGGGATTGATTGGGATAGTTGTCCTTGCCACATCACGCTCCACGCGAGCAAGATTGTGGCTCGGACTGGTTTTCGGCATTTTCTATACCCTGCTTGCCATTGTAGGAACCCTGGACAGCCATATCTTTGAGTTACACCTGGCACCCTCTGAAAACGCATTTCACTGGATCGTTGGCCCCTTGACGCTTGGCCTGAGCCTGCTGGCGTGGTATACCCAATCACATAGCTCGCGAACTCAGGCGAACCTTTCATCTTCCCGTTCAAAGGCGGTATAAAACGGAGCATCTCTATGAGTTAGAGGAGTCAAATGCTAAGTCGCACATCTGGGGGGGATTTATACTACCCTCTAATATGTTTTACAAAATTGGGTTGTTGATCGTCGTTGTATTTCCTTTCCTGGGGACGCTCGTGGCAATATGGCTTCTCTGGCAGCGTGCAGTTCACTGGTCGGACCTGGCGCTATTTGTAGGAATGTACGTCATTGCCGGATTTGGTGAGACTGTCGGATTTCATCGCATGTTGACGCATCGCAGCTTCCAGGCGCGTCCTGTTGTCAAGTTCCTTTTGCTGGTCTTTGGCACAATGGCTATCCAAGGGCCACCAATCGACTGGGCCGCAATCCATATCAAGCATCATGCCCAGGCAGACCGGGAGGGTCACCCTTATAGTCCGCTCGATGGGTTCTTTCATGCTCATATGGGCTGGTTTTTTGGTAATGTCGACGCAGACCCTGCTATCTACTGCCCTCATCTGTTCAAAGACAAGGTTGTCGCCTTTGTCAGTCGCACAGTGTGGGTCTGGTCATTGTTGTCACTCTTTATCCCCTTGTTGCTTGGTGGCTGGACGGGTCTTTTGTGGGGCGGCCTGGTACGGATGTTTCTCTCCAACCATGCGGCCTGGAGTGTCAACTCAGTCTGCCACACATTTGGCAGGCGAAATTTCCAGACGAATGATCGAAGCCGCAACCAGTGGGTTGTGGCACAGCTGGGTCTGGGTGAAGGCTGGCACAACAATCACCATGCGTTTCCGCGCTCGGCTTTCCACGGCCTGTACTGGTGGCAGGTTGATATCTCAGGGTACGTCATCTGGCTATTAGAACGACTAAGACTCATCCACAATGTGCAGCGCATCTCACCGGAATTGCTGGAGCGCCGTATGTATAGGCAGAGATGAAGTCGTTTTCTCTGTGTGAATGGGTTCAGTACAATTTCAGGAAACGAAATGTAATGCATCAATGAAGGAGACCACATGAGTGAGGCAAAAGATTACCCTCTTTCCCTAGTCACCGAAAAAGTAACCGCCCAAAGTATTCAGACCGCGCAGAAAGATGGCGCATATAACTGGCAAGCACGAGAGTTCCGAGCAGGTGATGCTATTGATGCCCTCGCAAGGTACTATATTAATCATTGGAATGCAAAAGCACTGCCTACAGCTTTAAAAGAGAGAAGACTAGCTATTTCGGAATATCGTCACTTTATCACAACAATGTATCCACTGGTCGTGGGTTTCAATGGCGGACTCATTCAAAGTATCGAGAAGATTAAGGAACTGCAACACTCAGTCCGAGCCAGAGAACTCGTTAAGGAAATGCTCCAAATTGATCATGTACGCAACTCAAATCAAGTCAAGAAATTGGCTGATGAACTACGAATAGTTGCTCGAGATGAGCGGCTAGCTACACTCAGAGCGTTAGCAGGGCAACTCAAAGAAGAACAAGAGCATAATGATTTATTTCGCAAAATGCTCGAGGTACATGGTATCGACCACGAAGCCTATTATACGGCATTCGAGATCTACCTCTACGGCATACCAGTCGGAGAGCGAGATCACCTGACCCATGAAGTCCTTTCTGCTCTAAGGGATGCTCATACTCCCGATGCCTTTCCCAATACTTCTTTCTCTCAGCCTATTGTGGCCATTTGTCACTATCTTATGCGAACTGCTACTGACCTGCAAGTAACGTTCTTTGGATATCTTGCTATACAAAGTGGTATCGAGTTTGCGCTTGTTAAAGCCATCTCTGAATCAGTCTTTCCAGGGGTTGCGGGAACTCCTGAACAACCACAACTGAATCCGGAATTAGTACCAGATGCCGACACCACAGAAGATGGTACTGTTCCACTGTCTATCAAATGGTTTGATGAGCATGCCGATTATGGCCAAGGAGGCAGAACTGAGCTGCAACATGTAAAACACGGACGTGAACTACTGAACCGCAACATAACGGACGAAACTGAACTAAGAGAGGCTCTGCGCAGAGTCGACGATGTTCTACTGCTCTGGTCCGCCGTTAGTTAGTTTGTCGAATGGAGCGCACACGGATGAGTATCAGGCAACCACAGCGGACCAGAAACGCCGGCAAGCATGCGGTGGTAATAGGAGCGAGTATGGCCGGGCTACTTGCTGGTCGTGTGCTTACAGAGCATTTTGAGTAGTTGACGATTATCGAGCGTGATCGGATTTCCAGAGTTACGAAGGCACGCAAAGGAGTTCCCCAAGCACGACATGTGCATGTCTTATTAAAGAAGGGTGCATCTCTGCTGACGGAATTCTTCCCGGACCTCTCTTCAACCCTCATTCTGAGTGGGGCTCCCTATGTAGATTCCATCGACGATGTGCGTTGGTATCACTATGGTGTCTGGAAAGCGCGCTTTCCAAGCGAGATTAGAGGTTACAGCCAAAGCAGGCCTCTACTCGAAAAAAGTGTGCGAGATTGCGTTTCCGCCAGAGCCAATATACACTTCATCGACGCATGTGATGTTACCGGGCTGCTTGCAAGTAGTGACCATACACGAGTCATAGGAGTGCAACTACTGTACCGGAGCTCAGACCACCACGAGGAAGAATTTCTTGCAGATTTCGTCGTTGACGCCAGTGGGCGCGGTTCAAAAGCTCCCCAATGGTTGATGTCCCTGGGATATGACCAGGTGAGAGAAACCACCGTCAAGGTGGATATCGGATACGCTTCCCGCATCTATCGTCATCCCAACCAGACACTGGACTGGAAAGCGTTGGTCATTTACCCCACACCTCCAGGCGGAAAACGAGGGGGATACGTGGTTCCCATCGAAAACGACTGTTGGATTGTGACACTGGTCGGCTGGCAGCGAGACTACCCACCAAATAACGAACACGGATTTCTCGACTATGCAAAAAGCCTGCCAGTGCCTAACCTCTACGAGGCAATCAAGGATGCAGAGCCTGTAACGCCCATAGTTACCCACAAGTTTCCCGCGAGTCAGCGACGTCACTATGAGCAGATGTCTCGCTTTCCCGAGGGCCTGGTGATCCTCGGCGATGCTGCTTGCAGTTTTAATCCCATTTACGGACAGGGAATGACGACCGCGGCATTGGAGGCGAGTACACTCAATGACTGTTTGTGTCAACGACTACGCAATGCAGGTGGGGGCAATCCAATTCGTCTCACTCAACACTGCCAGCAAGCGATTGCCAAAGAGGTGAAGGTACCCTGGTTGCTGGCAACGAGCGAGGATTTTCACTACCCAGAAACAATAGGGAAGCGACCCAAAGGTATGCACCTTCTCAACTGGTACATACGTAAGTTTCATGTCTTAGTCGGCTCTTACCCATTGGCAACCCTACGCTTTTATGAAGTTCTGCACATGCTCAAGCCTCCGATCACGCTATTCGAGCCTGATATACTATTTGCAGTATTCTTCAAAAGACGATTTACGCTGCGTGGCCATGAGTTTGACAAGAGGTAAGCATGGGGCTCATTGTGCAAAATGTCAACGTTTACCTTGTAGACAGAGGCTCTGGCAGACCTGTGTTGTTTCTACACGGCGTCCCTGACACAGCAGAGATATGGTCTGATGTAATTGCTCGCCTGAGTACTAGCTATCGCTGCCTGGCTCCTGACTTACCTGGCTTCGGCAGATCAAACGCACCACCCGAATTCGATTGCTCTCTGCAAAATCGAGCAGAGTTCATCAATGAGTTGGTGGAAATCATCGGCATTGATATTCCGCTCAATCTAGTAGTTCACGATCACGGTGGTCCTTATGGGTTAGCCTGGGTTGTTAAGTATCCGGAGAAGGTCAATCGGATCGTCATCATGAACACACTGTTCCAGTCCGATTATCGTTGGCATATATGGGCACGTATCTGGCGTACTCCTGTGGTGGGGGAACTGAGTATGATAGCGATGAACTGGCCGTTGTTTTATTGGGAATTACGGCGAGGCTCTCGGAAACTGACGAGCGAACAAATTCGTACGGCCTATTCGTTCAAGAGTCCTATGATGAAGCAGATGATACTTCGTCTTTATAGAGCAACTGATCCCAAGGTGTTCGCTTCGTGGAGAATGCCCTACTCAAGTTGACAGTTAGCATACCAACCCTCGTTTTATGGGGAGACCATGACCCCTATATCGCAAAACATTTTGCCGAGCGATTTGGATCAAAGACAGTTCAGCATTTCCCCGACTGTGGTCACTGGCTTCCTAAGGAGGCCGCTGACGAGATATCAAAATGTCTGGAAGAATTTTTCAGAGAGTAAAACACATCGTTGCCCTGTTTGGGTACAGCCTCACATGAAGTGAGTCCGCTTGCTTACTCATAAAAGTTTGGCCCATGAGGAACACGGACCATGCATTCCGGCCCTGTGCTCCTCATGGGCCTTCGTCGGCAAGAGCAGCAGTGCCTCTTCTTCCACGCTTGAAGCCCCCTCATGAGCGACTGCATGGAAGCTAGGTACGACTGGGAAGTTGCTGCAAGCACCAGCGATTGCCATCGGGATCGCTATAATAGACAAATGAACCCCAAGGCATGACTTCGATCTCACTCACTGCCACCCCTCGTTTGACCAGTTCATCGCGTACCGCCTTCACATCTGCTACCACAATTTGCAGCCCTTTTTGCGATCCAGGTGGCATGTCTGTATCATCTGCTCTCGCGAGTGGCATCTGCGATCTAAATCCCCTCGAAGCCGCGCGCCAGAGCCAGCCATCGCTCTATTGGGATGGCGGTTTCGCTGCCTGAAAAATATCCGTGGGCATCCGCTCCCGGAGAATAGCTTCCATGCGCAATTGCACATCCTGTTTGGTCGTCGGATGCGTGAGGATATAGAACGTTTCCTGGCGGATGGCATCGAAGACCAGCTCCGCTACCTGGGAGGGTGGGAGTCCCGCCTGTGCCAACTGGCGCATAACCTGTATCACCATCTCTGCCATAGCTGCCGTCTCAGGACTCGTGTGCTGCTCCTGGGGCGCATTCGCTAAGACCTGCGGACGATTCCGCTCCGCATCCATGATGCGCGTGTTCACCCATTCAGGGCACAGAACCGAGGCCTTGAGCTTGGCTCCGCGCGCTGCCAGTTCGAGGGCCAATGTCTCGGAGAGCGTGACGACCCCATGCTTACTCACCTTGTACATGCCCAGTCCTGAACTCGCTACGAGGCCAGCGGAGGAGGCCGTGTTGACAATATGGCCCTCGCTCTCTTGTGCCAGCATACGGGGAACAAAAAAGTGCATGCCATGAATGACCCCCCACAGATTGACCCCCAACACCCACTGCCAGTCGGCTAGGCTGCTCTCCCAGACGGTCGTGCCGGCACCGACCCCGGCGTTATTGAACAGCAGATGCACGGCACCATAGGTTTCGAATGTGATCTTCGCCAATGCCTCGACCTCGTCGGCTTGGGATACATCGGTACGCACGGCCAATACCTGGGCACCGCTAGCCTGGAGTTCTTCCTCAGCCTTCTTGAGGGCGCTCTCCTCGACATCGGCCAGCACGACCTTCATCCCCTCTTGCGCACACTTTCCGGCCAGCGCACGTCCGATGCCGCTGGCCGCTCCGGTGACAACGGCCACTTTCCCTTGGAAATCCTTCATGTTGCACCTCTCCTTTCTCACAGGAAGCTATACCTTCCTTCTACTCAACTAGTAGACAGCGGTGTGCAAAATTCTTGAGCCAGAGGGGCAGTGACTTGCATCACCACTGGGGTCACATTGCTCTATTTCTACTAAAAGATACCTCATTGCTTTGATGAAACTGTCTAATTTAGCTCATATGGCATCACAGAAACATCACAATCTTGAAACCTGCTGTTCACTGGCGAGATCGGCTCAATCGTTCCCAGTATCGCTATAAACTCTAACCAACAAAGAATCCAACGCGACGAATGCGTTTGCTGCCTCTCCATCCCATCGAGCAGCAAGCACCTTCCTTGTCTAGATGCGTAGGAAAGAGGAAGTGGCGCGAAACCCTGGCCGTGGCAGACCAGTCGAAAGGCGCGGAAGATGCGAGCAAAAGTCGAGGTGTAGATGGGGTCACATGCACTTGCAAGCTCTCTTACTGCCAGGACGTAATCACGCCTCTGTCGTAGGAGCAGTATCCGTAGCTTTACACGTCTTGCTGCCCATATTGCTGATGAATCTGAAGGAGCATGCGGCGAATTGTTTCATGCGAGTCTCCATCTGCGATTGCGACGGCGCGAAGGGGTTCCTTCTGCTCCACCACACGATGTTCTATTGCTGGCCACTGATCAGCGGGAATGCCGTATTTTGGGTGATTGGACTTGGTCGTCGATTTTTGATGAGGAGAGTTGCTTCCCTGTAAGAGTTCATCTTCTGCTAGAAGGTGTTGCACTTTGAAATACAAAATACTGGAGGAGCCCAGGAAGAAATAGAAAATTGGTGACAGAGAACTCGACACTCGTCGGTACCGTTTCGATTATTTATTCATCCTTCAAGTATTAATAGAACACATGTTCTATCACTTTCGGGCCTCCTTCCAGCAACACTCTTCAGAGATGCCTTGTCGCTAGCTCTTCTGAATATAAGCTCAACAATAAAAGACCTTCAGTTCGTACTTTTCTCTCATCATTCAAGAACAGATAGACCAAGAACCTGCACAATCACGCAGGCAAATATCTCCACCTGCACAGGTCACACTGATTTCGTGTGGGCTGTAGATTGGTCTCCTGATAGGAAGCGAGTCGTCTCGGCAAGTCAGGATAAAAGGGTACAGGTGTGGGATACAACGACGGGGAATCCCATGTTCATCTATCACGGCCATACTGCGAACGTTTGGACTGTCGCGTGGTCACACGATAGTCGGTGTATCTCCTCCGGAGGAAAGGATACGACGGTACAGATATGGGATAGCTTGACCGGGGATCATGTCTTCCTCTATACTCACCGTACTGGCACCATATGGGCTGCATACTGGTCACCTGCCGCACAGATTATCGCCTCAGCAAGTAGTGACAAAACGGTACAGGTGTGGCAAGCATCCTGATCCTGGAGTGCATCCCATTGACCAGGTCTAACCCAGATTGTTGGCTCTCCCATGCCAAGGGAAGTCCACCGGGTCATCTTCAATGAGCACTCCATGCATGAGTATGGATTGGCTCGGATACTACACTTAGCATGGGCTTATGGATATGGTTTGCCCGAGGTATCAAGTTTCCACCATCAATGCAATCAAACATCCCTCATTCTTTCGTAGATGAAACTCGGCCAGATCGAGCAGTCCGACTCGATCCATCTGAGTTGAGAGAACAAGAGAACCCTGACCCAGCCCAGGCAGTCTTACAACCTGATCTTGAGCCGAAACATTAAGGGCCACGACACAGCGCTGGTCGTTGTGCTGCCGCATGTAGACAAAACAGTTGCTATTCTCCTGGTCAAGGGACTGGCATGAGCCAATGGTCAGGGCGGGCGAAGTACGTCGGCGCTCAAGTAAGGTATGTACCAACATCAGCATGGAACGCGGATCGTGTTGCTCAGCCTCTACATTGTAGGTCTGGTAGTCCTCAGCGACCGGTAACCAGGGTCGTACTTCGGGGTCCGTGAAGCCCGCGTTGGAAAGCGCATTCCACTGCATGGGGGTGCGTTCATTGTCTCGACTCTGTTCAGGGTTCCTCTTCGCTTTCGGATCTTGCAGCTGTGCGTGCGGAATGCGGACGTTCTGCATCCCGATCTCATCACCATAGTAGCATGTTGGGGTTCCACGAAGTGTAAGTAGGAGCATCTGCGCAAGCCTGGCTTGTTCACGGCCTACACGTGTCGCAACGCGTTGTTTATCATGATTACCCAGGACCCAGTTGGGCCAGGCACCTTGGGGCAGCGCCGCTTCGTAGGTATCGACGACCTGACGAATGGTGCGAGCCTCCCACGTTGGCATGGTGACGAATTGAAAATTGAAAGGCAGGTGAGCCCCGTCGAGCGCCTCTCCGTAATAGCGCATCAGGCGCTCAACCGGCAGGTAAATCTCACCAATCAACACACGCTCGCTATAGCTATCCACAATCGCACGCATGTCACGGAGGATCTCGTAAATGCCTGGCTGGTCTTCAGTGTAGCGCCCATCCTGATACGTGCTTGGGTCATCACCCTGCTTCCACCCGGGATTCACCCCGTTATCGCGAAACTGCTCATCTTTGAGCAGCAACCAGATCACATCGATGCGGAAACCATCAATGCCTCGATCGAGCCAGAAGTGTAAGACATCGTACATCGCCTTGCGTACATGCGGATTGCGCCAGTTCAGATCGGGTTGTTTCGCGTCGAACAGGTGCAGGTAGTATTGCCCGGTCTGCTCATCAAATTGCCAGGCAGGGCCACCGAACAGGCTCGTCCAATTGTTGGGAGGACCACCCCCAGGCGCTGGATCACGCCAAATGTACCAGTCTCGTTTCTCATGTGTTCGACTAGAACGGGCCTGCTGGAACCAGGGATGCTCATCAGACGTGTGGTTGGGCACAAAGTCCAGGATGACTTTGAGGTCGCGTTGGTGGGCCTGTTGCACCAGGATATCCAGGTCCTGAAGTGTCCCAAAAAGTGGATGGATGTCGGTGTAGTTGCTAATGTCATACCCAAAATCCGCCATCGGGGAAGGATAGATGGGGGAGAGCCAGACGGCATCAACGCCGAGCCAACGGAGGTATTCCAACTTGCTCGTAATGCCGGCAATGTCTCCCACGCCATCGCCATTGCTATCGAGAAAGCTGCGTGGGTAGACCTGATACAGCACGCCCGTTTGCCACCAGAAATGTGTGTGTGTCATCCGTCCATTCCTTCATCTGAATACATTTTCTCTCAGTATATCCCACCTATGCACGGTTCGCTCATTTTTATAATCCTGGCCACATGAATCAAAGCTGTTGATGGTTGGTAATGTTCCCGCTGTTAACTCTGACATTTTGTGGTTGCCAAGTAAAAATCTGCTTCTCCTTCCCACTCTGTGTTCTCACACCCTCTCTTCTGTGCTGTCTTGTTGATATCTGTGCTGGCTAGGTGGGGTATTTATTCAACGTCGACAAAAGTACCCGTCCAGTTCGTTACTTCAAGCTTGTGGCGGTTTCCCTTGCCACAGCCAGAAAGTTTGGCACAAGTGCTGAGCGTGAATTTCTTAGCCAGGCTACTGCCATCTCAGTCAGTGTAGTAGTTCCTTCCAGCTCTCGATACACCACACCTTGACTGCGAATGTTGCGGGTTGAGAGGGGAACCAGTGAGACACCCATATCGGCAGCGACCAGGCTCACAATCGTATGCATCTCTGTTACCTCCTGGATCACATTGGGACTGAATCCAGAGGCCAGACACAACTTCATCACCTGAACGTAGTAACCCCCACCTCGATGACTCGATTGGAGCACAAACGGCTCATCGGCCAGCAGAGACACAGCCACCTCTTCACGCCTGGCGAGTGGATGCTCCTCTGGGAGCACGCACACGATCGGTTCCCGGCGAACTATCTCGACATTGACCATTGGGGCGCTAATAGGTAGGCGGAGAAGCCCAACGTGAATGTATTCTTCTTCCAATGCTCGTAACTGCTCTTGCGTCGTCAGTTCTCTTAAAGCAACCTCGACTTCAGGAAAACGCTCACGATAGACGCGAAGCATCATAGGAAGCAGGTCGTAGGTGCTTGAGCTGATATAGCCTACCACCAGCCGCCCCATCTCTCCGCGATAGGCCCGTTGAGCCGCGCGTTTCGCCTCTTGGACTTGAGCAAGAACAAGCTTCGCCTCCGACAGAAACACCTTTCCTGCATCTGTCAGTTCCACAAAGCGTTTCGTTCGATACAAGAGGGGAAAACCTAACTCGTTCTCAAGTTGCTGAATCTGCTGGCTCAAAGATGGTTGCACAATCGAAAGGCGTATCGCCGCCCTTCCAAAGTGCAGTTCCTCCGCAACGGTGACAAAGTAACGTAAATGGCGCAACTCCATCCTTTGATTGCTCCTTTCATTGGTACTACCTTTCGAGCCTGCTGATCCGCTGGGTAGGAGCGGCAGCTCCGTTGCAGGCTCGCATTTCAAGATCTTACCCCTTGAGGGTACTACCACTAGTCTCTGCTGACTACCAAGCGGTAATCGAAATTTGGCGGCGTTGTAGGGGTATATTAATAGGCCGTATCTATTAATATCTTAGTAATTATGTATTGGACATGCAAGAGTAAGGACTTTATACTTTTGGTATGGGATGGGATAGGTCTTAAAAAAATTGAAAAAGAGATATATAGCATTATCCAAGAAAAACAGCACAGTTATTTGGAATCATTTAATGAGGATAAAATGAATAAAGAGATCAGACATGACACGTATAGGACTTTTGAAACAGCCAATATGCATGGAGCAGCACATGCTCTTACCGCTCCAGTTCGCGCAGTTCACCACATAGTCAATCCTCCCTCTAGAAAAACCGTTGAACTTCAGGGGCAGATGAACAAGTGGATTATGCTTGCCCTTTCAGCTACTGCGAGCTTTATGACCACGCTAGATAGCTCGATCGTCAATATCGGCCTGCCGAGCATTGCGCGCACATTTCACGTGGGGATAAGCGGGGCAACCGAGTGGATCATTATTGGCTATCTCGTGGTGATTGCCGCCGTTCTCCTCACATTTGGCCGTCTTGCCGATATGATCGGTCGGAAGCCGATTTTTCTGACGGGGTTGATTGTTTTTATTCTCGGATCAGCACTTTCCGGCCTCGCTCCTACTCTTCTGCTCCTCATCCTTGCTCGTCTCTTTCAGGGCATCGGAGGCGCACTCATCTTTTCGGTCAATGTGGCGATGATTACCAGTACATTTCCTAGCCGTGAACGAGGATTAGCACTAGGCTTGAATGCGGTAGTGATCTCACTTGGCGTGGCCGCCGGGCCGACTATTGGAGGAATCATTACGCAGTTCCTGACATGGCGCTGGATTTTTTATGTCAACGTGCCAATCTGTATACTCGTCCTCTACGCCACATTTTACTTTTATAACGAACAAAAACCGCAACGGGACCAGCATGAGCGATTCGATCTGATTGGAGCGACAGTGCTGGCTATTGGATTGGCTGCGCTCACTCTTGGTCTCTCTTTTGGTCAGGAGTGGGGATGGCTTTCTACTGGCACACTCACCGCTCTCGGAATCAGCATGTTGATGCTAAGCGTCGGAGTGTATGTGGAAGCGCATGTTAAGCATCCCATCGTCAATCTGGGATTAGTCACGAATCGGGTCTTCGCGTTTGCCAATATCAGCTTCATACTCTGTATGATGGCCTTGTTTGCCCCGGGATTTCTTTTGCCTTTCTACTTCGAGCAACTGCGGGGTTTCTCTATCATCCAGACCGGTCTGATGATGACTCCCTTGCCGCTGATGCTTGCCATTGTTGCGCCTATAAGCGGCTCGCTTGCGGATCGATGGGGATCGCGCTGGCTGTCCCCTGTTGGGTTGGCTACAGCCTGCTTCGGATTATTCCTGGTGAGTCAGATCAATGCGCAAAGTTCTAGCTGGGATATTATCTGGCGTCTCGCTATTATTGGCATTGGTCAGGGTCTTTTCCAATCACCAAATACTCGTACCATGATGGGGGCGGCCCCAAGAAATGCTCAAGGGGAAGCGTCGGGTTTGCTGGCCACAGGGCGCGTCATCGGGCAAAGCATGAGTGTGGCTCTTACAGGTACAGTTTTTGCGGCTTTAGGAGGCGCAGCAGCGGGTACAGTTTTGTCATCGTTACAAGCGGACAATCTTCCTCTCACGAGTATCAACGGACTGCAAAATACGTTTGTGAGTAGCTTCCACATAGCCCTGATCGTCTGTGCCGCTTTCGCTGCACTTGGCATTTTCACTGCGCTGGCGCGAGGCAACGAGCAAACAGCGCCGAAAGCAAAGTAGGTGTTGGCTGCAAAAAAGAACTCAATTGCCTAAAAGGGTCTGTATATCCTAAAATAGGAGAGAAAGATGAGGACGGAGGAACGTAGGCAATATAGCAAAGCATGCGAGGGACACTTTCATGGACGAGTCACCATTGTTCCAAGACCAGCTTCTGGCAACGAAGTTTTTTATCCCTTCTTCCCCGCATGCACTGATCGCCCGTCCACGCTTGATTGAGTTGCTCAATCAGAGCCTAGAGCGCCCACTTACGCTGGTATCGGCCCCTGCTGGCTTCGGTAAAACTACGCTGCTCTCGACCTGGCTATTGTCGCTCCCACCAGAGCGTACTCGGATAGCCTGGGTGTCCCTGGATGAGGGAGACAATGAGCCGGTGCTGTTCTGGATGTACGTGCTTACAGCCCTGGACAGCCAGCAGCCTGGGCTTTGCACGCAGCTTATAACATACCTGCAAACACAACAGACCCCACCTCTGCATTCTGTCTTGCAGATGCTCATTAATCGTCTCGCTGAGCAATCTAAGCCGTTCCTCCTGATCCTGGATGACTACCACCTGATCACCGAGCAGGCGATTCACGCCTCCCTCACCTACCTGTTGGAGCATCTTCCTCCTCAACTCCATCTTATACTGGCAACACGTGCAGACCCTCCGCTTCCAATCTCATTACTACGGGCACGTGGACACCTTCTAGAGGTGCGCACTGACGAGTTACGCTGTAATCCAGATGAGGTAGTGGCTTTCCTTAAGAAGTCGGCGAGCATCCAGCTCTCTCAAGACATGATTAATGCAGTGACTACTCGGACAGAAGGCTGGCTGGTAGGTTTGCAATTGCTTGGACTCTCGCTGCAAGGGCATGCTGATTCTGGCGATTTTCTGGAGGAGGTGAGTGGAAGTCAACGCTACATCTTCGATTACCTGATCGAGGAGGTGTTCCAGAGTCAGAGCGCATCCGTGCAAACGTTCCTGCTGCATACCTCGATCCTGAAACGGCTCTCCGCTTCCTTATGTGACGCTATCCTGGAACAGAACGGGAGTCAGCAGATGTTAGAGCAACTGGAACGAGCCAATTTATTTATTGTGTCCCTGGATACGCAGCGCCGCTGGTATCGCTATCATGCCCTCTTTGTCCAAGCATTGCATCACTGGTTGGAGCAAACGCAGCCCAAATTGGTTCCCATCTTACATCACCGCGCCAGCCAGTGGTATGCCCAGCAAGGTCGCCTGAACGAGGCGATAGCTCATGCCATTACAGCACAGCAATGGCAGTGGACCGCTGACCTGATCGAGCAAGTCTATGCACTCATCTGGGGAAACAGTGAACACGCGATGGTGAGACACTGGCTTGAGAAGCTCCCTGCCGAGGTGATGCGCTCGCGGCCTCGTCTGTGCCTGGCATACGCCAAGACGCTGTTTATGGTCGCCCCTTATACGACGATGGAACGCTGGCTGCAAGATGCAGAAACGGCCCTGCGAGGCACTTCACCCGCGCCGACAAACGAGACAACTGAGGCAGAAGTACCTCTATCATCCGAACAACAAGCGCGAGATAATCTTTTTGGAGAACTTGCTGCTTATCGTGCTATTATTACAGGCTACTATCTCGGTGAGGGGCATTCGACCCTGGCTTTCTGCCAGGAGGCCCTAGCTCACCTGTCAGAACAGAATCTAATAGCACGAGCAGAAGTCGCCTACGCACAATCTCTGGCTTATCATTCGTTTGGTGACATCGTGGCAGCCATCCAGAGCACAAAGGAGGCCACTGCGCTCGCCCAAGCCGCAGGAAACACTTCTTCAACAATCATCTATATGTGCAGAACGGCCTATTCGTTGTTATTGCATGGAAAGCTCCATGAGGTGGAGCAGCTTGCAGGTCAAGCTGCACTCCTTGGAACAACACCGGCCGGACTACCACACGCAATGATGTGCTGGGCGTATATCTTCCACGCGGACGCATTGCGACACTGGAACCGACTTGATGAGGCCCTGGATCTGGCATTACAGGGAGTCCGGCTGAGTGAGCAGACAGAAACCATCGTTGCCTTATATTTAGGCTATACCGTCCTGATGCGTATCTACCTGGCACGAGGAGAAATGGACGCGGCGCGCTTTGCTTTTCAAAAAGCAGAAGAGGCTCTAAAGAAAACCTATAGCCCGTACCGGCGCGATGCCTACCTCATAGTGAATTGGGTACAGTACTGGTTGGCAAGTGGACAGTTGGAACGCGCCACGAACTGGGTACGGGAAATCGCACAGCATGCAAGCATGCATTCTTCATTGGCACATAAACATTCCCCATTGGCGCATGAACGCGAGGATGTGGCACGAGCACGCATTTTACTGGCCCAGCAGATGCCTACTGAGGCCCTCTCACTCGTGGAACCTCTCCAGGTCAATGCGGAGAAGCAGGAGCGCTGGAGCCATGTCATCGAGATGAAGGTCTTGCAAGCTCTGGCTCATTCCATGCGCAACGAAGATCAAGAAGCTTTAACCGTCCTTGCCCAGGTGGTGCATCTAGCTGAACCGGAGGGCTTTATCCGCATCTTTGTGGACGAAGACACCGCTATGACAAATCTGCTCTCCCGGCTGCGAGAACAGGAACGGAGGAAAGGACCAACGCCATACCTCGATACGCTGCTAGCGGCTTTCTCACCTGGGAGCGCAACACACGAGCCTCCCAGGGTGTTGGACCAGTCTAGAGGCCGCCCCATGGAGCAACAACTCGTGGAACCCTTAAGCGAACGCGAACTAGAAGTGCTCCATCTGCTTGCACAAGGCAACTCGAACCAGGAGATTGCTGAGGTGTTAGTAATTGCCCTAGATACTGTCAAACGCCATGTGACTCATATCTTCGAGAAACTGGGGGTGCATAACCGCGTCCAAGCGGTGGCACGGGCCCACGCGCTAGGCTTGCTCTCCGATAAATCATAAGTGGGCACCATTAAGTATTATCGATGATCATTGCAACGACGAAGTACAGCGTACCTCCATCCACGACTTGCATGGTCGAAAGCCACCAACTCCTATCTAAGAAGCGGTGGTGAATGCCCGCGATCAAAACGAGCTACACTGTTCCTAATACTCTAGTTTTTTACCGTCGTATTCTCCTCCTTTACTTCTCTTTATTAGGAATCAGTGTGGAGTTCAGGATGAGCACTGTCATCCTATGAAAGTGGGATAGCCTGGAAAGAGAAAGTCTGCACGTCCATCCCACGAAAGTGTGACAAGTGAAACGCGGCACAATCACACCCAGGGGTCATGACTTCACTCATCCTGACAGCTATACTGCTAGTATGGAAAGAGTAATGCGTGAGCAGACACAAAAAGGAGGAAATACGATGGATTACACGCAGTTTGGACAAACATCCCTACGTGTCTCCAAGATCAGCTATGGGACCTGGCAGTTCGGTGGAGACTGGGGCCGTATAGAGCGTTCGCAATGGGATGCAGGCAAAGCGACTGTGCAGAAAGCACTCGAACTGGGTATCAATTTCTTCGATACAGCGCAAGCCTACGGTTTTGGTCTGGCCGAGCGCATGCTCGGTGAGGCCCTACAGCCGTATCTCAAGGGACTTCGGGAAGATATTGTTCTTGCGACGAAAGGTGGATTGCGCATGGAAGGAGACAGGCTCCTACGCGACGCAAGTGCCCTTTGGATACGCCAGGGAGTTGAGCAGAGCTTGCGCAATCTTAGTGTCGACTACATTGATCTGTACCAGATCCACTGGCCTGATCCTAACACGCCTTTCGAAGAAACTGCCAATATCCTGGATCAACTGATACACGAAGGGAAAATTCGCTACGTGGGTGTCTCGAACTACAACGTGGAGCAGATGCGAGCGTTCGAAAAGACCAGAAAGTTGGATGCCTTACAGCCCCCTTATAGTCTCTTCCGGCGCGATATTGAGCAAGATATCCTTCCCTATACACAGGAGCAAGGCATTGGCGTGCTTATATACGGGCCGTTAGCTCATGGATTGCTCGCCGGAACGTTCACGCCACAGACGACCTTCGCAGCGGATGACTGGCGGAACAAGAGCGAGATCTTCCACGGCGGGATCTTTCAACGCAATCTTGCGGTCGTGGAGCAATTGAAGCATCTGGCGGAGCGAGAAGGAATGACCGTGGCGCAACTGGCTATTGCGTGGGTGCTGGCCCAGCCAGCAATTGATGTGGCCATTGTCGGAGCACGCAACTCTGAACAGCTCGAACAAACCGCCCACGCAGGGGAGATTCATCTCACCCAAGCAACACTGCAGGAGATCAAGCGCATCATGCGCGAGGCGGTCCCTATAGGAGGACCTGCTCCGGAGGGCATGTAGGTTATGCCCGGCAGACAGAGGCTCTCTGCTTTACCTTTACTTGCTAATAAGGAGAGGTGCCTCTTTTCATTCGGGCTTTTTCTGAAAGGAGAGCATTATCATGACCATGCAAGAACAATCTAAACCAACCATTGGCTTCATCGGCATGGGCCATATGGGCAGTCACATGGCCCCTCGGCTGATAAGTGCCGGGTATCATCTTACCGTCTATGATCGCACCAGGGAGAAAGCGCAGGCCATCGCAGGCGCTACCGTTGCCGAGACTCCCGAAGAAGCAGCCGCTCACAGCGACATGGTCATTTCCATCGTGACCAATGACCCCGCGCTGGAAGAGGTCATGTTTGGCCCGAACGGCGTCCTTGCCGGTACACATGCCGGTTCTGTCATCATCGACATGAGCACCGTTTCCCCACACACCTCACGTCGGCTTTTCCAGGCGGCCAGAGAAAAGGGCGTTGCGATGATCGATGCGGCAGTATCGGGAAGCGTGCCACAAGTGGAACAGGGTAGCCTGGTGATCTTCGTCGGCGGCGAGCAAGAGACCTATCAGCAGTGCAAACCTATCCTGGATATTCTGGGACAAAGCAGCTTCTATATGGGCCCAAGTGGCATGGGGACCACCATGAAGCTGGTAGTCAACACGCTGCTCGGCCTGGGGATGCAGGCCCTGGCCGAAGCGATCGCGCTCGGGGAAAAGGCGGGCTTACAGAAAGGCTTGCTCCTCGACGTGCTGGGACAGACGACTGTGCTCACAGCCGGTCAGAAGGCCAAGCTGGCCAATGTGAAGCGCGAGCAGTATCCCACGCAGTTTGCCCTCTCGCTCCAACACAAGGATTTGCGCCTGATCCTGAGCGAAGCCGATGAGGTCTCGGTGTCCATGCCAGCCACGGCGGCGGCCCAACAGATGTATACCGCTGCTCTGGCAAAGGGGATGGATGAGGACTTTTCCATCATGATCAAGTTCATGGAGCAACTGGCCGGTGTCTCCGAAGAGGAGCGCCTTTCCATCCATTGAGGAAACATCCAGAGAGACACGGAGGAGAAAGAGGAACTGTCCTCTCTCGCTCAACGAGGCGTGAGTGAGGCAAGCGCTCCTCCAGGAGCATAAAAGGAGAAAACTCTATGCAGCCAATAACTCAACGACCCGCTACAGCCAGTGGAACATTTACCATTGGCGCAGACTTGACAGTGTATCGTCTCGGCTTCGGAGCCATGCGCCTCACAGGCCCAGGAATTTGGGGACCACCAGCGGATAAGCAAGAAGCCATCGCTGTCCTGCGCCGCGCCCTTGAACTGGGGGTGAATCTGTTAGATACCGCTGACTCCTACGGACCAGAAGTGAGTGAGTCGCTTATCGCAGAAGCTCTCTACCCCTATCCGAAAGATCTGGTCATCGCGACCAAAGGGGGTCTCTTGCGTACAGGTCCTAACCAGTGGCCCGTAGACGGACGCCCCGAACATCTGCGGGAAGCGCTGGAGGGAAGCCTGCGGCGTCTGCGCCTCGATCACATTGGCATTTATCAATTCCATCGCCCGGACCCCAACGTTCCATTTGAAGACTCAGTTGGTGCACTCGCGAAGATGAGACAGGAGGGGAAGATACGCCACGTTGGACTCTCGAATGTCACCATTGATCAACTGGCACGGGCCCAAAAGATCGTGCCCATTGTCACTGTGCAGAACCACTATAATCTAGCGTTGCGCGAGTCCGAACATATGACGGTCGCCGAGTCCGAGGAGATGATCGATCTTTGTGCCCGTCAGGGTATCGGTTTTATCCCTTGGTCCCCTCTGGCATTTGGAGAACTGGCTCGCTCCGATGGCGCCCTTGTCCAGATTGCAAAACGGCACAATGCCCAGCCCAGTCAAATCGCGCTCGCCTGGCTCCTCAAACGCTCAAGTACCATGCTACCTATCCCTGGCACTGCCTCGGTGAAGCATCTTGAAGAGGACATGGTTGGAGCGACGATCAGGCTCAGCCAGGATGAATTTGACGCTATCGATCGAGCGAGCAAATAGCCATCGAGAAGCAATGTTGATGCCGGTGGCGAAGTCGAAAACGAGAAAAGTTCTATGAATAGTCATGCAAAGGAAGAGCAATGATGGCTAAACAGAACATAAGCACGGAGTATAAGTTTCCTGAGAGAAGGGCAAAATCCACTTGGAGAAAGAGTGGTGCCGCAACTCCGCTTTACAGCGCTACGGTGCCGACCTCAGAGCGAAAGGTGTTTGTGGCCAAGAAAGGCCCCACATTTCTGAATGTATATGCTATTCCGGTACTGCTGCTCAACCTCGCGTTGCTCGGCTGGGATGTTATCTCTGCGAATATAGCACAGGGTTGGTCAATCTATCTCGGATACGCAGTGATTCTCACTGTGAGCTTGTACCTTTATCTGGCGTATTTGGATCGCTACCTCAACTAATGCACGGAGTCATGGTATGATTACCCCGAAAACAGAGGATGGATGAAAAAGGCTTATTCTGCTCTTTTCTCTTGAGAAGTACAAAGAAGACACCTTAATGTCTCGCGGGACACGCCTTATATAGCGACAATCTGACGAAGGGGTTCATGGTTCTCAAAGACTTGGTGCGCCACATCAGGACACTTGTAAGAGGAGATGCCATTTTGAGACTTACGCGACCCTGGATGCCGTGGTGCGGATTTGATAGGAGGAGGAATACTTCGGTAGTGGTACAAGTGAGAAGGATATGGTAGACAGTGAGGAACGGTTCGAAATGAACAAGAGGAGCCTTCAGTGTCCCCACTGTGGAAGGATGCTCTGGTGCGGGATGGGCATGCCCCAACAGCAAAAAGACTTATCGCTGTCTTACATGTGGGCGTCGCAGCCGTGAAACCCCTCCCCCCAACGCCTATCAAGAAGCACGTCACGAGAAAACTCTGCATGAAAGCGCAAGAACGCAGTAGTCTGCGCGGCCTCACGGGTAAGTTAGGCGTCTCACGCACAAGCGTGTCCATTTGGATCAAAAAAGGAGACCAGCTTCCGTCTTGAAGCACCACCCTGCTCGCTCCGGACCCAGAAGATCCCACTTCTACGATCCTGGAGTTGGACGAAAGGTGGTCGTTTGTGCTCAAAAAAACGCACGACTCCTGGAGTTGGATTGTATGGTGCCGCAAGACATGTCAAGTGTTCGCCTATGTTGTGGGGGATCGGAGAACAAAGGCGTGTCAACGGTTGTGGGAGGCCATCCCAGGCAGGTATCGTGCTGGTCACTGTTTCAAGGATTTCTGGGCAGCGTATCCGGCGGTCATCCGATGCCGAAGCAGCATACAGCAGTGGGGCAACAGACGGGAGAAACCGCCAACGTGGAGCGCTGGAAGAACACCCTACAGCAGCATCTGGCTCGTTTTGTGCACATGACGTTGTCGTTTTCCCGCGTCTGTCGTAATACACGAAGCTTGCCTGCTTCTCTGCTACATCAATATAATTTAGACCGGGCTGTCCTTCTCAAGCGAGCCACTACCCATCGGTTGTGGTATCTGAAGTAAGCTTCTTTTCTGCTTGTTTACATAAGATATTGCTCAAGCTCTAAGTGCAACTGTAGTGTTGCCGCCTGTTCCCGTCCCCTGTCCAGGTGCTACCGGTGGTTGTACCGCCTTCCTCTGCTATGCTTGTTCTGTGCCGATGAGACCTTCAGCGCACAGTGGACCATCTGCGTCACTTCCCTGCACAGTGTCTGCAGGTGCATAGAAGATGCAAGGAAAGGTCGCTGTGCAGGTGGGGACCATGCGCATCCGCAAGCTCTCTTGCTGTCCGGACGTCATTGTGCCTCTGTCAGAGGAAAAGTACCTGTACAGTTACGCTTCTTGCTGTCCACCGTGCTTCTGGAAATGAAGGGGGCATCCGAGCTGGCCATTGCTGCTATTCTATTCTGTCCGGGGCACTGTTCCAGTTCAGGTGCTCCCCGATCAGGGGGATGACGGCAGGGGGCGCGTTGCCCTGGTGAAAAGAGCGAGCGTGGTCCTCGATGGTGTGATCGGCGATCGTCATACGGTCGAGCTGGCGCAGATAGTCCAGCCACGACTCGGCCATAAACGACTCGACATGGCGCTCTACAACGGATGGATCGCGCGCGAGGACCCAGCCGAAGGCGCCGTCTTTTTCGCGCATGGAGCGCAGAAAGTCCTCGGCCTGGTGCGGGTCGATGCAGTACTCGATCTGCACCATGACAGGACTTTCTTGTAGACGAGGTTCGATGAGCAATCTGGGCACTGAGACATGCCAGGGTCTCTGGTCCTGCTTCTCACTATCTGCCAGATGCCAGCGCAGACCGGCGGCAAGCCCTAACACTGCCCCGAGAGCTGCCAGCAGCATCGTCAGGGGATCTCCCATGCGAGCCGCGACCACTCCCCACAACAGGCTGCCGATGGCGGTCCCGCCCTGGTAGACGACCAGGTAGGCGACCAGGTAGGCGCCCAGCGCCCGCGCACGCACCCAGGCGGGCGAGGCCTCCTGGGCAGCTACGTTGAAGGAAGACACCAGCATAATACAGGTGGTCCCACCGATCGTCGCGATCAGGCAGAGTAGGAGCAGGTTACGGAGAAAGCCGAGCGAGATCATCACCATCGCCAGGGCAACGGTGGAGATGATCACCTGCTGATCGACTACGGGAATCTTGTGTTGGATCCGAGGCAAGACAGCCGCGCCCACCACAGCACCCACACCAATGCAGCCCAGCAGCAGCCCGTACCCAGACGCGCCAAGGCGCAGTTCCTGCTTGACGATCACCGGTAGCAAGGCCCACAGCGCGCTGATGAAAAAGATAAAAAAGAAGGTGCGTATCAGCACGGTCTGCATCTCCGGCGAGTTCTGCACGAAGCGCGCCCCCGTCCTCATGGCGCCGACCAGGCGTTCGGCAGGCAGTACCGCTCTGTGGGGCGGCGGGTGCCAGCGAGCAAGCACCACGACCACGTATAGGAAGGCGATGGCGTTGAGGAGGAACACCACTGCCGGCCCCGCCACCGCAATGAGAAGACCCGCTAATGCCGGGCCCACCGCGCGCGCTAGGTTGTAGGAGACGCTGCTCAGGGTGACCGCCGCGGGCAGTTCATCGGGAGGAACGAGTTCCGCGTTGATCGCTTGCCAGGCCGGATTCGCCAAAATCGCACCCAGGCCAAGCACAAAGGTGAAGCCCAGCAACAGGGGCGCGTTCATGAGCCCGGCGAAGGTCAGGACGCTCAACATGGCTGCGGTGATCAGGATCAAGCCCTGGGTGGCGAGCAACAGGCGGCGGCGGTTCACGATATCGGCGAGCGCCCCTGCGGGAAAGCCCACAAGAAAAACGGGCAGCGTTGTCGCCGTCTGCATCAGCGTGATCAAGAGGGGAGACGCGGTGAACCTCGTCATGAGCCACACGCCCTCTACATTTGGAACCACGTCCCTACATTGGCCGCCAGGGACGCGAACCAGATCGCGCGGAAAGCGGCGATGCGCAGTGGTGCCCATTCTGATGGGGCTGCTTGTTGGTTGGTCGCCATAGCTTTCCTCCAAAAGTACTTACTGTTACCCGGCTCTCGTCACGAACTGGGTGCCTGCAGTTTCATCCGTGCGACCAGAGTGGCATATTGCTCTGCTCCCACGGCTTGCTGTATTTCGTCGATCCGCTCTTTCTGGCAAAAACGGTACGGACTTTGAAGTTCCTCGAGGGTGTCCCTGCTAGAAAGGCGGTTCCTCACATCATGAAACGCAGGGGAGCCAGGATGCGCTCACTCACTTTGATATACCACGGTCGACTCTTCCACTGCTCCATGGTCAACTCAAACCTCTCGGCCGTATCTTCTGCGAAGAGCGCGGACATCTGGCGGGCAAACGCTGCACTGTAGACCGCGACATTGATTTCATAGTTCCCAACCAGACTCAACCGATCCAGATTGCACGTTCCGACCGTTGACCACTCTCCATCAATGGTGCAGGTCTTCGCGTGTAGCATGGTATACCGGTAGCCAAAAATACGAATTCCGCCTTGCAGGCAATCAGTAAAGTAGCTATGCGTGATCCAGTCCGTCACCACATGGTTGGATTCCCATGGGACAAGCACACGCACATCCACCCCACGCCTGGCAGCGCCTTTCAGTGCATCCAGCAGCATGTGATCGGGGACGAAGTAAGCAGTGGTGAGCAAAATCGAGTGCTCTGCCTCATCGATGGCCGCAATGTACATATCGCGAATAGGAAATGACATCCGCATCGCTTCATTGTGGCTGATGGTAATCAGAGCATCGAACGGGTGGTGATAGCGCTGCGTGATCTGCTCGTGTGCTGGACAGAAGCGATTCCAGAAACCGATGAATGCTCGCGCGAGTTCCGCCGCCGCAGGACCACGCAAGCTCAGATGCGTGTCACGCCACTCTGTGGCATACAGCGCGCCCAGGTTGTAGCCCCCAATGAAGCTGGTGGTGCCATCGACGATCAGCAACTTGCGATGATCCAGGGCATACCGACGCGGATCCAGCAGTTGCCAGGGACGACGAATGGCACGGTATTCCAGCACATGAATAGCCGGATGAAAAGACGACTTGAAGGTGCGGGGAACGACGAGATTGCCAAAGCTGTCAAAGATGACATAGACTGCAACTCCCTCCTCAGCTTTCCGCGCGAGATGCTCTTGAAATTCCTGGCCAACAGCATCATCTTTCCAGATGTACGTCTCCAGATAAATACTCTCTTGTGCCTCATCGATTGCCTCGAGCATCGCATCAAACAGTTCACGTCCGTAGGCATACAGTTGGAGGGAATTCTCGCCAACCTGCACTTCCTTGAAGGGTTGATGGGGAAAGCTCACCTCGTGTTTGCGCCGTTTTCCTAACGCGGCAATGACGAGGAGGACCGCCGCTGTCAGGACCTGCAAGGTCAATACACCCAGGATGACTTTCCCTACCAGGCCCAGGAGAGACACCATTGAGAATCTCTTGAACTGGACATCTGTTCGCTCTCGCATATTCAACTGTACAACTCGCTTTCTTGTTTGTAAAGGTAAAAGCAGAATGTGGTATATTGCTCGAGGTCTCGCAAGGGAATGGACGACGAGCATGAAATTTTGAGGCCAATAGAGCAATAGGTAACGATAATGTTATACTATTCGCAGAGCGTAGCAAAAAGCGTGGTTAGAAGCGTAAAAAAGCTCAGAGGGCTGTGGTGGTATTCGTTTCTTGCTCCACTGAAATCGAGAACAGGCTTTTTTACGCTTCGACAAACGCATTTCTTCACGCGCGATTGGTACTCTCATGACAGGTAATATACCTTATTCATGCGCTATGAAGCAAAGTGGATTCATTCGCTCTCACCAGAGAGAAAAGAAGAGGGAGATGCACGTATCATGCTCTCAGATCATACCATTCGCATTTCTCCCCCTGGAGTCTGCGCGCTTGTCTCGCTCATCATCACAGCCACGCTCCTGTTGTTGCTTGGTGTGGGACGGGGCCTCATAGGACATCGTAACGTCGTGCTCACTGCACTAGAAACACTGGGTATCACAGCTGCTGCCGCGTTGGCAGGCTTTTTGATTGGCAAGCTCGTCACCCGCTAGACAAAGGATGGATTGATAAGCATGAGTACCAATACAGCACAACTCCTTGCAGAGATACCGCTCTTCTCCACCATGGATGATGAAGAGTGCAGGCAGCTTCGTGCGATCATGAGGGAGCGAAGCTTTCAGCCTGGTCAAGTCGTCATGACAGCCAGTGACCCAGAAGCTACCTTCCTTATTATTGAATAGGGTGAAAATGAAGTACTGGGTTGTATCCCTAGAAAGTTCTGAAGGTTTTGCTATGATAGTATTTCGGAAAGCCTATCGCGCTAAGCTCGTTTATCTATGCGCGCTGTTACTCACACTGCTCTTTTCGATCGAGTCACTGGTCAGTTGTAATCAGCCCGTGCCTCCTCAGTATACGTCGCTCAATCTGGGCATCCCGGCTGCGGCGCTGAAATCGCCCGTGAAGGGCCCATTGCCCGACACTACAGAGTTGCACGTCGGCATCACCTTCAAAGTTGATCCCAAGCTGCTCGATCAGGCCGATCATCTGAAGCTCCAGCCGGGGCAGCTTTCCAGCCTGGAGGCTTTTGCCAATCGCATCGGCATTGACCATGCCACCTATCAAAAAATCGAAGATTTCTTCAACCCAGAAAAGATTAACCTGAAACTGAGCAAGCTACGGACATACCTGTCAGTTGATGCGAAGGCAGGAACCCTTGCCAAGTTGCTGCAAACAAAGTTCGTTATTCACCAGTATAAGAGCCGGACATTTTATGCGCCCGCGACGCCGCCCAAAGTCCCTACCTTCTTAGCCAATTCCATTGCTGCCGTCACAGGATTGGATAATTACAGCAAGCCTCCCTTACACGCGCTGCATATCAGCTATCCACAAGGATCACGCGTATCCAGGCATGGAGCCCTCGATTGTAGCCCCGCTGATCAGACTCTTGTACCAGCGGATGTTGCCGGAGCCTACGGTTACAACACACTCCATCAGCGCGGCCTGCTTGGCCAGAATATGACCATCAACCTCGTGGAGACTGATGGCTCGTACCAGGATGATATTCAGAACTACCTGAGCTGTGTTCACTTCACGGGACATCTCTCGTTCGTCAACATTGATGGTAAGCCGTCTGATGCTGAGGGTGAATCGACGCTAGACGTACAAATGGTAGCTGGACTGGCCCCGGCGGCCTCTATCAACGTGTACCAAACCGATGGAAATGCAAACGACGATCCCTGGACGAATGTGAACGATGAATTGCAGCGCATCATTGATGATAATACTAGCAACGCAAATGCGGGGAGCGTGGTGAGCATCAGCTTGGGAATAGACGAAGCAGATATCTCATCCGATGACGTCCACGCCCTCGATAGCAGCCTGCAACAATTGACCAAGGTGGAGCATATGACGGTCTTCGTCGCGAGCGGCGACTGCGCAGCGTATGCCGACGAGCAATTTGGGGACCTCTCGGTGAGCTTTCCCGCCAGTGATCCGTGGGCGGTAGCGGTTGGGGGTACAAAGCTGTCCGTCAATGACCAGCACAACCGCACAAATGAGGTGGCGTGGTCGGAATTTCCGAACATTTTTAAGTGCAAAAATAGCTGGGGCAGCGGTGGTGGAAATAGTAGCTTGTTTCCCCGCCCAGACTGGCAGAATGTAAACGGAGTCAATAACAAATACTCAAAAAACGCACGTCAACTGCCAGACCTGTCAGCAGTCGCAGATCACCTCGCCGTCTACTTCCAGGGACAATGGGGAGACGTTGGTGGAACAAGCGCCGCTGCGCCAATCTGGGCCGCTGGTCAGGCGCTGGTGAACGAAGACACGATCCAGCGCCTGCGCACCTTTGGGTATTCACCGCGGTTCTATTATGCAGTTGCGGACAAGAATGCTGGCGGAAATGCCTACTTTGACGTCACGAGCGGTAATAACCTGTACTATCCAGCGACGCCCGGCTGGGACTATGCAACAGGTCTCGGCACACCAAACCTCGCGAACTTTGACCAGGCCGCCTCCAGCACCCTGGCATAAACTGCGATTGAGAACGCCGAAAGCCCGGAAACTTGCACAGCGAGTGGTACGCTTGA
>Ga0207684_10001321_pt1 | contig 27217 bp, 25 predicted proteins | sample KBSK5501metaG_FD_184342 | JGI IMG/M metagenome (GOLD analysis project Ga0207684, IMG submission 184342) | Corn, switchgrass and miscanthus rhizosphere microbial communities from Kellogg Biological Station, Michigan, USA - KBS K5-50-1 metaG... | ecosystem: Host-associated > Plants > Roots >...
TCGGCGGTACGCCGCTCGACAGCCTGCGCATCCGCGCCGTCCGCGCCGGGCTCGAACTTCGACGACTCGATGAACCCCTGCACGTCCGCCACCTGCTGCGAGATCAACTGGCGACGCGCATCCACGTTATCCGGCGGTTGTGAGGCCACGCGGGCGAGTGCGGCCAGTGAGCGGAAGACGTCGGCCAGCCGCGCGTGCATACGATCCGCCGCCCGCACCGGCCACAGCAGATGCTCCACGATGCCGAACACTATCAGGCCGAAGGCGACTCCGATGAGCCGGTCACGAACGACGGTGCCACTGATCGATGGTCCGAGGTTCTGCAGCGTCGCTTTGTAGAAGGCGAGCCCCGTCTGATACCCGCCGTACGAGATGCGCGGCGTGCCGAAGTTGATCCACGCGGCCACCGCGGTGCCGGCCGCGAAGACGAGCCAGAACCCGCCGACGCCGTCGATGTTGGGAAACGCGTAGACGAGGGCGAACAGACCCATCACCCCGCCGATGGCTGCGCCCCCGAACCGCAGGAGCCCCTTCTGGTTGCTCGAGCCGATCGTCGACAGCGACACGACGAAGACGGTGATCACGGAGGTGTAGATCCCCGGATAATCGAAGCCGATGAACAGGATGTAGCAGATCAGCGCGGCGAGCGCGCCCTTGACGGCGAATTGCACGTACTCGGGATTCGTGGTGGCGTCGGCGATCAGGAGCTGCGGCCCCGTCTTCTTCGCCGCCGGGCTCGGGGCCGGGATGCGGGCCATCGCCGACAGCTGCTCGAGCGTGCGCTCCATGTCCGCCAGCGGCGGCGGCGTGGTGCCGCGGGCGTCGGGCCACAGGGAGTACGCCGCGCCCCGCACCGACTCGGGCAACCGCAATTCGGCGAATGCCTGTCGCGTACGCGCGCAGCCGTCCGCCACACGCAAGAGCGACTCGGGCGAGAGCGCGCTCGACGTGGATGACGCGAGCAGTCGCAGCGCGCCCGCGTCGGTCACCAGCCGGTCGACGGTCGTGATCGCCGCCGCGAGCGTTTCGTGCCGTTGCCGGGCCCAGGCGTTGGTGAGCGAGGCGCTCTTGAGCAGGGCCAGTGGCCCCGTCATCCCCGCCGTGGCGAACGCATCGAGTGAGGTCGCGGGGGCCGAGGGCGCGACGTCGCCCGCGCTGGCGATCTCGCGAAGCGCCTTCTCGACCGCGCGTAACCTCTCGTCGAGCGCGCGTTGCAGCAGCGTCAAGGGGTCGCCGGGCGACAGCAGGAGCTGCACGCCGAGGTTGACGGCGAGCCCGAGCGTCACGCACCACCAGAGCCACAGCACGAACTCTATAAGACTCTCGGTCGGCAGCGGCGCCACGTCCGGAAGGATCATCACGACAGACGAGGGCACACCGATCGCGGATCCGAGCGCGCCGACCACCAGCACGCGCTTGAGCCATAAGCCGACGAGGTTGAACGCGACGAAGCACAGGATGCGCAGCCAGGCGATGTCGAGGACGACCATCCACGCCAGCAGCGCCGCGCCGAGGCCGATCGTGACGCCGGCCACGCCGAGAATGGAGCCGAGCAGCGTGGCCGCGGTGTCCTCCCGAGTGATGAGATACATGACGATCAGCACGATGAGCGCATGCGGGATGCGATGGGTCAGGATCGGGATGGTGGCGATCAGGCAGGCCAGCGTCAGCCGAAAGGTCGCGGCGCCACGCCCGGGCGTCGGCGCGAGCTCGCGGCGCAGGAAGCCGACGAGCGCGGCTGCCGTCACCGGACGCTCTTGAGCGTGCCGTGCACGGTGGCGACCGCCGATGCGCCGATGCGGAACGAGTCGTCGGGATCCTCGACCTTGATGCGCACCGGGAAGCGCGCCGCCAGCCGGATCCAGTCGAGCGAGCGCTCGACGCGAGGCAGTCCACCCACGCTGGTTCCGTTCTCGGGCAGCACGGCCCAGCCGAGCCCCACGACCGTGCCTCGGAAGCGTCGGCTGGGCTGCGACTGGAGATAGAGATCGACGGGCGCGCCGGCGGGAATATGCCGCAGCTGCGTCTCCCGGAAGTTCGCCATCACGTACCAGTTGCCCGTGTCGACGAGCGTGAACACCTCCGTCCCGGCCCGCGCGAAGGCGCCAGGGGAGATGTTGAGGTTGACCACGCGTCCGCTGAATGGCGCGCGCACGCGGGTGTACTCGAGATCGAGCTCGGCCGAGTGCACCGCGGCCTCCGCCGCCGCGATGCGGGCGTTCGTGTTTGCCAGCTGGCCGATGGAGTCCTCCGCCTTGGCTCGGTCGCTCTTGGACTGACGGAGCGCGGCTTCGGTGGCGACGTGCTGAGCGCGGGTCGCCGTCAGGGTGGCCACGGCGGCCCGCTTTTTGGCGCGTGCTTCGTCGAGCGCGGCGTCGATGGCCAACACGGAGGTCCGCGCCTGCTCGGCCGCCATCGCCGCCGAGACTCGCTTCGTGCGCGCGTCCTCGACCTTGTCCTCTGTGATGAACTTCTCGGGCAGCAGCTGCTCGACACGCGCGAGGTAGTCCTCGGCGTACTTCAGATCTGACTTTGCACGATACAGCGCGGCCTCCGATGCGGCGCGCTGCGCCTGCAGGCGTGCGATCTCGGCATCGGCAGCCACCGGATCGGTTTCGCGGCGCACGATGTCGGCCGCCGAGGCGTCCAGCTGCGCGCTCGCCTTCGCGACGCCGGCCTCGGCGGTGGAGAGGCCGTTGCGCAGGCCCTCGACCTCCTTCCGCGTCAGCGCAAGGTTCGCCCGCGCGCGAGCGAGGGCGATCTCGTATGGCCGCGGATCGACCACGAACAGCAGCTCGCCTTCCTGGACGAGCTGGTTGTCCCGGACACGGAGCTCCACGATGTGACCGCTCACCTGGGGTGCGATGCCCACGAAGTTGGCGCGCACGGTGGCGTCGTCGGTCTGCGGGCGAATCTCCCACTGCAACAGAGTGACGATCACCGCGACGGCGGCGCCGGCAATGATCAACGCGCCGAGCAGCCGCCCTGCGAAGCGCTGTGTGTTCGGACCGCCGAGCCCGTCAGCCATCGGCTAGACCCTGAACAGCGCCACCCAGAGGACGAGGGTGACGAGCAGCGCGAGGCTCGGATAGACGAGCGCGCGCGGGCCGAGATAGGGATCCACGCCGAAGAGCAGGAACAGTCGCCGCGCCAGGACGGCGACACCGATGCCGATCGCGGCGCAGAGCATCCACGACGGGAAGAACGAGCCGATGATGTTGATTTGCGGTCCCAAGGCTTTCCCCTACTGATCCGGCGCCAGGCGGGCGTCGGAGATCTCGCCCGTCGTGAACGCGAGGGCCGCCGAAGACTCCAACAGCTGGACTTTCGTGTCGAGCTCGACGAACCGCGCGCGGCTCAGCTCGCGCCGGGCGGCCAGCAGGTCGGTCAGGGTGCCCAGGCCGACACGATAGGATTTCAGCGAATCCTCGTATGACTGTTGTGATGCCTCGAGCAGGGCGGCGGCAACATCGAGGCGCCGGAATGCCAGCTTGACGTCGGTGTACGCCTTCCAGACGTCGCTGATGGCGCGATCGCGGGTGGCCGTGATCTCATCCTGGGCGGACCGACGCGCCGATTCGGCCATCTCTACCTTGCGCCGGCGCGCTCCGCCGTCGAAAACCTCCCATTCGAAAAACAGTCCGATTCCGTAGCTGGGTTGGGTCGCCCCGAACCACCCGGAGGACTTTCCGTCGGTGATGAATCGCGCGCTGCCGAGGATCGAGCCGACGTCGCCGACCAGCGACAGCGTCGGCCAGTAGGCGGCGCGCGCCCGTCCGACGTCGGCCTCGGACGCTCGAAGCGCGGCGACCTTGGCGATCAGGTCCGGCCGCTTCTCGAGCGCGCGATCGATCGTCTTCTCGACGGTATCTTGAAGTTCAGCGGGTGGCGGCAGCGCCGCAAAGTCTGTCAGCTGGATCGGCGTCGTGGGAGTGACGCCGAGACTCTCCGCGAGTGTCACCTGGGCGTCTCGCTCTTTGTCGACGACCTCTTCCAGCTCGAAAAAGGCCTGGGCGGACTGTTGTCGGGCCTGGGCGAGCTCGGGACGGGTGGCGAGGCCCGCCTGCAGACGTCGCTCCGTCGCGTCCTGGACCGTCCTGGCGGCATCGAGTGAGCTCTGGGCGACGGCGATCCGCGCCCGAAGGCTCGTGAGGCCATAGAACGCCCGCTGCACGGCAAAGGCGATCTGCTGATGCTTGCGATTGAATCCGAGGTTCGCGGCCATCAGCCGCTCTTTCGCGGCGTCCCAAGCGTTGCCGCGACGGCCGAAGTCGATGAGCAGCCAGCGCAGATTCAAGGTAGGGACGGCCTGGGCCAGGTCGAAGCGGAAGAAGCCATCGGAGACGAGATTTCGAGGAATGGGGACGCCCACACTCTTGTAGCCGCCCAGAGCGGTGACCGCGAGCAGGGGAAAGTACTCGCTCTCCACGAGCCCGACCGCCAGCGCGGCTCGACGAGCCGCCTCCCACGCCACGCGCGTCTCGGGGTTGGTGCGTTGCGCGAGATCGATCAGCTCGGGCAGGTCGTAGCGCTTGTTCGGATCGATGAGCGGAGCCTCGGTTTGTTTAAGCACGCGCGTGTAGTCGCGGAGATCGGGAGACCGCCAGTACGTGCTCGGCGTGGGCGCGACCTGACGGCTATACCGCTCGGGGATGTCCCGGGGGGCCGGTGCTTCCGGACGCGATTCCTGGGCGCAAGGGGATTGCACGCTGGACATGAGAAGCACCCCGCCCACGATCGCTGCCACGCTCATCACGGTGTGCCGAGAGCTGGGCAAGCCCATCACCATTGCCGTGTTCCTCGCTGGTCAGGCGGTTCGACGGCAGGCCCGAGGCCACCGCGCCCCAGCAGGGACTCCGTCAACCGCTTCCGAATGAACAATCTGGCGCGGTGCACCCGCGTCTTCACCCCGCCGACGGTGAGGCGCAATGCCTCGGCGACTTCGGCACACGATAAACCCTCGACGTCCCGCATGACCAGGGCAGCGCGATAGTGGGCGGGCAGCGCCTCCATTGCCGATCTCACCGCGAGCCGGACTTCGAGATGCCGCGAGGGATCGTCGACGGCAGCGGACCAGTCGACGACCGCGGCGGCATGTCGTCCAGTCCCGTCGAATGCCGGGAGCACGTCGTCCAGCGCGAGGTCGATGCGCCGGCCTTGTCGGCGCCGGGCCTTCTGGAGGGCGGCGTTGGCGACGATCCGATAGAACCACGTTCCGAAGGCCGACTCGCTGCGGAACATGTCGATCTTGCGGATGGCGCTCAGGAATGCATCCTGGACGACTTCCTCGGCGTCCTCGGCATTGGCCGTGATGCCGATGGCCAGACGAAAGGCCCGGCTCTGGTACGTCGCGACGAGGCGCTCCGCGGCGTCGGCGTCGCGGCGCCGCAACGCGTCCACCAGCTGGCCATCGCGGTCGGCTCGTCCCCTCGGCATCGGCCTTGCGCAGGCGTTCATGTCCGCCGTCCTCGACGACTCTGCGTGCCGCGGAGTAAATGTCTGCATCATCGGCTTTCGCTCTCCGCCGCGATCCAGCTGCGCACGTACTCGGGGCAGTTGACGATCTCGGTCCCCGCCGACTCGACACTCGCGAGAAACCGCACGGCTGTGCGATCGACGAGCGTGATGTCCTTCAGATCGAGAACGATGCGACCGGCTGCCGCGGTCGCGAGCAACTCCTGCAGTCTCGCCGCATGCTCGGTGTCGAGGACTCCGCTCAGGACGAAGACGTTCGCGCCGGGTTGCACGGAATGATGGATTCTATAGGTCACTTGCGTGCTCCGTTCATCGCGTCTTCTCGCACGTGGCTCAGAGAGCAAGGCGAGGGCCAATTCTAATTCGCTGGTTTTATTGGGTTCATCGTCGTGAGTCGCGAGTTTTTTGCGAAGCGTCGCGATTCTCATGGCGTCAGCGTCGGGCGAGCACGTCTTCCGGTTTGACCGGCGGCGCCCGGTTTCCCCAGCTGTTGCGCTCATAGCTGAGGACCGCCGCCACCTCCTCGTCGCTGAGCTGGTCGGCGAACGCGGGCATGGGGGTCGCGTAGGCGACGCCGCCGATGGTCTTGCCGGTCAGTCCGCGCAGCACGGTGCGGATGTGCTCGGTCGGATCGGCCGCCGTCACCACGGGGCTGCCTTTGAGTGGGGGAAACACGCCGGGCAAGCCCTGCCCGGTAAGCTGATGGCACGCCGCACACTTGTTGCCGAAGACCTGCTCACCGAGCGCGGCCCATGACGGCTGGCCGGCGGGTGCGGCTGCGCCCGGAGTGGAAGCCGTCTGGCTCGAAGCCTGGGCCGTCGCGGCCGCCGCTCGATACGCTCTGAACTCGGTGGCCACGTACCACATGCCCCAGGCCACGACGACGAGAAAGAGCACCCAGGCCCACGTCGGAATGGGCGCGGGCGTCTCGGCCCGCGTGGGCTCGAACGCGTCACCGGGTCGGCTCGCGAAGGCGTTGACGAGCAGCGGGACGCGCCCCCGGACCGTGTCGCCGTCCGAGAGGCCGACCACCGCGATGCCCGGTCCGTTGCGAACGGTGAACGGGATCTCTTCCACGCCGACCGTTCCGGAGTCGTCGATGGCGTGCACACGCAGGCGATGCGCTCCGTCCGCCAGTCCTTCGGTGTCGAGCTCGAGCGTTGCCGGCGGCTCGAGCGTCTGTCTCGGAACGGACTCGTCATCGATGAAGATCTCGATCCTCACCGGCGTCGCGCCTCCTCCGTCTCGTCGATCTCGTCGAGGAGGATCCGGCGCTTGATGTGGCCGGGATCGGTCTCTCGTGGACTCACGGTGTAGCGCAGCGCGAGACCGAGCGACCATACGAGCACGATCGCCGCCGCGATCACGAGCGCCCACTCGAGGACGGATGCGTGCGATGCACCGGCCGCGTGCTCCATCGTCACGGCGACACCTTGGGCTGCTTCAGCGACAACAGGTACCGGACCAGCGCTCTCGCCTCCGGGCCCGCGACGATCACCTTGCCCGACGGGGCGCTGCCCGCGGGTATGGGTGCGACCACGTCGCCCGGTCCCGCCTGGTTCTTCTCGACGAAATACCAGCGATAGGCCGGCATCACCGATTGGGGCACGACGGCGCGCGGATCATAGAGGTGGATCAGATGCCAGGTCTCGCTCGGCTGGCGCGTCCCCACATCGGCGAGATCGGGTCCCGTGCGCTGCGTGCCGAGCATCGGCGGATTCTCGCCCACGTAGTCGCCGGGCCGCGACGGGCGGCCATACGGGCGGTCCATCGGCAAGTCACGCACGAACTGCGTGTGACAGAATCCGCAGCCCTCGCGCATGAAGACGTGGCGTCCGCGCTCCGCCTCGCCGTCTCGCGGCGTCGCGACGGCCGAGGCGGAGAAGGCCTGCTCTCGCAGCGCCGGCAGGATCGCCATCACGAGCGTGAGCACGAAGAACACGATGATCGCCACCGCGACGATCGCGCGATGATTCGTATGCAGCCCACCGAAGCTCACGCCGGCATCCCCACCGCGTTCGGGGCAGGCGCGGGCACCACGACGCGCTGCGGGCGCATGGCCCAGACGTTGACGGCGAAGACGACGTGGCCGCCAGCCATCAGGAGACCGCCGACCGTTCTCCAGAGCCACATCGGCTCGGCCGCGATCACCGAGGCGATGAACGATTGACCGGCCACCCACGCGAGGCCCTGGAGAATCCCCGCCGTCGAGATCGCGATCACGTACGTCAGGATCCCGACCAGGGCGAGCCAGAAGTGAACGCCCACCGCGAGCGGACTCGGCTCTCGTCCGGTGAGGCGCGGCACCAGCCCGTAGACCGCGCCCCAGGCGATGAAGACGATGAATCCGTACATCGTCGCGTGCGAGTGACCCACCGTGAAGTTCGTGAAGTGAAGGTAGATGTTGGCGGTGCGGAAGGCCTCGATCGTTCCTTGCGTCGAGGCGAGGCCGTACCCGATCAGCCCGACGACGAAGAATGGCAACGCATAGCTGCGGCGCACCATGCCGCTCCCGCCCTTGAAGGTCAGGAGCAGGTTTCCCGTCCCGGCCCACACCGGCACCATCATCCCGACGCTGAAGAGAATGGCCGTCGTCTGGAGCCACCATGCCACCGGGCTGAAGATGAAGTGATGCGCGCCGATCAGCGGATAAAAGAGGAGATTCGTCCAGAACCCGAGAACGCCGAGCGCGTAGGAGTACACGGGCCGGCCGAGCAGCCGCGGGATCGCGTAGTAACTGACGCCGAGCGCGAGCTGCGTGAACCACATGCCCATCGCGTTGTGCATGTAGTAGCCCTGGACGACCGTGTTGCCGATGCCCCCCTGGTAGAACGGCAGGTAGCTCGTGACGTACAGAATCGGGAGGTAGCAGAACCCGCCGAGGATGTACCAGTTGGACACGTAGACCTCGGGCAGCGTTCGAGCGGCCACTGTCCTGTACGCCACGTACCCGTCGATCAAGACGGCGGCGGCCAGGACGACCGCCAACGGCCATACCCACTCGCGGTACTCCTGGGGGCCGCGGTTCACGCCGGCCAGCAGGGTCACGAGGCCGCCAAGCAGGGCGAGGTTCCAGAGCCCGAGCGCGACCCTGGCCAGGCGTGGACTCCAGAGGGGGACACGCGAGGTGCGGGCCACGACGTAGAGGGCGAGGCCGACCAGCACGAGCGAGGCCCAGCCGAACAATACAAGATTTGTGTGCGCGGGCCGCACTCGGCCAAACGAGAGCCAGGCGTACGGCAGGAACTCGGGCCAGTGCAGCTTGATCGAGGCGATGAGCCCGGCGAGGGTGCCCACCAGCAGCCAGACCGTCGCGCACGCCACATACTCGAACGTCACCCGCACCGTGGCGGGGTCGACGGACGGCGCGGCAATGAGGCCGGGATCACGCATCCGGGTTCTGATTGCCGTCATCACGCACCGGAGAGAGCAACGTGGGGGCCAAGCCTAAACGGTTGGTTCTATTGAGAGGCGGCTTGGGTTCGCGAGTTTCTTACGAAGGGCCGCGACTTTCCTCTCGGACCTGGGCTCGGCGTCGGTAACGGAACAGCCGGATCACGATGGTCACGATCGCGGCGGTCGACCAGCCGAAGGCCAGCGTGCCGCTCGCTGCTTCCTGCGGCCCGAGGAGGCGCCAGTGCTCCGACATGACGAGGTCGCCGTAGCCGAGGGTCGTGTAGTTGACCGCGGAGTGGTAGAACGCGACGTCGAACGTCTCGAACTCCCCGGCCGCCATGAAGGCCGTCGCCCACACGGCCATTTGTGCCAGGTGTCCGGTCAACAACGTCATGATGAGCACCAGTGTGGCCGCGCCGTTGCGCCAGACGTGGATGCCCACCAGGCGCTTCGCCATGAGCGCGCCAATCGTCTCAACACCGACGGCCACAGCCATGCCTTGGACGACCAGCGCACCCAACGTCACGCCGAAGCCGATGAGCATCACGCGCATTGCGGCATCCGGGCGAGCGGCCGGCGTTCCATGCGTACCCCACAGAGCAACACGCCGGCCAACCGTAAACGCTCGCTTCTAAAGAGAGCGGCGGCTGACTTCACGAATTTCTTACGAGCGGTCGCAAAAAGCGATGCAGGAAGACCAGGCCGACACGAAATGCCACCTGTCGGTCTTCAGTGCATTGACCCTGGTCGGACTGCCAATCCGCTGGCACCCGCCAGCCGAGTAGCACGCCAGCGTTGGCGGCATCTTTGACGACTCCCACGACCGCCGTCCGTTACCCTTCCCATTCGCATCTTTCTCGAGCGGTCGCTTCTCGTCGCAGATACGGCACGTCATTTGCCACTCAACCAGCGCTCGAGGACAGGGTTCGACGCCCGACGTGAGATGCAAGCCATGACGTTCACTCTCGATACGCCAGACGGGATTGTGCTCTTCGTGTATCGCTGGCTGCCCCAGACGCGTCCGAATGCCGTGGTGCAGATCGCCCACGGATGGGCCGAGCACGCCGGCCGTTACGCGAGGATCGCAGACGCGCCGGGCGCGTCGTGATCGCGCCCAGCCATGTCTGAGGCGGTGCCGCGTGTCGTCATCGTGGGCGGGGGCTTCGGGGGCCTCGCGGCTGCGAAAGCGCTCCGCAAGGCCAATGTCGAGGTTGTGCTCATCGACCGGCAGAATCACCACCTGTTTCAGCCGCTGCTGTACCAGGTCGCGACGTCGGTCCTGAGCCCGGGACAGATCGCGTCGCCGATTCGCGGCATTCTGAAGCGCCAACGCAACACCACGGTGATTCTTGGCGAGGTCACCGGCGTCGACGCTGGACAGCGACGCGTGTTCGTCGATTCGTCGGACCGCGCCGGCGTCGCGCTCGGGTACGACTATCTGATCCTGGCGACCGGCGCCAGCCACAGCTACTTCGGCCACGACGAATTCGAGCCGTTCGCGCCCGGGCTCAAGAGCCTTGCCGACGCGGTGTCGATCCGCAACCGAATCTTGCAGGCCTTCGAGCAGGCGGAAGCGGAGGAAGACCCGACGCGTCACCGCGATCTGTTGACGTTCGTGCTCGTCGGCGCCGGCCCCACGGGCGTCGAGATGGCGGGCGCGATGGCCGAGCTCGTGCGCCAGTCGCTGCGATCTGAGTTTCGACGCATCGATCCGACGTCGGCGCGGATCATCCTCGTGGACGCGGCCAAGCGTGTGCTCGGCGCGTTTCCAGAGACGCTCGCACTCGCGGCGACACGTCGGCTCGAGAAGCTCGGCGTCGAAGTGCGGCTCGGTCACGGCGTGGACCATATCGACGCCGGTGGCGCGAGCGTGGCCGGCGAGCACATCGCCAGCAAGACCGTGATCTGGACCGCGGGCGTGGCGCCGTCGCCGGCGGGCAAGTGGCTCGAGACCGTGACGGATCACGCCGGCCGCGTCCGCGTGCAACCGGATCTGACCATAAGCGGTCATCCGGAGATCTTCGTCGTCGGCGACACCGCGTCGCTCGATCAGGACGGTCGTCCTCTCCCCGGCGTCGCGCAGGTTGCGATGCAGCAAGGGCGCTATGCGGCGAGGCTGATTCGCCGACGCATCACGGGGCAGGCCGCCTTGAAGCCGTTCCGGTACTTCGACAAAGGAACCATGGCAGTCGTCGGCAAGGGCTTCGCCGTGCTGCACAGCGGCTGGGTCAACCTGAGCGGCTTTCTCGCGTGGATGGCATGGGCCGCCGTGCATCTCCAATTCCTGGGGCAGTCGAGCCTTCGCGTCAGCGTCTTCGTGCAGTGGGTATGGACGTATCTCACAGGACAGCGGGGGGCACGCCTCATCGTGAATCATCACGGATTAGTGCCGCCATCGGCCCTGCGCGAAACCGGCATGCATGACGCGGCGTCACAACGATGATGCGGTCCGTGGGCTGCGCGGGAGGACACTGCAGATGAGCGAGACGCTTCCAATCGTATATCTGGCACGGCACGGTGAGACCGCGTGGACCGTGTCCCATCAGCACACGGGCTTGACCGACCTGCCGCTCACTCCGCAGGGCGAAGCCGAGGCCAGACGGCTTGGACACCGGCTCGAAGGATTGACGTTCGCGGCCGTGCTCACGAGCCCGCTGCGGCGCGCGGTCCGAACGTGTGAGCTGGCTGGCTTCGGCTCAGCGGCGGAAATCGACCCCGATCTCGTGGAATGGAATTACGGCGCGTACGAGGGCCGCACCAGCGCCGACATCCACGTCGAGCGCCCGGACTGGGAGCTGTTTCGCGACGGCGCCCCGGGGGGGGAGTCGCCAGAGCAGATCGGAGCGCGAGCCGACCGTGTCATCCGCCGCGTGCGAGCCGTCGATGGCAACACGCTGCTGTTCTCGAGCGGACACTTTCTGCGAGTGTTCGCGGCGCGCTGGCTCGGGCTCGAGCCCGGCGCAGGCAGGTACTTCTTCCTCGGCACGGCGAGCCTGAGCGCGCTCGGGTACGAGCACGATCATTCCGATCCGGTGATCCGCCTCTGGAACGAGATGCCACACGAACCGCCCGTCAGCCCCGCCCGAGTGCGTGTGCGTCGGGAGAAAGCACGGCGATGAGCGCACACAAGTCTTCCTCGGACACCATGGCTGCGCTGCGTCGGCAATACGGATGCGGGCCGGTCGAGCTGGCGGGCAGCGCCGATGCGCTCTATGAGCGGCACCTGCTCTTCGACAACGTCGCCGATCCGGCGGCGGCCGGGGCGCGGGAGCGCTACGAGGCGTTCGCGCGCTCCGTGCGAGACGTCCTCTCGCAGCGATGGGTCCGCACCGAGCAGACCTACGAGCGCGAGAATCCCAAACGCGTCTACTACCTCTCGATGGAATTTCTGATCGGACGCTCGCTGACCAACAACATCACCAATATGCTGCTCAGTCCCTTCCTGGGCGACTTCGTCAAGCAAGCGTCCCTCGATTGGCTCGGCCTGCTGGAAGAAGAACCGGACGCCGGGCTGGGCAATGGCGGGCTCGGGCGTCTGGCCGCCTGCTTCCTCGACTCGATGGCTACGATGCAGGTCCCGGCGATGGGGTACGGCCTCCGGTACGAGTACGGGATGTTCCGGCAAACCATCGAGCACGGCTGGCAACACGAGCAGGCCGACAACTGGCTTCGCCGCCCCGACCCGTGGGAGGTCGTTCGTCCGGAAGAAAAGGTTGAGATCAGGCTGAACCATTCGATCGAGGTGCGCGAGGGAACCCTGCGCGCCGTTCCGGGCCGGTCGTTCACCTTGCTCGGTATTCCCTTCGATCGGCCCGTGGTGGGCTATGGCGGCAAGACGATCAACACCCTCCGGCTCTGGGCGGCGTCCGCGTCCCTCGACTTCGATTTCCAGACGTTCAGTCATGGCGAGTTCGTCAGCGCGCTGGCGGAGACGCTTGCGGCCAAATCTCTCACGCGGGTGCTCTATCCCGACGACTCGACGGCCAAGGGGCAAGAGCTGCGGTTCGTGCAGGAATACTTTCTCGTCGCCTGCTCGCTGGCGGATCTGATCCGACGATTCCGCCGCAGCAACTCCGACTGGAGCGCGCTTCCCGAACGGGCGGCCATCCAGCTCAACGATACGCATCCCGCGATCGCCGTTCCCGAGCTGATGCGAATCTTGCTCGACGACGCGTACCTCGGCTGGGACCAGGCGTGGGACCTGACCCGGCGGACGCTTGCGTACACCAACCATACGCTCCTGCCCGAAGCCCTCGAAAAGTGGCCGCTCGAGTGGTTCGAGACGCTGCTGCCTCGCCACCTCGAGATCATCTTCGAGATCAACCGCCGACTGCTCGATGACGTGCGGCGCCGTTTCCCGGCTAACGAGGATCGCGTCGCCCGGACGAGCCTGATCGAGGAGGGCCCGGCCAAACACGTCCGCATGGCCAACCTTGCCATCGTGGGCTCGCACAGCACGAACGGCGTGGCGGCGATCCACTCCGCGCTGCTGCGCTCGACCACGGTGAAGGACCTGGCCGAGACGTTTCCCGAGCGCTTCAGCAACAAGACCAACGGGGTCACGCCTCGGCGCTGGATACTGCTCGCCAACCCGGCGCTCGCGCGCATCATCACCGAGGCCATCGGCGACGGCTGGATCACCGACCTCGCTGAGCTCGCGAAGCTCAAGCCCCTGGCCGAGGATCGGGGTTTCCGCGATGCGTTTCGCGCGGCCAAGCGAGCCGCCAAGGCGACATTCGCGCAGTGGCTCCGATCGACGTCGCGGCCGCAGGTGGATCCGGACACCATCTTCGACAGCCAGGTGAAACGTATCCACGAATACAAGCGGCAGCTCCTCAATGCGTTGCGCATCGTCGTCCTCTACAACCGATTGCGGGAGAACCCGAGCCTTCCGATGACGCCGCGAACGTTCCTGTTCGCGGGCAAGGCGGCGCCGGCCTACCGCCTGGCGAAGCTCATCATCAAGCTCCTGAACAATCTCGCCGAGACCATCGACGCCGATCCGGTGACCCGCGGTCGGCTCAAGATCGTGTTCCTGCCCGAGTACAACGTGTCGCTGGCCGAGCGGCTGATTCCGGCCACCGACGTCTCCAATCAGATCTCGACGGCCGGATATGAGGCGAGCGGCACCAGCAACATGAAGTTCATGATGAACGGCGCGCTGACGCTCGGCACGCGCGACGGCGCAACGATCGAGATGGCGCAGGAAGCCGGGGAGGAGAACTTCTTCCTGTTCGGCCTGACCACGGAGCAAGTGGCCGACAGCCGCGCCTGGTACGACCCGCGCTGGCACTACGACAACCAGCCCGAGGTTCGCGCGGCGCTGGATCTGATCTTCTCCGACCACTTCAGCCACAACGAGCCGGGCATCTTCGCGCCCTTGCGCGAGACGCTGCTCACGCGCGGCGACTACTACATGCACCTCGCGGACCTCGCGTCCTATCTCGAGGCCGACAGGAACCTCTCTGCGCTGTACGCAGACCCGGACGCGTGGGCGCGCAAGTCCATCCTGAACGTGGCCAGCTCCGGGAAGTTCTCGAGCGATCGCACGATTGCCGAGTACGCGGCTGACATCTGGCACGTCAAGCCGTGCCCGGTGTCGTGATGGAGAACTCGACGGTGCACGACACGAAGGAGGCGGCGACGATTTCCCCGCTGGCCGGTAAGCCGGCGCCGGCGTCCATGCTGGTCGACCTGGCCCGGCTCGAGCGGGAGTACTACGAGCGCAAGCCGGAGATGGACGATCCGACGCAGGTCGTCAGCTTCGGCACGAGCGGCCACCGGGGCTCGCCGTTCCGCGGCTCGTTCACCGAGGCCCATATCGCGGCGATCACGCAGGCCATCTGCGACTACCGCCGCAGCCAGCGCATCGACGGCCCGCTCTACATGGGAAAGGACACGCACGCGCTCTCCGAGCCCGCGCAGCGCACCGCTCTCGAGGTGCTGGCGGCGAACGGCGTCGAGACCATCATCCAGCGCGACGGCGGCGTCACACCGACGCCCGTCATCTCGTGGGCCATTCTCGTCTACAACCGTGGCCGCACGGTGCACCAGGCGGACGGCATCGTCGTCACGCCGTCGCATAACCCTCCCGAGGATGGCGGCTTCAAGTACAACCCGCCCAATGGCGGGCCCGCCGACACCGATGTGACTCGATGGGTTCAGCGTCGAGCCAACGTGCTGCTGCGCGAGGGCAACGCCGGTGTCAAGCGGGTGCCGTTCGCGTCCGCCATCAATGGGGCGAGCACGCGTCAAGAAGACTTCGTCGTGCCGTACGTCCAGGATCTGCGAAACGTCGTGGACATGGAGGTGATTCGGGGCGCCGGCCTCGAGCTGGGCGTGGACCCGCTCGGCGGAGCGGCGCGGCCGTACTGGGAGCCGATCAACTCGATCTACAAGCTCGACATCGCGGTCGTCAATCCGGCCATCGACCCGACGTTCTCGTTCATGACGGTGGACCACGACGGCAAGATCCGCATGGACCCGTCGAGCCCGTACGCGATGGCGCGTCTCGTCGGGCTCAAAGATCGGTTCCGCGTCGCCTTCGCCAACGATCCCGACTCGGACCGCCACGGCATCGTGACGCGTTCGGCGGGACTGATGAACCCCAACCACTACCTCGCGGTGGCCATCCGCTATCTGCTCGGCCATCGCCCACAGTGGCCGGCGCACGCCGCCGTGGGCAAGACGCTGGTCAGCAGCAGCCTCATCGATCGCGTCGTCGAGCGGCTCGGCCGCCGGCTTAGCGAGGTCCCCGTGGGTTTCAAGTGGTTCGTGCCCGGCCTGTTCGATGGCTCGTGCTGCTTCGGCGGCGAGGAGAGCGCCGGGGCCAGCTTCCTCCGCCACGACGGCGCCGTGTGGACGACCGACAAGGACGGCCCGATCATGGATCTGCTGGCGGCCGAGATCACGGCCCGCACCGGCAAGGATCCGGGCGAGCACTACAAAGAGCTCGTGGGGGAGTTCGGGGCGTTCCATTACACGCGCATCGACGCGCCCGCCACGCCCGAGCAAAAGGAGCGCCTCGCGAACCTGTCGTCCGAGGCCGTCAAGGAAGCGACGCTCGCCGGCGAGGCGATCATCGCCAAGCTGACGAAAGCCCCGGGCAACGACGCGCCGATCGACGGCCTGAAGATCGTGACCGCAGGCGGGTGGTTTGCGGCTCGGCCATCGGGCACGGAGAACATCTACAAGATCTACGCGGAAAGCTTCAGGAGTGCGTCGCACCTGGACGCGCTCGTGAGGGAAGCCCACGAGCTCGTGGACGCCGCAGTCAGCGAGCGCACATGAGCGTGCCTCTCTTCCCGGAAGCGTATCGGGCGTCGGGCCTCCTGCTTCACGTCACGTCGCTGCCCTCGCCGTACGGGATCGGTGACGTGGGTCCGCCCGCCGTGGCGTGGGTCGACCGGCTTCACGAGGCGGGGCAACGCTGGTGGCAAGCGCTGCCATTGGGCCCGACCGGCTATGGCGATTCACCGTACCAGTCGCTGTCGTCGTTCGCCGGCAACCCGCTCCTGATCAGCCCCGATTGGCTGATCGAGGACGAGCTGGTGCGGGCCACCGACTGCGCGGGCGGCTCGTTTTCGCCCACGAGCGTCGAGTTCGACGCCGTCACGCGTTTCAAGTACGCCTTGCTCGAGACGGCATGGAAGAACTTCAGTGCGGGCGCGCGATCGGACCTGCGCCGCGACTTCGAAGACTTTGTCCATGAGCATGCCCACTGGCTGGACGACTACGCATTGTTCCGAGCGCTGAAAGCCCGGTACGACGGCGCCAGTTATCTCGATTGGCCGGAAGAGCTCATCCGCCGCAACCCGGCCGCGCTGGACCAGGCCCGCCGGGATCTGGCGAGCCAGCTCGAACGGGTTCGGTTCGTTCAGTTCGTGTTGTTCCGGCAGGGCGCCCGCTTGAAGGCGCATGCGCGCGCGAAAGGCGTGCGGTTGATCGGCGACCTGCCCTTTTTCGTTTCCCCGGATTCGAGTGACGTGTGGGCCAGCCCGGAGCTGTTTCTTCTCGATCCCACGTACCGGCCGCGCGTCGTCGCCGGTGTGCCGCCGGACTATTTCAGCGTGCAAGGACAGCGGTGGGGCAATCCGATCTATGACTGGGACGCGCTGGCCGCGCGTGGGTACCGCTGGTGCATCGACCGCATGCGCGCCTTGCTCGTTCACGTCGACGCCATTCGCCTCGATCACTTCAGAGGATTTGCGGCGGCGTGGCATATACCGGCCGAGGCGCCGACGGCACAATCGGGTCGGTGGATGCCGGGCCCCGGCGCGGCCTTCTTCGGCGCCGTCGACAAGGCCCTGGGCCGTCTGCCGTTCGTGGCCGAGGATCTGGGACTGATCACGCCAGATGTGGGCGCGCTCCGTGACGAGTTCGGGATTCCCGGGACGCGCGTGCTGCAGTTCGCCTTCGACGGCCACGCCGACAATCCATATCTGCCAGGCAACTACGTCCCCAACACGGTCGTCTACACGGGTACGCACGACAATCCGACGACGCGTGGATGGTACGAGGATTTGCCTGGCGCCGAGCGCGGCAATCTGTGGCGCTACCTGAAACGCTCGGAGGGCACCGCTGCGGAGGCCGCCCCTGCGTTACTGAGTCTGGCGTGGTCGTCGGTCGCCGCACTCGCCATTGCTCCCTTGCAGGACGTTCTCAACCTGGGCAAGGAGGCGCGGATGAACCAGCCCGGGAGCGCTCAAGGAAACTGGCGCTGGCGGGTCACCGACGAGCTGCTGTCCGGGTCGGCCCTCGAATCATTGCGAGACCTGACCCGCGACTTCGCCCGCACCGAGCCCGCGATGGCGGCCGCGTCATGAGCACCGCGCCCATCGTCTTCCTCGTCGACGTGGACAACACGCTCCTGGACAACGATCGCATTCAGGATGACCTCAAGCGTCATCTCGAGCGCGAGTTCGGCGCCGCATCGCGTGACCGCTACTGGGCGATCCTCGAAGCCCTCTTCGTCGAGCTCGGATATCGCGACTACCTCGGGGCCCTGCAGCGCTACCGGACCGAGCACCCTCACGACGTGCGCCTCATGGCGATGTCGTCGTACCTGGTCGATTACCCGTTCGCCAATCGCCTCTATCCCGCTGCGCTCGACGTTCTGCAGCGGTTTCGCGCGTGGGGACCGACGGTGATCCTTTCCGACGGCGACGTGGTCTTTCAGCCCCGCAAGGTCGAACGGTCGGGTATCGCGGAGGCCGTGGACAACCACGTGCTGATCTACATCCACAAGGAAGAGACGCTGGACGACGTCGAGCGACGCTATCCGGCGCAACACTACGTTCTGGTGGACGACAAGCCGCGGATTCTCGCCGCGGTCAAGGAAGCCTGGGGCGACCGCGTCACGACGATTTTCCCCCGCCAGGGGCAATACGCGCGCGACGCCAAAGCCTACCCCGCCGCTGACCTGACCGTCGAGCGGATCGGCGACCTCGTCGCCCATGACTTGTCCCAGCTTCACCCGCTGGAGGTTTTACGATGAACGCGACAGGCACACTGCACGACCGCGGCCAGAGTCTCTGGCTCGACAACATCACACGCGAATTGCTCGAGAGCGGCACGCTCGCGCGCTACATCAGCGAGGACGCCGTGACGGGTCTGACGTCCAACCCCACGATCTTCGACCACGCGATCAAGAACAGCTCTCGCTACGACGCGGCCATTCGCAAGAAAGTCAAGGAAGGTAAGTCGGGCGAAGACCTGTTCTTCGAGCTGGCCCTCGAGGATCTCACGCGCGCCGCGGATCTGTTTCGGCCCATCTGGGACCGGACGCGCGGTGTCGACGGCTGGGTGTCACTCGAAGTCTCACCGCTGCTGGCTCACGACAGCGCGACGACACTCGCCGCCGCCAAAACCCTGCACGCGCGGGCGGGTCGACCGAACCTCTTCATCAAGATTCCGGGGACCAAAGAAGGGCTGCCGGCCATCGAGGAGGCCATCTTTGCCGGCGTGCCGATCAACGTGACGCTGCTTTTCTCGCGCGAGCAATACCTGGCGGCGGCCGACGCGTTCATGCGAGGCATCGAGCGCCGCGTCGCCGCCGGGCTGCCGCCCGACGTCGGCTCCGTCGCCTCGGTGTTCATCAGCCGCTGGGATGCGGCGGTCAAGGGCAAGGCGCCGGAAGCGCTGCGCAATCAGCTCGGCATCGCGATCGCCAAGCGGACGTACAAGGCGTACCGGGCACTGCTGGACTCTCCCCGCTGGCAGCGCGCCTTCAACGACGGCGCCCGGCCGCAGCGCCTGCTGTGGGCGAGCACGGGCACGAAGGACCCCGCGGCCTCCGACATCCTTTATATACGGGCGCTCGCGGCCCCGTTCACGGTGAACACGATGCCTGAAGGCACCCTGAAGGCGCTGGCCGACCACGGAGCGCTTGGAGGGATGCTACCCGCCGATGGCGGGGACGGCGAGGAAGTGTTGACAATGTTCGCCAACGCAGGCGTCAACGTGGACGCCCTCGCCGTTCAGCTTCAGGACGAAGGTGCGAAGTCGTTCGTCGACTCATGGCGCGAGCTCATGGGAGTCATCGCGGCCAAGAGCGCCGACCTGGCCAAGGCGAGCTGAGGGCTGCCCATGCGCGTGCTCGTCGTCGACGTCGGCGGTACTCACGTGAAGGTCCTCGCCACCGGACAGGAGGCGCCGCGAGAGTTTTCTTCGGGGCCGACGCTGACCGCCGAGCAAATGGTCGCCTGCGTCAAGACCGTCGCCGCGGGCTGGACGTACGACGCGGTGTCGATCGGCTATCCCGGTCCGGTGCTGTACGGTCGTCCGGTCGCGGAGCCGCGTCATCTCGGCCGCGGCTGGGTCGGATTCGACTATCAGGCGGCGTTTGCATGTCCGGTCAAGGTCGTCAACGACGCCGCGATGCAAGCGCTCGGCAGCTACCGCGGGGGCAAGATGCTGTTTCTCGGCCTCGGCACCGGTCTGGGATCCACGATGATCGTCGACGGCATCGTGGAGCCGATGGAGCTGGGTCACCTGCCGTACCGGGACGGAACGTTCGAAGAGTACGTCGGAGTGCACGGGCTGCAGGCGCACGGGCTCGCCCAGTGGCGACGCGATGTCCAGGACGTGGTCACTCGTTTGATCGCCGCGCTCGAGCCGGAGGACATCGTGCTCGGGGGTGGCGACGTCCACCAACTGGAAACGTTGCCGCCAGGCTGCCGCGCCGGCGACAACGCCGACGCGTTCGTCGGCGGCTTTCGACTGTGGGAGCGCGCGCGCGTCAAGCGCCACGCATCACGAGCCGTGCGATGAACACGTGCGGCTTCACTGCGTAACGGCACCGAAGACATGAAGGGACGAGTGATGACAGGAACGTTGCCATTGACCGCGCGTCAATCGTGGAAGGCGCTCCAGGTGCACCGGAACGAGATCGGCGACCGTCACCTCCGCGCGCTCTTCGCCGCCGACGCAACCCGCGGCGAACGCCTGACCGCAGAGGCGGTCGGGATCCATCTGGACTACTCCAAGAATCGCATCACGGACGAGACCGTAAGGCTGCTCTGTCGACTGGCCGAGGAATCGGGCCTGCGCGAGCGCATCGACGCCATGTTCCGCGGAGACAAGATCAACCTGACGGAGAACCGCGCCGTTCTGCACGTGGCCCTCAGGGCCCCGCGCGGTACGTCCATCGTGGTCGACGGCAAAGATGTGGTGCCCGACGTCCACGCCGTCCTCGACGCCATGGCCAACTTCGCGAACCGGGTCCGGAGCGGCGCGTGGACGGGGCACACCGGCAAGCGCATTCGCAACGTCATCAACATCGGCATCGGCGGCTCCGACCTCGGTCCCGTGATGGCCTACGAGGCGCTCCGGCACTACAGCGACCGCGCGATGACCTTTCGCTTCGTCTCGAACGTCGACGGGACCGATGTCGCGGAGGCGACCCGCGACCTGGACCCGGCGGAAACCCTCTTCATCGCTTCGTCCAAGACGTTCACGACGCTGGAGACGATGACCAACGCCGAGAGCGCGCGCCGGTGGCTGCTGGCTGGGCTCGGCGGCGACGTCAAAGCGGTGGCCAAGCATTTCGTCGCCGTCTCGACGAACGCCCAGAAGGTGTCCGAGTTCGGGATCGACACCGCGAACATGTTCGGCTTCTGGGACTGGGTGGGCGGGCGCTATTCGATGGACTCGGCCATCGGACTGTCGACGATGCTCGCCGTCGGTCCCGACAACTTCCGCGCCCTGTTGGACGGCTTCCACCAGATGGACGAACACTTCCGTACCGCTCCCTTCGAGCGCAACCTGCCGGTGCTGCTGGGCCTGCTGACCGTCTGGTACACGGATTTCTTCGGCGCCGAGACGGTGGCCGTCCTGCCCTACGAGCAATACCTCAAGCGCTTTCCCGCGTACCTGCAACAGCTGACGATGGAGAGCAACGGCAAGCACGTCACGCGCGAGGGCGCGGAGATCAACTATCCGACGGGGCCCATCTACTGGGGAGAGCCGGGAACCAACGGCCAGCATTCCTTCTACCAGCTCATCCACCAGGGGACGCGTCTCATCCCCTGTGACTTCATCGCCTTCGACCATGCTCTGAACCCGCTCGGTCGGCACCACGACATGCTGCTGGCGAACGTCTTCGCGCAGACCGAGGCGTTGGCCTTCGGCAAGACGCGCGAGCAAGTCAAGGCCGAGGGCACGCCCGACGGTCTCGTTCCCCATCGCATGTTCCAGGGCAATCGTCCCTCGAACACGATTCTCGCGGACCGGCTCACGCCGAAGACGCTCGGAACGCTGGTCGCGCTGTACGAGCACAGCGTGTTCACCCAGGGCGCCATCTGGGACGTCGACTCGTTCGACCAGTGGGGCGTCGAGCTGGGCAAGGTCCTGGCCCAGCGGATCATCCCCGAGATCGAGAGCAAGACAGAGCCGACGCTCGGTCATGACAGCTCGACGAACAGTCTGATACGGCGCTACCGGATGCGCAGGGAGGCGGCGCGATGAGGCGCGAGACGGGCGACTTCAAAGAGCAGCTCGACAAGATGCGAACACATCCCGGGTTCATCGCGGCGCTGGATCAAAGCGGCGGCAGCACGCCCGGCGCGCTGCGGGCGTACGGCATCAAGGACGATGCATGGTCCAACGAGGCGCAGATGTTTTCGATCGTGCATCAAATGCGCACGCGCATCATCACGAGCCCCGTCTTCACCGGGGAGCGGATCCTTGGCGCCATCCTGTTCGAGAACACCATGGAGAGGGACATCGAGGGGCAACCCACCGCGGACTATCTCTGGGACGTGAAGCGGATCGTGCCATTCCTGAAAGTGGACAAGGGCCTGGCCGCGGAGAGCCGCGGGGTCCAGTTGATGAAGCCGATGCCCGAGCTGGCTTCGCTGCTCGACAAGGCGAACGCGAAGCGCATCTTTGGAACGAAGATGCGCTCGTTCGTGAAGCAGGCCAACGCAGCGGGCATCAAGGACATCGTCAGCCAGCAGTTCGAAATCGCTCGGCAGATCATCGCCGCCGGCCTCGTGCCGATCGTCGAGCCGGAAGTGGATATTCACTGCCCGGAAAAAGCGAAGGCCGAAGAGCTGCTCAAAGCGGCCATCCGGGAGGAGCTCAACACCCTGCCCGTCGGCCAGCTGGTCATGCTCAAGCTCACCTTGCCGGACAACGACGACCTCTACGCCGAATTCGTGCGGCATCCCAAGGTCGTGAGAGTGGTGGCGCTGTCGGGCGGTTATACACGGAAGGAAGGCAACGAGCGCCTGCGGAGAAATCACGGCGTCGTGGCGAGCTTTTCGCGGGCGCTGGTCGAGGGGCTGTCGGCGCAGCAATCCGATGCCGAGTACAACGCCCTGTTGGGTCAATCGATCCAGAGCATCTTCGAAGCGTCCACCACGTGAGCATCGTGAAACACACGATCGGCTCGGCAAAGGAGTGAACGATGCAAATCGGAATGATCGGACTTGGCCGCATGGGCGCCAACATGGTCCACCGGCTGCTCGCCGGCGGCCATCGATGCGTGGTCTTCGACAGGTCGCCGAAGACGGTCGAGGACTTGACGCGGGCCAAGGCGGTCGGCGCCTCGTCGATCGCCGATCTCGTGAAGAAGCTGGACACGCCACGCGCCGTCTGGCTGATGGTCCCGGCCGCGGCCGTCGATACGACCATCGGTGAGCTCCTGCCGCACCTCACGCCAGGGGACATCCTCATCGACGGCGGCAATTCCTATTACGTCGACGATATCCGGCGCGCAAAGGAGCTCGCCACGAAAGGCGTTCACTACCTCGACGTCGGGACCAGCGGCGGCGTCTGGGGACGCGAACGGGGGTACTGCCTCATGATCGGTGGCGAGACGGCGGCGGTGAAGCACCTCGATCCGATCTTCGCGCAGCTGGCTCCTGGCCCCGGCGACATCGCCCGCACTCCCGGGCGGGAGACCGTGGGCGGCACCGCCGAGCGCGGGTATCTCCACTGCGGGCCGAACGGCGCCGGACACTTCGTCAAGATGGTCCACAACGGGATCGAATACGGGATCATGGCCGCCTACGCCGAGGGGCTCGGCATCCTCCGCTCCGCAAATGTCGGCAAGCGGGGCCATGCGGTCGACGCCGAGACGACGCCGCTGCGCGACCCCGAGCACTATCAGTACGAGTTCAATCTGCCCGATATCGCCGAGGTGTGGCGCCGCGGCAGCGTCGTGGCGTCCTGGCTGCTCGACCTGTCCGCCTCGGCACTCATCAAGGATCCGGAGCTCAAGGGCTTCCAGGGGCGCGTGTCCGATTCCGGCGAGGGACGGTGGACGATCAAGGCGGCCATCGACGAGGCCGTGCCGGCGCACGTTCTGTCATCCGCCCTGTACGCGCGCTTCAGCTCGCGCGGCGAGGCGGACTTCGGCGACAAGCTGCTCTCGGCCATGCGCTACGAGTTCGGCGGTCATCTCGAAAAGCCGTCGGAGTGAGTGCGATGAGCAACGTCCACTCGGATGCCTTCGTATTCTTTGGCGCGACGGGCGACCTCGCGTACAAGAAGATCTTTCCCGCGTTGCAGGCGATGGCGAAGCGCGGTCACCTCGACGTGCCCGTCATCGGCGTGGCAAAAGCCGGCTGGGATCTCGAACAGTTCCGCGCCCGCGCCAAAGACAGCCTCGAGAAACACGGAGGGCTCGACGCCGCGGCATTCGCCACGCTGTGCGGCCTGCTGCGCTACGTCGATGGCGATTACCAGGATCCGGCGACGTTCGAGGCCATCCGCAAAGCGCTCGGTTCCGCCCGGCGGCCGGCGCACTACCTTGCCATCCCGCCCATGCTGTTCGAGCTGGTCGTGGAACGGCTCGACAAGGCTGGGTGTGCGCACGACGCCCGCGTCATCGTCGAGAAGCCGTTCGGCCACGACGCCGCCTCCGCGCGGGAGCTCAACCGCATCCTGCTCGGAGCCTTCGACGAGACGTCGATCTTCCGAATCGACCACTACCTCGGCAAGCGGCCGGTGCATCACATGCTCTTCTTCCGGTTTGCGAACGCCTTCCTGGAGCCGTTCTGGAACCGCAATCACGTCGAGAGCGTGCAGATCACCATGGCCGAAGACTTCGGGATCCAGGGCCGCGGCTCGTTCTACGACGCGACGGGCACCGTTCGGGACGTGGTTCAGAATCATCTGTTCCAGGTCCTGAGCAACCTGGCCATGGAGCCTCCCGTCAGAACCGACAGCGAATCGATCCGAGACGAGAAGGTGAAGGTCCTCACGGCGATCCCGGCCCTCACCGCCGACAACGTCGTGCGCGGACAGTTTCGCGGCTATCGATCGGAGAAGGGCGTGGCGGCGGACTCCACGATGGAGACGTTCGTCGCGGTCCGATTGCAGATCGATTCCTGGCGCTGGCAGGGCGTGCCCTTCTATATCCGGGCCGGCAAGAGCCTGCCGGTGACGTGCACGGAGGTCGTCGTCCGACTCCGCCAGCCGCCGACGATGTTTCACGGCTTCGACCTCGAGTCGAACTATTGCCGCTTCCGGATCAGCCCCGACATCACGATCGCCATCGGCGCGAACGTCATCGCGCCTGGGCAGGAGACGCAGAGCCAAATCTCCGAGATGCTGGGGACCCAGCTCCCGCGCGCCGATGAGATGGACGCGTACGAGCGAGTGCTCGGAGACGCCATGCACGGGGACGCCACGCTGTTCGCCCGCGAAGACTATGTCGAGGAAGCATGGCGAATCGTCGATCCGGTGCTGAAGGCCGGCACGCCCGTCTACGAGTATGAGCCCGGCACCTGGGGACCGAAAGAAGTTGGCGCGAGAGTCTCGCCCGACGGAGGCTGGCAAAACCCGACGGGGAAATCGTCGTGAGGATCGAAGCGCTCGCCGATGCCGATGCGGTCGCGCGCGCGGGCGCCGCCTTCACCGCCGGGGAGGCACGCGCGGCCATCGCCGCGCGCGGGCGCTTCATCATGGCCGTGAGCGGGGGCCGCACGCCGTGGACGATGCTGCGTCTCCTGGCTGATCAACACCTGCCCTGGGCCGACGTGCACGTCGTTCAGGTCGACGAGCGCGTGGCGCCGGCGGGGCACCCCGACCGGAACCTCACTCACCTGCGCGAGAGCTTGCTCGCGCACTGCCCGCTGCGCCCCGAGCAGGTCCACGCCATGCCCGTGGAATCGGCGGACCTGGAATCGGCGAGCGGTCAGTACGCCGCAGTGCTCCAGCAGATTGCGGGCGCTCCGGCCGTGCTCGATCTCGTCCATCTGGGCCTCGGCCCCGACGGCCATACGGCGTCGCTGGTGCCCGGGGATCCGGTGCTCGACGTGACCGACACAGACGTCGCGCTGACGGGACTCTACCAAGGACGACGCCGAATGACCTTGACCTATCCAATGCTCAATCGCGCCCGCCGCATTCTCTGGCTGGTCACCGGGGCCGAGAAGGCGGAGATGCTGGCGCGTTTGCGTGAAACCGACCAATCGATCCCGGCCGGCCGAGTTCGTCAACAACAGGCCGTCGTGCTGGCCGACCACGAGGCGGCCGCGGAGAAGACACATGCACGTGGGAATCGCGACTGATCACGGGGGCTTTGGGTTGAAAGAGGATCTGATCACGCGGCTCCGTGCGGCCGGACACGACGTCGTCGATTTCGGCGCGGACGCGCTCAACCCGGACGACGATTATCCCGATTACGTCATCCCGCTCGCCCAGGCGGTGGCGGCGGGGAAGCTCGAGCGCGGCGTGGCCATCTGCGGCAGTGGTGTGGGGGCGTCGATCTGCGCGAACAAGATCCCGGGCGTCAGAGCCGGGCTGATTCATGACCATTTTTCTGCGGGCCAGGGCGTCGAGGACGACCACATGAATGTCCTCTGCATCGGTGGCCGCACCGTGGGACCGAGCGTGGCCTGGGACGTCGTGCAGACGTTTCTGAGCGCCGAGTTCAGTCAGGCCCCGCGCCACCTGCGCCGCCTGGGCAAGGTGGCGCGCCTGGAGCTTCAACCGACAAGGAGCAATGCATGAGCGCAACGAACGCCGCCGCACCGATGACGGACGCCGAGCTCGACCGGCTGTCGATCAACACGATTCGCACACTCACAATCGACGCGGTCGAGCGCGCCAAGTCGGGCCATCCCGGCGCGGCGATGGCGCTGGCGCCGCTCGTCTACACGATCTGGAACCGCGTGATGCGCTTCGATCCGGAGGACCCGATCTGGCCCAACCGTGATCGGTTCGTGCTCTCCAACGGTCACGCGTCCATGCTGCTGTGGTCGACGTTGCATCTGACGGGCACGAAAGCGGTGAACGCCGACTACGAGCGGTTGGGGCAGCCGTCCGTGTCGCTGGACGACATCCGCCGCTTTCGTCAGATCGACAGCAAAGCGCCTGGGCATCCCGAGTATCACTGGGTCTCGGGCGTGGAAACGACGACGGGACCCCTCGGCCAGGGCGCCGCCACGAGCGTGGGAATGGCGATCGCCGAGAAGTGGCTCGCCGACCGTTACAACCGGCCGGGGTTCGCGATCTTCGACTACAACATCTACGTCGTGTGTGGTGATGGTTGTCTGATGGAGGGCGTGACGTCGGAAGCCGCCTCGCTCGCCGGCCACTTCGGCCTCGACAATCTGTGCTGGGTCTACGACAACAACCACATCACGATCGAGGGGCAGACGAGCCTTGCCTTCACCGAGGACGTCGCGACTCGATTCCTCGCGTACGGCTGGAACGTCCTGCGCGTGGGCGACGCCAACGACCTCGAGCGCATCCAGCAGGCGCTCGCCGTCTTCCGGGAAACGAAGGGACGTCCCACGCTCATCATCCTCGATAGCCACATCGGCTACGGCGCACCGCATAAGCACGACACGGCCGCCATCCACGGCGAGCCGCTCGGTGCCGAGGAAGTCCG
>Ga0207684_10001324_pt1 | contig 27196 bp, 23 predicted proteins | sample KBSK5501metaG_FD_184342 | JGI IMG/M metagenome (GOLD analysis project Ga0207684, IMG submission 184342) | Corn, switchgrass and miscanthus rhizosphere microbial communities from Kellogg Biological Station, Michigan, USA - KBS K5-50-1 metaG... | ecosystem: Host-associated > Plants > Roots >...
GACTTTCAAATGTAGTGGACGACCTGCCCACTTACTATATGAGCCATACAATGGTAAACTGTCCTTGGGAAAGCAAAGGCAAGGTCATGCGTATTCTCAGCGAACAATACCGCGAACGCCGCTCTAAGCCTATCGACGGCATTAAAATCGATCTCGGCAAAGAGTGGGTGCTGATTCTGCCAGACGCCGATCGGCCACTCTTCCATATAGTAGCAGAATCCGTTTCGAATGAGCAAGCTCAGGCCCTCGCGGAAAAGTATGCTCGCGTCGTAAGCGGATTGCAACAGTGAAGACATGCCAAAAATCAAACTTGTAATCAGTGATCTTCACCTCGCCGACGGCCATCCCATATTCGAAGGCTTCGGCGATTTACAACAGTCCGCGTTAGAAGCCTTGCTTTTTGCAGCATCTCATAATGGTTCTTTTGGCAATGCCGAAGATGTTGAATTGATCATCAACGGGGATTGCTTCGAATTTCTATTCATGCAACCCCACAAGAAGCAAGGCACTACCTATCCTGCAACCGCCCTGTCCAAGCTAGAGAAAGTGATTGCCTTCCATCACCCTTTCTTTGACGCACTCCAACGCTTCGTTTCCCAACAAGGACGACAAATTACGTTTATCACCGGCAATCATGATGTCGAACTCGCCTTCGAAGATATACAAGCACTCATTCGTGAAGCCATATCTAATGGACAAAATTTGAAAGAGCGAGTAAACTTTTGCAACACTCGATTCTATCGACCATTGCCGGATGTACATATTGAGCACGGCAACAACTATGATTTCTGGAATCGTATATCTGGTCTGTGGAACGAGCAAGGACAGCCTCTCACACTCAATCCCGGCACAATCACCCTGCCCCCTGGCACCCAGTATATGCAACGCGCTGCGTATCCCATCAACGTCCAGTATCCCTTTTTTGACCATTTCGAGCCGACGATGAACCTTACGCCCCAGGTAGCATTACTCTGCCTCTTGAACCCTAAGATCGTAGTTACGACCGTTCGCAATGCTATGGAAATGCTCACGTACTCTCGTAAGCCCTTTGCCGGCTTATCCCTCGAGGAAGAACACAATGCTGCCAGGTTATTTGAACATGCCATGCTCGATCTCGCGGCCTTTCAAGAAGATATGGTTGCGCATCACCACAATTTTATCGAACCCTTAGGTGAGACTGCTCAAGCCGATGCAATGCAAGAGTTTGCTATCATTCGTGAAGCATTATCTCTACCGGTTGTTGAGGCTATCAAGGCCATCTGTGCGCCCACTGTCTACCGCATGGCAGAAAGTACAGCAAGAGGGATGCAGAATATTCTACATTATGACCCGTCACTTCGCTACGCCATTGCCGGACATACTCATATGCATCGTGTCGATTCGATCAACGGTGGCTCACAGGTCTACCTGAATTCAGGAACCTGGACAACACGTTATGCGATTCCTGATCCAGAAGAGATAACTCCTGAGCTAATCGTATGGCTATGCAAACCAGATTGGAACGCAATACCTTTGCGTGATATGACACAACTTGTCTTTGCTTTTATTCATGCTGAGGACGGTTCACCGTCCAACGCCACCTTGTGTGCCTGGGAAGGTGGAATGAACGGAACCTTCCGCATCCTAACCTGAAAGGAACCCTCATTTATGCAGAAAAGCAGCAGCAATAACCCCACTCACTACAGTTCAGCAGAGATGAGCGCAGCGGAATCAGCGTTCCGCCATTACTATCCTGCTTTTAACACCACATCTCTTCTGGACGAGCTTCGAGCAACAGAGTACACTCGCTTAGACGAGCAGGGGCACATCTACCTCGACTATACCGGGGGTAGTCTATACGCCGATTGTCAGCTCCGCGATCATATGGCGTTGCTCCGCAGCAAAGTTTTTGGCAATCCACACTCACTCAATCCAACCTCGCATGCCATGACAGAGTTATGCGAACATGCGCGTGCATTCGTGCTCGAATATTTTACTGCTTCACCCGACGAATACACAGTTATCTTCACATCCAACGCCAGTAACGCACTGAAGCTGGTCGGTGAGGCTTACCCTTTCAAGCCGGGTGGACAATTCCTGCTGCTCTTTGATAACCACAACTCGGTTAACGGCATCCGTGAGTTCGCCCGTGCAAAAGGCGCCACGATCACCTACCTTCCCGTCATGCCTCCAGAACTACGTGTTGACGAGTCCTCTCTTTTCTCATTCCTTGAGTCTCCTGGAAATGGTGGGCATCACTTGTTCGCCTACCCCGCACAATCAAATTTCACAGGAGTTCAGCATCCATTAGAGTGGATAGAGAAAGCCCATGCCAGCGGTTGGGATGTCCTCGTGGACTGTGCTGCATTTGTCCCCACGAATCGTCTGGACCTGAGCAGATGGCACCCCGATTTTGTACCCATCTCGTTCTATAAAATGTTTGGGTATCCAACAGGTTTAGGCTGTTTGTTGGCACGCAAATCCGCTCTCGTTAAACTACAACGTCCCTGGTTTGCTGGCGGCACAATCTGGGGTATTTCAGTGCAAGGCGATGGGCATGTGATGCTCGAGGATGGAGAAGGGTACGAAGATGGTACGATCAACTACCTTGGCCTTCCTGCGATAGAAATTGGCCTCAAATACCTCGACTCTATTAGTATCGAGACAATCCACGAACGTGTCATGTGCCTGACAAGCTGGTTGCTTGAAAACCTGCTAGCCACACGCCATAGCAACGGAACATCACTGGTGCAAGTCTATGGCCCGCACGACTGTCATATGCGTGGAGGAACCATTGCGCTCAACTTCCTTAACCCGGATGGCTCCATCGTCGATGAACGCATTGTCGAACAAAGAGCTAGCAAAGAACTTCTCTCGCTACGCACAGGCTGCTTTTGCAACCCGGGTGCAGGTGAAGTCGCATTCCATCTATCAAAAGAAAAACTGCAGGGCATCTTCAAAGGTGAGGGTAAAGAAATACTGCCAAAGCTCTATAAGGGTCAGGAGGGCATAACCTGGGATCAGTTCCTCGCCAACCTGGGTATGCAAAGCGGTGGTGCGGTGCGTGTCTCACTTGGCCTCGCCACAAATTTCGCCGACGTTTACCGTTTTATGCAGTTTGCAGAAACCTTCTTCGACACCTTCCCGACAGAAGGCAATTTACAACCTAGAGTACACTGTTGAAAAAATATAGACATAGTCACAATATCGTGCTAGACTGCTCATTGAAAGTATACTGGGACGGAAGTTCGAATTTTTGCTACCAAAAATTCTTTTAAGGATAAAGAACGGATCAAGCTTGACATGTCAGAACAACAAACCAAACGTCAAACACTCGTACTGATAGATGGACACGCAATCATACACCGCGCTTTCCACGCAGTACCAGAAGACCTGGCCACAAGCAAGGGAGAAGTAGTCAACGCAACATTTGGCTTTACCTCCATACTCATTAAAGCGCTGACTGACATCAAACCCGACTATATCGCTGTTGCCTTTGACCGGCCCGCTCCGACTTTCCGCCATCAAGAGTTTCTCGAGTACAAGGCTCATCGACCAACATTGCCCGAAATCATGCGACCACAATTTGGGCGTATCCGCGAGATAGTCGAGGCTTTCGGCATTCCTATCTACGAAAAAGATGGCTTCGAGGCTGACGATGTGCTGGGAACCCTTTCTGTTCAAGCAACCCAACAGGGTGTTGATACGATCATCTTCACAGGAGACATGGACACATTGCAACTCGTCAACGAGCATGTGCATGCCCTGGTAGCAAAACGTGGCATTAGCGAAGCAACAGAATATGACGAGGCAGCGGTCATCAATCGCTACGGTCTGCCTCCCAGCAAGTTGCCCGACTTCAAAGGCCTGGTTGGCGATAAATCAGATAACATTCCTGGCGTCCCTGGCATAGGTGAGAAAACCGCTACCAAGCTACTCAACGATTATGGTGATCTTGAAGGCGTTCTTGCCCACATAGACGAGCTAACGCCCAAAGAGCAACGCTTGCTGCGCGAAATGGGCGATCAAGCTCGCCAGAGTAAGTATCTTGCAACCATTGTATTGGACGTACCGGTCCAACTTGATCTGGAAGCCTCTCGCGCTGGCCAATTCAACCGCGATAAGGTAATAGCCCTCTTTCGCGAACTGGAATTTCGTACCCTGGTTGATAAGATCCCTGGCGGGACAAACGGTATGTCTTCAACCCCTTTAGTGGAGAAGAAGAAACCAGAGCAAATTGAACAGCAGGATGAAGATTTGTTGCTAGCTCCGCCGGTCGGTGTTGTTTCCATCATGTCACCCCCAGCACCACCTTCCGTGGCTGACCTGACAATGGCACGAATCACAGCAAACAACTTATATAGTAGCGAACAAAAGGTGCAATATGGCAGTGTAAAGTACCAGACTGATACTGCGGATACGGAAGATCTAATGCAACCAAGTCTTTTCGGGGCATTAGAGCCTGCCACCGAAGTCGTGCGTAAATTGCGCTTGCCCGCCTCACCACAGGCCGAACCGCTGTTTTTTGACGAAAAGGAAGCCTTCAAAACCAATACATTCATCGTCAACACTGAGGAGGCATTACAGGTACTCGTGAAAAGCCTGCGTGACAAGGGTAGCTTCTCGCTCGACACCGAGTCCACCTCTGAAGATCCCTGGCATGCGCAACTGGTTGGTATTTCTCTTTCAATGGCGCCCGGGGAGGCTTACTATATTCCCATAGGACATATCCAGACGCTTGATGGTCATGAGCCGGGAAAGCAATTACCCTTTTCATTTGTGTTAGAGAAATTACGTCCTGTGCTTGAAGATGAGTCGATTCGCAAATACATGCACAATGCGAAGTATGACATGTTGCTCTTGCTACTATCCAATCCCAGCATTGCAGTTCGAGGACTGGCATTTGATACTATGCTGGGCGCTTACCTGACAGATCCCGGCAGGCGTGGGCTTGGCCTGAAAGACCAGGTATTCCAACGACTTGGGCATGTGATGACGCCTATCTCTCAACTCATAGGTACAGGCAGCAAGGCGATCAGTATGGCCCAGGTGCCCATACGCCAGGCAGCGGATTATGCTGGCGCAGATGCCGATATGACCCTGCGTCTGGTTGAGCCAATTATGGAAGAACTGCGCCGACACAGTTTGTTAGAACTTCTCAAACATATCGAGTTGCCGCTCCTACCCGTCTTGATGCAGATGGAAATATTCGGGGTAGCGCTTGACGGCGAATTTCTGCGCAATTTGAATGAGCAACTGAGTGAGCAAATTAGTTTGCTTGAGAAAGAGATTTATGACTCAGTCGGTCACCGTTTTAATATCAATTCTACAAAGCAATTAGGCGATATCCTTTTTGGAGAATTAAAACTTCCGTCGGGCAAGAAGACAAAGACAGGCTACTCAGTGAGTGCCGATGTGATCGAGAGTCTGCGGGGTCAACATCCCATAGTCGATCATTTGCTGGAATATCGCCAGTTAACTAAACTAAAATCTACCTACGTTGATGGTTTGCTGGCACAAATGGACCAGGTCACTGGACGTGTACACACGTCATTTAGCCAGACAACGGCATCCAGCGGACGACTCTCATCGAGCAATCCCAATCTCCAGAATATTCCTGTGCGCACAGAGGTTGGACGGCAAATCCGGCGTGCATTCATCGCTGATCCCAGCTATGCCCTGCTCACTGCCGATTATTCGCAGTTTGAGCTTCGAATCCTGGCGCATATTACACATGAACCGCGCTTAGTGGAAGCGTTTAGCAAAAATGAAGATATTCATACAATTACTGCAGCGTCTCTCTTCGATGTTTCAGTTTCTGAAGTGACTAAAGATCAGCGGCGATTAGCTAAAACTGTGGTTTACGCTGTCCTTTACGGGCAATCAGCCTTTGGTCTCGCCCAAATTACAGGCATGACTAACTTGCAGGCGTCAGAGTTTATTAAACGCTATCATGAAACGTTCCCGCATATCAAAGAGTACGTTGAAAGAACACTCAATCAAGCGCGCAAACAGGGATACGTCAACACACTTTTTGGCAGGAAACGCTTTTTTCCTGACATGCACAGTCTGTCTCACAATGAAAGACAGGCGCTTGAACGAGAAGCAATCAATATGCCGATCCAGGGCGGAAATGCAGACCTGATTAAGATTGCCATGATTCGTATCCAGCATGCCATCGAGGAGCAGCATCTGAAAACGCGCATGATTCTCCAGGTACACGACGAATTAGTCTTTGAAGTTCCCGTCGAAGAACTTGAGCGCACCAAAAACATGGTCAAAAGCCTGATGGAGGGTGTAGCGAAACTTGACGTCCCCATTAAAGTCGAGATGAAAGTGGGTAAAAACTGGTACGAAGCAGAAACAATGGAGTAAACTTAATCACCTAAAGGAGTATATTGGTGCAACTATCAAACTTAATAAATAACCTACCACCCTACCACTTTGCCGACGCCAAAAAGAAAATAGCTGACAGCAAAGCAGCAGGCGTCGACGTGATCAACCTCTCAATGGGCGACCCCGACTTACCCACGCCACAGCCTGTCATTGATCGCCTGTCCGCCGCTTTAAAAGATCCTGAAAACCATCGCTATCCTGAATATTTCGGCATGCGCGCTCTGCACCTGGCATTCGCAACCTGGTTCACGCAGCGCTTCGACGTTCGCCTCACACCTGAGCGTGATACGCTGCCACTGCTCGGTTCAAAAGAGGGTCTTGCCTATGTAGGCACGGCTATCCTCAACGCTGGCGACGTGGCCTTGATCCCCGATCCATGCTACCCCGTCTATACTTCGGCAAGCACCAATGTTGGAGCAGAGCCATACAAGCTGCCACTTCTTGAAGCAAACGCCTACCAGCCAGATCTGGAGCATATTCCCGCAGATATACTGGCAAAATCCCGCCTGCTCTGGCTCAACTATCCCAATAATCCCACAGCCGCGTGCGCCGACCTGGCATTTTTCGAGCATGCAGTCGATTTTGCTCGCCGCCATAACCTGGCCATCATTCACGATATGGCGTATGCCGAAGTGTACTTTGATGAGTTTCGACCCATCAGCATCCTGCAAGTACCTGGGGCAAGCGAGGTCGCAGTCGAACTGCACTCGCTAAGCAAGACATACAATATGGCCGGTTTTCGCGTGGGCATGCTGGTCGGAAATCCTGACATCGTCAATGCCGTTGGTCGCTTAAAAAGCAATATCGATAGCGGCATGTTCCGTCCCATCCAGTACGCAGCCATTGAAGCAATGCAATTACCGAACTCATGGCTACATCAACGGAACGCCATTTATCGCCGCCGCCGCGATTTGCTAGCTGATGGATGCAACTCCCTTGGTATGGCTACCCAAAGTCCCAAAGCAGGGCTTTACGTTTGGGCTGCGATACCCAAGGGCTTTACTTCTCGTGATTTCGCTAGCTGGCTATTTGACCTGACGGGAGTCTATATCACACCAGGTACAAACTTTGGAGATGCTGGCGAGGGCTACGTTCGCATTTCATTAACAGCGCCCGAAGAACGTATAAAGACCGCGCTGCAACGTATGAAAACAGCTCTGGAGGCTTAGACTTTTGCCGCTCTCAGGGAGTGCAGAGGGCGACTCTCTTTTCTTTCATTCACCATTACTATATGGTGGCTGCAATTGTGGAGGCAATGGATACGAAACTCCTGGTTCAGGTAAAAGTCCCTGCTCAGAACTTCCCAAAGTATCTAAATGAGGCATACCCGCAAGAATAGACGGTGACTCATACTGACCATTATCGATCGGCTGATTGAAGAGCGACTCGAAAACAGGGCCTTCCAGTGTCTCCTCTTTCATTAGACGCTCGCTTATCATAATCAGACGCGTCTTGTTCTGTTGTAGCACATGATATGCCTTATCAAAGGCTTCCTGAATGATACGACGAATTTCTTCATCGATCTCGCGTGCCGTCTGCTCGCTATAGTTGCGCTGTTCGCCAAAATCGCGACCCAGAAAAACCAGTTCGTCCTTATGTCCCAAAGCCATCGGACCAATTCGACCGCTCATACCATACTCAGTCACCATCGAGCGTGCAATCTTCGTCACGCGCTCAATATCATTCGACGCGCCGGTTGTCACTTCACCAAAGATTATCAACTCAGCAACATGCCCACCCAGAGCATACGCCAGCATATCTTCAAATTGCGGCTTGCTCCACAGGTAGCGATCTTCAGTCGGCAATAACATCGTAAAGCCACCAGCCTGTCCTCGCGCTACAATTGAAACCTTGTGAACCGGGTCAGTATTGGGAAGCATCCGAGCCACCAGAGCGTGACCTACTTCGTGATACGCTGTAATAGCTTTTTCGCGCTCGCTAATAATGCGACTCTTGCGAGCAGGACCTGCCACCACACGATCTATCGCCTCTTCGAGTTCGCTCATGCCGATTTTGCGCTTGTTACGCCTGGCCGCCAGAATAGCCGCCTCATTCAAAAGATTAGCGAGATCAGCGCCAGAAAATCCAGGTGTCTGCTTCGCCAGTGTTTCCAATGTGACACTTGTCTCTAGAGGTTTGCCCTTTGCATGCACCTGTAGAATGGAACTGCGCCCGCGAATATCGGGACGATCTAGCACCACTTGTCGATCAAACCGACCTGGGCGCAATAAAGCCGGATCAAGCACATCAGGACGGTTCGTAGCAGCAATTACAATCACGTTTGTATTCGTATCAAAGCCGTCCATCTCTACAAGAATCTGATTCAGCGTTTGCTCGCGTTCATCGTGTGAACCGCCCAGTCCTGCTCCGCGTTGGCGACCAACCGCATCAATCTCATCAACAAAGACGATGCAAGGGCTATTGCGTTTAGCCTGGTCGAAGAGATCACGTACGCGACTGGCGCCGACGCCGACGAACATCTCCACAAACTCGGAACCGCTAATACTGAAGAACGGCACGCCAGCTTCACCAGCCACGGCGCGTGAAATCAACGTCTTCCCTGTTCCAGGCGGCCCAACGAGCAACAGCCCTTTAGGTATGCGCGCCCCAAGAGCAACAAACTTATCGGGAAACTTCAAAAACTCCACAATTTCTTGCAGCTCTTGTTTTGCTTCCTCTACCCCCGCAACATCTGCGAACGTCACCGTAGGTTTATTACCCATAAACATGCGTGCCCGGCTCTTACCAAACGACAACGCCTGGTTATTGCTACCCTGGGCCTGGCGCATCATAAAGAAAAGCAGACCGCCGATCAGAATAAAAGGAATCAGTCCTCCCAGAATATTCAGCCATGCGCCCAACGCGCTAGGAGGCTCATACTGAAGTACCAACAACTGGCTATTCGTATAATCAATACCGTTATCTTTCAGTACTTTCGTAATATCAAACGTATCATTGATATTGGCTACTTCTTTAGTTGAGTTCTGGCCTCGCGTGAGCGTAATAGCAGTGGTAGAGACCGACAGCGTATCCTTCTGATTTTTAGCCATATCTGTCTTGATGTCATTCAAGATCGTAGATACGTTGACCGATGTCGTATCAGACGAAGGTCGAAAAAACACCACAATTATTAACACGAGCGCCAGCGCCAATATGAGCCAGATAAAACCGGTTCTCAACCATTTCCCACCACTAGACATGGGAGTTCCTCTCTTATATCACACAAGCAGTTTAAGCTCATAAGATGAGCTTTCCGTTGCTTGACTCATTTTGGCCTTATTATAACACACCTTTCTATCTGCCTCATAGATGAGTTCAACAAGCAACTGGGAGTAGGTGTCTGATCGCGTAGGGACAGGAGGAGAGGACGAGGGGTGAGGGCACGCTTACATCGCCCCATGTAACCTTTCGCTACACCAACGGCCGAGCCAGCACAAGCCCCCAAATCTCCTTAGCGCCAGCCGCAAACAGCGGCGTTGCACATGCCTCTAATGTAGCGCTGGTCGTCGAAACATCATCTATGATTACAATTCTACGTCCATAGAGCGTCCTGGTTGCAGATACAGACGCACAGGTAAATGCCCCTGCAACGTTCTGATAACGTTCCCTTGGATGCAAGTCTACCTGCGCCACGGTTGCCCGGTGGCGCACCAGTATACCGTCATTCATCGGAACGCCCAATTGCGCAGAGCAGACTTCAGCTAACAATGAGGCATGATTAAAGCCACGTTGCTTCTGTCGTTCACTGTGTAGAGGCACGGGAATCAGCAAATCAGCCTGCATACTATAACGCTTATAAGCCCGAGCCAGTAGAAAGCCTAACGGCTCTGCGAGCCGAGTATTCCCATCATACTTCAAACCATGAATACATCCCCGCAAGGGCTCTTGATAGAGACTCACAGCACGCTGCCCGCTAAGTTTCGGGAGACGATACTGGCAATTTTTACATATGCCATCTAGATACAGCGGAGTGCCACAAAGCTGGCAAAATGGTGAAGAAAGAGGTTGAATCTGTGCAATGCAGGATGGACAAAGCACATGGCCGCTTTTCTGGCAACCCGCGCAGTGTACTGGAAACAGAAAATCCAGGAATTGATGCCTGACCGTCCAAGAGTTATGCCAGATTGTCCTGATATTCATTTCCTATGCCCCAACATAAACATATGACATGTGAGGAAACGATACTTTTTTAGATAGAGCAAAATGAAACTTTACTTGGCTTTCTAAAGAATGAGGGCCACTTCTAGTAAGCGGCCCTCTTGACAGATCGCGGATAACCCTCCCATCCGCTGAGAGTTAATTGTCTGATTCAACTTAGCAGGGATTATTTGACAGCACTTGTCGGAAATCATTGAAGCGCAAAGTTGGGCCACCTGGCGCAGGATATGCCAGCAACAGCAACCCACCATACTCGGCTGTCGAGGTGCCGCCGAAGGTGTTCTTCGTCCCCGGGATGTTGGCACCGCCAAGCTGCCAGGTACATCCTGCATCCGAGTTGCGGGTAGTATAGATCGGGTAGAAGTTGGCGCCCACAGGAGGATCCACACAGCCCTGACCTGGATTAGGATCCGCAGGATTCGAAACGTGGCGCTGGCATGGCGGATTCGTGTCGAACTCAATGCGCGGGAGGTCGGTCTCAAATGCTACCCGATCGTAGGGTTGTCTTCCATTGATTAGTGGGCTTGTGAACAGGATCGATCGAGGGTTGAGCCGATTGTTTGCCCCTGGATTGCTTAGAGACCCTGGCCAGGTATTCTGGTAGGGCACGCCATCGAAATCGAGATCGCCGCCAAAGCTAAAGCACCCCGTTATAGCGATGCGTGTCGAGGAGGCAGGGCTCAAGCAACCTGTATCGTCCTCATCTCCGGCCAGGGTCGTATCGGTATCATGCACGCCATCCTGGGTACAATTCCCGTTACTGTCGACGGCGTTGCAGTATTCCCAGTGCCCGATCTCGTCTGAGAACGCGGTATTGTACGAGTGGGCCGCCCACGGCACGCGTGTATGCTCACTCGCAGTGCTATACATTGGGTGGAAGGCGTTGGGTATGATCGTGCAGCCTGAACCAGAAGGATCGAATTTCACCTGCCCAAAGCCATTAGCGATGCTGGCGGTCATAAAGCCCGACGTATGCTGCGTCAGATCATTGATGACGATTTGGAAACCGGCCGACGTGTCGTGCAGGTCCACCGTCAGCGTGTCGCCAGAGTTCATGAACAGGTCCCTGGTGGGATCCGGCGTCAAGACCGCCGGGTTCGTTGCAAGCGACACCGGGTTGGCAGGGGCCTGTGCCACACCGTTTTTCGTGACGAACGCGAAGTTCACCGTCTCATCGCCGACTGTATTCCGGCAAGCTGTATTGTTGAACTGGTTTGTATTCGTGTTCTCAATAAGGCTGTCAATATTGAGCGCGCCGCACCACTGCCTGGCGTCGCAGCTAATGCCTCCTGGCAATTGAAATGGTGCCCAGCCCGGTGGGTAGAATTGCATCTCCATAAAGGCTGTACCCGGGTGTTTGCCGATATAGTCTGCGGCTGCCGGGTTCGCGCTATCGAAGATATTCGAGTCGCTATTAGATGTGCATTGATCGGTAAATTCCGGTGCGGACTGGGTGTCACACAGCGCCATGCCGTACCAGAAGGCCGGATGCAACTGGAAGTTGAAGGTGCCACCAGTACCATTCTGTTTCGGCAGCTTCGGCGGATCCTTTGGCAGGGTCAGCCGAGAGACATACGAATTGCCGGAACCGGGGGTGTTGGAGTAGAAGAGGAGCGATGGCTCGTCATGCCCAACGGTGTACTGTCCATAATCATTCGCGTCTGCACAGATTGCTTTCTGTACACAAAAAGGATCTTGAGCGTCAGCCTTGGCGTGGAATACATGTCCAACCGACGCTGCAATCATAAAGCCGCCAATGAGGGTGGCGAAGGCCACCAGCGAGAACGCAACGCTCAACTTTGAGCGCGAAGAGAAATGCATAGTTTGGTCTCACTTTCTAAATAATAATTCTTAGCAGTTCGGAAAAACACCTTGATCGATATGAATCGCCTGCCAACTCGTGAAAGACCATAGTTACTTGGGCGAATTATGGAAGAAAAATATGACTCGGGGAAGGGCAAAAGGGTTATGATCTGGTTAAGAGTTGGTTACATTTTCTTCAAAAAAGCCCTGGTTGGTTAAGATTTAGCGCTGTCATGACGAAGATTCGATGATGTACCTTATTTACTACCCTCATCCACCTGTTTCAGCGCATACACATAGTGCAGATTGGGAGAATATGTAATTTGTACTACCGTTCTCTCACGCAGTGAAAGATACATCTCTTCCTTAATCGAAAATGTCACAACGCCTTGAAAAAAGGAGGCATCAAGTGGCTCAAGCGCCACGGTGTAAGAGGTGCGAAAAACACGGGAGGTTATTCCTGGTTGGGGAGAGCGTGCTTGTTTTGAAGAACGAAGGCTCACAATTCTGGCCGTCATTGTATACCCACTCTGCGCCTGCAGGTCGCGCCATCCCCAAAACGCCAGGGATGCCGGATAGGGAAATATCACCAGGCCCAATAATACGAGAGCCACAGAACCGAAAGGATTACCGGCTGAACTCGTTCCGGGCAGCAAATAACGTTGCCCTCCACTTTCCAGTGCATAAGGGAAATGCAAGCGTTGGGAGTAATCAACGATAACATGATCTCCGCTATGCAGAGATTGAGCAGTCACCTGGGTCACCGCCGGCGAGATAGTTGTCTTAGAGTTTTCTTTTTCTATGCGAATAACGACATGTGGAAGATTATCTAAAAAATTTGTGGTGTACCCTGTTACTACACCAGGAACTTGCATAGGTGCCGAGTTGCTGTCCTGTATGCCAGCAATCAACGATACCAGCCCAATGACGACAAATAAGGGACCCACTACACTGAAGAGTACTCCAATAGTAAGCGCGAAGCGTGGTTTCATACCCGGTCGCCAACGCCATCTGGAAATCGTAGAGCCAGGCTTTTGTCCATTATCCTCAAGCAGAACTGCTTTTTTCTCGTTCGTCACCGGATGCCCCGCACTCATATTCACATGCGATAAAATCCCACCAGAGCATAGCCGAAAGAGAAACTAATTGCAACACCTACTACGCTGAGAATCACTTGCAAGAAACCCATCAATGAACATGATATCGATTCCTGTGATATACTAAATGACACCACCTGGATACTCTGAGGGAGCAATCCAGGCCAATTACTTTAGGAGAACCAACATGGACAACACGACATCAAGCCAGAACGTGGCATCAGAGAAACCCGCCGCCGAACATAGACAAGCCTACGGCACTGCAAAAACCGAAAACTTACGTGACAATGGCTTATGGCGCATTATATTACCAGCATTCGTGTTAGTCTGCTGCTTAGTTTTACTCTCATTCCCCCTAATCATCTTAACACCACTATTTTTTAATTCCCTGGATTCAAACTCCGCAGCCAACCTTGCGCATACCCCCCTCACCTGGATATGGATTACCATGGTTTTTATTGAGATTGGCATCATCGCCATCGTCGTCAGAGGCCTGATAAAAATTTTCATAACGACTGCTGGCAACTACCAAAACCAATAACCTCAAAATTTCGCTGATCTATCTAAGGTTTAGTCCTTACCACGACCTGTTCCGAATCCCCTCCAGCGAAAGTAACCATGCTTTGGTAGGTAATCCCCCACCATAACCCGTTAATGTACCATTACTGCCAATAACACGATGACAGGGCACAATAATCGCCACCGGATTAGCGCCATTAGCCGCCCCAACAGCCCGAACAGCAGCAGGCCGACCAATTGCGTGTGCAATCTCAGCATAAGTACGTGTTTCCCCATAAGGAATACGATACAATTCCTCCCATACTTCGACCTGAAATGTTGTACCATGCAAATCTAATGGACCAGTGAATTGAACACGCTCGCCCGCTAAGTAGCGCTGCAACTCATCCATAGCCTGTTGCAAAGGAGCAATCTTTTCTCCCTCAACCACCCGATCAAACTGCATCTTACGATTGAGACACGCGAAGCCCTCGTCAACAGGCGTTCCCGGCGTCCCTGTCCAACAAATTCCACGTTCCGTCGCCATCACAACAATCAAACCTTGCGGGCTAGTAACGCTACTCCAGAAAAGCTCCGTCGTTTTTGGTACTGCAACAACCATCGCCAACTCCTTATCATGAATGCGAACATTTGTTCTTCGACAAGTCTAACACGAGTGAAAGATGAGTGCAAGTATTCCGGGCGACCGCAGTTCCACAAAAAACCGGAATATGGTGTACCTCGCCGTGTAGGGGCGGGAGTGGCGTGGAGCAGGGTGGGGACGCTTGCGTCGCCCGGCCCATAAGGGTAGCAACCACTTATCTCCCTGCATTTGGTGGTACCAATCTATTGCACAGTTATTGTCGCCTTCATAAATGGATGAATTGAGCAATGGTATGCAAACGTGCCAGCCTTAGTAAAGGTAAAACTGAATGTCCCACTTTGAGCAGCAATTGGGTTCGCAGTACCAGAATCAAAGGACTTACCATCATCGCTCGTGACTGTATGGGGCACCGTTGTAGTATTCTTCCAGGTAACAATAGTACCAGCTTTAATCGTCAGAGTTGCAGGGCTAAAAGCAAAAGTGCCACTACTATCCGTAATGATCATTACCGTCTGCGTATTGCCCGCTTGAGTGGCTGTCGCAGCAGGAGTATTGGTTACGCCAGCCGTAGGTGTAGTTCCGCTTCCAGTGCTGGTAGAGCCGCCTCCACAGGCAGCCAGAATCACAAGCGCGCTCAGCGCCACCAGAAAGAACAAGACTGGTTTGAGATGTTTCTTCGCAGGTAAAATTCTTAAAGTCATCGATTTTTTCAAAAGCATAGTTTTTCTTCTTTCGGAAAGGTTGTTGTTAAATTGATTACCATCTGCTAATCCTTCTATCAAAAGCATATCACCTTTTCGGGATAAAGGATGCATCGCTATCTTTAGTACATAATACGAGTCAGAGTTACTTTCCTAACTCATTAAAGGGAGTGCTGAGGCAACACCTTTGTAGGGGCATCCCCGCTGACTTTCCTCTTCGCCGCGTGCGGGACGAGGAGGAAAGTCAGTAAATACTTGGTAATTTGGTCAGCTAACAGAAATTTAACATTACAAGCCAAATTTCTCTTGACTTTTATAAACCCTGCCTGTACACTCATCCATAGATTGATCGTTGCTTAGTTTACATCAAAAATGATCACACAGAAATGTAAAGGGGGGTTGAGGGAGAGGAGATGAGACCGTGAGAGGGAAGCTGCGAGATAAGCGTCCAGATTCCAGGCAGGATCGTATGAAGCGCGAACAGATGGAGCGCCGTCGTCCTCCAAAGCGCGAGAGCCGTATTACAATCTTGCAAATCCAACATCTGGAAGATGATTACCTGTTTGATGACGAAGAAGTGCAACTTGTCACGACAAAAAATAATCAACAATAGATCGGAATGGTTTGTTGCAAGTTCGCCCGCAGCAATCCCATTCCGATCTATTGTTTCATTCTTATGGTATATCTATCTCAGGGAACAAACGCCGAGCAATCACCAGCCGTTGAATCTGTGCTGTCCCTTCGAAGATATCGAACACTTTTGCATCACGAAACCACTTTGCGATGAACTGTTTACGCTCAGAATGTTCACCCGGAGCAGTGATCCGTACCGCCGCTGCCGTCATCTTCATCACCAATTCACCTGCATAAGCCTTTGACATCGATGCCTCTTTAGAGTTCGGTATGCGATGATCGGCCATCCATGCCGCGCGCCAGACCAGGAAACGCGCCATCTCTATCCTCTGTCCAAACTCATCAAGCTCAACATCGATTTCGCGTCGCTTGTGCGGAGTAAATCCCTTTGGTAATTCTTCGCATACCCACTCGCGTGTGGTCTCGTAAGCTGCTCGCGCGATACCAACCGCCAACGCGCCAACCATCGGGCGCGTGGCATCAAGTGTGCCCATAGCAGCCTTAAAACCTGCCTTTTTGCTGCTTTCGCGCCCACTAAGAAGATTATCTTTAGGAATGCGGCAATTTTCAAAGATCAGTTCAGCAGTCTGAGAAGCACGCAAACCCATCTTCTCCTCGATACGCCCAACGATAAAGCCTGGCGTCCCTTTGGGCACTACAAATGGGCGAATACCTTCTCTGCCCAGGCTTTTATCAATCGTGGCGAAAGTCACGACCAGGTCCGAGCGTGCCCCATTAGTAATGTAGTGCTTATGGCCATTGAGAACCCACTCTTCGCCATCCAGGACGGCAGTAGTGGACATACCCGCCACGTCGGAACCAATGCCTGGCTCCGTTAATGCCAGCGCGCCCCAATGTAGTTGTCCATCCATATACGGACCGAGAAAGCGCATCTGCTGTTCCGGCGTACCTTGTGAAAGAATTGGCGGAGCAGCCAGCCCTGGACCAGGAATAGCCGTGGAGAGCCCTGCATCGCCCCATGCCATCTCTTCCTGCGACAGGATAGAGAGCACATTATTTTGCTTCTCTTCTTCTGCTTGCGCCTGTTTTCGAGCCTGGCCCGCTGCGCCAGCCCAGAAACGCCGTTGCATATTCCAGAAAAAGGACTCGGGAATGTACTCAGTGCGATCACATTCCAGCGAGATCGGCCGCATCTCTTCTAAGGCAACCTGGTGGGCATAGTCCCGCGCTTCCTGTTGCGATTTACTGAGGGTAAAGTTGATCATTGTGTTTCACTTCCCTCCACGAAGGCAAACAACTCATGATTGCTACCCACGCTCATAGTACAAATTACTTAGCTTTTAATATATCACACTGCTGTATGCTTTGCAGCGCATATTGCACCCCCCTTTTTCTGACTTAACCGTAGTCTACAGCTCGGGTTGGGAGATATTGACTTTGGTGGTGGAGTGGTCAGAGGGGTGCAGTCCACATTCGCGATCGAGGAATGATCTATAAGAACAGAGGATTGACAGAACGGAAGCTATTTGGTACAATTGTTCAAACAAAAGGAGAAGCTAACTTGAAAAAGAGCAAGACCCCAACATTTCTCCTGGAATTGCCACTATCCGTGACCTCACAGCAGGCCAAACGCCTCAGGGCGCACTTCGAGGTGGCGCGGCAACTCTACAATGCCCTGCTGGCAGAGGCCCTTGGGCGTCTAAAGCGAATGCGAGCCGACCCCAGGTGGCAGGCAGCGCGTGCCATTCCGCTAGCACAGAAAGAGGAACGTCGTGCCGCTTTCTCTTTTCTTCGTGAGGATTATGGTTTCTCGGAGTATGCCCTGCATGACTTTGCAAAAGAGGCGAACTGTGTATGGATCGCTGACCACATTGATGCGGTCATAGCGCAAACGCTGGCTTCGCGTGTCTACCTGGCCGTCAACCGCATGTGTCTCGGCAAAGCCAAAGGAGTGCGGTTCAAGAGCAAGGGTCGCGGTTTGGATAGTGTGGAGAACAAATGGAATAAGTCAGGACTGCGCTTCGTCCTGCAACGTCCAGAAGAAGGCAACCAGGGCTGGCTCATCTGGAATAACGATCGTCTTCCCGCTATCATTGACTGGGACGATCCGGCGGTGCATCATGGACTTCGCCATCGCATCAAATTTGCCCGTCTCATCCGTCGTAAAGCCCCCAGTCCCCATGCCATAGGAGCCGATAGCCATGGCCATCGCTACTACGTCCAGCTTGCCTTGGAGGGTCTTCCCTATCAGAAGCCCAATCATGCCATAGGGCAAGGGGTTATCGGTCTTGATCTTGGCCCCTCCACCCTTGCTATTGTGCCACGCGAAGGTGAGGCACATCTTGTTGTCTTCTGTGAGGAACTGAAGCCCGATCTCCGCAAAAAACGTCGCCTCCAGCGAAGGATGGATCGCCAACGACGAGCCAACAATCCTGGCCACTACGACGAGAAAGGGCGTTCCAGGAAGCGTGGGAAGGACCGTCTTCCATGGAACAACAGTAGAGGCTATATGACAACTCAAAGGCGGCATGCGACCAACGAACGCAAACTCGCTGCCCATCGCAAGAGTTTGCATGGCCGGCTTGTTCACGAGGTTATCAAGCAAGGCAACCAGATTCGGATGGAGAAGATCTCCTACAAAGCATGGCAAAAACAGTTTGGCAAAAGTGTGGGCCTTCACGCCCCAGGGATGTTTGTAGAGTTATTGAGACGCACAGTTGCAAAGACTGGCGGCACCCTGACAGAAGTACCGACACGCACCACTAAACTCTCACAGTATTGCCATGGATGCCAGATGTATGAGAAAAAGCCACTTTCCCAGCGCTGGCATCAGTGTTCGTGTGGAATTGGCCCAATACAACGTGACCTATATTCCGCCTTGCTCGTGGCCTATCTCGAGCCATCAGACACTATTCCCTCTATCGCCCATGACGAATGGGAGCGTGCGGAGTTGCGCGTGCAGGCAGCGTTAGAGGTTCTTCGTCAACGTGCGAAAGAGGGGCAGGACCTGCCCCGAAGCGTGGGAATAACCCGCGCCGGAGCGCGTCTGCCCGAAAGTCTCAGTACTCCCCAACAAGAGCTCGTCTACCGACGTGGTAGACTAGAAGCGTTAGGGGTAGGAACAAGAACCTCATACCTTCGGATATGAGAGACTCAGTGAGGGTAAAATCTATCTTGCTTTACTCCATTGCTGCAGCGTTGCGCATCCACATCTCGGTGGGATGATCCTGCATAAAACCAGCGCCACCCATGATCTGAACGGCATCAATAGTAGCAGATTTCGCAATCTCTACTGCCTGGCGCTGTGCCGATTCTGCCTCGCGTACAAGTTCAAGCCACAATGACTGTGAAGAATAGCCCTTACCATCTTCCGTTTGCTTTTCATCTTTCGTGTATAGTAGGGGTGCCCCTTGCGGGTACCCTGCCCCCGTTCGATCCCAACTCGTAGCGGCGCGCCAGAGCAACAGACGGGCGGCATCCAGCTTCATTGCCATCTCCGACACCATAAAAGCAATACCCTGATACGAAGCAATTGGACGCCCAAATGCAACACGCTCTTTCGCATAATCCATTGCGTACTCAAATGCAGCTCGAGCCATGCCGCAGGCAACGCCTGCACGCAAGATGTTATACAGCGTTGCCGCACGGATCACGCCTCTATTCCCTGGCTCGCCCAACATACAGGATGCTGCGATCACAGCATCCGTGAAGCTATATGACGCGCTCGGTGCAGCAATCAGTCCCAGTTTCTGTACGTCCACACTGATCTGCAATCCATCCACTTTCGAGGGAACCGTCAAAGCACACAGTCCCTTACTGCCCACTGTATCTTCCAGGCGCAGCAATACCACACGCGTACCTGACTCCCAACCGTGAATAACATCGCGCTTCGTGCCATTAAGAAAGACCCTGTCGCCATCCCTGCGTGCGGTCGTACTAACGTCTGCCAATGTATATCCTCCGGTGCGCTCTGCAAAAGCCAGGCTTCCGCGCTGCTCAAATCCATCACGTGGGTCGCAAAATGGAGTAATATACTGCTGCTGTTGGTGCTCATTTCCCGCCAGTAACACAGTCACCGGACCCATCAACGAACCAATAATGTTCATTGCAAGTGCGCCATCTCCAAAACCTAATTCTTCAGCAATCAGCGTATAGGTCATGGCCTCGATTGCGCCCGAACCGCCAAACTCCTCTGGAAAAGGCGTCGTCAGACCCGTCTGTGCAAGTGTTTGCATCAATTCCGGTGAAATGTCTCCCTTTTGCTCTGCTTCTCGTGCTTGTGGACGCAATTGTTCGACAGCCAGGCTCCGCGCGAGGTTGCGTATCTCTTCCTGCTCCTTAGTAGGGGCAAAGTTGAGCATGGACTAAATCCTTTCGATAATCATGCCGTTAGCCATGCCCCCGCCTTCACAAATGGTCTGGAGACCATAATGGCCGCCAGTGCGCTCCAATTCGTTCAGCAGAACAGTGGTTAGTCGTGCGCCTGAAGCTCCCAGAGGGTGACCGATCGCAACGGCCCCGCCATTGACATTGACCCGCTCCATATCTGCACCGGTCTCACGTTGCCAGGCCAGCGGGACACTGGCAAATGCTTCATTGATCTCAACCAGGTCGATCTGGTCCAGCGTTAGTCCTGCCCGCTTCAACACTTTATACGTTGCCGGTATAGGCGCGGTCAGCATTATAATGGGATTATCGCCTGCGAGGGAGAACGCAACAAAGCGAGCGCGCGACCTCAAGCCCAGCTGCTCGGCGGTTGTCCTCTCCATGATGAGCGCCGCTGCCGCCCCATCGCTGATCTGGGAGGAGTTGCCAGCTGTAATCAGTCCATCCGGCTTGAAGGCAGGTTTGAGGCTGGCCAGTTTCTCCAAGCTCGTATCCGTGCGGATACCCTCGTCCAGGTCAAAGATACCCGTTGTGCCATCCTCGTTTTTGACCTCAATCGGCACAATCTGGCTGCGGAACCGTCCTTCAGCCGTGGCGCGTGCCGCCCGGCGGTGGCTCTCCAGGCTGAATTCATCCAGTTCGGTTCGGCTCAGTTCCCACTTCTGAGCCACCAGGTCGGCGCTGATGCCCTGGTGAACCAGCCCATTATCATAGCGGCGCAGCATACGGCTGCCAAAAGGCGCTCCCGGTCCTTGCTGGTAGGATGACCCCAGCGGAACCCTCGTCATCACCTCGACTCCGCCAGCGATTACGACGTCATAAGCTCCGCTCAACACACCCTGCGCGGCAAAGTGAATCGCCTGCTGGCTCGACCCGCATTGGCGATCAACAGTCGTGCCAGGCACCGTCTCCGGAAAGCCCGCCGCTAGAGCAGCATTTCGCCCTACATTCAGACTTTGCTCTCCAACCTGGCTGACACAACCTACAATGACATCCTCTACCAGGTTCGGATCAACGCCAGTACGCCCAACCAACGTTGAAAGCACCTCTGCCAGCAAATCTACCGGGTGCCAATCCTTTAAACGCCCGTTCCTGCGTCCAACCGCAGTTCGGACTGCTTCAACAATAACCGCTTCGCGCTGTGCCATGATTGAAAAGCTCCTTGCTTGTCTTGTGCCTGTATCGCAATTTCTCGTGGTGGCAATAGGTGGACATTACTTCTTTGTAAGTGTTATTGTACGTGAACAATAGCACAGAGTGCAAGGGAGGATGCAGAGCCATTTATGAAAGCCCAGGTGGTGCTTTAGGTACGCATATATTGTTTGCTGGGATTCACTTTTGTTCGCTACTCATCGTGGGTTTTGCTGTCATTCATAGGTTCTGACGCAACCTGAAACGTCATGCATCGCAAGCGCACCACTGCGGATGAAAACGCATTTTCAGAATATCAGCACTATTTAACATATTTCTCTATCTTTTCTAAAATACCGTTCAAATAGCGCTCATTTTGAGCGCTATTCTTTTAACACAACCATTGATTTGCTAAGTACTGATCGTTTTTTGAAACCACAGCCATATGCGGTGGTGCAGGGGCAGCGCCTGATGCAGGAAGCGAGCGACATCTTCCTGGGCTGGACAAAAGGCGAAGTGGTCGACCTCTATGTGCGACAGTTGCGCGATATGAATGTGACGGCAGAGATTGCGACGTTTTCGAAGAAAGAATTCGATTTATACACCCGGGTGTGTGCTTCGGCGCTTGCGCGAGCGCATGGTCGCTCCGGAGATCCGGCTATGATCAGTGGCTACCTGGGAAACAGTGATGCGTTTGCACAGGCCATTGCCTTATTCGCTGAGACCTACGCTGATCAGACCGAACTCGATCACGCGGCGTTACTCGCTGCCATCAAGGAGGGTCGCATTCAGGCTAAGGTCGATGTGTTAGGAGGGAAACACCTTACTTCTCCTCCTAAAAGAAAGAGAGCTTCGGTACGCCGAATCAGATCAAGGAACAACGAGACATTCATCTTCTGTTTCGCTGAGCACTGTTAGCTGATGCAGTGTCAAGCCATACCAGCGAGGTCTTTTCCGGCCAATTGAGCGGAAACCTCGCTCAACCAACTCAACACGAAATTGGCCAAGCAAGGCGGGGTGCTGAGTCTCAGGTGCTGTAGCTCTCCAGAAAGCTCGAAACGCTTGAAAGAGGGCTCTATCTGAAAGATTCAAGTCGGTTCCAAGCCTGCAGTCGCGCCTGATAAAGTGATCGACAAGTTCAGAGAAACCTTGTTGCACATCTCGATTCTCAGCATGTAGATTCATAGCTCTGCTCCTTTCATCAAATTTCGATCTTTACACCTGGACACTTGTAATGTGCAACTGTGTTGTTATGGCAGCGCGTAGTAATTGTTTGGCTCGGTGGAATTGGGTTTTGACTGTCGAACGTGGCATATTGAGGACTCGTCCAATCTCAGAGAAATTCAATTGCTCAGTGTAGTAGAGCAAAACGACCGAGCGGTACATGTGAGGTAACGCCAGGATCGCATGCTGTATCTCTCGTTGCAGGTCACGAAGCTCTGCCAGTTCTTCTGGCGTAGGGCTCGTATCAGGAATAGTGTCTAAGAATGCCGCCTCATCCTCCTCATTTCCCGTCTCTACCTCAGAAAAAGAGAGAAGGCGCTTGCGACGCAGGATATCCAGGCTGCGATTACGTGCAACCGTGAAGAGCCACGGCTTGATGTGCAGATTCTGGCGGAGTGTGGCTAAGGACAGGTAGAGTTGGAGCCAGACCTGTTGCATGACATCATGCGCTTCGTGGTACTCGCCCACATAGTGGTAGATCAGACCAAAAAGCGATTGCTTATACCTGCTTACCAGCGCTTCGAATGCTTCCTGATCACCCTTTAGTACTTGCTGTACCAGGACGCTGTCAGGAGTTTCTGGCTTCTCTTTCATCCAAGTTTCCTGTGTTTGCACGAATACTCTCCCTAGAGTTTGGCTACTCCGCTTACACAATGTGCAAGTGTTCTTGCCGGCGGAGATTCAAAGGGGATGGCCAAATACCGCCTGGCCATCCCCTCTACTACAAGATCAGCGCGACGAAACGACGTACCAGGTTGAGTCACCAGAAGCGTTCATAGTTCCCCTGGCACGTTTCATCTCTCTCCTGTCTAGACACACAATGTATATGTGTATCAGACCCCAGTTTGGGCTTGCACGCGCCCCTCTTTGATGGCGGCAAGGAGAGCCGCATGGTCGCGTTCGGCCTGGCCTGCATACACCTCGGCAAACGAGGCAATGGCACGGTCGAACGTATCCCCATTACCCAGGTAGCCGCTGATTTGTGCAGGGTCACTGGTGCGCGCGTGCGCTCGCGCCAGGGCTGCCGCGCATAACTCGACGTACGCGGTAAACAGGACCGGATCCATCGTCTCGACCTCCGCCGAGAACTTCATGTCCCGCAATTGTCGCGCATAATAGTCCCTGCCATCGAGGGAAGTCCAGCCCAAGAAGATATCGCTGGCTGCCTGCATCATACGCTGGCCTTCTACTACCCGCTCCCCATGGTTGGCATGCGGACTCGCCCCCAGGTACGGCTCGAGCATCGACGCACCAGCTTCTTTGATTTGCATGAACAATGGGTCATCGCCCTCTGCTCCCCCTAAGAGCAGCGCGATGGCACAGCGCGTACCCACACTTCCCACGCCCACGACTTTCTGTGCAACATCAACCGAGCGGTAGCGGAAGATGATCACGCGCCGCTCCTCCGGCAAGCTCGTCAGGTATTCTTTCACCATCGCTCTCCACTGTTCGGTATCCAGATTGTCCTGGCTGGTGTCCAGCGGGTCGTAGTGATAGATCAAGGGCGGCTCATCCTTGATGTGATACTGCCCATTCACGACCTCGGTCAGCTTCGGGAACGTTTCGATGCGCGTGCGTTTGCTTGCGCGTGCCGAGGCGCGTTCTACCCGTTTTTGCAGCTCTTTGGCACCTGCCATGCCACGTGCCATCGCGAGAATGGCATCCACGTCGATGTGGTAGTACCACACATCCAGGTGGTTCATCAGGGCAAACTGCTGCATACTCTCACGGTAGCGTTGCACACACCTCACGACAGCCTGCCTGCTCTCCTGAGCGGTGTAGCCATTCTGTCGGCCTCCGATGACCACGCTGGCTGCCAGTCGCTTGACATCCCATTCCCAGGGCCCTGCGAGTGTCTCGTCGAAGTCGTTCACATCGAAGACCTGCCTGCGCTCCGGGGAGGCAAAGACGCCGAAGTTGCTCAGATGCGCATCACCACAGATCTGCGCCTGGATGCCTGAAACGGGCGTCTTCGCCAGGTCGTTCGCCATGATGTCTGCTGTTCCTCGATAGAACGCGAAAGCTGACAGCGACATGCGTCCAAAGCGGATGGGCACCAGGTGCTCCAGTCTGGTCTTATTTGCCTCTTCCAAAAGACTAATAGGGTCGGGACGCTCAGGGTCTGGTGCCCACTCTGCATGGCTGGAACGGGGTGCTTTGCTACGCAGCGCCTTGCCGGCAGCATAGCGTTCAGCCCGTGAGGTCAAATCCCGAGTCCATTCACCTGGTATGGTGGATGGGGTGGTTGTGGTCGTCATAAAACTCCTCTTCTTTCAGTTACTGCTACTCGTGTATTTGCCTGGGGAGAAATACACATTGTGTGAACGCATTATTGTTGTGTTTGTACTACGTGGCCTTGCAAAGGGGAATGTACCTACGACGAACGTCGCAATGGGTACTTTCTCCTTTCGCGTTGTATTCGTAGACCGAGTCCTGAAGACAGATTCTCTGAAGTATTACCTGTTCTGTTCAATGACAGACTCTTGCGAACGCTCACAATGCAACATCATCACCCTCCCGATCTGGAAAGATCCGAAGTTCACCTGCTTCTACACACTCAACCAATAGAATTGGACAGCCCATGTCATACAACGTATTGATGACACCAACCAACGCGGCTTGGTCTGTCAACAAGCCAGTCAGGGTTGTCATCGGATACTGATTCAGAACGCTTTCGTGTTCGATCGTCATACCACCGCAATAATCGGACCACAACTTGTCAAGAGTGCCCAGGATGCAGATCCGATAGGTTGCCGGTTCAAACATACTGCTGTCTGGGCGGTATTTTTCCATTGCACGTTCCTTTGGATAACTTCACTCCTACGTCCCGCTGTAACCAGGCATGCGATTGCGATTGGAATACGCGCTGCTCGAATACGATGAGATGTCGAGTACGACTCCCAGGATCACCCAGAACCAACCCCAACCCGTCACGCCAACCAGCGGATTGTAGACCAACACATACATCAAGGTCGTAAACGGGAGGAAGATGATCCCCAGCAGCGGCCAGAGAAAGGTGGTAAATGCTCGGTTTACTAACGGCGTAAACAGCCAGACGAAGAGCACTGCTACACGGGGGAAAAAGGCCGCACCCATGGCAAAAAGACATCCACAGCCTAACATGATTGATACCTCCTCATATTATAAAGCTGTTGTCATGCAAAATCTTTTGCATGACAACCTACCGTTGCGACAATCGGTAGATCAGCGAATACTCATGAGAATCACTATAGTCGAAGACACGCGAGAAAGCTATTCTCCATTGGATATAGAAAGGATATAGATATTGGGAAGGACAGTACTGCACTCGTCTCATTATCAGGGAGTCAATGTCACAGCAGGAGTGGAAATCTAGCTAGCAGCCAGGAAGCCGAGCGCTTTGGCAAGGGTGACGGCAGCGCGGCGATTCTTCACACTGAGCTTGCGATAGACATTGCTGGTATGCACCTTGACCGTTCCAGTCGTGACCACTAGCTCACTCGCAATCTCCTTATTCGTGAGATCCTTGTAGAGTAAGTGCAGGATTTGCAGTTCGCGGTCGGTCAAGGGCTCCAGGCCCTCCTGCTGCAGCAGTTCTTCCTTTGACACTGGTGGCGCAACTCTGGAGCTCATGGCCGCCAGGAGGTCTTGCAGGTAGGTATCCAGTTTTCTGTCGACCTACTGGCGCGCTTTCCTGCGCTTGCGTAGTTCGTGAAGCACTTTGGTAAGCGGCGGAAGATCTGCAAAGGTGCGGATGAACCCACCGAGACGAGCCAAAGCAAGCGCGCGTTCCAGTACCTCGAGCGATTCGGGCTCACGGCCTTGCAGATTGTACGCCCACACTTGTAGCGCCAGTACTTTGATAATCTTGCGCGTATTGTGGATGGCTTCGACATGCTGCAAGAGGTGGTTGAGAAGCGCTTGCGCGTGAGCCACGCTCACCTCATCGCCCCTGGCAAGCAGCAAACGAGCTGTGGTGATAGGTGGGTTCTCAAAGAACAACATCGGCCCTTGCACCTCTTGCTTCCCGACCATCTCAAGCCACTGCGAGGCCTCCTCCACCTCATTCTGTAAGAGCGCTAGCTGTCCACAGAAAGCATAGGCCAACATGAGTTGGGGCATGTTGTGCTGTTCCTGCACCCATTCGAGCAGAGCGCGAGCAGTCTCTTGCGCCCTGGTGCCCAACCCCTGGGCTTGATAGGCCAGGGCTAAGCCGCACATGGCATCCTGCACCGCCCACAAGTGCGCGAGGTGCTGGTTGGCGATTACGGCTGAGAAGTGGTACACCGCCGCATCCAGGTTGTTCCATTCGTAATACACCATACCCAGCAACCAGTGGGCCCAGTATTGGCTCAATGCCAGATCCTCGTTCCGGGCGATCTGGAGCAAATGGCGTGCGGTGCGTTCCAGTTGAGGCAATTTGCCTGCGGCCAGATAGACTACACCCTGAGCAAAGAGCAGGCGAGCAGTGCTGTTGAGATGCGTCGATTGTTCTTTCAAAGCATGGTTCAGTTCAAAGAGCGCAACCTCTTCCTGCCCGCTGGCCTGGTTTGACCAGGCTAGCCAAGCCAAGGCAAAGCTTGCAACGTACTCCTCACCTGGCGGGAGCAATACCAGCGCGGAGCGGGCGCTCTCCAGGCTCGCCT